>Ga0180215_1005611_pt1 | contig 10640 bp, 9 predicted proteins | sample eDN3rd37CBELigBY_FD_128871 | JGI IMG/M metagenome (GOLD analysis project Ga0180215, IMG submission 128871) | Enriched backyard soil microbial communities from Emeryville, California, USA - eDNA 3rd pass 37_C BE-Lig BY (version 2) (version 2) | ecosystem: Environmental > Terrestrial > Soil >...
ACGAGCCCGTCTCGGCCCGCGGTTATTCCTCCTCGACGCCCGCGCGGGTCTTTTGGTAACGGTCGACGATCTGCTGCTGGACGTTGGGCGGGACCGGCTCGTAGCCCTTCAGCTCCATCGTGAAGGAGCCCTGCCCCGAGGTCATGCTCTTGAGGTTCGAGGCGTAGGAGAGCATCTCGGCCAGAGGGACGTCGGCCTGGAGGGTCTGAAGACCGCCGGAGAGCGTGTCCATGCCGGTGATGTGGCCTCGGCGGGTCGCCATGTCGGCCGTGATGTCGCCGAAGAAGCTCGCCGGCGCGCTCACTTCGACGGCCACGATGGGTTCCAAAAGCGCTGGGTGGGCCTTCTCGAAGGCGGCGCGGAAGGCGCGGTCGGCGGCCGTCTTGAACGCCTGCTCGGAGCTGTCGACGGGGTGATCCTTGCCGAAGTAGACCTCGACCTCGACGTCGACGACATGGTTCCCCGAAATGACCCCCTTCTCCAACCGCTCGCGCACCCCCTTCTCAACCGCGGGGATGAACTGGTTGGGAATCACGCCCCCCTTCACCGCGTCAACGAACGAGAAGCCCTTGCCGCGCTCGACGGGGCGGACCCGCAGATGGACCTCGGCGAACTGACCGCGGCCGCCGGTCTGCTTCTTGTGGCGGTAGTCGGCCTCGGCCGGGGCGGTGATCGTCTCCAGGTAGGGAACGTGGGGAACGGTGGTGGTCATCTCCAGCTTGTAGCGGTTCTTCAACCGCTGCTGGATCACTTCAAGATGCAGGTCGCTCATGCCCGAGATGACAAGCTCGTGCGTCTGGGAGTCGCGGCGGATGGTGAAGGTCGGGTCCTCCTCGGCGATCTTGGCGAGCACCGCGGAGATCTTGGCCTCGTCCTCGCGCGCCTTGGCGGTGACGGCCCGGGGGACCATGGGCGTCGGGAACTGGATCGGCGCGACCTTCAACCCCGAGACGGCCGTGTTGCCGCCGACGTTGCTGACGGTGTCGGAGACGTGCAGGTCGTCGAACTTGGCGATCGCCACGATGTCGCCGGCGATGGCCTCGGCGACCTCCTCCTGGGCCTTCCCCTGCAAGACGTAGACGTGCCCCGCCTTGGCCGTCTTGCCGCTGCGGAGGTTCACCAGCGTGGTGTCGCCGGCGAGCCGGCCGCTGAGGATCTTCAGAAAGCTGAGCTTCCCCATGAACTGGTCGTTGGTCGTCTTGAAGACCTGGGCGACGAGCGTCCCGTCGTCGGTGGGGATGATCTCCTCCTCGACGGCCTCGCCATCGGCCCCGCGCTCGCCGCGGCGGTGCACGTCGTTGGGGTTGAGTCCGCAGGCGGCGATCAGGTCGAGCAACTCCGTGACCCCCAGATCCCTCCGGGAGCAGACGCAGAGAATCGGCACGACGTCGCCGGAGGCGATGGCGTCGTGCGCGGCCTTCCGCAGAGTCTCCAGCTCGATAGTCTCGCCCTCAAGGTAGCGCGTCATCAACTCTTCGTCGGTCTCGACGATCTGCTCGACGAGCATTCGGTACGCTTCGGTGGGGGGAAGCGGGCAGTCGGCCGGATCTTCGTCGTGATCTTGAAGAACGTCGACCAGGCCGGAGAAGTTCGCGCCTTGACCGATCGGCACGTTGAACGGCACGCAGGACGAGCCGAAGGTCTCGCGGATCGACTCGAGGAGCGTCGGGTAGTCGACGTTCTCGGCGTCCATCTTGGTGATGACCAGGAACCGCCCGAGGCGCTGTTGTTTGGCCTCGTTGAACAGCCGGCGGGTGTTGACCTCGATCCCGAGCGGGCCGGAGATGGTCAGAACGACGTTCTCAACCGCAGCCAGGGCGCTTAGGGCGTTGCCGATGAAGTCGGGGTAGCCGGGGGAGTCGACCAGGTGGAATTGCCGGCCGCTCCAGGTGAGGTGGCCGAGGTTGCAGTCGATGGTGATCTTTCGACGCTTCTCCTCATCCTCGTAGTCGAGGATGCTGGTTCCGTCGTCCACGGAACCCTTGCGGGGCGTGGCGCCGGCGGCGAAGAGAAGGGCGTCGGCAAGGCTTGTCTTGCCCGACGCCCCATGTCCAGCCAGGGCAATGTTCCGAATGTCCGCCGTTTGATGGGTCGTGATCGTGGCCATGCTTGAAGTCCTCGGCAGGGAGGTTCAGAGAACGCACGAAGGTCCAGACGAACGTCCGCGGGGCCGCTCCAAGAACAAGGAGAGCGAGCCCGCGAAATGGACCAAACCGTCGCGGAGCCGAGGAACGATCAGCGAGCCGGGGCCACGTAGCGAATCAGGAACTCGTTTGCGCCCCCCCCGCCTTCGCCAAGGCGTCCGCCAGCGAAAATTTGCCCTCGTAAAGCGCGCGGCCCACGATGCAACCGGCCACCGGCAGCGTCGCCAGCCGTTCGATGTCAATCAGGTTGCCCACACCCCCGGACGCGATCACGGGAGCGTTCACCCGTTGGCAAAGCGCGCCGGTCGCGTCGAGGTTCGGCCCCTCCAGGGTGCCGTCGCGGGCGATGTCGGTGTAGATGATCGCGGCCATCGGCAGGTCGTCGAACTGCTCGGCCAGGACCGCGGCGGCGATGTCGGAGGTCTTCAGCCAACCGTCGGTGGCGACCTTGCCGTTGCGGGCGTCGAGCCCAAGCGCCAGCCGATCGGGATGTTTCAGGGCCATCGACCGAAACCATTCGGGGTCGCGGAGCGCCTGGGTGCCGACGATCACCCGGTCGAGTCCCGCGTCGAGCCAGGCGGCGATGGTCCGCTCGTCGCGGACGCCTCCGCCGAGCTGGCAGGGAACCGACACGGTTCGGAGGATCGCCCGGACGGGCTCGATGTTCACCGGGCTGCCGCTTTTCGCCCCGTCGAGATCGACGAGGTGAATTCGCTCGGCGCCCTCCGACTCCCAGCGCGCGGCCATCGCCGCGGGGTCTTCCCCGAAAACGGTCTCTCGATCGTAATCGCCCTGCTGGAGCCGAACGCAGAGGCCCCCGCGCAGGTCGATGGCCGGAATCACTTGCATTGATTTTCACCCAAACGACGAACGGTCTCACTCGACTTTCAACTGTAGCCGCGCCCCGGAAACGTCGCAAGGACCGACCGCCCCCCGCCGAGGCCGATCCGCGGCGGATTGGCGAGCCGCGCCCACCGCGCGGGGGGATGGGCAATCCGGGGGAGTACCGCCGGCCGTTGCCGAACCGGCGGCGCCTTGGCCCCCGGTCCCCTCGACGCGAGCATCGGTCGGCTCGGGGCGGCGGCCTTCGATTCGACCTTCGCCGACTCGCCGGAAACGAGGCTTGGGATGAGCGCCCAGCCGTTGGGAACGCCTCGACCCGGCGCCGGCAGCCCCGGCGTCTGGATCGACCGGAAATTGGCCGGTGAGAGGCCGTAAAGCAGCGGAAGCGTCTGGGAGGGGCCATCAAGGCTCGGCTTGCCCTCCAGCGCCCTCCCCTGAGCGACGATCGCCATGACCGCGGCCCACGCGGGGGCTCCCAGGCTGGTCCCGGCCATCACCCGCCACGAGCCCTCCACCGCCCCCGGCGGGGTGTGATAGACGCGGACGCCCGTCGCGGGATCGCCCAGAAAGGCCACGTCGGGCGTGCCCTTGCGCCCGGTTCGCTGGATCATTCTCTGATAACCCGGCTGGGTCGAGTAGCGGCTGATCCCCGCGCCGCTCTTGCTCCAGGCCGTTTCGGCTTCGACAACGCCGCCGGGGCCCAGAGTCAGCGACGTCCCGCCAACGCCGAGCACGTTCGGCGAGCTCGCCGGATACACCGCGCCCCCCTCCGGGCCGTGGTCGCCGCTGGCCGAGATGAAGGTGACGCCCGCGTGGCCGACGGGGGTCGTGAAGTGGGCGTCGTAAGCCCGCTGGCCGGCCGTCTCGGGGAAGCCCCAGCTCATCGAGACCGCCACGACGCCGGCCGTGTTGCGGGCGATGTCGACGGCCTCCAGCATGTCGGGCGCGGAATCCGACCGGGCCTCCACGACCAGGATCGACGCCCCCGGCGCCAGAGCGTGGGCCCACTCCACGTCGAGGGCCGACTCCACCGCCCAGGCGGGAACGATCTGGTCCCCCGCCAGGTTGACGACCGTCACATCGGCGTCGGGCAAGCCGAACTCCCGGCTGAAGACGCGCAGGTCGGATTCCAGGTTGGGGTTATGATAGGCCCCCACGATCGCGATCGTTTGGCCGGTCCCGTCGCCGACGACCGTTCCCCCGGTGGGCGACCTGAAGACGACCGAATCGAGCCCATAGGCGGCGGCGATGTCCGCGGGCGCGTATCCCGACGGCAGGCAACGGTCCCCGAGCCGCTCCAAACTGGGACGTAGGCGACGTCCGCGCGCGCGGCTTCGCATGATCGGCTCCTCCGTCAAAGTCGCGATCCCTCGCCGGGTCGGTCCTCCGACCCGCCCGGACCATCCCAACGCCGGGCGCGGGACGGTCCTCCTCAACTTGAAGCCTAGCCGACGAAAACGCGCCGGGGCGGGAAACCGAGCGATCCCCGGGCGCGGTCCCAACGGCCGCATGGGTTGGCGAGGGTTTGACGGGAAAACGAGGCTCAGAGCCGGGCGAAGTTCGCGTACATCGCCAGGCCGATCCGCTGGCTCTTCTCGGGGTGGAACTGGCAGGCGGTCAGGTTCTCGCGGTTGACGATGGCGGGAAACGGACCGGGATAATCGGCGACGGCGACGACGTCTTCGCGACGTTCGGCGACGGCGTGGTAGGAGTGGACGAAGTAAACCGAGGGGTTGGGGCCGACCCCCTCGAGGAGCGGAATCGGCCGTCGGATCGTCAGGGTGTTCCAGCCCATGTGGGGGATCTTCAGGCCGGGCCGCGAGGCGAACCGGACGACATTGCCGGGGAACAGGCCCAAGCCTTCGTGCAAGCCGTCTTCGAGGCTGGTGGCGAAGAGGAGTTGCAGACCCAGGCAGATCCCCAGACAGGGCTTGCCCGCCCGGACGGCCTCGACGAACGCCTGGTCCATGCCGACTCGGCGAAGCTCGGCCATCGCGTCGGCGAACGCTCCGACGCCCGGCAGAATCACATGCGACGCCGCCTTGACCCGTTCCGGGTCCGCCGCGATCTCCGCGCGATGGCCCACGGCCTCGATCGCCTTTTGCACGCTCCGCAGGTTGCCCATACCATAGTCAATGATGACGATCATGCCCGGCCTCAAGGTGCGGATTCGACGGTTCAAGGGAGCGATCGTATCAAGATCCCCGGCCGCTCGACAATCGCCGCTCCTTCGAACGCTTCTCCCGAAGCTTTGGCGACGACGGCCGCGGGTTGCTTACGGCTTGTCGCCGTTGGCGACGGGGATCCATCGGAAGTCGTCGTCGACTCGCATCGAGACGGAATCCTCGCTCCGGGCGGCGGGTTTCTGGCGCGAGGATCGCGCCGGGGGGCGGTCGTCGTCGAGGATCAGCGGGGGGATCTCCTCGTCGTCGACGGGCGACGGGATCCGCGCGGTGGGGGGCTTGCGCCTGGGGGTGGCTCGGCCCGCGGGCAAGGTTCGGGGGCGCGAGACGGGGGCGTCGGCCGCGGCGTCGTCGAAGTCGTAGCCTCGATCGCGGATCATGTTGCGGGCGTCGTCGAGCCGAGCGGCCAGGTCGCCGGAGTGGAGCTGTTCTTGAACCAAGCGATCCTCGAACAAGCGGTTCTCCTCCTTGAGTCGAGCGACCTGCGTTTTTAGTTGGTCGTTCTCGTACTCCAGGCGGCTGAGGCTCGTCTTGAGCTGGCCGGTGGTCGGTCCGCCGGTGATGTACGTCCCCCGGCCCGAGCAGCCCGCGGAGGTCACGGCGAGGCACGCAAGCAGACTCAGCGCCGAGCCGGCGCGCGCGGGAAAGCGCCGGGGGGCGTTCGCGGGCCCCCGGTCGTCCACCCTCCACCGTGCGTGAGTTGAAAATGCCGCCCGAATCACGTTGGCCCTTCGTCGTGGTTTGGGGAAAAGAGTCGGCTCCTCTTATTCTTCGGCGATTCTCACCATCGGGGATTGGGAAACCCGTCCTCGGTTTTCGAGGCGTAATCCGCCGGGGGACGGTCGTCCACGTCTTCGGCGTCCCGCGGATCGGGGGGATTATGCGGGTTCCGAATCCTGCGGAGGGCGAAGAAGACCGTCATAATCAAGATCGTGATCAGCGACCCGACCAGCGCGCTCAGCAGGATGATGACCCCCACCGTGCTGCCGAACGTCCCCAGCCGAAACGGAAAGGCGACCGTCACCGGGGCGTCGTTGACCCAGATGAACCAAAGCAGCACGCCCAAAATGGCCGCCGACCCAATGAGCCGCCGGTACACCCAAAAGTTCCGGATGATCGAGGGCCGCCGGCGCTTGTACTGGTATGCCATCACATGCTCCACTCGGGAAACGGCCTGGCGAGCCCACGGCCCGAGTTCCATGACGATTGATTCGAGGCGTCGGATTCGGATCGATTGGGAAGGCGAGGCTCCCGCCGAGCCGGGACTATTCGTGGGGCTCGGCGGGAGGGTACCGCCCTCCCGAAATCAGGCCCAACGACCTCCGGGCGTCACCTCGGAATTCTAATGAAGCCGCCGGTTTTCGTCGTCCCCAGCTTCGCGGCCGGGCCCCCCGCGCCGGTCAGTCGCCAATGCCGACGTTAACCCCCAGCATCCACCAGAAGATCCAGCCGAGGGTGTCGAAGAACTCCCGCGCCCAAAGCGGCCAGAGCCAGGGCCAGGAGAGCACCAGGACGATGGCGGCCATGCTGAGGTAGGGGCCGTAGGGTATTTCGCGATCGGCGCTGGAAACTTGGATTCCCAGGGCGCGCCGCTTGAGATAATTCAAAAGTTTCCAGAAGGCGTGGGCGAGGCCGAGGAACGGGGCGAGGAAGAACGTCAGCACGGACGCCTGCCAGCCGAGAAACGCGCCGATCATCGCCATCAAGGTCACGTCGCCGAAGCCCATCGCCTCGCGGCGGAGCAGCGTCGAGGCGAAGGTCCGCACCCCCGCGGTGAGCCCCCCGCCGACCAGCAGGCCGAAAAGGCCCACTCCAAACCCGCCCAGGTGCGTCGAGGCGGCCGACGGCTCCAAACGGATGGCCGGAACGGCCGCCCCCAGGGCGATCCCCAAGACCATCCCGGTGACGGTCACCTCGTCGGGGATGATGTAGAGGTCGTAGTCGATGAACGTGGCCGCGACCAGCAGGGCGGCGAACAGGGCGTGATACGCGAGCGTCGCCAGCGAAGCCGTCGGAATCTGCCCCCAGGCCCCGCGGGGGGCCATCAGAACGTCGATGACGTAGAGGCCGACGAACAGGAGCCCCACCAACACCTCGATCAGCGGGTAGCGGATCGAGATCGGCAGCCCGCACGACCGGCACTCGCCCCGCAGGGCCAGCCAGCCGAGGATCGGCACGTTGTCGGTCGCGGGGATCGCCGACAGACACCGGGGACAGTGCGAGGCGGGCCAGATCACGCTCTTTTGCCAGGGGATGCGGTAGATGCAGACGTTCAGAAAGCTCCCCACGACGCTTCCAACCAGGAAGACGCCGAGGCCCAAGGCCGCCAGAATTGGCCACGTCACGAACACGGGGCGATTCCTCGGTGGGATCGGGACGCGTCAACGCGCGACCACTGGGTGAGCATTTCCTCGACGATCACCGACGGGGTTTTGCCTTGGGTGTCGATCTCGACGTGGGAAACCGCCCGATAAAGCGGCGTCCGAACCTCCAGGACGTCGAGGATCTCCCGAAGCGTCCCCGCGGAGGTCAACGACGGCCGCGCCTCTCTGGTTTGCGCGTCGGCCTCCAGTCGCCGGGCCAGTTCGTCGGGCTCGGCCCGCAGCCAGACCACGAGGCCGAAGGATTGAAGCAACCGGCGGTTGGCCTCCCGCAGGACCGCGCCGCCGCCGGTCGCCACGACCGCGTCGGGGCGCTCGACGAGGATCTCGCGAAGGACGCGCTCCTCCCAGTCGCGGAAGACCGGCTCGCCGGACTCCTCGAAGATGGCCCGGATGGTCCGGCCCGAGCGCTCGACGATCCAGTCGTCGGCGTCGACGAACGGCCGCCGCAGCCGGTCGGCCAGCAGCCGTCCAACCGTCGACTTGCCGGTCCCGCGATAGCCGACGAGCGCCAGGCCCCCGCCGCCGGTTCCAATCATCTCGGGGTGGCTGTCGCTCATTCGTCTCGCAACGGGCCGAGCTTGCGCTTCAAGGCCGCCCTCATGACGTCGGCCGGGGCGTCCATCTCGGTGTAGATGTAAAACTGCAGCGCCGCCTGGCGAATGAACATGTCGACGCCCGTCTGCGTCTTGCAGCCGTGCTCGCGGGCGAGCTTCAGCATCATGGTGTTTTCGGGGTGGTAAATCGTGTCGAAGACGACGATGCTCGACCTCGGAAAGGCCGAGGGGGGTAGCGGAGTGTCATCGACGTTCGGGTGCATCCCCACCGGCGTGCAGTTGACGATCACGTCGGCGACGGTCGTGGCCCGCAGCGACCAGGGAGCGGCGCGGCAGCCGATCTCCCGGGCCAGGGCCGTCGCGCGCTCCTCGCGACGGTTGGTGATGGTCACGTTCGCGCCCCGGCGGACCGCGCCGTAGGCGATCGACCGGGCGACCCCGCCGGCGCCAAGGACCAACACATGCTTATCAGACAGGGGACTGGGGGCGTTGGGGTCGTCGTCCTTCCCCATAACCCCCTCAAGCGAATCCATGGCCGCCCGGTAGTCGGTGTTGTAGCCGACCCAACCGCCGTCCTCCGCTCTCGCGATGGTGTTGCAGGAGCCGGTGCGCTGAACCGCGTTTTCCTTCTTCGAGAGCAGGTCGATCACGTCCTCCTTGTGTGGGATCGTGACGCTGCATCCCTTGAGATCCAAAAATTCGATCTCGCGGAGGAATTCGGGGAGTCCGCCCCGGGGCACCTTGAACGGGACCAGAACCTTGTTGAGCCCAAGATCGCGGAACGCGGCGTTGTGGATCGCCGGGCTGAGACTATGGCCGATCGGGTCGCCGATCACGCCGTAGACTTCGGTCTCGGCGTTGATCTGGTCATAAAAATAGTCCTTCCGCAGCGACGTGAACCCCAGCATCCCCGGCGCGAAGGTTCGCTCGGGATTGAATCCGGCGTAGGTGAAGGGGGCTCCGAACTTGGCGCCCAGGACCCGAGTGAACACGCCGAACTCGCCCATCGCGATCGTGATCGTTGGATGCTTGGCGCCCATGCCGAGACGAAGCACCCGCGCCGCGTCGACCGGCTTCGTCGCGAAGGCGGCCACCTTGACGATGTCGGGGTCGAGATCGCCACACTTGGCGACGATCTCGCCGAGGTCCTCGGGGGTCCCCTTAAGGTTGTGATAACTGATGATCCGCTTGGTCTTGCCGAATCGACGGATCTTGTCGGCGATGTCAACTTCCAGGTCGACGTAATCGACCTCAAGCGCGATGGCCTCGCGCAGCAACCGCTGGCGCTGTTCTTCGCGCCCCCGCCAAAGACCGCCGTCGACCGAGCGGCGGGCCGTGAAGACCATGGGCGTGGGACGTTGCTTGAGGATCCGCTTCAGGTCGGGCTCGCGGCGGAGGCAGTCGACGCGCAGCTCCACCAACTCGGCGCCGGCCTTGGCGGCGGCCTCCCATTCCTCAGCCAGCGAGCCGTGCCGGCCCCGTCCAAGCGTCACACAGATCATCGCCGAATCGCTCCCCGCGTGGGGATCTCCCCCGCTCCGCTCTCGTCTCTTCGAACCATCCATCCAGGCCGAGAATCAAACGGCGATTGTACGTCGACGAGGGCCGCGAAGGAAAGACGCCCCCTCCGGCGTTCCCGGCCGCGCTCCGTTAAATTCGCCCAAATTGCTTCTCCAGTTCGCTTTTCGTGAAGATCAGGGCCGTGGGCCGCCCGTGGGGGCAGTGGTGGGCGTCGGCGACCAGGTCGCGCCGGGCGAGCAGGGCGGAGATCTCCTCGGGGGTGAGCTTCTGGCCCGCCTTCACCGCCGCCTTGCAGGCCACCATGTGCAGGACCTCGGCGACCAAGCCGTCGCGGGTCGGCGGCAGCGGTTGCGTGGCGAAGTGCTCGGCCAGGTCGCGCGCCAACCGCTCGGGCTGAAGCCGCGAGAGCATCACCGGCATCCCTCGAACCAAGATCGTGTCGCGGCCGAAGCCCTCAATCTCCAGCCCCAATCCGGCGAGCATCTCGGCGTGCTCAAGCAGCGCCGCCGCCTCGTCCGCCGCCATCTGGACCGGCTCGGGAACCAGCAACCCCTGCGACTCGACCTCCCCCGCGGACACCTTCCGGCGCAGCTCCTCATAAAGGATCCGCTCGTGCAGCGCGTGCTGGTCGATGACCATCATCCCCTCGTCGGTCTCGGCGATCAGGTAGCTGTCGTGAACCTGGATCGCTCGCGAGCCCGCCGCGCGCGGGTCGGCCTCCGGGGCCGGTCGAGACGGTTCGACCGGGCTCGAAACCTCCGCGCCGTCGGCCTCGTCGCCGGGCCTCCCGGACGCCGCCGGCGATCCGACCGCCGCGCCGGCGAACTCGTTGAACGGCTCGTCTCGAACGAACTCGAACTGGTTGGGGAGCGAGCGGGACCACTCGGGAGGCTCAACCCTTCCCACCGAGTCGGGGATCTTCGGCGGCTCGCCCGCGGGCCGAGGCGACGAGGGCCCGAACCACGACGCCACCTCCTGACGATCCGCGTACCCCGAGCCCAGGCCGAAGTC
>Ga0180215_1005618_pt1 | contig 10631 bp, 7 predicted proteins | sample eDN3rd37CBELigBY_FD_128871 | JGI IMG/M metagenome (GOLD analysis project Ga0180215, IMG submission 128871) | Enriched backyard soil microbial communities from Emeryville, California, USA - eDNA 3rd pass 37_C BE-Lig BY (version 2) (version 2) | ecosystem: Environmental > Terrestrial > Soil >...
CGGTGGAATCGAACCCGGGGATTATCATTGGGGCACCGGGAGCCATCGATGGGGTCAAATTGCTAAAGTCAAGGGAGAAGTATAGTTATTCGGAGGTTGCGGTTCATTTTACAAAAGGGGATTGGAATACGCGCATTACACACTACGAGAGGCTGTTCGGTCCCGCGCCGAAGACGCTGAAGGAGTATGCGAAGGAGCTCAACGAGCTGAGGAAGATGCGCAACGGCGTCGGCCACTCCTTCGGCCGCAGCGTCGATGAATACGATACGGGCCTAACCACGGAGCTGAAGCCGATGATGCGCTTGTCCGAAGAGCGGTTCGATCATTGGCTGCGCATGGCGGACGAGGTAGCAGCGGCAATCGACAGGCATCTTAGGGAAACCCATATCGGCCAGTACGAAATGCTGCTCTATTATCATACATGGCTTAAGAAGAGAGGGGGCGCGCCGACGGACGACGATCCCGCTCTTCTGCAGCAAAGTATTAGCCAGGAAACCGGCGAAACGTTTGATCTTCCATATCTGCAGTCGCTAATCGGCTACTATCACGAATCCTGAGAGTCTTAAGAATCTTGTGAATCCGGCGGGATCCACTCGGATGCCCATTTCTGCATGGCGCAGAAGACCGGTTCTAAGGCGCGACCCTTGTCCGTCAGCGAATATTCGATGCGAACGGGCGTCTCGGGATAGACTTCTCTGCGCACGATTCCTTCCTGTTCCAACTCTTTCAACCGTTCGGAAAGCACTCGGCCGCTTAAATTCGGCAGCGCCGCTTCAATGTTGCAAAACCGTTGCGGACCCGCCAGCAGTTGGAAGACGATGAGTCCGGACCAACGCTTGCTGATCAGCTGCATGCCTTTCTCGAAGCGGGGGCAAAGTTGTTCTTCAGTGCTCACAAGTATCACCTCGTTATCACTATATTATAGCGCATAATAGGACGAAACAGTAAGGCGGTGGTATAATTATTTGAAAAATGGTTCACGCACACAAAGGAGCAACTATGTTAGCATCGCAAGCGACGGAGTTCTTGAAGCGTTACTTCGGATATGACGCGTTTAAGAGCGGCCAGGAAGAGCTGATTACGAATATATTGCAGGGCAAGGATGTATTAGGCGTCATGCCGACGGGCGCGGGGAAGTCGGTATGCTACCAAATTCCGGCGGCCATGCTGCCGGGGGTTACGATCGTAGTTTCACCGCTGATCTCATTAATGAAGGATCAGGTGGACACGCTGCAGCAGATCGGCATCCCGACAACGTTCATTAACAGCACGCTGTCGGCGGACGAGCTTGATGCGAGATTCCGCGAGATCCGCTCCGGGAAATATACGTTATTGTATGTAGCGCCGGAGCGGTTGGAATCGGAACGGTTTATCCGGCTGCTGGAGGGATTGCCGGTGCCGCTGCTCGCCGTCGACGAGGCGCATTGCGTGTCGCAGTGGGGCCATGATTTTCGGCCGAGCTATATGAACATCGGGCGGCTCGTCGAGCGGCTGCGTCCGCGGCCGATCGTAGCCGCATTCACCGCGACGGCGACCGACGCGGTCAAGGCCGACATTGTGGCGCAGCTGCGGATGAACGAGCCTTACCGGCTGACGACCGGTTATGCGCGGGATAATCTGACATTCTCCGTGGTGAAGGGCGTCGATAAGAAGGATTACTTGAAGCGGTACATCGGAAGCCGCCGGGACGAATCCGGCATTATCTACGCCTCTACGCGGAAGGAAGTGGAGGAGACGCACCGGTATTTGGAGCGGTTGGGCTTGTCTGTGGGCCGGTACCATGCGGGACTAAGCGATGAAGAGCGGCGCGTGACGCAGGAGCGGTTCCAGTATGACGATGTGAAATGGATCGTCGCCACGAACGCCTTCGGCATGGGCATCGACAAATCGAACGTGCGCTGCGTCATCCATTACAACCTGCCTAGAAATATCGAGTCATATTACCAAGAGGCGGGACGCGCGGGCCGGGACGGGCTGCCGAGCGAATGCGTGCTGCTCTTTGCGCCGCAGGATGTGATGACGCAGAAGTTCCTGATCGAGCAGAGCGAAGCGGATGAGGAGCGGCGGCGCATCGAATACGCCAATCTGAAAGCAATGGTGGAATATTGCCATACGACCGGCTGCCTTCAGACGCATATTGTCCGCTACTTCGGGGGCGAATCGGCGTCCGATTGCGGCCGCTGCAGCAACTGTACCGACGAACGGGAAGAGGTCGATATCACGGTGGAGGCGCAGAAGGTGTTTTCCTGTGTGGCGCGCATGCGCCAGCGCTTCGGCGTGACGATCACCGCGAAGGTGCTGCGCGGCGCGAACGACGCCAAGGTGCGCGAGTTCGGCTTTGATCTGTTGCCTACCTACGGCGCGCTGAAGCAGTATAAAGAGAAAGAGCTCGTGAACATGCTCAACGTGCTGGTGGCAGACGGATATTTGGCCATGTCCGACGGACAGTTTCCAACGATTGCGCTCACGAGCCGCTCCGTCGCCGTTCTCGAAGGCAAAGAGCGGGTGTTTCAGAAATTGATGCGGGCACCGGAGACGGCGAACGCCGGCGGAGATGCGCGGGGAGAGGACGCCGAGCTGTTCGAGGCATTGCGCAGCCTGCGGCGCAACATCGCCGAGCGGCTGAAGGTGCCGCCCTTTACCGTATTCCACGACGCTACGCTGCGGGAGATGTGCGCGAAGCAGCCGCAAACCGAGGAAGCGCTGCTTACGGTGAAGGGCGTCGGCGAGGCGAAGGCGGCGAAGTATGGAAGCGAGTTCTTAGAATGTATAAGGAGGCATCTAGCATGAACATTCAGATTACATCCGCGAAGATGAGACATGATCCGGAGGACGGGTATGTCGGTCAGGTGGCGTTCACGGTGGAGGGTCACCCAAAGCCGTATGAAATCACCTTGTATAGCAAGAAGGGCAAGGAGTGGGAGTACGGGCTGCATTTTGCGGAGTCGTCCGGCAGCGAGGAGCTGATCGACGAAGTGGAGGCTTACCTTGAGGAGAATGATGAGGCTTTTGACGCACTTGTCGCCGCGGCGATGAACAACGCTTCCCAAGTTTAAGACTTGGGAAGCGTTTTTCTTGCAAGAAAAATATGGTAAAATGGTAGCGCCTTTTAATATTTTGTTAATGGATAGGAGGCGGGGCCCATTTGACAATACGTCAGAAACTTTATCTCGGGTTTGGCTCTCTTATGTTCTTAATTTCGCTGTTTGCCGGCGGAGTGCTCACAATTCTTACCGTCATTAACGATAATGTCGAGGAGATCGGCGGCCCGCTTTATATGAAGGTAAAGCATGCTTATCAGATGGAGATAGAATTAAGCGCTATCATTAACAATTTGGATCGCATGCTGCTTGTTGAATCGAAGGAACCGCTGTATTCGGCCGTTACCCAGGCCCAGGAACAGCTGGCGGCGGCCAGCAGCAGTTTGTCAGCGCGAATTACAACGAACCGGGGGCGCGAGCTTCACTCCGAGATAGAATTGCTTTATGGGGAATTTACGAATACTACGGCCAATTATATCGAACTCATCCGCAACAACGAGCTTGACGCGGCGCGCGTTTTTTTTCTAACGGAAGTTGAAGGGGAGCGGCAGGAACTGGTTCGTGCGTTATCCACCCTCGTTCAATATCAGGAGGCGCTGATGGAGCAGCAGGTGGCGGATAATGCTTTCTACCAGCAGTATTCTTTGTTAGCTACCGCCATTGCTCTTACGCTGCTTGTGATGATCTTGGCCGTTACAGCCTACGGTGTGACCCGCAGCACAATGCGAAATATCAACTATATTACGAAAGTGCTTCAGGATGCGGAATCTACCAGCCTTGAAGCGCTGCCGCGGATGAAGGTGCTGACGATGGACGAGCTGTCGCCGGTCATCGCCGCTTACAACCGGATGGCGGAGGGCTTCGAAGCGCAGGTCAAGAAGGAGATCGAATACAGCCAGGCTTTGGAGGAACAGAACTGGATTAAGACGAACGTAGCGTTCATGACGGAAGCGGTGCAAGAAGCGAGGGATTTGCAAAGTTTCGGCGAGCTGCTGTTAAATCATGTGGTGCCGGCAAGCGGCGCAAGTGTGGGGGCGTTATTTTACGCGAGTGAAGTCATGCATCAAGAACGGTATGAGTGTATAGCCGGATACGCTCATAACGCCGCGACATCGCCTCAGGTATCGTTCGGTATTGGAGAAGGATTAGTCGGCCAATGCGCCGCCTCCGGCGAAATTATCGAAACGGCGGCGCCGGCCGGCTATATCCGCGTTGTCTCCGGCGTTGGCGAAGGAGACGCCAACTATTTGCTGCTGGTGCCGATCCATTACGAGAAGAAGGTCATTGCTGTATTGGAAATCGCCTCCTTTACTCCGTTTACGAGACTGCAGCGTGCGTTCGTGGAAGCGGTTACCGCAACGGCGATCGGATTGCGGCTTCGCGATCTGTCGAATCAGATCCGGATTCAAGGACTGCTGCAAGAGTCGCAGCAGTATGTCGAGGAGCTGCAGACGCAATCCGAGGAGCTGCAGCAGCAGCAAGAGGAGCTGCGCTCGCTGAATGAGAAGCTTGCGGAGCAGTACCGCGACGCGGAGCGCCGGAATATCGAGCTGGAGCAGATCCGCTTGGAATTGGAAGCGAATGCATTGGAGCTGGAAGCGAACTCGCGATTTAAATCTGAGTTTCTAGCGAATATATCGCATGAGTTGAGGACGCCGCTGAACAGCCTGCTCATTCTGGCGCAGGTGCTGGGAGACAATCCGGAAGGAAACTTGACGGAGAAGCAGCGCGAGTACGCGATGACCATACTTCATTCCGGCAATGAACTTTTGGCGTTAATTAATGATGTGCTGGATTTATCCAAGATTGAAGCGGGGCAGATGAATATTGAGCAAGACATGTGCAAGCCGAGCGAGATTGCGGAGGATTTGGCGAAGCAGTTCCGAACGATGGCGCTGCAGAAGGGGCTTTCCTACGAAGCCTGGATAGAAGAAGATCTCCGGGACACGCTGTTCGTGACGGACCGATACCGGTTAGTGCAGATTCTTAAAAATTTACTCTCCAACGCGATAAAATTTACGGATCAGGGCGGCGTATCCATACATATGTACTGTGATGCCAAGGCGGAGAAAATCTCGTTCCAAGTACGAGATACGGGCGTCGGTATTCCGGCTGACAAGCAGGCACTTGTCTTCGAGGCGTTCCGCCAAGCGGACGGACGGACGAATCGGAAATACGGGGGGACAGGCCTTGGGCTCTCGATTTCCAGGGAGCTGACTTCGATGCTTGGAGGAGAAATCGAGCTGGAAAGCGAGGAAGGCCGCGGCAGCGTATTTACCGTTACCATTCCGGCCGTGAGGCTGGATCAAGACGCCCTTAGGGAGGCGGAAGCCGCTTCCGAAGCGGCGGAGCATATGTTAGCGGAAGCTGAAGCGGATCACGCGGAGTTTGTTCACGCGGGGCACCAACAGGGACCCATCTTGCTGGTCGACGACGATATTCGGAATGTGTACGCTTTGTCGGCGGCACTGCTGGATCGGGGTTACGATGTGATCTATGCCGCTAACGGGAGCGAGGCGATCGATAAGCTGAAGAATCATCCGGAGGTCGGCCTCGTCTTAATGGATATGATGATGCCCGAGATGGACGGATACGAAGCAATAAGGGCAATCAGGCAATCCCCGCAGTTTGCCGTCCTGCCGATCATTGCGGTGACCGCCAAAGCGATGAAGCAAGACCGGGAATTATGCTTAGAGGCTGGCGCGAACGATTACTTAAGCAAGCCGGTGAAGCTCGATAAATTGTTATCTCTGCTTCACGTTTGGCTGCATGACAAGGATCGGCCGCAAGGCGACGATTTACGCCACAGATATGAATCGCCATTTGCTGCAGCGGAAGGTGTTGGAGTTATTCTAAGAAAGCCTGGTGCCGGAAGGGATTTTGGCTCTGGGAAGCAAGGAAGCGATTCTCCATCAGACGGATCGGGCGGAGCTTGATGGAGTGCACACGAATATACCGCAACGCGAAACATAGGAAGGACTAAATCCTTAGATGGGGGTATACAGCCAATGCAGCAAGATCAGATCGAGATTTTGATGGTGGACGACCGCCCTGAAAACTTATTGGCTCTTGAAGCGGTTCTTGCGTCCCCGTCCCACCGCTTGGTGAAGAAGTATTCCGGTGAAGAAGCGCTTCGTTACGTGCTGGAATCGGATTTAAGTCTGCTTGCACTGATTTTGATGGACATTCATATGCCGGGCATGGATGGATACGAGACAGCGTTGTTGATGCGCAAGCGCAAGGAGTTGCGGAATGTGCCGATTATGTTTATGACAGCGGCTTACACAACGAAATCGGATGTGCGGCAGGGATATTTGTCGGGATCGATCGATTATATTTTAAAACCATTCGATCCCGATATATTGCGCTGGAAGGTTGAAAATCTGGTCAACCTGCATCGGTGCCGCCAAGAATTACAATCGAAAAATGCGGAGCTGCAGCAAATGAACCAGAAGCTCCTCCTCGCCGAGCAGCAGCTGTTGAAGCAGCAGAAGCTGCTGGAGGACCTTGTTGAAGCGAGAACGAAGCAGCTGGAGCAATCGAACCGCCGCTTCCGCTCAATATTCTATACGATCCCGAATTTAGTTGCGATCCGCCGGCTCCATGACGGAAAATACTTGGAAGTGAACGACGCGTGGACCGAGCATACCGGATATTCCTTGCAGCAGATGAATGACGCGAACGAGCCTTACTTCCATACGGAGATCATAGACGACCGGAAGGACCACAGCTGTAAAATCCAATACCGGACACGCTCGGGCGAGCTCAAATACGGACTGTTGTCAATTGAGAGGCTGGAAACCGGGGATGAAGCCTGCGAGCTGATCGTCATTACGGACATCTCGGAGCGGGAGGTTATGGAGCAGCAGATCAACCGGCTGGAGCGGCTGAACCTGATCGGCGAGATGGCCGCGGGGATCGCCCATGAAATCCGCAATCCGATGACGACGATTCACGGCTTCCTCCAGATGTGGAAGAAGAGCGAGCAGCCGCTGCCAAAGCAATATATTGATTTAATGCTTTCAGAGCTGTTGCGCGCCAACACGATTATTACCGAATTTTTATCCCTGGCGGGAAATAAGGAAAGCAGCTTTACGGACCATAGAATCTGCGATGTGCTGGATACGCTGTACCCGCTGATCCAAGCGGTGGCGCTGATGAGCGAGAAACAGGTGCTGATCGAGCACGGCACAAGAAAGTCTCTTCACATGGATGAGAAAGAGATGCGGCAGGTGATCTTAAACCTGGCGAAGAACGGATTGGAAGCGATGGAGAAGGGAGGCACCTTAACAATACGTTCTTACGAGGAGAAAGGATGTGTCGTCATTGACGTCATTGATGAAGGGCATGGTATTCCGGATGAGGTGATCGGCAAGCTGGGGACCCCGTTCTTCACCACGAAGGAGAATGGAACGGGGCTCGGCCTTGCGCTGTGCTTCAGCATCATAGAGCGCCACGGCGGCAAGATGGAAATTCACTCCGGGACATCCGGATCGACCTTCCGCATCCGCCTGCCGCTGAACGTACCCGCCGCCGTAAGCGTGTAAGGCGGGTACGTTCAGCGGGCGGGGGTACGCCCTCTTTTTAAATTACCTTCGTGGTCCATGACTCGCAGTTCCAGATATCGGTGGCGATGCCTCGGTAAAATTCCGGTTCGTGGGAGATAAGCAGAATGCTGCCGTGGTACGCGATCAGCGCGCGCTTCAGCTCCTCCTTCGCGTCGACGTCCAGGTGATTCGTCGGCTCGTCGAGCACGAGCAGGTTCGTCTCGCGGTTGATCAGCTTGCAGAGCCGCACCTTCGCCTTCTCCCCGCCGGAAAGCACATCGATCCGGCTCTCGATATGCTTCGTCGTGAGCCCGCACCGCGCCAACGCCGCGCGCACCTCAAACTGCGTGAACGATGGAAACTCGCTCCACACCTCATCGATGCAGGTCCGTCCGTTTCCGCCCCTCACCTCTTGCTCGAAATAGCCGATATGCAAATAATCGCCAAGCTCGACTTCGCCGGCAAGCGCAGGAATTTCGCCTAGAATACTCCGCAGCAGCGTCGTCTTTCCGATTCCGTTCGCGCCGACCAGTGCGATCTTCTGACCGCGCTCCATCCGCAAATCCAACGCCCTCGACAACGGTTCCTCATACCCGATCACAAGTCCGCGCGTCTCGAAAATCATTTTGCCGGAGGTTCGTGCCTCTTTAAAATTGAATTGCGGCTTCGGCTTCTCCTTCGCGAGCTCAATGACTTCCATCTTCTCGAGCTTCTTCTGCCGGGACATCGCCATATTGCGCGTCGATACCCGGGCTTTGTTGCGCGCCACGAAGTCCTTCAAATCCTCGATCTCCTGCTGTTGGCGTTTGTACGCCGCTTCCAGCTGCTGCTTCTTCGCTTCATACACGCTCAAAAATTGTTGGTAATCGCCGACGTACCGGTTCAACTCCTGATTTTCCATATGATAGATCAAATTCACGACACTATTAAGGAATGGAATATCATGCGAAATCAAAATAAACGAGTTATCGTATTCTTGCAAATACCGCTTCAGCCATTCGATATGCTGCTCGTCCAAATAGTTCGTCGGCTCGTCAAGCAGCAATATATCAGGCTTCTCCAGCAGCAGCTTCGCGAGCAGCACCTTCGTTCGCTGTCCGCCGCTTAAGTCCTGCACGTCGCGGTCGAGCCCGATATCGTCAAGGCCAAGGCCGCGGGCGATCTCCTCTACCTTCGCGTCAATAATATAGAAGTCGTTCGTCTGAAGCGTATCCTGGTACACGCCGACGTCCTCCAGCATTTGCTCCATTTCCTCGGGCGTCGCCTCCGCCATCGCGGAATAGAGCCGATTGATCTCGGCTTCCATATCGAATAAATATTGAAACGCTGTCTTCAGCACATCGCGGATCGTCATTCCCCGCTGCAGCACCGCATGCTGGTCCAAATAACCGACACGCACGTTGCGCGACCACTCCACCTTGCCGGCGTCAGGCTCCAGCTGTCCTGTAATGATGTTCATGAACGTCGACTTGCCTTCGCCGTTCGCGCCAATCAGGCCGATATGCTCGCCCTTCAACAGCCGGAACGAGACGTCGTTAAAGATCGCCCGGTCCCCGAAGCCGTGGGATAAATTTGTAACCGTTAGGATAGACATTGTATATAAACCGCCTTTTTGTTCACGTATATGGATGTATCCCTATGATTATATAGTTACTGCCGGCGGATGCACAATCGAAAACATCAGTGTATAGTAGTAAGGTACATCTGAAGGGGAGACAGCATATGAGAAGACATCTGTTACAATTGCGGGATGCTGCGGCAGGCAGCAACGCCCGTCAAGGATGGCTGTGGATTGCAGCGAGTGTGTTCATTTTTATGTTCATGGCGGGTTGTTCTCAATTACCTGAGGAAAGCAAGGATACGGATCCGTTTGTTACCGAAATTTTCCGCCAATATCCTGACCTGAAAAATAAAAAATACGAGATTGCAAGTGTCAAACGAACGGTCGACGGCGACACCTTCGAGACGACATCGGGCGAGAAAGTCAGATTGATTGGGATGGATACGCCGGAAAGCTATGGAACTGTTGAATATTTCGGCAAGGAAGCAAGCGAATTCAGTCGGGAACGGCTCACCGGCCGGCAGGTCTATATGTTTCAAGATACGGGGGACACAGACCGGTATGGAAGGTTATTGCGCTATGTTTTCGTGGAAAATGATGTGACGATGTATAATGAGACACTGCTGATGGAGGGGTACGCCAATGTGATGACCGTGCCGCCCAATGTGATGTACTCGGACAAATTCGTTGAGCTCGAACGTGCTGCGCGGGAGCAGAACAAAGGCTTATGGGGAACACCCGCCGAAGACATTGCCGCAACCGCAGCTTGTGCGGAACCGCAGATCAAAGGAAACATTAACTCGAAAGGGGAAAAAATATATCATATCCCCGGCGGTGCTTATTACGACCAGACCATAGCTGAAGAAATGTTTTGCACGGAAGACGAAGCGGTTGCCGCAGGGTTTCGCAAATCCCAAAGATAACGATGAGGCTTAGGGAGTCTGGTTCGGATGCTCTCTAAGCCTCATTTATTTTGGGCAGGGGATAACGGGCGAATGTCCATACGTGCCCCTCCGCAGTCGCATAGGATAAGGCGAAAGCACTCAACCGATGAAGCGAATGATGTAATCGCTGAACCGCTGAAGTGCTGAACACCAAACAAAACTTTCCTATAGGAGGGATTGCTTGTGACAGGAGTAGTTGGCGGCGGTTGGACGAGTACGGGCACGATTCTGGTTTTGTTTATCCTTCTGGTGATTATTGCTCGTACCTTCGGGTATTAATGAAACAAATCTGAGCGCCTCAGCATCGAACTGGGGCGTTTTTTTTGTTTAGACACCTTAACGCCCTCCATCGCCCGCTGCGGCAGGCCGGTTACTATGCTCATCACCCTCTCTAGGCCGCGCCGGGTATGGTGTGTGTTCCGCGTTTCCCTAGCGCCGGATTTCGTTTGTTCAGCAAAGAAGCGAACTCGAGGCAGAGTTGATATACATCGTCGCGAATTGATTTCCCCGCTGCAGCCGCATTCCAACGGAAGCAGTA
>Ga0180215_1005620_pt1 | contig 10630 bp, 21 predicted proteins | sample eDN3rd37CBELigBY_FD_128871 | JGI IMG/M metagenome (GOLD analysis project Ga0180215, IMG submission 128871) | Enriched backyard soil microbial communities from Emeryville, California, USA - eDNA 3rd pass 37_C BE-Lig BY (version 2) (version 2) | ecosystem: Environmental > Terrestrial > Soil >...
AGATCTACGGCCCCAGCACCGCCGCGGTCACTGACGGCCAGGTCACCGCGCAGCCTGCCAAGCGCATCCGCACTAACTCCGACGAGCGCACCGAGGCGGTCCCGGTCGTCGCAACTTCCGCCGCCCCAGCCGTTTATGTTGTCCTCTGCCGGTCGAATGGCGCACTGGAGGTAGGCGCGAGCCGTTCCTGGGCAGTGCAAACAGTAGTTCTACGCGACTGAAGCGGGGCATCGGCCTTCGCCATGCATGCCCGTCGAAGATCGCGATGCTGCCGGACTGGACCAATGTGTACCGTGTAAGCGGCTTCACCCTGACACCGCCGGTGCTGCACGACCAGCCGGACGCGAACGCGGTCGCTGGGCCAGAGCCGGCGGCCCCCAACGGTGCGCACGCTGCGCCTGGCCATGTCTCGGAGGCGGCAGATGGCAGCGACGCGTCGTCCGCGGTCGCTGCGGCCACCGGGTACACCATCGTTGAGGTGGCATTACGGTGGATCGGGCGTCACCCGCTCGTCGCGCCCTACCTGTTGGTACGCCTTGCCAGGTGCATCGACAGACCTCTTGCTATTTTCGCTTACCACGCACTACTCAATATGCTCGCTGCGTTTACAATTGCGCTCTAGGCACGAACGGCGCGCGGTGAGACGGTCGTCTACCAGCTCTTCCGCATGTCGCCAGCCAGCGATAACAGCGGTATCAGCGCGGCCGCCGCAGACCGCCTGGCCGTCCGCTTCTCCCGCGTGGAGCAGGGCCACCTCACACGGCTGCCGACCTCGGCGCCTTCCGAGTCGCCGCTGCAGCGGCGCGCCTGCTTCCGGCCGTTTACGAACATTGGCGGCCATGCCGGCGTATTTATTTGCGGTGAGCGGCCTGCCTGGCTGTTCGTGTCAGCCAAGGGCGGCCTGCGCGGCCACGCCATGCGGTATGCGACGGCCAGCCGTGCGATTTCCTTCAGGCATGGCAAATTTCGCACTCACCTAAAGAGTACCCGCAATAGCTTGCATGACTTCAGACCGCGCGGCGGCGGTGCCGTGTTGGGGTTCTCGCCGTTCCATAACGTCAACTGCGCACGAGGTTTGGTGTACATTGGCGAGGACAACGCGCTGGTGATCGCCCAGCTGGACGCGTCGCTGTCGTACGGCCAGGCGTCCTGGCCAGTCCGGAAGATTGCGCTCCGGCGGACTGCCCTCAAGGTCGCCTACCACCCCGACGCGCACGTCTACGCCCTGGTACGCTTCGCGCGCCCGATAGACTTTGGCGGCAATCTTCGCTCACCACAATTAATCACTCCTTCATATGTGCGGTGAGTTCCTAGGCAACGGCGGCGGCGATTCCATACGTGCCGCCGGTCGTGGACGATAACGGCTACGACCAGTTTGGCATGGACGAGCTAGACCCGAACCGGCCGGCCGCCGCCGCCGCAACCGACGACGGCGACATTGTCAACCGCGCCCGCAGACCGACCTTGACGTCGCCGCAGCCCATGACCGCGCCGGCGCACTACCTGCACCAGCTGGAGCTGGTCATGCCTGGATCCTTCGAGACCATCGACAGGTGCGCCCGCGGACAGACTACTATTGCACAAATTCTTGTGATTGCGACTAATCTAACGTGTCCTACGTGTTCGTTCTCTGCCAACCGAACGCACAGCTGGGCCTTCCGCCCGCACGAGCACGTCTGCGCGGTGCGCACCTGCTCGCTCACTACGGAGAACGGGCGGCGGCAGTTCCTGTGCGTCGGCACCGCGTTCGCCGCCTACGAAGACCTGAACTGCAAGGGCCGGGTACGGACCGCGCGCTCTGGGGACGGAACGGAGCGTTGTCTATGTAACGCATGGCTCGTTCTGCCTGTGGCTAGCCGAAGGGAGTGCGCAGATTTTGGTGTTTGACGTGGCGTCGGTGGTGCCAGAGCCAGGTCAGCCGCAGTTTGACCGGCGCTTCCGCTTGGTTTACCAGAAGGAATACAAGCAGGGCCCCGTCACGGCGCTGAACGAGCTGCAGGGCAACCTTGCGGCCTCGATTGGGCAGGAGGTCTACCTGTTTGCGCTGGAGGAGAACACGCTCAACGGCGTCGCGTTTCTGCACCACCAGACCTACGCTACGTCGCTGTGCGCGTTCAAGAACTATCTGGTCGTCGGCGACATCTGCAAGAGTGTCTGCTTTGCCCGGTTCAAAGATCCGCCGGCGCCGCGAAACCTGTACATGGCCGGACGCGACGCGCACCCGCTTTCGGTCGTAGCGTGCGAGCTCCTGGTGGACGACCGCAACGTGGCCTTCCTCGTCGGCGATGTCAACGCCAATCTGCATATTTTCAGCTACAGCCCGCAGCGTTCGTGCCGGAGCAGACCGCACGGCTGAGACACGTGGCCGCGAAGTAACGCAAGCCCAGCCTAACCTAGATGGGGTTCCTTTGGGCAGGTCTGGAGAGCGGCGGCGGCCAAAAGCTGCTGCGGCTGGGCGACTTCCACCTGGGCAGCGGAGTTGGCCCGATGGCGCGCCTGCGCGTACCGGACGCGCCGACGCGGCCTCAGCGGCACATGGTCCTCTTGGGCACGCTGGATGGCGGCCTAGGCGTTGTGGTTCCCGTGGCGGAGAAGCGCTACCAGCGGCTGCGGTACCTGCAGCAAAAAATGACGACCTTTCTGATGCACCGCGCCGGCCTGAATCCGCGCGCCTTCCGGTAAGCGTAGCGTAAGATGCGCGCCGGGATTAACCTGTCTGACGCGGTTGGTCGCGGCACGAAGGCGGTCGTCGACCAGGCTCGTGGTCTGGGAGCGGCCTATCAACGAGAACCGCAAGAAGAACGTGCTGGACGGCACGCTGCTAAATGCTTTCCCGTGGCTTAGTCTTCCCGAAAAGGTGCGTTTGATCACATGGAAGCCAACGAAAATCAGGAACGGATACCCAAATTCGCCGTACCGCTGCCGTTGGATGCTTGGCGGCTCCGCACAGCGCGCCCTTGCGCAACAGATCGGCTCCAGCGTCGACCAGATCATGCTCGACTTGGACGAAATCGATCGGTGCCTCGACGTGCTCTAGCGCAACGTCGAGTTCGAAGTGTAAAGGTTCTGCACGTTAGAGCGCTGCTACTAGAGTGTAACGTGCATCAAATTCTTGCAAATCTGTACAGTAGACGCGGCAATGGCATGGCTGCCTGTATGCGTGCGCCCATGGGGTGCTTCCTGCGCGTCAAATGTGTACAAAGAGCCCTGTTCCGGTCCTGTGCGCCTTACTCGGCTACGACGGTGATGCCCATGGACCGTGCGCTGCCGATGATGGACTTGCACAGGTTCTCCAGCGGAATGTGTGCCAATGACGGGTCGGACTTTTTGACCTTGGCGATCTCGTACACCTGCGCCAGCGTCACCGAGCCGATCTTCTCGCCGCCCTTGGACCCGAGCTGCACGCCGGCCGCCTTCTTCAAAAAGTACGAGACCGGCGGAGTCTTTGTAACGAACGTGAAGCTGCGGTCCTTCGGGTTCGGCGTCACAATGGTCGGTACGGGCGTCTCCGGCAGCAGCGTCTTGGTCCGGTCGTTGAACTGGCACCCCGCAACGCGCGCAGCGACCTGCCGCAGGCCGTGCGGGCTGTCAATGGCGAAACAACAAGTGGGGCAGGCCGCACGGAGCACGGTGGCGTACCTGTTTGCAAAAGTCCATAATATTGAGGCCCCGCTGGCCGAGAGCGGGGCCGATGGGTGGCGCCGGCGACGCCTTGCCTGCCGGGATGGTGAAGCGGAGCACGCCGACGGCGGCGCTGGCTGCGGCGCCGGCCTTCTTTCCTGCGGCCGCCATCGTATCCGACCTCCGACGGCTACGGCGGCGGCGACTGGCGGATGCTGATTCGAATGTCGGCCGCGCTGGCGAGCGTCTGGGCCTTGTCGTTGTCGTCCACCAGACGCATCCGGAACTTGTCGTTGGCTGCTCGTCGTCGTTCTCAGCGTCGTTGGCTCTGTGCGTCGCCGTCCTCGTCGTCGTCGTCCTCTTCCGCCTTGCTGTCCATGTGGGCGTCCGCGTGAGTGGCAGAAACGTGGCAGAATATCGGCAGAAACGCGGAAGATTTAGTGGTGTCTGTATGGTGCTTGAGAAGGGGCGCTATGAACAACAATGCGCCTTTATCCTGGTGGGCATTCTCCTGGTGGGCATTCTGGGCCACGGGATACGAGAACGACCAGATTAACGGATAGCTGTGTGAAGCATCACAGAGATTCCAAGCGCCGCTGGAGGCCGCGGACGACGCCTCTGGCAGCTGGCCCAGAGGGCCAGACTAGACACGTGTGCTCCAGGCCACGCAGGCAACAGCGAAAACCACGGCGCAAGTCGGCACGCAAACAGTGACTCTTGACATGCGCGATATTTGCTGTACACGCTCCCAATATTTACAATGAATGCGCTCCGATTATACAAAAATGATATAATACGGACAATTCATGCCAGAGGCGACAGCGGACGCGACGCGCCAAACGTGCTCTCACCTAGGCCGCTTAGTCTTGCCGCACCGGTGGCCGCCTTGTCCGGGCTGGCGCGCCGCCGTATCCCAGGGTCCATGTCGATAGCCGGCAGCAATGCGGTGACCTCGCCCTTGGCGTAGCCTCCGGACCACCCGAACAGCAGGCGGTCGCCAACGGCGAGGTACTCGGGGTTGCGCGCCAGGCTGAACTCGGCGTGCCCAGCTGAGCCGACGCCGGGGTCAGCTGGCGCGACCATCCGCACCACCGCGGCCTGGCGCACGGAGCCAATGTATAGCGTGCCAGCAATGTTGGCCCGGAGTGCGGGAGCGTTCGCATTGATAGGCTCCACCGCCGCCTGGACGCCCCACGTGACGCGCGCGGATTGCGGCCGGCTCACGAGTACCATACCGCGGCGCACGGTAGCGGCCGCCACGTTCCGCAGTGCCAGCGTGGCGTGCTGGCCCTGCTCCACCGCCGCAACCGTCACGCACGACCGCCGGATCGACGCGACGGTCGTGAGCACAAAGTCGCCCGTTGCGGTCGGGCCCAGATGCAGCTGCAGCGCTTCCGATACGCGGCCGCGCACGACATGGCCCGAGACCACAGTGCCAAACTCTGCGAGAAACGAAATAATGCAGGTGAGAAACGTGTAGTGTATAGTGAGTGACTCACCGCACTACGTTGCTGCGATTGTATTGTGCGGGGCGTACCGGGCACGGTGTAGACGTTGTCCACACGAAACTCGACGTCGGCGTCGACGTTCTCGTTGCCTGCGGGCGCGTCGGCCGTGCCGACGGCCGTCTCGCGGCCGGGCACGCGCACGCACCGCAGGAACCTCATCAGCAGGTCCAGATTCACGCCCGTCACGCTCGACACTGTGAAGATTGGCCGCACGCTGCATGCCCCGCCTGAGAGAGAGGCGCAACGCTCGTACATCAGCTGCCTGCTCTTGCCGCGTCACGTCACATGCGAGTGTGTGTGTGTATGTACAGCCAGTCCGCTTGAGCGATCAGCCGATCCAGCTCGGCGGCGTCCTTAACGACCGCTGGTTGGCCGCCGTTGGCGCCCAGCAGCGCCTGCACTTCTGCCAGCGTCGCGGCCAAGACCGCGGGCGGGCAGCCGTCCACGCTGGTCACGACCGCAAAGAGGGGTACCTCCAGCGCCTCCGCCAAGTAAAAGTGCTCCCTACACCCCGGCGCAACCGCACTCAGCGCTTAACGACCACTGGAAGAAGTTAGCGCCCACCGAACCAAGCGTCAGGGGCGGGATCGTCATGGTCCGGCCTACATACTGCGTCATGCGGGTCACGCCAGCGCGCGCGCTGATCACGAGGCAGGCCAGGTCTGGCGCGCGGCTGGCCAGGCCGCCGACGGTGGTGCGCACGTACTTCTCGTCACCGGCCAGGTCAACAAAAGTGACGACGCGCTCCGACCGCTCGCAGATGCTCGCCCACGTCGCTGTGTCCGACGCCGAGTTGAGCAGTGTACCCGCCTTGTCAAAGCCGATGACCTCTTGGCAAACGCTCGACGTCCGGCCGGTCTCCAGCTCGTGCCGGTGGTTCAGCAGCACGCGGCGTGCCTTGCCGCGGCCGTTGTCCAGCTCGCCGCGCGTGAGAACGCCGAGCAATGTTGTCTTGCCGGCGTTGGCGCCGCCGACCATGGCCACGCGCACCTCGGTGAACCGGTGCTCGCTGGGCACCTTGCGCACGAGCACCTCGATGACCTTGCGGCCGCGGGGCACCGCGACCTCGCGCAGCACTGTGGCCTCGGCGCCCAGCTCGCGCGCCATCCGGTGCAGCGTCTCCAGCGAGGCCTCCAGGTCGTCCGGGTCCAAGCCGGCCAGCGTGCCGTTGTCCTCCACGCCGACCTCGTAGAGCGCCATGCGCGAGCCCTCCCCCAGCCGCCAGTTGAGCTGCGTCACCAGCTTCTTGTACCGCTCCGGCGACGGGTGCGACAGCTTGAGCTTGTACTCGACGCGGCCCTCTTCCACCTCGGGCGGCAGCGACCGCTGGCGGCGGCGGCCGCCGGACGGCGGCGTCGAGGGGTCCGCGGCCGACGGCACCGTCACGACGTCCTCGGCGTCGTCGCCGCTGCCGTCGTCGGGGCCGAAGAACGCCGCCATGAAGCCGTCTGTGAACGACATGGCGGGCCGCCGAGCCCTTATCGCCGGGCCGGACGTGTTCGCAGCGGATGCTCTGTTGCTGACGCGAGACGTGTGTTGATGGTTCGTGTATGCTCATAACCCGAAGCGCTGCTTGAGGCAGAGTTTCCGCCGCATTTCCCAGTACGCCCAGGGCCACCTATGGCCGGGCGCTTTCAGTTGGTGTGGCGTGTAGCGGCGGCGGTGACAAGCAGGCAGAAGCGCGCTCGCCCTTGCTGACGTGCGGCGGACGCGGCTTGCCGGACATACGTCTTCGGTGGATCCCACTGGAATTCGCAAGGCGAGACGATGCTCTAGCACGAAGCGTTCGCGACACTAGGCCCCGTAGACGCTAGATAGGCGTCCTCGACGTCCTCTTCGTCGACCTTGTCGGGGCCTTGGTCGGCGTTGCCGATGCGTCCTTGTTTACGTGTTGACGATGCGCCGCCTCCTTTAGTGAGAGTGCACGGTCGCTATTAACAGGAAGCGAAGACGCTACGAATCTTCCTTGTCGGTGGCGCTCGTAGTCCTCGCCCTTTGTGGCCCTCTGTGGCCCAGTGGCCTGCGAAGCTCCGATCGGCGGTCCTGTCTGCTGCAGCAACTTGGGTCGGAGTGCAGTGTCCTGAGGCAGAATGGCCGTTGCGCCAATTAGTTCGAGCGGGTTGTTGCGCAACATGCATGTCCAGAGCCCATGTCACCTCGCTTGGCACATGCGTCGGAAGCCATGCAGGCTACTTGCACGTGTAGGACACACACTACCGGGGGCAGTGTTATCCAATCCATTGCTCAATACAATCGCGGGTGGATATGGCCGCATGTTAGCATGCTCATGCATTAAAGGAATATGCCTGGTGGCCTGTACATGGACGGTATGTATGCCAGAATCCCGGCCGGGGATCGCCCTCGACGGTTCGGGCGTCGCTTACCAGTTTCAGGCGTTGCATGCATCGTGCGCGAAGATAAAAACGCATACGTTTCTGCTTCGCACAGAATCGGCGATGCTGTACGTCGTAGCCGGCCAACCGCGACGCGGTGGGATGATTCGTTGCTCCCATAGATGCGCCGTCCAGCGACGTGATTGAAAGAGGAACGCACTCGCGGTCGTGGGCATCCTAGCTGTTGAGGTAGCGAAGCATCTCGCGCCGCCATGCCTGCTCGTGCGCGTATTGACGGTTGCTCTCGGCCGCCCGCAGCGCCTCGGGCGACGCCTTGGCTTCCCCACGCAGGCGGCGCGCCTCCGCCCGGCTCATCCGGCGGCCCGTCACGAGCTCCTCGCCCGAGTGGGTTACGGCCAGCGGCTGTCGCGGCGCAATGCCTAGCCCGAGGCGGTCCGTCTTGACCCGTGTCGCAATAGGCACCTTGCGGCCCTGCATAGGAAAATGAACCGAGACGAGCTACAACCGCGGGTGGTCAGCGTACAAGCGGGCGCTTCGCCGTTCTGCTGCACCGGACGCACCTGGTTATCGCGGCCAAGGCCCTGGTCGGGCGACCAGCCAGCCTGCTGCAACATGCGGAAACCCACGTTGTTGCGGCTGAGCGCGTACTGCGGCCGCGACGCACGGCTGGTCTGCAGCTCGACCTGGTGGCCGATCGACCGGATATGCTCGGCCTCGGTCGCCTCCCGCCAACGCTGCTGGCAGACCGGGCACCAGCGGTCGACGGCATCAGTGTCGCTGTCCGATGCCGTCGCCGCAGAGGCCTTGGTGGGAGCTGGTGCGGCCGCGGTCGCAATAATAGCTGCTGCCTTGCCGGCAGTTGACGCCGACGCCTTGCCCTTGCGCCGCGCCTGCGCCCGGACGCTGGCGAGCACCGTGGCGTACTCCTCAGCGGGCGACCGCGGCGGCGAAGGCGGCGGCGATAAGGCGGCGGTCGGCTGTGGCGCTGGAGGCGGGTGCCGGGTCACAGGCGCGTCGAGTACGCCGCCAGACACCCAGCCGCCCGCCATAGCCGTGACTGCCTCCCGGGCTTGTGCTATTGCAGTATTGTTAAAGCAGTGTGTGAACCCATTGGCGCTCTGACTTTCAGGCCGTTCAACGTTGCATCTTCAAGCGCGACAAAAAAACTTTGGCGCCAAAAAACTTTAACTGGATCGCAACAATTGCGAACTAGTAGGAACGACAGAGCGGACGACCATAAGAGGACGACCTAGAGGACGACCAAGAGGACGACGAAGGGACGACGAAGAGGAGGGCGAAGCGAGTGACAATAAGTACAAAAAGAGAGGAGGAAGACGACGACGACAAAGTCGAAGCATGGGAGAGACGAGGACGAGTGGTGGATAGGCCGATCCGTCGACGACGGCGAACCGGCGAGACTCCGACCTGGGAGGCAGAACGTCGACACTGAGCAGCCACAGAGCCCTACGACGTGCTAGCGCGGCACCGTGGGCGGCGGGCCCGCTACCCGCCATGGCGATGCAGACCTTTGAGGGCGTCATGTTTGGCGGCGCCGTGGGGCGGCTCATCCTGCGTCCGTCGTCGCTGGAGTGGCGCATTGCCAGCGCGCAGGCCAGCGCCAGCGCCGTCCAGATCGCGTTCGCCGACGTGAGCAGTACGGCTGATGGGCCCAGCGGGCACGCGCCTGGACATGATCGTTCCCGAGACTGACGGCTCTGGCCGGTCGCCATCGTCTAACTTGAAACGCGCAAAGAGCAATTCGTGTCACCGCCAGAGAAGCCAAAGCTGCTTCTCAAGGTCGAGTTAAAGAAGCCGGCGGCGGACGGGACCACCAGCTACATCTTTGAGTTTGGTGGGCCCGATGGCGACAAGAACCGCAATGCTATCAAGGAAGCCATCCTGCAATCGGTGCGGGCATGGGTCGTGTTTGGCGTCTGCCGGGGGGGTAGCGCTGCAATATCTGATCCAACGGCGTAGACATATGAGCACTCTGTTCATAGCTGACCGTGGCGGCCAAGGCCCCACCGCCACCGGCAGCAGCCGCATCGGCGGCCGGGATCCCTGCTCCACTGGCTGCGCCCGCAGCCGCACGCCCGGCCGCCACGACTGCAACTGCGCCTGCAAAAGCCGCCGCCGCACCCCCGCCTTCCACCCCGTCTCCACCGGTCCGCACGGCCACTCCCGGGGGCGCGCCGCCAAACGCCATTGCCGCTGCGCGGGCGACGGTGCTCAACAAGAATCCACAGGTACGTCGCAAACGCCACCCGCGGTTGCGGCTCGACCACCCGCTCACGCGATTGCTTGGACACAACACCTCGTCACGCGTGGGCAGTTGGCCGAGCTGCACCGCAACTTGGTGCAGAGCAATTTGATCACGGAGGATGACTTTTGGGCTACGCGCCAGGTCTGTTACCCGCAGACGTCAGGCGCTAACCTGCACAAGGCACTTAAACCAATCTGGCAATGACATCGACTGGTCGACGCGACTCTGGCAGGGCTTGGTTATGGCGGTCCTGCAGCAGCTGCAGCAAAAGGCTGGCGTGCCAAACGCGCTGCTGTGGAACGTGCAGCCGACGGCGGCGCAAGGCTCCACTGACAAGTACACGCTGACGCCGCAGATCATGCGGTCCATAATGGACCAGTACCCGGCCGTCGAGCTGGCGTACAAGGAGCTCGTGCCAGACAAGGTGCGGCCCCTTGAGGAGCACGTCGGCATGCGCTGGCGTCTACGCATGCTGACGCCGTCAAACCATCCCATCCAACTTTCGCATGCATGGCAGATGAGCGAGGAAGCGTTCTGGAAGCGTGTGCTGCTGTCGCTGCGGATGAACCAGGACCCTTCCGCGGCGGCACGCGGCGACAACATTCTTCAACCATTTGAGCAGCTCGCACGGCGAAAGGGTGTGGGGTCATTTCTGCCTGAGGGTGGCGACGTATGAGTACCAACGGATGGTCATATCTCTGGCCGCGTCTTGCGTGGCACACAGAGCTGGAACGCCGCGCAGCCATGGCGCCGAAGTACCTGCTCACGGACCTGACGGCGACTGAAGAGGACCATTTGGATGTACGCCACATGCCAATGTGTGTAGCCAATGTGCATGCTGAGTCAGACCTAAAGAATCACCGCCTGTTAAGAGCGGTACCGAA
>Ga0180215_1005622_pt1 | contig 10626 bp, 10 predicted proteins | sample eDN3rd37CBELigBY_FD_128871 | JGI IMG/M metagenome (GOLD analysis project Ga0180215, IMG submission 128871) | Enriched backyard soil microbial communities from Emeryville, California, USA - eDNA 3rd pass 37_C BE-Lig BY (version 2) (version 2) | ecosystem: Environmental > Terrestrial > Soil >...
AGCCCGTTTTGTCCCGATGTCAGGCGCCTGCTGGACGGCCATCTGGCAGACATGTACTCGATCTCGCCGCCCGAAAGCGTGCACGCCTTGGACCCGGCCGGACTGTGCGGGACGGGCCTGACCTTCTGGACGGTCAGGGAGGACGGTGTCCTCCTCGGCTGCGGGGCGCTCAAGGAGCTGGCAGCAGACGAGGGGGAGATCAAGTCGATGCGGACGGATCCGGCGGCACGAAGGCGCGGCGTGGCAACCCGGATGCTCGTCCACCTTATCGAACTGGCCCGTGCCCGCGGGTACCGGCGGGTCAGCCTCGAAACCGGTTCCCAGGAATTCTTTGCCCCTGCCCGGCTGCTCTACCGCCGGCACGGGTTCGCGGAATGCCCGCCGTTCGCCGATTACCAGCCGGATCCGCACAGCGTCTTCATGACCTTGGACCTTGGTGCTTTTCCGGCTCCGGGACGGAATCTGGCCGAGGAGTATAGTCAGCATGCTTAGCTGTTCTGTTAGGATGGGCGGACCGGCCGCCGGCACCCCGCCGGCGGGCAACTCCAACCGAGGGGAGATCGACCATGGGTTTGGACGACAAGATCGGAAACGCTGCCGAAAAAGCCGGAGGCAAGGCCAAGGAAGCTGCCGGCGCCGCCACGGACAATGAGCGGCTGGAGGCCGAAGGCAAGGGCGACCAGACCAAGGCGGATCTGAAGAACGCCGGCGAAAAGGTCAAGGACGCTTTCAAGGACTAACAGTCCTTCGGCGGCAAGAGGGGTACTGCACGCTCATGCGGTACCCCTCTTCCATGCCCGCAGCTTCTTCAGGCCCGGCGGGGTGAGCCCAGGTCCACCGGTTCTTCCTCGGTGAGGTAGGCGAACTCCGCATGCGCGGCCAAGTCGATGCCGCGCAGTTCGTCGGCGGGGTCGATCCTCAGGCCCATGGCCTTGTTGACGGCCTTGGCGATCAGCCACGTGACGGCGAAGGAGTAGGCCAGGACAGCCATGCTGGCGACGGCCTGGATGCCGAGTTGGCCGAATCCGCCGCCGTAGAAAAGCCCATTGACGCCATTGGGGGCGGCGTCGGTGGCAAACAGCCCGATCAGGAGCGTGCCGATCAGGCCGCCGACAAGGTGGACGCCGACGACGTCGAGCGAGTCGTCGAAGCCCAGCCGGTACTTCCACTCGATGGCCAGGGAGCACACCGCCCCGGCGATGGCGCCAATGGCCAGGGCCCCGAGGGGACTGACGGCGCCGCAGGCGGGAGTGATGGCGACCAGCGCCGCAATCAGCCCCGAGGCAGCCCCCATGCTGCTGGCAGCGCCCAAGCGGAGCCGTTCGACCAGCGCCCATGCCAGCAGCCCGGCCGAGGCGGCGACCGCGGTGTTCAGGAAGACGACGGCGGCGGCGTTCCCGGCGGCAAGCGCGGAGCCGGCGTTGAAGCCGAACCAGCCCACCCAGAGCAGGCCTGCCCCGAGCAGGACCAGCGGCCGGCTGTGGGGTTTGCTGTGTCCGTTCGCAGGCCAGCCGGCGCTGCGCCCGAGGACCAGGGCCAGGGCAAGCGCCGCGATGCCGGCGTTCATGTGCACCGCCGTGCCACCGGCAAAATCGATGGCCTTGATGCCGCTGGCAATCCAGCCGCCGGTCACCGAGCCGTCGGCGGAGCTGAAGGCGAATACCCAGTGTGCAATCGGGAAGTAGACCAAGGTGGCCCACAGGCCGGCGAACAGCATCCAGGCCCCGAATTTCATCCGGCCGGCTGCGGCTCCGGCCACCAGCGCCGTCGTCACGCAGGCAAAGAACAGCTGGAAGGCGGCAAACAGCGCGCCCGGAAGGGCGGCGTCCGGATTGTCCGCGAGCAGCTGGGACATGCCCACATACTCCGTGACGTTCCCGATCAGGCCCAGCCCGGCAAGGGAATTTCCGAACGGGACGGAGTAGCCGAAGAGCGCCCAGAGCACCGCCACCAGGCTGGCGCCGCCAAAGCACATCATCATCATGTTCAGGATGCGCCGCGAACCAACCATCCCGCCGTAGAAGAGGGCCAGTGCCGGAATCATCAGGCAGACAAGCGCGGAACTGGCGAGAACCCAAGCAACATTTCCAGAGTCCATGGATGTTCCAATCTGAAACAGGACCGTTAAGTAGATGCCGGCGTGGAGCCGGTGCTAGGCCATGCTGGCGGCGCAGTCCCCGGAGCTGCTGCCGCCTCCAACGCGGCGCCGCCGCTGCGGCGCCGGCCGTTTTCCAGCGATCCTATGCCCGGGAAACAACCGGCCAGGTTTCACCCGCGTAAATTCTGTGTTTCAGGTCACAGGAGGAGGCAGGGTCGGCCGACGCTGCGGTTATGCCCGGCCCGGGGCCGGGCATAACCGGACGGGACAGTAGGCTGGGGGAGTGACTGCTGCAGTGCCTGCCGGGGCCGGGCGATTCGCCCCGAGCCCCTCCGGAGACCTCCATCTGGGCAACCTGCGCACGGCCATGCTGGCCTGGCTTTTCGCCCGCAGCACCGGCCGGCGCTTCCTCATCCGGGTTGAAGACCTGGACCGCGTCCGTGCCGGGGCCGAGCACCGGCAGCTGGCGGACCTGGCAGCGCTGGGGCTGGCTTGGGACCCCGACGTCGTGCACCAGTCCGGCCGCCTGCCCCGTTACCTGGAGGCCGTCGATCAGCTGCGCGGGCGGGGTTTGGTCTACGAGTGCTACTGCACGCGCCGGGAAATCCTCCACGCCCCCACCGCCCCGCATGCGCCGCAGGGTGCCTATCCCGGAACCTGCCGGAACCTGGACGAGGCGGAGCGGGCCAAGCGGCGCCGGGTCCGGCCGGCGGCGCTGCGGCTGCGGGCCGGTACCGACAGGTTCACCGTGCGGGACCAATTGCACGGCAACTACACGGGCATGGTGGACGACATGGTGCTGCTGCGCAACGACGGCGTGCCGGCCTACAACCTCGCCGTCGTCGTCGATGATGCTGCCCAAGGCGTGGACCAGGTGGTGCGCGGCGACGACCTGCTCAGTTCCGCGCCGCGCCAGGCGTACCTGGCCGGACTGCTCGGGCATCCGGCACCGCGCTATGCGCATGTGCCGCTGGTGCTGAGCCCGGAGGGCCGCAGGCTGGCCAAGCGCGATGGCGCGGTGACCCTGGCCGAGCTGGGACGGCGCGGAGTGGACCCCGACGCCGTACGGGATGCCCTGCTCGAGTCCCTGGGCCTTCCCGCCGGCCCGCTGGAAGCAGCCCTGCCGGCCTTCCGCCCGGCAGGGCTGCCGCGGCAGCCCTGGATCTACCACGGCGAACTGTCCGACGGCGCTGCGCGCACCGGTCCGCTGCACGGCTCCCGGCCGAAGTGGCCGGGGGCGCCGGGTCCGGCCGGCGGGCGGCCAGGCCACGCGGAGCGCGGCGCGGCCACAGCACAGTTTGGGAACGATTAACCTTTTTCCGGCTCCTACTGTGTTGCCTGGGGTAACCACCCCTTAGGCTGGCGGGGTACAGCTTGGTTCACTGTTTTGTTGGGGGAATCCGAACGTGAGACAGCTTCCTGCCTCGATCTTTACTGCGCTGGCACTGGCGCTTGCCCTGCTCGCTGCGCCGGCCGCGCCCGCCGCGGCGCTGCCGCAGGGCTCGCTGCCACTGCCGGCGCGGCCCGCCGGCGTCGCCGCCGCTGTCCCGGCGGCCGCCGCGAAAACGACCGTAGCGCTCAACAGCTCACCGCTGGTGACCTACTACCCGGAGGCTACGGTCAAGATCAAGACCAAGAAGGCCAAAGGCCTGAAGGCAGCGCTGCAGCACTATCGCGGCGGCAAATGGGTGACGGTGTGGAAAGCCTCCAAGGCCGTGACCAAGTCCTCGCAAACGGTGGCGGCCTCCTATAAATTCAGCAAACGTACCACGGTCAAGGTGCGTGCCATCCTGCGCAAGGGGTCCAAGACCGTGGCCAAGTCCGCGTCCCAGTCGCTCAGCTACCAGAAGTGGCCTACGTGGATCCAGTCGGCCCAGGGCAGCACGCTGTTCGAACTGAACCGGGGCCGTGTGGCCGTCGGCGAGCAGGCCAGCCACACCATCCAGCTGTACTACACCGACGTTGCACGCAAAGGCCGGTTCCAGGAATACCGCAGCGGCAAATGGGTCACCTTGAAGAACCTCAGCTGGAAGCCCCAGGCGGGCAGCTGGTACTCGACCGCCCAGACCGTGAGCACCCCGGCCACCACCCAGACGGTCAGCAGGAAATACCGGCTCGTTGTGGACGCAACGGCCAATGATGCGGGTCTGAAGCAGACCGTCACGATCCGCCATGAGAATCCCGAAGACTACACCGGCTATGCGCAGCAGGCACACGAGTTCATCAAGGGGTACTGCCCCAACACCATGATCACCGTCCGGCCCGGCTACTATGCCGAATCCATGTGGCCGGAGAACCGGATCGAACTCTATCCCGGCCTGACCGAGCTGGGGCTCAAGTACGTGGCCCTGCACGAGTGCGCGCACGTGGTCCAGCGGATCACGTTCAACAACGACCACGCCAAGATGTCCGGGACGTTCAACGCGATCTACAAGACCACCGGATCTACCGGCTACGAGATGGCGGCGGACTGCATGGCCTTCGCCATGGGCGCGCCGGCGGACTGGCCCGCCTACACCAGCAACTGCAAGGGGGCCCGGGCGAGCGCGGCCAAGGAGGTGCTCGCGGGCAGGATCCCGGTGGTCAAGTAGGATCCGCTGCCGCAGCATAGCCGGCGCCCCGCCGGAGACGTTTCACCAACTGCCGCCGGTTCCGCGTAGGGTATCTGGGTGGCTTCCGGACTTCTGCTTGTAGTGCTCGTGGCGGTGTTCATCGGCGCGACCGCCCAGCGGATCGCCGGTCTGGGCTTCGCCCTGCTGATTTCTCCCTTCCTGGTGATCCTTCTCGGGGCACACGGGGGAGTGCTGATGGTCAACGTGTGCGGTCTTGTGTCCTCGTTGCTGATCCTGTTCCGGGTCTGGCGCGAGGTGGACTGGAACATGTACCGCTGGCTGGCGCTGCCTGCGGTCCTGGGCAGCGTCCCGGCTTCGTTCGCCGCGGTCTTCCTGCCGGCGGCGCCGCTCGCGGTGACTGTCGGCGCCGTCGTGCTCGCAGCCCTGAGCGTGTCCCTGCTGCTGCAGCGCACCTCGGTGATAGTCAGCGGCAATCCGGCCAAGGCGCTGGCCGGCTTCGCCTCCGGGGTCACCAACGCGGTCGCCGGGGTGGGCGGTCCCGCGGTCAGCGTCTACGCGCTGTTGTCCCGCTGGCCGCAGCGCCCGTTCGCCGCCACACTGCAGCCGTTCTTCGTGACCACCGCCGTGGTGACGCTGACGGCCAAGCTCAGCCTGGACCCCGGCCAGATGCCCCCGTTCAGTGCCTTCGCCTGGGTCCTGATTGCCGGGATGATCATGGCAGGGGTCTATACCGGCGAAAAACTGCAGCGGTTCATCGCCGATGAGCACGCCCGGTTGGGCGTGATCGTGATCGCCTTCCTGGGCGCGGCCACCGCGCTGGTCAAGGGCCTGATCGACCTTTAGGCCGTGGCGCCGCCGCTGCGCCGCCTGAGCGCACTAGCAGGGCAGGCGCGAGGGCAGCTTCTTGGAGGTGGCGATGACGGCCCCCTTGTTGTCCTTGCCGCGGTAGGCACGGCAGACTTTCAGGCCCCGGTCCGCCAGTTTGGACCGGATCTGGCCAATGGCCGACGGTGTGAACGCTTTTTCGTCCATGTGCATCAGCACCGTGCTGCCGGCGCGGGCATGCTTGGACGCGTAGGAGACCACCTGGCTGCGGGTCCTGCCCTTGTAGTCCAGTGTGTTCACATCCCAGGTCCAGATCTTCATCCCGGCCCGGGCGTAGCCGCAGCGCACATTGGCATTGGTGTAGCCCCACGGCGGCCGGCCGTAGTTGCTGTCCGCACCGGGCAAGCTGGACACTTCCCTGGCCACCGCGGCACAGCTGAGCTTGCGCAGGTCGGAATGGTTGATGGTGTGGTTCATGACGTACTGGCCGCGGTTCCGGGCATACTGGGCCAGGTTTACCCCGTACCGGTCCCGGTATTTGCGCAGGCACTTGCCGGTGGGGGCGATGACCAGGCCGATGTTCTTCTGCTTGGCGTAGTTGACCACGTCCTTGAAGGCGGCCAAGGACCGCGGGCAGTCGTCGAAAGTGAGCATTACCCGGCTGGTGTAGTTCGGTCCGCGCTTCTCGTTGTAGCCGGCGGCCGCAGCGGGCTGCGCGGCAGCCAGCAGCGAGCAGGCCAGCGCGCAGCTGGTCAGGACGGGCAGCAGCAACCGGACAATGGCTCGCGCGTGCATGGCACAACCTGCTTTCCCCCAACGGCCTGCTCGTCCGGAACCGTGGCTTTCGGGCCGGGGCAGTTTCTCCCATCATAGGTCCGGCCAGGGACAGTCCATCCCGGGCCGGGCAGGCAGGGCGCCTACGGTCCGGCCGGCGGATCCGTGCGCGCCCTCAGGCGGGTCAGTGCGGCTTCCGCCGACAGCCTCGTCTCCAGCTCCTCGAAGGCTTCACGCACCTGGTGCGAGTCCGGATCCGTCCAGGCCAGTTCCTCGCGGGCGGCGGCCAAAGCCTGCAGCCGGCGCACTTCCCGTTCCGCTGCTGCTGCGGCAGCGCGGGTGTCGGCAGCGCCCTGCCCGGCGGCGCGCAGCGCATCCTGCATGCCCAGCGCGGCTTGTGCGGCGCCATAGTCGGTCCGCAGCTTCAAATAGTGCAGCCTGGCATCCTCGATGCGTTGTTCCAGCCGCCCCAGGGTCTGCTCGAGGCCGTGCAGCTGGCTGTCCAGGGCCCGCTGCTGCACGTTCAAGGCGTCCCGCCGCTTCCCGGCGGTGAGGGCTCCGCGCAGGGCGTCCCGGGCCGCGTCGTCATTCCCGGCGGCGACGGCGGCTTCGGCCTGGCGGTTGAGCGATTCCACCTGGGCGGCAGCCTGCTCGGCGAGCAGCTGGACCCGGCGGCGGTGGGCGGCGACATCGGCAGTGCTCCGGCGGGCAGCCTCGAGCATATCCAGTTGCTGCTGGTAGCTGGCATCGAGGCTGGCCAGCGGGTCCGGCGCCGGTGCCGTGCGGGTGGGGCGGACGATGCCGGCGATGCGGCGGCGGATGGACACGTCCGGTTCCTGCGCTGTTCTACCAGCGGCCGCGGGGATTGGTTGCGGGATGGACGGAAGCGGAACGCCGGCCGCCGTAGCTGTGGTTCCACGCCCGCAGGGCGTCAGCTTCCATCGCCAGATGCCGGCTGGCCCGCTCCAGCTGGCTGTCGCCGATGGAGTCCCCGGCCAGCAGCAGGGTCTGGCGCAGTTCCGCCGCCAAAGTGCAGGAACGCCGGACCTGTTCTTCCAGCCGTGCGCTCAGGGTCTGCCTCAAGGCCGGATGGGGCTCCCGTTCGGCCAGCCGCAGCTGTTCGTCCAAGGTCCGCTCTGCCCGGGCCAGGTGGGCTGCCACCGCGGGCAAGTCGCCGACAGGGCGTCCATGCAACCCGGCCGCGGCCAAGGTCCGTTCCGTGGCCTCCGCCGAGCGGCGCAGCTGGATCCGCAACCGGGCCAGCTGGCGGCCGGCGTCGTCCCCGGCGAGCGAACGTACGGTGAGCGTGCCTCTGGTCCAGCCGCTGCGGATCCGCCGGGAGCGCTGGATCCGCCGTACCAGCAGCCAGGCCGACAGGACGGCAGTCATGCCGAAGATCAGCAGCATTGTTCCGCCGATCAGCATTACCGTTGCTGCCGCTTCCGCCATGTCCTCGGCCACGTTCGCCATCGCTGTTACGGTCACACCAGGCATAGATCCAGTGTGCCCCCAACCCCGTCCGGAGGCCAGAACATGCCGGCAGCAAAAAATGCGGGCCGCTTCCGGTTCGCAACGGAAGCGGCCCGCATTCACGGGTCGGATCTGGGGCTATGCCCCAGCGAGTCCCTTAGAGGGGGCGGATGTCCGCAGCCTGCAGGCCCTTGGGGCCCTGGGTGACCTCGAACTCGACCTTCTGGGCCTCGCGCAGTTCGCGGTAGCCGCCGGTGGAGACGATTGCGGAGTAGTGGGCGAAGACGTCATCGCTGCCGTCGTCGGGGGCGATGAAGCCGAAGCCCTTTTCGGAGTTAAACCACTTCACGGTTCCAGTTGCCATTTTGTGCTCCTTCTGAAGCTCTAACACGACCGCGCGTTTCGCGGACCGTCTGCAGCGGTGTTCTTTACCGCCGTTCAGAGAAGCACAAGCCCTTCGGTGAAGGGTCCTGTTGCTAAAAATCAAATGCGCAACACAACAACTACGCACTCCACTGTACAGTACTTTTCCGGCCGCTGCGATTGCCGGCCGGTTCCGGCCTGTGGGGCCCGCCCAGTTGGCGTTCAGGTTGACCCGCTACACTTCTAAACATCTGCTGGGCAATTGCCCGTCTTCGCGGCTGGGAAGTCGAATCCAATCCCCAAAGGCCGCATGACTATAACTGCATCGCCCCGAACGCCCCTGAAAACCCGTGGCTCCGCCGCATCCAGCAGCTACGCCCAGCTGCTGCGGACGATCCGGGACGCCGGGCTGCTGCGCCGGCGCCGTTCCTTCTACATCACCTTGTTTGCCGCGCTTGTCCTCGGTGTTGCCGGCGCCGCGACCGGTTTTGTGCTGTTGGGGGACAGCTGGTTCCAGCTGCTGATCGCCGGCGTCCTGGGCGTGCTGCTGACCCAGCTGGCGTTCCTTGCCCATGAGGCGGGCCACCGCCAGGTCTTCGAATCCGGCCCTGCCAATGACCGCGCCGGCCGCTTCCTGGCCAATGCCGTCGTCGGTATCAGCTACCAGTGGTGGACGAACAAGCACAACCGGCACCATGCCAACCCCAATACCGTCGGCAAGGATCCGGACATTGAGCAGGACACCATTTCCTTCCAGGTGGACCAGGCCCAGGCCCGCACCGGCATCATGGCCTGGCTGACCCGCCGGCAGGGCTACCTGTTCTTCCCGCTGCTGCTGCTTGAAGGCCTCAACCTGCACGCGACCTCGCTCCGCTCGCTCTTTGCCCGTGGACACGTCAAGGGACGCAGACGCGAGCTGGCCATGGTCATCTCGCGCCTGGCCCTCTATGTGGCAGCAGTCTTCTACTTCCTGCCCGTTGGCCTGGCGTTCGCCTTTATCGGAGTCCAGTTGGCGGTTTTCGGGGTGTACATGGGCGCCTCCTTTGCCCCCAACCACAAGGGCATGCCCCTGATTCCTGCGGGGTCCAAGGTGGATTTCCTCGGACGCCAGGTCCTGACCTCGCGGAATATCACCGGCGGCCCGGTCGTCAATGCCCTTATGGGCGGGCTGAACTACCAGGTGGAGCACCACCTGTTCCCGAGCATGCCGCGGCCCAACCTGGCCCGGGCCAGCGAAATCGTGCGGGAATACTGTGCTGCGCACAAGATCCCCTACACCGCGACCACGCTGCCCAAGTCCTACGGGATCGTCGTCCGGTACCTGAACAAGGTGGGCCTGTCCGCGCGCGATCCGTTCGACTGCCCGATGGTTACCGCCTACCGGCCGCGCTGACCGCTTCCCGGCCTCAGGAACCGAGCGGGTGGGTGATCTCGTCCTGCGGCATCCTGGCCGCCGCCAGCGCAATGAAGCCCAGCACGGGAGTGGCCAGCCCGACCACAAGGAAGATCAGCCAGATCGGCACCATCGCCGCCAGCGGGCCGGCCACGGCCATGGACACCGGCATCAGCGCCAGCGAGACGAAGAAATCAAGGCTGGACACCCGGCCCAGCAGGTGCCGCGGCACCCGGCGCTGCAGCAGCGTCCCCCAGATCACTCCCGACGCGCCCCAGGTAAGGCCCACCATCAGCATGACCGCCGCCATCGACCAGAAGCTGCCCACGAAGCCGATGGCGGCCAGCGGCACGGTGCCCAGGCCCCAGGACATCATCATCACGCTCAGGTAGCGGCGCGGCAGCGGCAGCGAGGACACCAGCAGGGCGCCGGCAGCCATGCCGCCGCCCCAGATGGCCAGCAGGAAACCGAAGGTTTCGGCTCCGCCGCCGAGCTGGTCCCGGACCAGGAACGGCAGCAGGACCTCGATAGGCCCCTCGCTCAGCAGCACGGCGACGACGGCGAAGAGCAGGGTCCACAGCAGCCACGGGGTCCGCACCGTATAGCCGAACCCCTCGCGCAGGTCCGCCCAGGCCGAGCGGCGGCCCGGTTCCGGCTCCGCCGCGGTGCCATGGCCGCTGCCGCGGGGTCCGCCCGGCTCCGGATCCAGCGGCGGTTCCGGCCGCAGGAACAGCAGCGTGAGCAGGGCAGTCGTGTGGGCGGCGGCAATCAGCGCGGCCGCGTGCGCCGGTGAACTCGCGGCGATGACCAGGCCTGCCGCGGCCGGTCCGGCAGCCTGCTGCAGCAGCGGCCGGACCATTCCTTCCATGCCGTTGGCGGCCAGCAGTTCCTCCGGCGGCAGGATCCGCGGCAGGATGGCTGAGTAGGCGGGAAAGAAGAAGGCGGAGGCGGTCCCGAGGCCGAAGGCGGCCACGGCCAGGTGCCACAGCTGCAGCGTCCCGGTCAGCGCCAGCGCGGTGACGGACCCGAGGGCCAGCAGGTTGACCGCCTCCACCAGGACCAGGATCCGCCGGCGGGGCAGCCGGTCGGCGGCGATGCCGCCCAGCAGCACAAAGGCGACCAGGCCGGCG
>Ga0180215_1005623_pt1 | contig 10626 bp, 6 predicted proteins | sample eDN3rd37CBELigBY_FD_128871 | JGI IMG/M metagenome (GOLD analysis project Ga0180215, IMG submission 128871) | Enriched backyard soil microbial communities from Emeryville, California, USA - eDNA 3rd pass 37_C BE-Lig BY (version 2) (version 2) | ecosystem: Environmental > Terrestrial > Soil >...
CCACCGAGATCGAGGGCGAGTTCGTCTTCGGCCTGGAGCCTCTGCAGCTGGACGATGCGGTGGAGCTCTACCTCGAACGGGCGCGCAGGGCCTGGCATCATCGGGTCTTCTCCGAGCGGGAGCGGCCCGTGGTCGAGGAGCTCGTCCAGCGGCTGGACCGGATCCCGCTGGCGATCGAGCTCGCGGCAGCCCGCGTGCGGGTGCTCCCGCCCCGGCAGCTCCTCTCGCGGATCTCCGAGCGTTTCGAGCTCCTCCAATCCCGGCGCCCGGGCCGGCACCGCTCCCTCCTCGAGGCCCTCAACCTCACCTGGAAGCTGCTCGAGCCTCGGGAACAGCTCGTCCTCGCGAGGGCCTCCGTTTTCGAAGAGGGCTTCGACCTCGACGCAGCGGTGGCGGTGCTCAGCGACGAGGGGGAACCGGGCGATCCCGACGAGATCCTGACGCTGCTGGAGGAGCTCGTCGGCAAAGCCCTGATCCAGCTCGAGGACTCCGATCCCCCCCGGTTCACCCTCTATGACAGCGTGCGGGAGTTCGCCGCGCTGCAGCTGGAGCGGACCGAGAGCTTCTCGGACACCGTCCGCGCCCACGCAGCCTTCTACATCGGCGTGGGGGAGCGGTGGGCCGAGCAGAGCGAAGGCAAGAACGCGGCCCCCGCCATGCGCTGGCTGATGCGGGAGCGGGCGAACCTGATCGCTGCCCACCGCCGCCTCCACGACGAGAATCCCACCCTCGCCGCCAGGGTCGGCCTGGTGCTCGCGCTGCCGCTGATGCGCATGGGCCCGCCAGCCCTCGAAGCCGAGATCCTCGCCAGCACCCTGGAGTCCGCGAAGCGAGCGGGAGATCCTCGCCTGGAGTTGCAGGCCCGGTACCACTGGATGAGAACCTCCCAGCGAATCGGCGCCCCGGCAGACCTCTTCGAGATGCTGGACGCGGGACTGGAGGTGGCCCGGGCCAGCGGCGAGCTGAAGTGGGAGGGCAGGCTCCTGGTGGAGGGGGCGTCGGGCAGGCTCATGATGAAGGGAGATCCCGACGGCGCCATCTCCATGGCGACGAGCGCCCTCGAGATCGCGAAGTCCACCGGCGACCGGGTCCTCCGCGGGCTGGCACTCGGGATCGTCGGCGCAGCAGAGGAGACCCGCTCCTCCCTCGAGTCTGCGTGCACCTACATGGAGGAGGCGATCGAGATCTTCCGCGGCGAAGGAAAGCACCGATTCCTCGCGATCACCCTGGCGGGGCTCGGGGCCGTCTACTCCGGACAGGGCCGCTTCCGGGAGGCGCGGGAGGTCCTGGAGGAGGCGCGGGCCCTCTTTCACGAGCTCGGACACCGCTCCGCGGTGGCGAGCGCCATCGGCAACCTCGCCAGCGTGGAGCTGACCGCTGGGCTCCTCGACGAGGCGGAGGCCTACTGCCGCGAAGCCCTCGCCATGCACCGCGACATCGGCAACCGGCTCTACGAGGCTTTGGCGATCGGCAACCTCGGCCTGATCGCCCTGGAGCGGGGCGAGATCCGCCGGGCGGAGCAGCGGCTCCTCGAGTCCCTCTCGCACCTCCAATCCATCGGGAACCGGAAGTATCGCGCGATGTCTCTGGCGTTCCTCGCGGTCTCGGAGTCGATGCTGGGTCGCCAGGCGGAGGGGCGCGCCAACTTCGCCGCTGCCGGCAACCTCTTTCGGGAGGTAGGCGACCGAGGCAGCCTCGAGATGCTCCAGACCTTGGAGGGGCTCCTGGAGCTGAGCGAGGCGCGGATCGAGGCCCAGGCCGGAAACCAGGAGGAGGCAGAGCGGCTCCGGGCCAGCGCCGGGGCGCGCCTCGACTCCAACAGCGCCTCCACGGAGAGCCTGATCCTCGCCAGGCGGCTGCTGCAGAAGTACCTCGCGAGCAAGGAGGAGGTCGATCCCGCGCGGCTCGCGGAGATCCCCACCTCGGGCCTGGTCCTGGGACCGGGGGCCGAGTGGTTCGAGCTCGACGGCAAGCGGATCGATCTGCGCCGCAGGGGCGCCATCCGCCGGCTCTTGGTGGGGCTCGCCGAACAGCGGCTCCTCCTCCCGGGGATCGGCCTCAGCCAGCAGGCGCTCTTCCAGATCGGCTGGCCAGGCGAGACCATCGCCGTCGAGTCGGCTGCGGCACGGGTCTACACCGCCATCGGCACCCTCCGCTCCCTGGGCCTGGCCCCCGTGCTGCTGCGCCGCGAGGACGGCTACCTGCTCGAGCCCGGGGTCCAGATCGCACGGCTCAAGGAGTAGTCGGGCGATCAGCGCCCCAGGCGCTCGATCAGCAGGGCCCTCGCAGCGGAGAGGTCGTAGTCCGCCTGCACCCGGGCTGCCTCGGCCTGCTGCAGCGCCAGCTCCGCATCCGCGAGCTCCAGCAGGCTGCCCAAGCCGGTCTCGTAGCGGCCGGTGGCGAGGCGCACCTGCTCGTGGGCGCTGGTGAGGGTCTCGTCCGCTGCCTCCCGGGCCGCCACCGCCGTGCGGATCGCGGCGAGGCTCTGCTCCAGCTCATAGCGGACCTGCTGCGCCAGCGCCTCGCGATCCGACTCGAGGGCGGCGAGGCTCGCCTCGGCCTGGTTCACCGCCGCGAGGGTCGCGCCGCCCTGGAAGAGCGGCCAGCTCAGGGAGATCCCTGCGATCCAGGCGGGCCCGTCCAGGTCGTGGAAGCCGGGGCCCACCCCGCTGACGTTTCCGCTCGCGGCGAGGATCGGCCAGTAGCCGCCGACGTTGGACCGGACCGTGAACGCCTGGGCTCGGATCCGCTGATCCAAGGCGACGATGTCGGGGCGGGCCTCCAGCGCCTCCGCCAGGAGCGCGTCGATCGGCGCGTCCTCCCCCTCCACCCGCGGCAGGCTCTGATCTGCCACCTCGATCTCGCTGGAGCGCGAGATCCCCATCGCCTGGATCAGCCCGGCCCTGGCGATCCGGTAGTTCCCCTCCGCCGACGCGAGCTGGGACCTGGCGGCCCCCACGTTGGTCCGCGCCTGGGCCAGATCGTAGGGTGCCCGCTCCCCCAGCTCCACGAAGGCGGACACCTGATCCAGGTGCCGCTGTTGGTTCTCGAGGGTCCGCCGCGACACGGCGAGGAAGGCCTTCTGCGCCTGGGCCAGGAAGAAGGCCTGCCGCACGTTGGCGAGGACCATCGCCTCCACGTCCTGGACCGACGCCTCCTGGGCGTCCTCCAGGGCCCCCGCCGCCCGCAGGCGGTTCGTGGTGCGACCGAAGTCGGTGATCTGCTGGTCCAGGTAGACCCCGACGGCGAAGCTGTGCCCGCCGCTGCGCACGAAGGAGCTGCCGATCTGCACGCCAGGGCGGTCCTGGTACTGCCAGGAGGCGTTGCCCCGAAGCTGCGGGAGCAGCGGCGCCCGGGCTGCGACCACCCCCGCCTCGGCACCTGCCAGCTCCGCCCGGGCGCGCTTGAGGGCGGGATGGTTGGCGCGGGCCAGCCGCTCGGCCTCGTCGAGGGTGATCACCGCGAAGCCCGCCTCTGCGTCCGTGTGCGCGGCGGCTGCGTCGAGGGAGAGTCGCTGCGGATCCGTCCCGGCGCCCTCGCCGCCTCCCTCCGCGGCGAGGCCTTCGTCTCTGGCTCCGCTCGAGGAGGAGGAAGAGGCGAGCGCGTGCTGCAGCGGATCAACCGCCGCGCCTTCGCCGCCTCTCACCGCGCCGCCTGCAGCGGATGCGCCGAGAGGAAGAGAAACCAGGAGAGCCGTGAGCCACTTCGACGCCATCACTCGAACCTCAAGGCCTCGATCGGATCGAGGCGAGCCGCCTTGCGGGCAGGGAAGATTCCAAAGCCGACCCCGACCAGGGCGCTGAAACCGATGGCGATCACCACCACGTCCGGGTTCACCACGCTGATCCAGCCCATGCTCTGGGCGACCTGGAACGAGGCCACCACGCCCACGACGAGACCAAAGATTCCCCCCACCAGAGAGAGCACCACCGACTCCACCAGGAACTGGGCCAGGATCGCGCTGGGTGTCGCCCCCACCGCCATCCGGATCCCGATCTCGCGGGTCCGCTCGGTGACGCTCACGAGCATGATGTTCATGATCCCGATCCCGCCCACCACCAGCGAGACCGCGGCGATCGCTGCCAGGAGCGAGGTCAGGGCCGCCGTCGACTCCTGCATCGCGCCTGCCATCTCCGTGAGGTTGCGGATGGAGAAGTCGTCGTCCCGGCCGGGCGGGATCCGGTGCCGCTCGCGGAGCAGCTCCTTCACCTGCCGCTCCGCGCGGCTGGTGTCGTCGGCGGAGAGGGTGCCGATCAGCACCGAGCCCGCCACGAAGGGCTGGGCGCCCCCCTGGATCCGCGTCTGATAGGTGGTCACCGGGACGAAAGCCACGTCGTCGTTGTCCTGCCCCCACCGCGACTGGCCCTTCGACTCCAGGAGCCCCACCACCTCGAAGGGGACGTTGTTGATCCGCACCGAGCGGCCCACCGGATCCACCCCGGGCCCGAAGAGCTTCTCCGCGGTGGTCTTGCCCAGGATCGCCACCCGCGCGGCGCTCTCCACGTCGGCGAGATCGAAGAGGCGGCCGGTCTCCGCCTCCCACGCCCGGATCGGAAAGAAGTCGGCGTTCGTCCCCGTGACCTGCGTGCTCCAGTTCTGCTCCTCGCTCACGAGCTGCGCGGGCCCTCGAAGCTGCGGCGCCACGTAGCGCACGGAGGGGACGCTCACCCGGATCGCCTCCACGTCCGCCCAGGTGATCGAGGGGGCGCTGCCGAAACCGCCGCGGGCGCCGCCGGTGGAGGAGGCACCGGGGATCAGCACGAGCTGGTTCGTCCCCATCGAGCTGAAGGCCTGCTCCACCTGCTGCCTGGCCCCTGCGCCCATCGAGGTCATGGCGATCACCGACGCCACCCCGATCACCACCCCCAGCATGGTCAGGAGCGAGCGCATCTTGTTTCGCATCAGCGCGCGAAGCGCCAGGCGCACCGTCTCGTAGATGCTCATGACGCGACCCTCGCCAAATGCGGCGCCTGCCGCTCGTCCGACTCGATCCGCCCGTCGCGCACCACGATCACCCGGTTCGAATAATCGGCGATCTCGCGCTCGTGGGTCACCACCACCACCGTGATCCCCGACGCCTGCAGCTCCTGGAAGAGCGCCATGATCTCCACCGAGGTCTTGGAGTCCAACGCGCCGGTGGGCTCGTCGGCGAAGATCAGCCGCGGCTCGTTCACCAGCGCGCGGGCGATCGCCACCCGCTGCTGCTGCCCCCCCGAGAGCTGGCGCGGGTGATGGTGCAGGCGCTCGCCCAGCCCCACCCGCTCCAGGGCCGCCTTCGCCCGGGCCGCGCGCTCCTTCGCCCGGACCCCGCCGCGGTAGACCAGCGGCAGCTCCACGTTCTCCAGCGCGCTGGTGCGAGGGAGCAGCATGAAGCTCTGGAAGACGAAGCCGATGAAGCGGTTGCGGATCGCCGCGAGCTCGGCAGGCGATCGGGTGCCGATCTCCTCCCCCGCGATCCAGATCTTCCCGCTGGTGGGCTTGTCCAGGCAGCCCATCAGGTTCATCAAGGTCGACTTGCCCGATCCCGACGGACCCATGATCGCCAGCATCTCCCCGTCGTCGACATCCAGGGAGACCGGGCCCAGGGCGCGAAGCTGCATCCCCTCGAGCTGGAAGACCCGGGTGACGGCTTCGAGTCTGAGGATCGGCTCCTTCATCGTCAGAACATCCTCGCGCGTCGAGGTTGCCCTGCGCCGCCGGTCCCGCGGACATCGACGATGGCGCGGGACCCGGGGTCCGCCCCGCTGAGCACCTCGGTGTAGGTGCCGTCGGTGATCCCCGTGCGGATCGAGACCGGCTGGGCGTCCCCAGCGGGACCCTCGAGCCAGATCGTCCGCTCCCCCTGCGGCGCCCTCGGCACCTGCGCCCCGGGGGGGCGAAAGCGAAGCGCGGCGTTGGGGATCCGCAGGGCGTCGTCCCGCTGGGCCAGGACGAAGGAGACGCTGGCGGTCATCCCGGGCATCAGCTCGAGCGCCGGGTTCTCCACGTCGATCACCGCGTTGTAGGTCACCACGTTCTGGACGTTCTGCGCAGCGTTCCGGATCTCCCGGATCGTCCCCTTGAAGGTGCGGCCCGGGTACGCGTCCACCGAGAACTCGGCCTCGCCCCCCTCCTTGATCCGCGCCACGTCGCTCTCCGCCACGTTGGTGTGCACCTGCATCTGCCGCAGGTCCTCCGCCAAGGTGAAGAGGGTCGGCGCCTGCAGGGACGCGGCGACGGTCTGTCCCACGTCCACGTCCCGCGAGATCACCACGCCGTCGATCGGGGAGATGATCGAGGTGAAGGCCAGGTTGAGCTCCGCCTGATCCAGCGACGCAGACGCCTGCGCCAGCGAGCTCTTCGCCGACTCCACGTCCGCCCGGGCCACGACCAGCCGTGCCTGGGCCGACTCCAGCTCCACGCTCGCGATCAGCCGGCGCTCGGTGAGCACCCGCTTCCGCTCCACCTCCCGCTCGGCCTCACCCAGGTTCGCCTGGGCACGCAGCACCTGGGCCCGCGCAGCTTGGAGGTTCGCCTTCGCCTGCTCCACCCCTGCCTCGAAGATCCGGGGATCGATCCGCGCCAGGAGCTGGCCCTTCTTCACCACGCTGTTGAAGTCCACGTGGATCTCCGACAGCCGCCCGGAGACCTGGCTCCCCACCAGCACCGTGGTGCGGGCGGAGACCGTTCCGCTGGCGCTGACCCGGGAGACGATCGAGCCTCGGTCCAGCGCCAGGGTCTCGTAGGAGGGCGCCTCCTCCTTGCCCCAGGGTCCAAAGAAGTAGAGGCCCGTCGCACCCGCTGCGAGGAGGGCTCCCACGATCCAAAGTCTCGAGCGTTTCATGCAGCGTCTTCCCTCTGGCCTGCTGGCCCAGCGCAGGTCCGCGGCTCATCGGCCAGTTTGCCCAGATTGCGATGACCCTCTGTCCGCGGGATGAAGTCCTCATGAAGATTCATGAAGCGCCCATCGACCTCGTCCGCTGGCCCGATTCGCCCTGCACCCCATAATCCACCCAGCGCAGCAGGTCCAAGAAAACCCTCCCTGCACGCGGCCTGGCGCCTGGCCCCTCACACGCCGGGCGTTCTTCCCCGACGCGTTCGCCGAGGGAGGGAGCGAGCGGCCCGCCGGCTCATTCCCTTGCGCGGCTTTCGGTCCCGATTAGATTCATAGGAGGTTGCACGCTGGCCCGGGGGAGAGGGGGGGCCGGGCAACCGGATCGCGGCGTAGCTGCGAAGAAAGACTTCCTCCGTCCATCGGTGGAGTCGGCTCATATCGGGCCGATGCCGATCGCGCGGACGAAGTATCGTTTGTATGAATCACTATCTAGCGCTGTCTTTGGCCATCTTCGCCGAGGTGTTCGCTACTGCTTTATTAAAAACCACCAGTGGGTTCTCTCGGTTCATTCCTTCCGGTCTCGTCGTGCTTGGCTACGGAGCCTCCTTCTGGCTCTTCGCCAAGGCGATGCGCACCATCCCTGTCGGCGTCGCCTACGCGATCGGCGCCGGCGTCGGTACCGCGATGCTCGCGCTGGTCGCCGTGGTCATCTTCAAGCAGAAGATGGACTTTGCGGCGATCAGTGGGATCACGCTCATCGTCGCCGGGGTGATCGTCCTGAACCTCTTCTCCGAGGTCGGCTGAGGGTTCGATGAACCCTCGCGAGCCAGAGGCGAGCAAGCGACGAGGAGCCCTCTCGCGCGAAGCGCGAGCTGAAGCGAGCGCCACCCCGCTTCGCGGGGGCGATCCCTTCAGGCTCTGATTGCCCTCAGGGCGTGGAGGCAGGGGCGGGCTCGTCCCGCCCGGCCTCCCCACGCGGCACAAACGAGAATCGCCCCTGCCACGGAGAGGAGGGGCGATTCGATCCATCAACCAGGAGCAGCTGACCCCCGGACGCCGGTTGCCGACCTGCGTCGTCGGCCACCGACCCTGTGCATCACGGCCCTCGGCAGTAGCCGAAGATCTCACCGTGGCTGAAGGGGACACACTCCAGGTTCACACCCATGCTCTCGCAGAGCTCCGGCCCGTCGAGGACCGAGCAGACCTGCGCGCACTTCTCGCCGAGGGTGCAATAGAGGTCCTTTCCGCAGTCGTTGGCGAACTCGCAGGAGCCGTCCAGCGTCTGCTCCCCTTCAGGAGCGCAGAAGGGGGTGCGGTGGACCTGCCGGGCGTCGTAGTAGCAGGACTCGTCCCTGCCGCACTGCGGGTTGGTCGCCATCAGCGTGCAGAAGGGCGTGCAGGTCGGCACCCTGTCAAATCCGAGCGCCGTACAGCCCTGTCCTTCTCCGCAGACCTCTCCGCCCTTGCCGCCGCACTTGCAGACGCCGTCCAAGGGATCGCAGGTCAACCCCGTGCTCTCCGTCTGGCAGTCGACCGGGATGCCGCCGGGGGCGCAGAGCTCGCCGCCCTTGCACTCGCCGTTGATGCAGCTCTGTCCGTCCTCGCAGGCAGGGAAGGCGGTGCCGACGCCGCCACAGCGGCAGCTCCCGTCCTCGGGGTCGCATACCGTGCCACCGCCGCATTGGACGGTGTCGCAGATGGAGCTCACCGCACAGGCGAAGCCCGTGACCACCGGCTCACCGTCCTCGCCCTCTTCCTCCACGGCCAGGCAGGCCTCGCCGGTGCTGCAGACCGAGCCTGCCTCGTTGCCGCAGTGGCAGCTCCCCGTGTCGGGGTTGCAGACGCTGTTGGAGCCGCAGCTCACCCCCGCGCAGCGATCGGCGACGCAGACGTCGTCGACGCAGGTCTCGTTCGCTTCGCAGACCGTCTCGCCGCATTTGCAGAGGCCGTCCTCGGGATCGCAGGTCGTCCCCGTCCCGCAGCTCGCCTCGTCGCAACGATCCTCGGAGGTGCAGACACCGCCCACGCACCATTCGTTCTCGGCACAGCTCACCGGTCCGCAGACGCACTCGCCGGTGGCGGGGTGGCAGGCCTGTCCCCGCTCGCAGTCGACGAACTCACAGAGGGAGGTGGCGCAGGTCGGCGCGGGATCCATGCTGCAGATCTCGCCTGGGGCACAGACCATTCCGCCGCATTTGCACTCGCCGTCCGCCTCGTCGCATTCGAAGCCCTCCCCGCAGACCACGTCTGCGCAGCGGGACTCGAGAGAGGTAACCGTCTCCTCTCCGCAGGCGAGTGCGCCGGCGGAGAGGACCGCAAAGACGCCGGCGAAGAGGAGCCAGCGAAGCCTAGAAGTCATGAGATTCGATCCTTGAAGATGCAGACTTGCGCCGCAGGAGCCCCAGACCGAGCATCGCCAGTCCGAGGGTGGAGAGAGCGGCGGTGGAATCACCCGTGGCGTTGCTGCCGCAGCCCGCGGGTTTGGTCTTGCTGACCAGCTTCTGCGGCGGCGGCTCGATCACGACGCTCAGGGTGAGGGCGCTGAGGCTCTGGCGCCCGGCTGCGTCGCGGAGCTCGAGGATCAGGTCGTGGGCCTGGTAGGACGCATCCTCTGCGACCGTCCCGAAGATCAGACCATCCTCGCTGAGGGAGAGTCCCGCAGGGAGCGTGCCCCGGTAGATGCTGAAGGTGGGCTGGTTCGACGGAACCGCGCCGAGCTGGAACTCCACCACCTCCCCGCGGTAGACCGGCCGCACCGCGTGGGAGCTGAGCTGGATCGTTCCGCAGTCCACGCTGAGCGAGACCGCCGCCGTGCTGCTCTGGGCCTGGCCGTCCGAGACCTGGAGGCCCACGGTGAAGTTACCGCAGGTGGTGGGCATCCCGCGCAGGCAGGCGCGATAGGTGTCCGGCTCCATCACCAGACCCGGCGGGATCGTTCCTTCCGTCACCGTCCAGTTGTAGGTGCCGTCGCCGCCTCGGGCCTCGATGCAGTCGGCATAGTCCGTTCCGGAGGTCGCCAGGCGGAAGGAGGTGCCGGTCACCACCAGGGTGCCGAAGTCCACCACCGGGATCTCCAGCCAGGCGTGGTTCTCGTTGCCGAGGGAATCGCGGACCCGGACCCGGAAGCGGGTGGTCTCCGACATCAGGGTCGGCTGGCCCCTGATCACGCCCTCCGGGGTGGGGGCCTCCAGGCCCTCCGGCATCCGGTTCTCCAGCTCGAAGGGGTCGAGGTCCCAGACGTAGGGAGGCTGCCCGCCGCTCGCCGCGAGCTGGACCCCCTGGTGGTAGGTGCTCGTGGCTGCGTCGAACCACCTTCCATAGGGTTCACCCTTCACCGCGATGGGCAGGGTCTTCGTTGCGACCTCCAGCTCGCTCTGGCCGGGGAGGACCTGGAGCGCCATCACCCGCTCGTTGACTGCGGAGGAGGAGGTGACCCGGACCGTGAACGCGAAGTTCCCCGCCTCCGTGGGCTTGCCATGGAGGATGCCGGTGGAGGACAGGGTCATCCCGGGCGGGAGGTTGTCCGCGCTCCAGATGTAGGAGCCCAGCCCCGACATGGCGACGAAGGTGAAGCTGTACTGCGCACCCTGGTTGGCCTTCGGCAGGACGTCCGTGACGATCGTCAGCGCACGGGGCTCGACGATGACCGGCTCCGAGTACACGAGGAGGTTGTTCGTCTTCTCCAGCTCCACCAGCTCGTTGCCGGGATCGAGGATCAGCCCCAGGTAGTACTGGCCGGGAAGGACGTCCGCCGGGATCCGGACGACGTCGGTCGCGAGGTTCGATCCCTTCCGGGTGATCGTCGCCTGGCC
>Ga0180215_1005625_pt1 | contig 10624 bp, 6 predicted proteins | sample eDN3rd37CBELigBY_FD_128871 | JGI IMG/M metagenome (GOLD analysis project Ga0180215, IMG submission 128871) | Enriched backyard soil microbial communities from Emeryville, California, USA - eDNA 3rd pass 37_C BE-Lig BY (version 2) (version 2) | ecosystem: Environmental > Terrestrial > Soil >...
CGTGCACAATCCGAAGCACGAGGTCACGATCGGCCTCGTCGGCAAGTACATCGACCTGCCCGACGCGTACCTGAGCGTCACCGAGGCACTCAAGGCGGGCGGCTTCGCGCACGAGGCGAAGGTGACCGTGACGTGGATCCCGTCCGACCTGTGCGAGACGCCCGAGGGCGCCGCGAAGGCGCTCGCGGAGCTCGACGGCATCGTGATCCCGGGCGGCTTCGGCATCCGCGGCATCGAAGGAAAGCTCGGCGCGCTGCGGTTCGCGCGCGAGCAGGGCATCCCGACGCTGGGGCTGTGCCTCGGTCTCCAGTGCATGGTCATCGAGTACGCACGCAACCAGGCCGGTCTCGAGGGGGCGTCGTCGAGCGAGTTCGACCCCGACACGCAGTTCCCCGTCATCGCGACGATGGAGGAGCAGGTCGACATCCTCGACCACGGTGACCTGGGCGGAACCATGCGGCTCGGCCTGTACGACGCCGACCTCGCCGAGGGGTCGCTCGCGGCGGAGCTGTACGGCTCGACGCACGCGTCCGAGCGCCACCGCCACCGCTACGAGGTCAACAACCGCTACCGCGACCAGCTCGCCGCGGCGGGGCTCGTGTTCTCGGGGCTCTCGCCCGACCGCAACCTCGTCGAGTACGTCGAGCTGCCGCGCGACGTGCACCCGTTCTACATCGCGACGCAGGCGCACCCCGAGCTTCGTTCGCGCCCGACGAACCCGCACCCGCTGTTCCGCGGTCTCGTCGGCGCCGCGATCGAACGACACCGCGCGAGCGAGCTGTTCGACGTCGTCGAGAATGCGTGAACCCGACATGCCGGCCTCAGGCGGGAACGAGACGGATGCCGCGGCATCCGTCTCACCCGTGTCGACCGCGCCGCTGCGCGACGAGCCCCTCGACGTCGAGATCCTCGACTCGAGCGTCGTGTACGAGGGGCGCGTGTGGGACGTGCGCAACGACCGCTTCCGCTACGGCGACGACGAGCTCGAACGGCAGTACGTGGATCACCCGGGAGCTTCCGCGATCGTCGCGCTCGACGACCGGGAGCGCGTATTGCTGATCCAGCAGTACCGGCACCCGATCCGCCATCGCGACTGGGAGATCCCCGCGGGGCTCCTCGACATGGACGGCGAGTCGCCGCTCGAGACCGCGAAGCGCGAGCTGGCCGAAGAGGCCGACCTCGCGGCGGAGCACTGGGAGCCGCTCGTGAGCGTCTTCTCGACCCCGGGCGGCAACGACGAGGTCGTGCACATCTTCTTCGCGACGGGGCTCCAGCCGCTCGACGCGGTGCACGATCGCGAGGCCGAGGAGGCCGACATCCGCATCGAGTGGGTGCCGCTCGCGGATGCCGTGACGGCGGTGCTCGAGGGGCGTCTGCGAAACGGGATCCTCGCGGTCGGCGTGCTGGCCGCGGCCGAAAGGCTCCGCCGGACAGAATCGTGACGTGAGACTCGACCGGGCCGTCGACGCGTACGTGCGTCACATCTCGGTCGAGCGCGGCCTGTCCGACCACACGGTCGCGGCCTACCGGCGCGACCTCGCCACGTACGTGCAGTGGCTCGACGAGCACGGCGTGCACGAGACGGGCGATGTGACCGCCGACCTCGTCGCACGGTTCGCCGCGGAGCGTGCGTCGGCGCAGCCGCCGCCCGCAGCCACGAGCCTTGCGAGGCTCCAGTCGTCGGTGCGAGGACTGCACCGATTCCTGGTGCGCGAAGGGATCGAGACGGATGATCCGGCCGCACGTCTGCGCCCGCCGAAGACCCCGCAGCGGCTGCCCAAGGCGCTCACGATCGACCAGGTGGAGCGTCTGCTCGACGCGGCGGGGCCCCCGCCGGGCGAAGCCGCCGAGTCGGACGTCGTCGCACTGCGCGACCGAGCGCTCCTCGAACTGCTCTACGCCACGGGGGCGCGTGTGTCGGAGGTCGTGCAGCTCGACGTCGACGACGTCTCGCACGGCGAGGTGCTGCGCGTGCGCGGCAAGGGGGCGAAGGAGCGGATCGTGCCGATCGGGTCGTACGCGCGCGCATCCGTCGATGCGTACCTGACTCGCGCGCGACCGGAGCTGTCGCGTCGCGGCCGCGCGACGCCCCGCCTGTTCCTGGGCGCTCGCGGCGCACCGCTGTCGCGCCAGAGCGCGTGGCTGATCATCCAGCACGCGGCCGAACGCGCGAAGCTCTCGGCGCACGTGTCGCCGCACACGCTGCGGCACTCGTTCGCGACGCACCTCCTGCAGGGCGGCGCCGACGTTCGGGTCGTGCAGGAGCTGCTCGGCCACGCATCCGTCTCGACCACCCAGATCTACACGCACGTTTCGATCGACGCGCTGCGCGACGTGTACGCGACGTCGCACCCGCGGGCGCGCTGACCCCACCGCGCTGACGCCTGCCCGCGTAACGGGGGGTGTCGCGCGGGATGGGTTCGCAGTAAACTCCGGGCCAGCAACCCCCTCGCCGGCACAACCGGCTCACCCCCGAAACCGTAGACGATGTCAGCGCGTGTCGCGGGCGTGGCGGTATCGGCCCTCGTGGCTTCTGCTCTGATCGCGCCCGCTCTCGACGCCGCGACGACGGAGCCGTCCGCCGCCGCGGTGGCGGACTGCGCGCAACTGACCACACTGGGGAGCTGTTCGATCGAGTACGAGGATCTCGGTTCCGACGGCTACGTCGACGTTTCACTCCCCACGTCGCTCACACGACTGACGATCCTTGCGTACGGCGCAGAGGGCGGCGGCACAGGGGACGACTCGGGGCGCGGCGGCCCGGGTGGACTCGTGGTCGCGGCGTACGAGCTCCCGGCCGGTACCTACGGCGTCCGCGTGTGGCTCGGAGAGAAGGGTCGACAGAGCCATGAGACCACGCGCGGGTTCAGCTCCGGTGGTGGTGGCGGCGACCGGATCTTCGACGTGCCGAGCGGATTCTCCGGAGGCGGCTCCTCGGCCGTCGAGTGGCTCCTGCCCGGGCGCACAGAGCTGGCCGTCGTCGCCGGCGGCGGTGGCGGCGCGAGCCACGACGGCGGTGAGGGCGGTGCGGCCAGCGGCGGCTCGGGCGGACTGCCCCCGGGCGACGGCACGAACGGTACGACCCCGGCGAGCAACGGGAACGGCATCGGCGGCTCGGGTGGTGGCGCAAGCGGTCGCGACGGCGAGAGCGCGTCGAACGCCGACGGCGACTACCAGGTGACGTCAGGCGGTGGCGGCGGTGGCGGCGGCTATCCGCGCGGCGGCGGCGCCGGCGAGAGCGGCACCGCAGGGCAGTGCAAGATCAACGGCAGGTGTCCGCCCAACGCGCAGGGCGGTGCCGGGGGCGGCGGCGGTGGCGGCCAGTCGTGGTCGAGTGAGAGCAGTCGCCTCGATGTGGTCTATGCGTCGGGCAGCTCGGGCAACGGCTCGGTGCTGCTCGTCGCGGGCGACCAATTGCACGCCTTCGAGTGCATCGACTCCAGCGACCCGCGAATCTGGACGGTCCCGGACGGCACTGCTTCGATCGCCTTCGTCGTCGCGGGCGGCGGCGGCACTCGCGGCCACAACAGCGCTGACATGGAGGGCAGCGGTGCCGTGGTCACGGGCGTCCTGGACGCCACCGGCATGACCGAGCTGCGATATTGGGTCGGATGCGGCGGCTATGAGCACGGCGGACGCGGATGGTCACACCCGGGCGACTCGGGGAGTGCGAGCGCGACCACGGCGCACGACGGCGGTGGCGGGGGCGGAGCGTCGATGCTCATGGACGCGACGGACGGCAGATCCACCCCGCTCGTGGCCGCAGGCGGCGGCGGAGGCTCCGGAGGCGACGTGTCGACGAGCGTCGCGCCGTGGGTGAGGAAGGCTGACGGCGGCCGCGGCGGCTCGGGCGCGGGATCCGACGGCGGCGCGTACAACTACAACGGCGATCGAGGCTCGGGCGGGAACTTCGGCCGCGGCGGTGTGGGCGGATGCGCCGCGTGCCGCGGCACGCCCAGCGAGCCGGACCCGAGCGGCGGACACGGTTCCAGCGACGACACCGGCGGTGGAGGAGGCGGTGGCGGTGCCGGCTACCCGCGCGGCGGCCACGGCGGAGGCACCTCGCCGACCGACGCGGGCGGTGGAGGCGGCGCGGGGCAGTCGTACTGGTCGCCCGCGGTCACGTCCGAGGTCACGGCGGGCCCGAACGGAATCCGGTCGAAGAGCGGCTTCATCATCCTCGTGCCGATCCAGAAGCCGCCGACGACGAGCCTCACCGTGACCAAGGAGGTGTCGGGCGCAGCATCCGGATTCGCCCGCGGTCCGTACACCGTCGACGTCTCGTGCACGCTCGACGGCACGCAGGTCATGCACGACACGTTCACGATCGGCATCGGCCCCTCTGCGGGGCACACGGTCGAGGAGGTGCCGGTCGGCTCTGCATGCGCCGTGACCGAGACGGGCACGGCGGATGCCACGACCCCCGCGCCGCCGCGGACGATCACCCTCTCGAACGCGCCTGCGACGGTCGTGCTCGACAACGTGTACGCGATGACCGACGTCGAGATCAGTCTTTCGAGCGGGTTCGCCGCGCATGACGGGCCGACGCCGGGCGCCCTTCCGCTCGGCGAGCTCGCCGTCGGGATCTCGTGCAGCCTCGACGGCGTGCCCGTGCCGCTCGGCGGGCCTGTGGTCGACGGACGCATCCCGTTCGACGGTGCGGCGACGTGGAACGCGGAGGTCTCCGCAACGGTGACCGGCGTGCCGGTCAACGCGGAGTGCACACTGACGCACACCGGCCGCCCCGGGTCCACGACCATCTTCACGCACGGATCGCAGACGGCGACCGGTGCGTCATTCGCCTTCACGGCGGCAGCGGATGCCACGGCCAACGCCGTCGGGATCGGCGACGAGTACGCGGTCGCGCCGCTCACCCTGACGAACTCGGCCGAAGGGTCGGGCACGCCGCCCGTGACGACGTACTCGGTCGGCGTGACATGCGACTACGGCGGCGAAGCCATCACCCTCGATTCGACACAGTCGACCGTCGCGCTCCCGTCCGGCGGGACGACCGTCGTGCCGAACCTCCCCGTGGGCGCCGACTGCACGACGACGCAGCTCGACCCCGGCGTCGCCGTCGCGGTGCGCTACTCACCGTCGCAGACCGTCGCGATCCTCTCGGCAGGCAGTTCCCAGACGATCATCGACGTGTTCGAGGCGAGCGGTCTCGTGCTCGTGAAGCAGCTCACCGGGCCCGGTGCCCGGTGGGCGAACGCACCCACGACCGTGAGCCTCACATGCACGGCGGACGGTCTTCCCGACCCGGTGCTCGAGCTCGAGCACACGTTCGATCCGCTCGGCGGGTCGTTCACGGTGGTCGACGGCCTCGACGTCGGCGACGAGTGCTCGATGACCGAGACGGCGACGGGCGGGGCATCCGCCGTGTCGTTCTTCTCGAGTTCGGATCTCGCACCGTCACCCGATCCCGTGACCGTCGAGATCGGCGCGACCGGCACGAGCCTCACCGTGCTGAACCGGTTCGACGTCGGGTCGCTCGTCGTCGACACGTGGCCGGACGGTCCGGCGGCGCACCACGCGCGCACGACGGCCGTGACGGTGGGGGAGTGCACGTTCAACGGTCAGCCGATCGAGGTCGAGCCGGGACGGGGGACGGTCGAGTTGCCGTTCCCGGCGGACGGCGGTCACGCGGAGATTCCGGCGATCGTCGCCGGCGCGGTGTGCGACGTGGTGCAGACTTCCATGGGCGGAGCGACGTTAAGCGAGATCACCGTCACCGACGGCGATCCCTTCACGCCGATCGACGGGGGCACGCAGGTGACGGTGCACGCCGCAGGCGCTTCGCCGACGACCGTGACCATCGTGAACGTGTTCGAAGCGGGCGCCCTCTCGGTGCCGGTGCAGGTCACGGGGGCGGCGGCATGGGCTGCGAACGCCGACTACGCGGTCGAGCTGCACTGCGAGTTCGCGGGTCGCCCGGCGGAGTGGCTCGGGCCGGACGGCATCGGCTTCCTGAGCTACGAGCCCGACGGCACGCCGCGGCCCACGTACGCGTCCACCCAGCTCGACGACATGCCCACGGGGACCGTGTGCGAGGCGATCCAGGTGGAGAGCGGGGGCGCCTCGATCGTCACGTACGACCCGCCGCCGGTCACAGCGGTCGCACCGGCGGGACTCGTCGCGCGGGCCGGGCTCCTCGCATCCGCACCGCTCGCCGCTCCCGTGGCCGGCATCAGGCCATTCCAGCTCGTCGACGGCGGCTCCGGCCCCGTCACGGTCGAGTCCGGCGCGACCGTCTCGATCACGATCACGAACACGTTCGAGGCGGGGACGCTCACCGTGGAGACCCAGGTCGGCGGAAACGACACCGCGGCGCACGCCGACGCGTTCTTCCTGTTCGAGCAGTGGTGCACGTTCAACGGGCAGCGGCTCGGGCCGCCCCCGGACGACCCCACGCGCCCCGTGCACTTCTCGCTCAACGGCGCCGCCGAGCGGACGTTCGATCAGCTCCCCGTCGGCGCGGAGTGCACGGCGGTCGAGACGGACTCATCCAACGCGACTCTGATCACCCCTGCGACGACGCAGTCCGGGACCATCCAGGCAACGGGCCTCCGGCTCGCGTTCACGAACGTGTTCGACGTGACCGGCCTCACGGTGCGGCAGATCATGACGGGCGACGGCGTCGCGACCTACGGCGCCGGTCTCGACTACTGGTCGATCGTCGAATGCTGGACGGGACCGGATCGCACGCAGCGCGTCGACCTCCCGAACGACGGGCAGGCGGTGCTCACACCGGGCGACGGGTATTCGCTCGTATGGACGCTGCCCGCGAACGCCGTATGCACATTCACCAGGCACTCGGTCTCGCTCGCGACGGCGGTCACCGATTCCCCGGCGGTGACCCTGCGGCTCGGCGAACCCCACGTGCTCGAGGTCACGCGTGAGTTCGCGCTTGCGACGTTCACCGTCGACAAGCGCGTCGTGGGCGGAGCATCCGCCTCGACCTTCGACTTCACGGTCGGCTGCACCTGGACGCGCACCGACCCGATCGCGGTGCCGTTGAATGACGACGCGTCTCCGGTGTTCTCGCTGACGAGCGGCGGAAGCGCACAGCGCCAGGTGATCGGGGGAGCGAACTGCACCGTGACCGAAGCACCGGCCGGTAGCGGCGTGCGCACGAGCGTGAACGTCGCCGGCGAGACGGTCGAGGGGCGCTCCGCCAGCGTGCTGCTGCTCGCCGAGGAGTCCGCGGCCTTCTCGTACACGAATGCTTACCCCCTGCCGCCGACAGGCCTCGCCTGGCCGATGCTCGCGCTGAGACTGGGCCTGCTGCTCCTCGCACTCGGAATCGGCATCGTCCTCCTGCGCGCACGTCGCCCGAACGCCGGGTGATCTCCCGGGTTCGCGCCCATGCCGTGGCTAGAATCGGTGCACGACATGGCGAAGTCAGGAGAGCCAGTGGCTGGCAGCGCGACGAAGAGCACGGCGAAAGCCCCGAAGCCCGACGGGGACGAGCCGATCGGACCCACCGGTCGCCCGTATCACGGCTTCCCGACTCCTCCGAAGCTCGACGGTCACGGACCCGCACGCATCATCGCGCTGTGCAACCAGAAGGGCGGCGTCGGCAAGACGACCACCACGATCAACCTCGCCGCCGCGCTCGCAGGCTACGGGCGCAAGGTGCTCGCCGTCGACTTCGACCCGCAGGGCGCGCTGTCGGCGGGACTCGGGATCCAGACGCACGAGATCCCGACGATCTACGACCTGCTGCTCGACATCCGCACCGACCCGCATGAGGTCATCGTGCACTCGGGCATCGAGGGCCTCGACGTGCTGCCGGCGAACATCGACCTCTCGGCCGCCGAGGTGCACCTCGTCAACGAGGTCGCGCGCGAGCAGACGCTGGCGCGGGTGCTGCGCAAGGTGTCGGCCGAGTACGACGTCATCCTCATCGACTGCCAGCCGTCGCTGGGCCTGCTGACGGTGAACGCGCTCACTGCGAGCCACGGTGTGATCATCCCGCTCGAGTGCGAGTTCTTCGCGCTGCGCGGCGTCGCGCTGCTCATCGAGACGATCGACAAGGTGCGCGACCGCCTCAACCCCACGATCACCCTCGACGGGCTGCTCGCCACGATGTACGACCCGCGCACGCTGCACTCGCGCGAAGTGCTCGAGCGGGTCGTCGAAGCGTTCGGCGACGACGTGCTCGAGACGGTGATCGGACGCACTGTGAAATTCCCGGATGCCTCGGTCTCGGGCGTCCCCATCACCGAGTTCGCGCCCGAGCACGCCGCCGCCCAGGCCTACAAGCGGCTGGCGCGGGAGCTGGTCGCGCGTGGTGCGGTCGCCTGACGCGGAACCGTCGGTCCCCGAGCAGCCGCCGGTGCCTGAGCAGGTGGCGGTCCCTGAGCAGGCGGCGGTCCCTGAGCAGCAACCGGTGCCTGTCGAAGGGTCGGCCACCGAGGGCGCGGGCTACGCTTCGACGGGCTCAGCGACCGAGGCGGGCGGCTCAGCGACCGAGGCGGGCGGCTCGGCGACTGGGGAGGGAGGGGACGGCGGCGGGTTCCGCGTCTCGCTGTCGAACTTCGATGGCCCGTTCGATCTCCTGCTGAACCTCATCTCGAAGCATGAGCTCGACGTCACCGAGATCGCCCTGTCGAAGGTCACCGACGAATTCATCGCGTACCTGCGCGATCTCGGCCCCGACGAGGACCTCGACGAGGCATCCGAGTTCCTCGTCGTCGCGGCGACACTGCTCGACATGAAGGTCGCTGGACTTCTGCCGCAGGGTGAGCTCGTCGACGCCGAGTCGGTCGCGCTGCTCGAGGCGCGCGACCTGCTGTTCGCGCGGCTGCTGCAGTATCGCGCGTTCAAGGAGGTCTCGGCGTGGTTCGAACGCTGCCTCCGTCGGGAGGACAAGCGTCATGCGAGGGCGGTGCCTCTCGACGAGAAGTACCGACAGAAGGTGCCTGAGCTCGTGTGGACGCTGAGCCTCGACGACTTCGCGGCGCTCGCGGTGCTCGCGATGACCCCGAAGGAGATCCCGCACGTCCGGCTCGACCACCTGCATGCGCCGCTCGTCAGCATCCGGGAGCAGGCGGCGATCGTCGTGACCCTGCTGCGCGACGCGGGCACGCTCAGCTTTCGCGAGCTCATCGCGGGTGCGACGCAGCCGGGCGTCGTCGTCGCGCGCTTCCTCTCGGTGCTCGAGCTCTACCGCCACAGCGCGCTCTCGTTCGAGCAGCTCGAGCCGCTCGGGGAGCTGACGCTGCGCTGGACCGCCGACCGGTGGTCCGACGAGAACCTTGCCACGCTGGGAGCCGACTATGACCGATGATGTGACGACGACGGATGTCGCTCGGCGGCTCGAGGCGATCCTGATGATCGTCGATGAGCCGCAGAGCCTCGTGAGCCTCGCCGCCGCAGTCGGCGCGCCCGTGCCGGCGGTGCGCCAGGCGATCGAGAGCCTCGTCGAGGACTACGACGGCCGCGCGGGCGGACCCCGCCGCGGATTCGAGCTGCGCGAGGTCGGCGGCGGCTGGCGGCTGTATGTGCGCGAGGAGCACGACGACCTCGTCGCCGAGTTCGTCGGCGGCCAGGCGCCCGCTCGCCTGTCGCAGGCGGCGCTCGAGACGCTCGCCGTCATCGCCTACAAGCAGCCCGTGACGCGCAGTCAGGTCGCGTCGATCCGCGCCGTCAACGTCGACTCGGTCGTGCGCACGCTGCTCGCGCGCGGACTCATCACGGAGCTGTTCACGGATGCCGAGACGGGCGCCATCCACTACGGCACGACAGACGCCCTGCTGGTCAACCTCGGCATCAACTCGCTCGACGAGCTGCCGCCCATCTCACCGCTGCTCGACGACGGTTCGGCGGGCTTCGACGAGGTGGTTCGATGACCCCGCGCGACAAAGGTGAGGCGGATGCCGCGCCCGAGGGAGTGCGACTGCAGAAGGCTCTCGCGAACGCGGGTGTGGCATCGCGCCGCGTGGCGGAGCAGCTCATCGTGGAGGGGCGCGTGCGCGTCAACGGCGAGGTCGTCACCGAGCTCGGCACGCGCATCGACCCCGCCGTCGACCTCATCGACGTCGACGGCACGGCGGTGCAGCTCGACCAGACGAAGCGCTACGTCATGCTCAACAAGCCGACGGGCGTCGTCAGCTCGATGCGCGACGACCGCGGACGGCCGGACCTGCGCCGCTTCACGAAGGAGTGGCCGGAGCGGCTCTACAACGTGGGCCGCCTCGACGCCGACACGAGTGGCCTGCTCGTACTCACGAACGACGGCGAGCTCGCCCATGTGCTCGCGCATCCGTCGTTCGGGGTGACGAAGGTCTACATCGCGAAGGTCGAGGGGCGGGTGACACCGCAGACCATCAGCCGACTCACGAAGGGCATCGAGCTCGAGGACGGCCCGATCGCCGCCGACAAAGCGCGGCTGCTGGACACATCCGGCGGTTCGGGTCGCGGAGCCGGCTCGCTCGTGGAGCTCACGCTGCACTCCGGCCGCAACCGCATCGTGCGCCGCATGATGGCGGAGGTGGGGCATCCGGTCATCGAGCTCGTGCGGCGCCAGTTCGGCCCGCTGCACCTGGGAACACTCCCAGTGGGTCGAACCCGCGAGTTGACTAAGGTGGAACGCGGCGCGCTTCTGACTCTCGCGCGC
>Ga0180215_1005627_pt1 | contig 10622 bp, 16 predicted proteins | sample eDN3rd37CBELigBY_FD_128871 | JGI IMG/M metagenome (GOLD analysis project Ga0180215, IMG submission 128871) | Enriched backyard soil microbial communities from Emeryville, California, USA - eDNA 3rd pass 37_C BE-Lig BY (version 2) (version 2) | ecosystem: Environmental > Terrestrial > Soil >...
TCTCCAGTATCGGTGCAATCGCCGCCCACTCGCCGATCAGGATCGTGGTTGCATCGCCGGTCGGGAAAACCTTCACATCTTCCGAGGGTTCGATCTTCAGCGTGCCGTCATGCCGGACGTACACGGTGACGGGTGTCCGCTTGCGTGCGTTCGCAATGAGGTCGCGTATTTCCTGGTAGTCCATTCCGTCCTGTTTCTGCTCAGAGGCCGAGTACATCCTTCATGGTGTACCTGCCGGCCGGTTTGCCGCTGATCCAGCGCGCTGCCTGGATCGCGCCCTCGGCAAAGATGGTGCGGTCAGCGGCGTAGTGCGATACGGCGAGTGTTTCATGCGCGCCGATGAAGGAGACTACGTGGTCGCCGGCGATTTCGCCGCCGCGCAATGCGTGAAATCCGATTTCGCCGACCGGCCGCGGATCCCCCTTTCCCGACCGTCCATCCTTGCGCACGTCGTCGAGCTTCACGCCGCGCGCGGCTGCGACCGCGCGACCGAGTGCGAGCGCGGTGCCGCTGGGCGCGTCGGCGCAGGGCTTTGAGCGGCACTTTGCGATTAACTATCTCGGCCACTGGGAGCTCACGCGGCTGCTCCTGCCGGCGCTTCGGCGCGCGCAGCCGGCGCGCATCGTCAACGTGGCGTCGGCGGCGCACGCGCTGCTCTGCCCCGCGGACGGCGTTGGGTGGGCGGCGCTGGGCGCGCCCGCGGCCGCGTTCCCGGTGAGCTACCACCCGTGGTGTGGCTACGCGACGTCCAAGCTCATGCTTATCCTCCACGCGGCGGAGCTCACGCGGCGCGAGGGCGTACACGGCGTGGTGGCGGCGTCGGTGCACCCGGGCTCGGTGGGCGGCACGCAGCTGTTCGCGCACCTGCCCGTCGCGTACGGCGTGCGCCTCGCCCTAGCGCCGCGCATCTGGGAATTCATCCTCCACGGCCCCCGGCCGGTGACCAAGAACGTGCGCGAAGGCGCGGCAACGCCGCTGGCGGTACTGCTCGCGCCCGCGCTGCCGGCGGCCGGCGCGTACTACTCGGACTGCGCCACCGTGCCGCGCACCGACCGCTTCGTATCGCCAGTCGCGTACGACGCCGATGCCGCCGCGCGCCTGTGGACCACCACCGAGGCCCTCGTGGCCAAGGCGCTCCCCGCGGACGCTGCGGACGGTCCGGCCGCTGCGGACGCCGCATGAGCCGCCGTAGTGGGCGACGCACTTTGTAAATGCCCACTGTACAGCATCCACGAATGCGTCCACGCGCATCCACGCATGCAATACGTCCATCCACTCAAGTAGACTAGGCATACGTGTACCCAGACATGCTTGCAGGCAAGGAGGTTCACGTCGAGCATGCTGGCACGGCCGCTAAGCGAGGACGAAACAGAAGCGGTGCGTGGGCTGTATGTCCATCGACGGCCAAGCCCGGCGAGCTGCCAGACTGACCATTGACGTCACCGCGGCAGACGGCGAAGCGGACGGGCTGGAGAGGGCAAGGTGGACCACGCAGAGGACCACGCAGAGCGACCGCGCAGAGGACGACACACTACCACTACCCCTCCGCCCTGTGCACCACGGCTACTTCCTCCTCTTCTCTGCTGTGGGCTCTGCTGGAGGAGGATCCCAAGCCATGGCGGCCGCATCGGCGACTACAGACGGCGCGGCACCTGCCGATGGCGCGGCACCTGGCACGTCAGCGCCACAACAGGAGGCGCGGTCGTCGCGGTGGTTCCAAGCCGCCGTGTTGGGCGCGATCGCGCTCAGGCTCGTGTGGGCGCTTGGCCTCGGCGGCCACGCAGCGGTGGTCCACCGGGTGGAGGTCGCCACGGCCACCAGTAACATCCTAGACGGTCCGCCATGTCTGGGGCACACCGCCATGCGTGAACGCACCCTGCTAACCCGCGCCCTCGAGAGATCTCTCCTCAAGCCCATTGCGGTGCGCAGTGAAGGAGGCCGTGTTCCTGCATGACCATGGCATGGACCCGTACGACGGCAATGCAGTGCACCAGGTGCGGCCTCCGCCAGCAGCTGCATAACCCCTACCGATGCGCTAATGGCCTCGGCGGCTCATCCTCCAAACGAGAACGACGAGCAGGCACCACTGCTCATTACGCTGCTGCGGCCGGTAGTGCAGCTCAGCACGGACGTGCCCCTGGTCGTGCTCTTTGTTCTGCTCGATGTGGCGGCCGCGCTGCTGCTCCGTAAGATGGCGACAGCCCACCAGGCGCAGACACAGGCCCAACCGCCATTTGTGCTCTCGCCGGACGCCGTCGCACTACTGTACGGATGCCCCCACGCCCTTCGCATGCGGCGAACGACGTGTCGTGCTCAACTGCAATGTATGCACCGTCTTCGTATTGCCTGCTCCGCAGATATCTGTTCAACCCGTACAATGTGGCCGCATGTGTCGGCACGTCGCCAACGCTGCTCGCCAACTTGCTCTGCCTGTTTGGCTTGTACTACGGCCAGAACGGTTCGTGGGCACGCATGCACACGCGCGGGCGTTTCTACCTAAATCACTTAGCATGATGCGCTCAGAATTCACGGACCCTACGTGCATAGGCCAAAGCGTGCTGGCGACCGCCATGGTGGCGTCGGCTGCCTATCTAGGGGTGTACCCGGTGCTGCTGCTCCTGTCGCTCGCGGCGTTCATCGTAAAGCAGGATCCAGTACGTGACCAGCCCGATCCCGCACCTGAGACAGGACTACGCTAAAGGAGAAGCGCAGCACCTTTTAACCACCGCGACGCTAGGGCTCGAGCCCAGTGCGGGCCTTTGTGCGCGTCGTTGGTATCGCGGCGGCCGTCCTCGCGGCACTCTACTACTGGTCCATCTCGGCCGAGGGCGGCAACCAATTTGTGACGGCCGTCTACCACTTTGCGTATGCAGGCGCTGGGGTGTCGCGTGCACGCGGTCTCGACAGACATCCTGCTAACGCAGCCCACTCAACCTGCATTTAACTTCTCTAACTTAGGCTGACGGCGCCGGACCTGGCCCCGAACGTGGGCCTGTCGTGGTACTTTTTCATGGAGCTGTTCAAGCAGTTCAGCTCTTTCTTCCAAGCCGTCTTTCAGCTGCACGTGGCCATCTACGCCGCGCCAGTCGCCTACCGGTTTTGGCGGGAGCCCCTATTCATGGCCTACGTGCTGACCACAGTCGCCGCCCTTTTCAAGCCGTACCCGACCGTCGCGGACGCCGGCCTCGCGATGGCGCTTATGAGCCTGCACTCCAACCTGCTTCACCGTACGTCCGCTAGTCTGTGGTCAACCACCGACGCACGTCGACTAATCGGTTCGTCTTACTTCACTCAAGCGTGTGTTGCATGCCCGCAGGCTTCCGATACGGTTTCGTCGCGGGTAGTTTACTGCTCTTCGCGGCCGTGCTCGGCCCGGCGTTTTGGCACCTCTGGGTGATCGACGGCGCCGGCAACGCCAACTTTTTTTACGCTATCACACTCGTCCACAACGCCGGCCACATCCTGTTGCTTACCGACGCCGTCTACGCCATGCGCACGACGTCATTTGTGCGGGAGCGCCCGGAGCACGCCGCCAGCTTGCTGACCATGCGGTGAGTGGTGGCAACAGCACTGTCTATTGTTAGAATGCTAGAAAAATAGAATGTACAGAAGATGTACAGTTTATAGCAGAACATGCATGCAAACCCGAACCAACCTCGCAGCGCAAACGAAGTGTGCAGTAATGACCCGCAACTGCGTGCAATCAGCGTGCAAAACCTGATGAGATATCATATACATTGCAGTCTATGGCTTCAACTGACCGTGTCTGTCGACAACTGCAGAGTCGGCATGGGCGGCGAGAAGACACTGGGCGTGCTGCCGCCCGAGGTTAATTCTATGCACTAAGAGCGAACGGAGTACAGTGAATGCGGTTAGCGTATAACGGAGGTTATGTGCAAAATGCGCTCCACGCCGCACCCATTTGGCTGACGCGCTTGCGTTCCAGTGCCTCCATTTCTATCATCGTGCGCACACACAAGCGCGGTCTTTCGCGTCCACTTAGCTCCCCTTGTCGCTCACCTCAAGATATCACGGCCTGTCGTCTGTCTTACGCTGGATGGCCGACACCCAGTGCTGCAGGTCGTCGTGGTCCCGGCTGAGCAGAGTGTACTCGTGCCGCTCCTTCACGGACATCATCGACGTCTTGTGGACGCGGTCCGCGCCGTCGCCCACGGCCAGCAACTCCTCCCTCTTCCGCAGCATCGTGGTGTGGTGCACCATCTTGTACGCCCACCACATGCCGGCGGCATTTGCTGTGGCGGAGCCAGTGTCCGAGAACGCGGAGTCGACTGACGACGCTGACGGCGACCGAGTCATGCCCTTCCCACCGACGCCGCTGCTGCGCGCCAGCTCGGCCAGGCGGCCGTGTGTCGGCTTGGTGGGCCCGGCCTCGGGCGCGGGCGTCGGCGGTGGTGGGTGGTGGTTGGCCGGTGCCTCGCGGTGCTCGTACTCGGTCACCGCCGGGTCCAGCTCGCAATCGCGCAGGCGGATGCGGCCGACGGCGCCCTCCTATTCAGGTAGCAGTAGCAATGGGAAACTCTGGAGCGCGCCGTAAACATAAATGCCACACGTTGCCATACTCTACTCCGCCTGCCCACTCACCGAAGAGATGCTCGCGACGCTGCGCTCGTCGCGGAACCAAGACAGGTAGCCGCCGTTGAGGTCGAACCAGTACCGGCGGATCGGTTCCGGCGGGAGGTCGCCGCCCACCAGGATGTGCAAGAACCCGCCCAGCTGCCGAAAGTCGCGCGGTCGCACGAGGCCGATGTTGCTGTCGCTGCCGGCCGCGCCGCTGCGCTTGCCCGCCAGGAGGCGGCTCTTACCGAGCGGCACGGGCGCCGGCATGGGCGGCGTGGCGTCCCCGCTGAGGTGCGGCCCAGATCCGTCGGCCACGTTCAGTTTGGAGAGGCTGGTCACAACCTCGTCGTCCGTGAACGAATCTAGACAGCCAATATTAGGATGATCTGGCGGAGTGGATGCCTTAGACCCGGTGCCCCGTGATTTAGCACCAATGGGCAGACCTTACCTTCGGCGTTGGGCTCGTCCAGCAGCTTTTCGTAGGCTGTGTACTGGTCTGCCGGCTTTTTGCTGGCCTTGAGCACGGCCTGGAGTAGACAAGCCCGACGCGGACGGCATAATCCTTTCGTAATTGAGCCGCGGTCGAACCGCCGAATCTACGCGTGTTGGTGACGTGGGCGCACCCGCATCCATGCGAGGAGTCGACCGCGGTCGGGCAGCGCAAAGACGTCCGGCGCGCCGCCTTCAGCGGGCGCGACGTGCATGACCCATGGTCGGTCCGGCGCAGTGCCCGCCTGACGTTGGGCAACGGCACCAAAGGCTAACGCCCACTGTCAGCGTCCACTCTGTGGAATGCCCAGCACCGCCGGGATAGCGGGCAGTGTACCGCGACTTGGCAGCCGCGTAGGCGGCACTTAGGCACGGACTTGTCAACCACCGTCTGCTGCTCCTGTGCACATGTGCGCGTAGACGCCCACCAAAGCCGGCCGGTGTCAGCGTCGAGGTCGAACGCGAAGTTGCACCGCTTGACAAGTACATTGGCAAAGTAGTGAATGTAGCCGCCCTCGATCACGGCAAAGACGCGCTTCCAGTGCGGCTCGCTCTCGGTGGCGCCGACCTGCACCTCGAGGAACTCTTGGATCTTGATCGTGCGGCGGCCGGCCTTGGTCGACTACTCGGGCCAAAGCCGCAGCGGCCGGCGAGACAGAGATGAGCACCTTGTTGGCCGAGGTTACCTGTAGGATGCAATTGGCGTACCACGAGCTTGTTCTCGTCGGTCCCGCCATCCATGCTGGGCGGCGTGGCCCGTCGCACGTCGGGCCGGGCAGCAACTTGAAGGCGGATCTCCGTACGATACGCCGGTAGCTTCTATTTTAAGGTGTTCCCCGTGTGGTGAGTGAGGTCGGGGCAGCCCAAGTGCGTCATCCTGCGACCGGCGACGCGCTGTGCATGGTCCCTTTGCATGCCTTGCATGCGACGCCTCGCCAGCGCTGTCCACAGTGCAGGAGCGGAAGCACAGGACGCGTCGCGCAGGAGCGGCCGATCTCCCTTGGTAGCGCTGTCAACGTGTCGCTCCGTCGTTATGTTGCCTTTTGACATCAGCCGCGCCCGCTGCATCCACGCGGCTTAATTAAGATCCCGGCTGCATGCTCACGCCCACCAGCACTGTGCCGTGCCGTGGCTCTGTCGTGCCCGCGCTCTATTGGGTGCTCTATAGGGTGATGAGTCCCGCTTACGTTCGCTCCTGCCCGCGTCGCAGCTGTGCGCCCACCCAGCAAAAACATCGCTGGAATGCGAACGAGGAAAGATTTCAAGTCCAGCGACGCACTGCCCCGCAAGCAACTGCGCCGCAAGCATCCCAGCCGGCGGGCATCACCACTAGGCGGGCATGTTTCTCTGCAGGTGTACGGCCGGGCGTGCTTGCCGCCCCACTCACTGCACGGCAGCTCATGGCAGACCGCGGGGACCATCCGCAGCTGCCCTCTCGCACAGCGGCGGTAGGCAGCTGCAGGGCCTCGGACATCAGCCTTATCAAATGCCCCGCGAGCAAGTGCCCTTCAACTAAATGCCCCGCAGGTGTATCGATGCGCCACGTGGCTCATTTTGGCGCCAAAACTCTCTCGTGTCTCTGCTCAAGTTGCGAGCGCGTTTTGGACGGACGGGACATCGGTGCCACGCGGCGAACGCCCACTGCCTGGCTGGGACGACCACGCGACCGGCGTACGGCTTCCCCTCCTCCTTCTGCACCACACACGCAACACGCCGACGGCAGCCAACTTAGCTCGCTGCCTGCTGCAGCCGATTTGCTCGCACCGGCTCCTCGACCACACGCCTGATAACGCCACCATGGTGTCCGAGGCCGTGAAGCAGCGCAAGGCGGCCAAGAAGGCCGCGGCCGCCAACCGCAATGCCGGCAAGCCTGCCGCCAAGGCCGCCACGCCCGCCACCGACGAGGAGGTTGAGCAGCGCGAGGTTGAGGTCGACGAGGTCGACACCCCGCCCGTGGCCGACGGTGCCGACGGCGGCGCGGACGGCAGCACCGTGCTCGACGGCAGCGTGTCGTCGTTATCGCTGAACGGTGGCGGCAAGAAAGCTGCGCCGCGTGAGAAGGTAACGCCCGAGCAGCTGCGCGCCATGAAGGCCGCCGCGCGCTCCGTGACAGGTGTCCTGGCATCGCATCCGCGCGGCCTGGACGTGCACATCACCAACTTTTCGCTTACCTTTTACGGCGTGGAGCTCTTCTCGGACGCCACCATCGAGCTTAACCACGGCCGCCGCTATGGCCTCATTGGCCCGAACGGCTGCGGCAAGTCGACGCTGCTCGAGTGCCTGGCCGCGCGGGAGGTGCCCATCCCGCCGCACGTCGACATTTACCTGCTGCAGTCGGAGATGGAGGCGTCCGACAAGACGGCGCTCCAGTGCGTTATGGAAGTCGACGAGGAGCGCGCGCGGCTCGAGGCCGAGGCCGAGGAGCTCATGCAGTTGGAGCCGTCGGACGAGGTCAACGACCGCCTGACCTACGTCTACGAGCGCCTGGAGGAGATGGACGCCGAGTCGGCCGAGGCGCGCGCCGCGCGCATCCTCCACGGTCTCGGTTTCACCAAGGAAATGCAGAAGAAGAAGATCCGTGACTTTTCTGGTGGCTGGCGCATGCGCGTTGCGCTTGCGCGCGCGCTGTTCGTCAAGCCCGCGCTGCTGCTGCTGGACGAGCCTACCAACCACCTGGACCTGGAGGCGTGCGTGTGGCTCGAGGCGGAGCTGCAGAAGTACAACAACATCCTCCTGCTCATCTCGCACTCGCAGGACTTTTTGAACGGCGTCTGCACCAACATCATCCACATTCAGAACCGGCATCTAAAGACGTACACGGGCAACTATGACACCTACGTGCGTACGCGGATGGAGCTCGAGGAGAACCAGATGAAGCGCTACCAATGGGAGCAGGAGCAAATCTCGCACATGAAGGACTACATTGCACGCTTCGGCCACGGCAGCGCTAAGCTCGCGCGGCAGGCCAAGTCCAAGGAGAAGTTGCTCAACAAGGTCCTCTCCAGCGGACTGACCGAGCGCGTCACGCGCGACAAGACCCTCACCTTCCGCTTCCCGGACTGCGGCTCCATCCCGCCGCCGGTGCTCATGGTTCAGAACGTCAGCTTCCGGTACAGCGACAAGCACAACTTTATTTACAAGGACCTCGACTTCGGCATCGACCTCGACTCGCGCATCGGTACGGCAATTGCGCGAGTAGAAAAACATTGATCAGTCCGGGCAGTATGCTGACACGCACATTCTGCGCGCTCTATCTAACTTTGTTTCGTTGTAGCGTTGGTGGGCCCCAACGGCGCGGGCAAGTCGACGCTTCTCAAGATCCTGGATGGCACGCTTGCGCCCACGAGCGGCATGGTGCGCAAGCACAGCCACCTGCGCATCGGCCGCTACTCGCAGCACCTGGCCGACCAGCTGGACGAGGGCATGACGCCGCTCGAGTACCTCGCCAGCTGCTTCCCCGAGAATACCGAGGTGGAGAAGCTGCGCCGCGCCGTCGGCCGCTTCGGCCTCAGCGGTACGCCCAAAAAGCCCGGACTGCTTTGGGGAAACGGGTGCCGATGCTGACATCGCTGCCACTATGTACGTTGGGCTGTTACTGAAACGTGCAGGGAAGGAGCAGGTAACGCCGATCCGAAACCTGTCGGACGGCCAAAAGAGCCGCGTAATCTTTGCCTGGCTCTCGTTCAGCGCGCCGCACCTCCTCCTGCTCGATGAGCCGACCAACCATCTGGACCTGGAGACCATCGACGCCCTCGCCGACGCTATCAACGAGTTTGAAGGCGGCATGGTGCTGGTGTCCCACGACTTCCGGCTCATCTCGCAGGTCGCTGAGGAGATTTGGGTGTGCGACAAGCAAAAGGTCACCAAGTGGGAGGGCGACATCTCGTCGTACAAGGACGAGCTACGCGCCCAGATCGAGGCTGACTTGTAATCAAATATGCGCTGATAGTTTTTCGCGGTGCAACTACACTGTGTACCATAAAACCACACGAAGACGTCGAGGTTGTAACCTTTTCAATCATTCACACGCTATACATTACAGCAGCAGTACACGAGACGTTCTCAAACACAAGGTGCCTTTCACTCCATGAGGTCCCACAAGTGGTTAGTGATGTAGAGCGGCGAGTACTTCTTCGGGTCCAAGCTGAACGTCTTGCTGTCGTCCTTGCTCGGGTCAATGACGACTGTGCGCACCAAGCGGCTGGCGGCAGAGGCGGTTGTCGCCATAGGGTTAGTCGGAATAACGACACCGTAAACAAACGATGGATTTTGAACTTACAGCCCTTGATAAGGTCGCTCTCGGTGTCCCAGCGCACGTTGGTGCTGTTGCGGAAAAGCTGGTACATGTACCTGCATACAACACGAACACGTCAATTCCCATTCGAATTGTCAGCCACGCTGCCTCGCCCGCAGTGCGCCACGGAATGCTGCCACGGACCGAAGCACCGGCACCTCCTCGAGCGCCTCGACCTCAAAGCTGCCGGCGCGCGCCTGTAGCTCGGCCAGCTCCTGGTGCAGACTCGCCAGCGCGCTCTGCAGCGACGAGCAGTTCTCCTCCAACGACGCGATCTGCTTGGCGGTCGCGGTCTTCTCCTTGTCGAGCATCGCCACCGACTGTGCGAGCGCGCTGGCAGCCAGCGCCTGCTTTGCTTCCTCCTCAGCTTTGGCGGTCTTCAGCGTCCACTCTGTGGGAAGCACCTAAGTGAAACGGCAGGGTGCGTAGGGTCAGCGCAAGGGCTTGACGGCGTCGATTACAAGGGCAAGCTAAAGCTCGCACCGCGGATGATGGCCTTGAGCTGCGCCTGCTCGGCCTGGTGCGCGGCCTCGGTCTCGGCAAGCTTGGCGCGAACGGCCTTGACGCGCTCAATGTCCTCCGCGCCCGTGAACACCTTGGTCGCATCGTGCAGCACGCTGCGCATCTCGTCCAGCGTGTTGGTGGCGCTGACCGCGGGGGCCAGCGGCGTCGTCGGCGCCTCCATCGTGGCAGCGTTGATTCGAGCACACCACGCGCGCAACGTAACCTTTATTGAAGGCAGGCATACGGTCGGAGGAGGCAGCGTGTACGGGTTAGCACCCACCGTAGCACGATCACATGGATTTCGCATCAGCTATGGGCAGTTCGCAAGTGAGGCTTCGGCTTCGTCGTTTGGTATGCCCGTTCTCGCGCCAACTGCACCCTTACAACGACGATATACAGCGTCTGCTCGCGACGGCGATTCTTATGCTCCAACGCCAACCTCGCCTGTTTCGCTTGTTCCTCCTGCTTCATCTCCACACCCGCACTTCCACACGCGTCGGCGTCTGTCGACTGTCGCCCGTCGCCCCGTCGCCGCCGCCTTCGTCGCCAACGCACACCGGTTGTTTACTTCTTCGTTCGCTTCCGGCCCGATGGAGGTTCGTTTGTGCATTCACCATGTTTACGCAGCCCATTCTGTCGCCTGCCTTGTGTGTATTCCGTCCCAGTGACCGCCTGTTTCTTTCTCTTTCTCTTCTCTCTCAATATCCGTTGCCGCCGCTTCGCGCGTCGCCCGTCGCGCCGTTACAAACAACCTTCA
>Ga0180215_1005629_pt1 | contig 10618 bp, 12 predicted proteins | sample eDN3rd37CBELigBY_FD_128871 | JGI IMG/M metagenome (GOLD analysis project Ga0180215, IMG submission 128871) | Enriched backyard soil microbial communities from Emeryville, California, USA - eDNA 3rd pass 37_C BE-Lig BY (version 2) (version 2) | ecosystem: Environmental > Terrestrial > Soil >...
AAAAACTCTGGCAAGGGGGCGCGTACACCACCCCTTTGAACCCCCCGTAAAGGAGCTATGGACGGCCGTGGCACGACCGAAAAAATCTCCCGATACCCTGCGCGACGTTCGCACGGCCGTGATGCTCACGGCCGAGGAACGCGCGCAGCTCGAACAGCGCGCAGCCGCCTACGGCCTGCCCCTGTCCGAGTATGTGCGCCGCCAGACGCTCGGCCGGCCCTTGCCGGCGAGCGTTGCCGACCGTCATAGCCGGGCGGCGCTGACCACGGCGCTCTTGCGGCTGGGCGTCAATCTCAACCAGATCGCCCGCCACATGAACGCCGGCCGTTTCGCCCCGCCGCATCTGCCTCATCTGATCGAGGACATACGCGGCCACGTCGAAAGGCTTTCGCGCGATGAACCCGGTCAAGATTGGCGCGGGTAAGTCCTTCAAGGGACTTGCCGCCTATCTCCTGCACGATGTCGGCCGCGCCGAAACCGACGCGCGCGTCGGTTGGGTGCAGTCGTACAATCTCGACGATGCGGAGCCTGATCGCGCGTGGAGGCTCATGGCAGCGACCGCCATGAGCGCCGACCAGCTGAAGGAGGCGGCCGGCATCAAGAAGGGCAAGCCCGCCAAGAATGTCGCCTATCATTTCTCGATCACGTTCAGCCCCGCCGACAATCCGAGCGAGGACGTGCAGCGCGCGGCCGTCGCCGGCGCGCTAAAGGCGCTTGGCCTCGACCGGCATCAGGCGCTTGCCGTCAGCCACACCGACACGGATCATCAGCATGTCCATGTGATGGTGAACCTGATCGACCCCGAAAATGGATTGTCGGCGGCGTCGAAGCAGCCGGACGGCCGCCCTGCCCTCACCTCGAACGACACGCTAAAATTGTCGAAATGGGCGCAGGCGTTCGAGCGCGAGCACGGTTTGTGCGTGACCGAGGGGCGCTTGGCAAATGCCAATAAGCGCGCCGCCGGCGAGAAGGTGGACGCGCGGCGCAAGCCCCGGAACGTGTACGAGCGCGAGAAGCAGGAAACCACCGACCGCCGCCGCGACTTCGTGAAACGTCAGCATGACGACAAGGCCCGCGACCTCACGGCCGAGAGCCGCGCCATGCACGAGCAGCATCGGATCGAATGGGACGCGCTCAAAGCGGCCTATGGCAGCGAGAAAAGCGCCATGCAGGGACAGACCGGCAAGATCATCCGTCAGACCGTCGCCGATACCAAAGCCGCCTATAAGCCGGCATGGGGGAAGCTGTTTGCGCGTCACCGCGACGAGCTGCGCATATTCGAGGCCGGCGAGCGATCGCCGATCGGGCGCATCTGGCACGCCGCCGCCGTGTTCCGCGAACGGGCGCTCGACGGCGACATGCTCGGCGGATTCGTTGCCGCCTTCTCCAAGGACGAGCGCCGCGCCATCGTGCAGAAGAAGCACGACCGCGAGCGCGAAAAGCTCGGCAAACAGATCCGCACGGAAATCACGCAGCGGATCCACCAGATCCGCCGCGATCAGGCCGAGGCGCAGCGGCAGGCCCGCGCGCGGTTCCTGCTATCGTGTGAAAATCTGCGCGGCGATCAGGAGCAGGCCCGCGCCGCAATGCGCGAGCGTTGGCAAGCCTACAATGCCGAGCGGCGTGCGGCACTGGTTACGGCGCAGCAGCGGCAGGCGCATATCGCCCGCGGCCGGGGCATGGCGCGGCAACGCGGGCGAGGATTGGAACCGTAATTTAACCGGCAGCAGAATCCGGTTGCTTGAATGGCGCGCAGCCCTTCTCCAATATGTTTGGCATCGAGCGGCCGCGTTAAACCGGAGTGCATCACCATGACCCCGACGCCATCGCCAGCTGACGCCATCAAGCAGCTGAAAGCCATGTTTGCGCGCGAAATGAAAAGGCCGGTTGACCTCACAGAGTTCAGAGGCGGCGAATGGTGGCAGCTTCTTGATAGCGAAGCGGAAGTGTTCCAGCTGGAACTTGCCGACATGCCCGCCCTTGTCGCCGCGTGGGATATGTTCGAGGCAATTGCCGACATCACGCACAACGATCTTCATAACAGCCCGCTTTGCATCGAGGCGCGCACCGCCCTGCCCTATATCGAGCAGGGCCGGACGGACGCGCTGCAATGGGAAATGTTCGCCCGCCTGTTCGGTATTCGCGGCCGAACGGCGCGCGCGTGGTTCTATAAATTCCAGTTTTCCATGGCGCGGGGCGGACTGGATTCATGGAACGACGATGACATGCCGATGCCGCGCGCGCCCGTCATGTCGCCGGTCTATCGGCCGCAATTGTCGGACTGGCCGCGCGGCTAGGGCTTCGGATTCCCCTCACCCTGGCGCGCGTCCCCGCCTTCGATCACGGCCCACCGGCCGAGCGCATCGAGAACGGTACGGAGTAACGGGCTTAGGTTGTCGTTTTCCCCCTTCATCATTGCGAACCTTTGCCCCGCTTTTCTTCGTAGGCGTCCATCATAAATTCCAGCAGATCGGCATATTTGTAGCGCTCGGATTTGCGGAGCGCGCGGAACCTATCAAGGACAGCCTTCGGCCCCTTGATGTTGAGCTGATCGTCGTCTGGCGCTTCGCGGCTTGGGAAACTCGCGACTTTCTCGACCGCCTTGCGGTCGGGAAGCCGTACAGCGGCAGGCGTATCGGCTGGCGCGCGCGGTGCGAAATCATCCAGATCGAACTCAAGAGATTGCCGGTGCTGTGTCATGCCGCCCTGCCCTTCTTATCGTCTTGCGCCGCGCCGGCATTGGCGCGCAGCTTTGCAACCAGCTCGGCAACAACGCCGGTAATGTTTTCAATGGCCCGATCAATGCCGTTTGTCTGCGCAGGATCGAGCGCACGCACGCTTCCGCCCATCGTGTAGATCGCGGAGAACGCATCTCGTTCGTGCAGCTCGACATTGAACGTGTCGATCCGGGGATTGTCGCGGAACTGCGAAGCAATGAAGCGCGCCGTGCGTGATTTTGCGACCGGCTTCGTTTGTGTGAACAGGATCGAGAATGGCAGCTCGGCGCGGCGCACCTTTGATACGTTTGTGACTTCGCGGATCGTATCAAGCGCCGCCTCGGCGTCCTGCTGCTGCTCCTTCATGGGGATTACAACCAGATCGGCTTGCGACATGGCATAGGCGTTCAGCTTCGAGCCGACGCCTTCAAGATCGACAATCACGAACGGATCGCGCGCGGCGGCCGCTTCGATTTCTTCGATGATTGTTTGTTCGCCGGCGTTGCGCACCACCGTCAGATTTTTGGGTGGCGGCGTTTTGCCTTCCTTGGGCGTTGCCCATTTGCTGACGGGATGACGCGGATCGGCGTCGATGATGGTAACGGCGGTTTTCTCGGCCAGCTCGCAAGCGATCAGGAGCGCACTTGTCGTCTTGCCGGAGCCGCCCTTTGAATTCGCGAAGGCGATGACGGGCATGGTTCTCTCACAGGGGTCAGGGTTGATGCAGCAAACATAGAGCGACTCGGTAAAGGATATCCTACCATATCCTAGAGTACCGTACCTAGAGGTACTTTAGAGTACGGTACTCTACGGTACTTTTTGAGATTCGCAGAAATCCGCCATGGGGCAACATCACACCGGAGGTAGGCGCAGCCGAGAATCGGCAGAAAACCTAGCCGTTTCACAAGGCGGTTGAGCGAGTGTCGCGGATCAGGCACGATTACCGCAAGAGGCGGCACGATTCGAGCTGCCGTATCAACCATTTTTGCGAGGGGACACCGACCAGAAATCAAAAAACCCGCCAAGGGCGGGCTTCTGATAATTCGGCCGAGGGCCAAGAATTCTGTGTGACAACTGAATTCTCCCCCAAAGCCGGATCATTTGCAAGAGGATTCTTGCCACGGATTTTTGCGCCCTTTTTTCAGGCGTTTAAGGCCGTGAGCGGCCAGCCCTTCGGCGGTTCAACCGAACCGAAGGAGCAACTATGAGCCTATACGACCGCCCCGCGCTCTACGCGCAGGAGAATGACCCCGAATTAATCGCATCCGCTAAACGTCTGGCGCAAAGCGCGCTTGTGCGTAAAACCACGCAACCGACCCCGCCCGCAGGCTGGAAAAAGCCCGTCTATGGAACGCCTGACTATCACAGGGCCATGGGATGGGGCTGGATTTCGCCAGAGGAAGCCGCACAGGACGCCGAGCGGCGCGAGCGGGCCAGAAGGGCGGCAGGAACGAGAGCGGCCCCACCGGCCCGCCACGAGCGCCCCGCGCCGGTCGATAGCTGGCAGTTTGCGCAGGGCATGGCGACGACCGCCGCGCGCGACGACCGCTTGACCCCGCAGGCCAAGGCATTGCTTCAGGTGCTGCGCGCGCGGGCAGGGAAGGGGACAGAAACGCGGACTTGCAAAACCACCCTAGCCTCTATCATGCGGCGCTCGACGCGCTCCATACAGCGCTACATCGCGGAACTGGTGCGGTTCGGCTACATCGTCACGAAAACCCGCATAGGGCGGCGGGGTCTCTATACCGGCCTGATTATCTCCATTACTGAAAAAGTGTTGCCGTTCTGGGCTTCGCGCAGCAGCTGGCAGGCATGGCAGGCTGCGCAACCATGCGAAGTGCTTGCTTTTCCAGATAGGACAGAAATGTCCCCTAAAAAGAAAACAAATATAAAAAACAATATAATTGATGCCTTAGCGCATTTTGAACCGTCACTTTTACGGCGCACTAAGCGATGGCGGGACATTGCCTTCACTGAATAAAAGCGGAATCGACCCTTCGGGCCGATGATTCAGCGGAGCGGGGCCTTTATGTTCGCTTCGCGAACGCCTCCGCATGTCTTTTTCCCGCCCAATAATGAAAGCCTGCCATGACAGCCCACGCAGTCAACGGCTTCGCCGTCCTTCGCTTCGCTACGGCCCTTCGGGTGACGACGCGGGCCTTACATGGCAATGCGAGGCTATCGGGACGGGGAACATCAAGGCCGCGCTTCGCGCGGGTTCGCTTCTCGCCTTCGGCGGGAATCGAACAGGGAACAACAGTTTTTCAGAGAGCAACGACCGGCCCACGGCGCAGGCCGAGAGATCGAGCAAGATTGCTTTCCGAGAAAGCAAGCGGCTAGATCGAACATCGACCGGCGAAGCCGCAGCAGGCGGGTTTTTGGTTAGGTGAACAGATCGACTTTTAGAAGATCGGAGGGCGCGCCATCGGTTAGAGCGGCCAACGCGGTGCCTGTTCGACTATGTGATCGAGGCGATAAAATCGCGCAGATCGTTCAAACGATGATCCCAAAAGAGATAGACATCCTTGTCGTTTTGCACGGTTTCGCAGTTCGCAACGCTGAAAACTCCATTGAGAACGGCGCAGGGGACCAGGTTGGCCCGTCCGAGCTGGCTATACCAGATGGTCGCTTTGCCGCCCGTGTCATGCACGAGGCGCTTGTAGGAATTGACGCTGGAATTCGACACCTTGCATTCGATCGCCATGATCCGGCCATCCGCCAAACGTGTGACGACATCCGCCTTAGCGCCGGCTAGGGGCGTTTCGCCCATGAATGTGCCGATCGCCGGCGCGACCGACGCATTCGGAATGTCGTGTTTTGGAACTTCCGTATAGCCGAAATCCCGCAGCAGCTGCTTGACGTTTTCCTCTTGCCTGTCCTTGGCGTCGTTGCGGCGGAAGGTTTCAACTTTGCGTGCTGCTACCAAGGCAGCAGATGCCAAGATCGCGGCCGCTCGTTCATCGGGCGTTGGCGCGCGGCCGGCGTCGACCCATGGAAAGCGGTGCGGATCAAGAATGCGAATGATGACATCGCGAAGTCGAGCGGCGGACGCGGGATCAGCTCGCAACGGCGTCGGGCGGATCGAGGCGTCGACTAAGGTTTTTAGATCGTCTTCCGAGATAGGCGGCGCGGTGAGGTAGCATAGTGCGCGCCGCGTATCGTCGTCTCTCATTAAATCGGCGAGGACATCGACATTGACAGGATCAGCTTTGATGTCGGGAATTTGATCGACCACCCCGGCAAAGACGCGGCTGAAGTTCTCGAAATGCTCGGAATACAGCTCTAATGGTTCATCAAGCCGTTCCCGACGAAATGCCCTCACGCTCTCTAGGCAGTCGTCGGCGAGTTGCTGTGATGTCCATTTCGTCGGTAAAGTCATGCAAAGTCTCAAGCCTCGGAATGGCGATCCGCTCTATTTCCTTCGGCTCAAACTTCACTAGCCCGCCTGCATAGATGCGCCCGCCCTCTGTCGTTACACCATGGTGCAAGAAGCGCACAATTGCGTCCAGCGTTTTTGCAGGTAGGGTGTCACGTGGGTATAGACCGTGGGCGATGTTGATATGCCGTGCTTTTGCGGCATTTCGCACGAAATGAGGCGCACGGCGCGCCATGTAGGTGCATAAGATCGCTGCCGGCTCCTTATAGCCGACGCTCCACCATGCGCGCCGGTGGCGGGCGACATAGGATAAATCAGCGTCCTGTGTCCGCGCCCATTTCAAAAAGGCGTCGACCATCCGTCGCTCGGCTTTGGTCAGCTCCTCCAGATCAGCCGGCAGGTCGACGACGCGCCGCAACCGATCCGGGGAACGCAGAACAGCCTCAACCGCCAAAAGCTCCCGCGCTTTGGTGACGGCAGGCAGCAAGAATCGTTCGGGAAGGGGAGGGGCGTTCACGCCATGAACCCATACCGCATTGCCACCCGTTACTTGGCCGCGATGCACGCGGAATAGTTCACCAAGCTCGATCATGCCCGATCGCCGTACTGGCGTTGACCGGATCAGCGAAGACCATTTCGGCGCGCCGGCCAGATCGGCCCAAGACACCCGCCGCCCTTCCGAGAGGTCGGCCAGTTGCGCGACGCTATCGACGCTGCGCATGGTGAACTGATCCGGCCGCTGCCCGACCTGAAAACAGGTAATCGCGCCCGTGGTGAGCGCATCGGCGAAAGGCATGGCTTTCGGGTCAATGAGGTGTACGGATGTTCCGCCGAGACCATCGGCGAGCATATCGCGCAGCAGCCGCCCGTAATTCACGTCGAGCCATTCAGCCGCCGTGATGAACGCCCCGTAATCGCCTTGCCGGCCGATCAAACGGGTTTTCAGGAAGAAATGAACATGCAGGCCGGCGAGCTTGCTCGCCTTAAAGCCCACTTTTGCCGCTTGCGTAGCGAGCCAGTTTTTCCATTCTTCGCCAATATCGTGGTGGCGCACATAGGGCGGATTGCCGATGAACAGCGTCGGCCCGTCGACTTTTGGCAAGGAGAGCCGGCGATAATCAGTGATTTTGACCGTGAGGCGATCGGCAAAGCCAAGCACACTTGCGTTCGCGCGCAGCATTAAGGTGGCGAGTGGATCGGTTTCGACGGCGACCAAGGAGGCAGCAGAAAATCGCCTTGCAGCGGCGATTGTGAAGCGGCCGGAGCCTGCGCCAGCGTCGACGACACGGACAGGCGGTGCAGGTCGATCGGCCGCCCACGCGATCATGGCGTCGACAATAGCGGCGGGTGTGTAGGTTGCCCCGTGTTCGCGGCGATCTTCCGCAGAACGGATTTGCCCGAACAATTCCCCAAGAGGATCATCCCCGGCGAGGATCAGCGCCCGCGTGCTTTCGACGGTCGAATCGTCCACCGTCGCCCCTGCGCATAGCTTGCGTTCCGCAGCCGTGAGCGTGTGGCGGGCGGGAATCAATGCAGCAGAAAGGGCGGCGAGTTGCCGTTCGGTGCGGATCATGAGCGTGCCTTGTTACGGCGCTCCTGATAGTCCGCCCACATCTCCTCGAATAGCTTGCGCAGCGACATTTTTCGCTCGGCCGCTTCCACTTTGAGATCGCGGGCCAGTTCAGGCGACAGGCTCAATCCGACAATCTGCCGGTTTCCCTTGGTGGATTTTGGTGCTTCGGTCATGCAATGATGATGTCGACAAGTCGACGAAACGTCAAGGGGGGACGAAGCAAATGACGGAGCTGATCAGCCGCCGCTTGCGCTCGATGTTGATGGACTACCTTTCCGCAAATTCGGTTTTGCGCGAGATCGAGAGCGAGTTTGAAGCCGAAGAAATCCCCTATGCGGAGCCGCAGAAACACGTCGGGGGGCAGCGACGATCGCTGATTCAGGGCTATTACGAGCAACTCGACTTTACAAATCCGGCCGATGCACGGCGCTTCCTCAATGTGCTTGCTGTCTTCATGGGGAAGATCGAGCGCACTATCCGCGATCCGGCCCCATGGGGAAATGATGCCAGCCGCGATGCGCGCCGCGTGCTCGAAGAGTTCGATGAGCAGTTGCGCCGCGACGGGTTCGCCTTCGACGGCGGCGTAATCGTTCCCATTACCGCTGCCGCCCGTCTTGCTGACGCAAAATCTATTGCGGCCGGGTTCGATGCAAAACATATGCACGATCAGATTCAACGGATCGAGGCGTCGATCGACACTGATCCGGCTCTGGCGATCGGTACGGCTAAGGAGCTGGTCGAAAGCTGCTTCAAGACCATACTGGCAGAGCGCGGCGTTGAAGCCGGGAAGGGTGATGACCTGCCGCAGCTTGGCAAAAAAGTCCTCAAAGAGCTGAAGTTGCTTCCCGATGACGTCCCCGATTCAGCGAAGGGAGCTGACACCATCCGCCGCATGTTGTCCAACATGGCGACGATCGTGCAGGGGCTTGGGGAGCTACGATCGCTCTATGGCACCGGGCACGGCAAGGAAGGACGCGCGAAAGGACTATCCCCCCGGCACGCGCGCCTTGCCGTAGGATCGGCAAGCACGCTTGTCACTTTTATTTTTCAGACGCACCTAGAGACAGGCCGTTAGCGCTCGCCGCAGCGTGAGCGGCGACACACCGAGCAATTCAGCGACCTCACGGCGCAGCTTGCCGGCCGCGATCATCTTGCGCGCTTCATCGACTTGAAACGGTGAGAGCAGGGGAGGGCGGCCGAGCTGGACGCCGCGCCGCTTCGCTGCCGCAAGGCCAGCCTTTGCGCGTTCGCCGATCAGCTCGCGCTCGAATTGCGCCATGATCGCCAGAATCCCGAAGATCATGCGGCCATCCGGTTTTGTGGTGTCGAGTTGCGCGCCTTGCCCGGTCAGGATTTTCAGGCCGGCCCCGCGCGCTTGCAGCGCCTCGACGATGACCACCAGATCAATCAGCGAGCGGCCGAGCCGGTCGAGCTTCCAGACGACCAGCACGTCGCCGGCCCCGCAGCGGCCGAGCGCGTCGGTCAGTCCGGCGCGATCCGGCGTTGCGCCGGATGCCTTGTCCTCGCAGATCAGCTCGCAGCCATCAGCGTGCAGCGCCTGAAGCTGGAGATCGAGGTTTTGTTCATCCGTGGAAACGCGCGCATAGCCTATTTTCATGGCGGGAATTTTGAACCCGGTTTTTGAACCATTCAAGCGGCAATGATTCCAAGGGCTTAGTTACCCCCAGAAACACCATTCAAAATCCTTGGTTTATGGATGGTCGGGGAGGGCGGCATCTGGGGAGGCTTTGGAGAAGTATCGAAATGGATGAATTAAGTATTTATTATCTAATATATTTTCTTCGCTTAAATATAGATTGGAGTTACACTGAAGGTTCATAAACCAACTTTTCTGGATGGTGGGGCATCCGATATAACGGCAGATGATATTTGGATATGCGCGGATTTCTAGTGGTGGCGATCATGCCCTTGCCCAATGCGAGGCCCTGAAAGACGCCGGCTGTGAAAGCATCACTGTCGAGAAAACAAAAGGCGCGGCGATTGAACAGCCCAAGCTGGAAAAGCTCCTATCCAGCCTGACCAAAGGCGACGTGCTGGTCGTCACGCGGCTCGACCGGCTCGGCTTCTCCCTTATGCAATTGAACGACCTGCTTAAAGAACTCGCCGCGTCCGGCGTGACGCTGCGCAGCCTTGCGGAGAAGGTCGATACGGCCGACGCCGGCAGCGCCTTATTCGTGCAGATGCTCGACATTCTTTCCAGCATGGAGAGCGCGCAGGTGCGAGAGCGCACGCTGGCGGGCATAGAACGCGCGCGCAAGCGCGGCGTGACCATCGGCCGTCCGGTCATCATGACGCCATCCCAGATCAAACACGCCGCCCATCTGGTGGAAACCGGCGAGAGCATTTCCGGCGTGGCGCGCAGTTTCGGCGTCAACCGCCTGACCATGACGCGCGCGCTCCAGCGCCACAAACAATCATCTCAACATTGAACGGGAGGGACCACCATGGGGAGAAACGACAAGGAGAGAGTGACGATTAGAAAATCCCTGCTCGGCGGCTGCGCGGCGTTTGCCGTGATCGCGGCCGGCGTTATGCCGCTCGCCGCGACCGCGCAGCCGACATGGAAGCTCGTTAGCCCCGGTTCGGGCGGCGGCGGTAGCGGTGGGCATTCTGGAAGCATACCCTATGAGTTCTGCGTCAAAACCATCAAAGCAAACACGACCCTACCGGATTACGTGACCGGCGCGACGCTGCAAGCACCGATACAGGTTTCCTACGTCATGGTTGGCGGCGGCGGCGGCGGCAGTGGCGGTAGCACTAGCGGTAACGCTGGCGGTGGCGGTGGCGGCGGTGGCGGCGGCAGTTCGGCCATTGTGAAAAATGGCGCAGCCGTGGTGATCGCCAATGGCGGGAATGGCGGCGGCACAGCGGCGGCAACCAAGGGTTCCATTCTCGGTGGCAGTTTTACGATTTCACCTAATGACACGGTCA
>Ga0180215_1005630_pt1 | contig 10616 bp, 8 predicted proteins | sample eDN3rd37CBELigBY_FD_128871 | JGI IMG/M metagenome (GOLD analysis project Ga0180215, IMG submission 128871) | Enriched backyard soil microbial communities from Emeryville, California, USA - eDNA 3rd pass 37_C BE-Lig BY (version 2) (version 2) | ecosystem: Environmental > Terrestrial > Soil >...
AAAATAAAAAATAAACTAAACCCATACAAGACCTGTTTCCAGTCAACTCGATTGGTAAAAGTTATAAGAGAAACAAGTTTTCGTTTATGTATAAAGCGAATTGCAATAAATATGCCAATAAATTCACCAAGATTTATTAAGTGAGAAAACAATAAATCCATTGTCGGCGATATATTTATAAACTCAGCTGTTGATTCGTCTAAATAAACGGATTTTCCACCAAACTGAAGATTACTGTACACATATAGAATACTTCCAACAGATAAAAAAAATAATATTAAAATGATAGAAACGATGTACTGTTTCCAACTGTTCTTTCCTGGGAGATTATAAAGATAATGGTGCAAGAAAAATCCCTCATTTCTAAAATGAAACATTAAACTACTTTACTTTTTTCTATACCAATCATGGATAATTTTTTTATGGGCATCTGAAATATCTGCTAATTTAAATTTCTTTTTTGAAATATTGGACAAAATTGTTAATTTAATAGATAATACTTTACTGCGGCGCTGCATATTAGATTGATAGAAATATATTGTTTCAATATGTTTCCTATTAAAAATGATAGTTTTTTTATGCAAATGTCTATATCTTAATAAAAAGTGACTATCAAAAAAGCCGTAAGCAGCATCTTTATAGCTTAAATAACCCCAAAAGAAATACAAGATTACAAACGGTAAAATTAAACTGATTTTGCATTGTAAGAAAACAGCCAGAGTTATCCCTATGGCACATCCAATAATAGTATTTCTTACTACATATCTATATTTAGAAATGCTCGGCAATTTATGCATAGGTATTAACGATGGACTTGGCAAAGAAAAAGAGTGTAAAAATAAGGGAATATCATTCACTTTTAAAAACGGATGCAAAATAGTGGATACACCAGCCTTCCCTTCCGTCCCACTGCTGCTCTCTAAATAAATACAAGCAAATCCAAAAAGCTGCCTAAATATGTTTTCCTCTATCTTAATGGCTCTGATATCCTCTATTTTAATCATCATCTCTTTTTTCTCGAAAATCCCTTGTGTAATATTGATTCTGCCATCACTTAGACTAAGGCTAAATGAACCAAATCGTATGATAGTTTGAACAATTGACAGTACCCAGGCACTTAAAATCACAACACTTATCCAAGAAAATATGCTAACTAACGAAGAATCTTTTAACAACTCGATTGTTGGTACCCCAATCCTTTCATTTAGGTAAGCATTAAATTGGTAGTAAATAACAATAACTGTAATACATGCGGGAATTAAATTATTTGATGTTAATGCTGATAAAAAAATTGATTTTTTGCTTAATGAAATACTAGCCGGAGGAAGCTCGCTCTTCTTCACAGAGTGCTTTAGTGAATCCTCAAATAATTCACCTTGTATATTCATTGCTTCTTCTCTAGAAATCGCTATAAGGTTTATCATAGGGTTGTTGTCTTCTATTCCTTCAACTTTAATCCGCATTTGCTCTAATCCGAATATTCTTGGAATTACAGCTCTAGATCTTTCAAAACTTTTTATCTTTTCTTTAGAGATGTAGGTATCACTTTTTATAAATATTCCTTTTTTTATATGGATCCCGTTTTTCTCAATTTTATATTTAAAAGTATAGTAACGATATAAACCATATAAAATGGATATCCCTAAACAAACTATGATGATAAGCTTTGAATATTCAAATTCAAAAAAAGCCTGTTCAGATTTGCCACCAATATAATAAGCAATTATTGCTGGGAGAATAACTCTTCGTATCCCTTTTAAGAACTCTGATAAGACAGAAACAATATGTAGTCTTTTAAAGTTACTCATTTTCATCTGCCACCGTCACCAATTGAGAAATATATTTTCTTATTCCTTGTGCTGTTTTATATGGAATAGCGGGTATTGTTTCTTCACTTGCAGCAGTGTTAATAGTTACATTAGCTAAATCTAGTTTCTTTAATATGGGACCTTGGGAGATATAAATTTTTTGAATTTTTACAATTGGTATTAGGGTGTGCTTAATAATGAGCAATCCATCTTGAATATCAATTTCATCATTCTTTATTTCGTAAAAAAATTGTTTCCAGCGCAATTTAGGAAAAAATACATAACACAAAGGAATATAAAGAATAAAAATTATTAAAAGCAACCCAAAAATCCAAATTGGCCAGTCCCATATCAAACTAACAACTAGTTCAATACATAAAAGAATTCCAAAAATAATCAACTCTATTAACCCATGCATTCTCCATACATTGATTGCTGATATTGGCAATCTGTTTCTTCCTTCCATTTTTAAAATCCTCCATTGAAATTACAAATATTTTTTACTATATCATATTTATACTAATAAATTACTCTATTACTATAAATATCCATCTATATTCCTAACAAATGAATTATTAATAACCAATATTGCCTATTCAAATAAGTTCGAAAAAAATATGCTGATTATTTTTTACCATTTTTAATAAAAAATTACAATAAAGGAAAATTTTATGTTAAGATTTAACAGAACTTAAGATTAAAGGTAAATTATTCCAATCATTCTCTAGGAATATTTCATATTATTTTTTATTAATTTAATTAAAATTATTTGTTTGATCGCTTTATCTTAAGTTAGTTTATCCAAAGGGGGAATTTTGATGTTTAAATGGAAACAAGTATGGAAATGGGTATGGCGCATTTTCAAGTGGGTTCTTGAGCTAGTTTCAATCTGGTTCGGATAAGCTGATATTTTTATCAATTAATTTTCATCATAGAATTACATAATTTAGAAGGTTGTCCTTTGAGGACAACCTTCTCTGAAGATAAAACTTTACTTATTTAATAATTAACTATATTAATCGGTCTAAATAGCTCTCTGCTAAGTAGTGGCTCCGAACCAGAAAAACTCTTAGAAACCTTTTATAAGCTAGTCCAGCCAATACAATGTCAACCTCCTTTTTATCTCGCTTTTATATATGTTTTAATGTTCAAGCAAAAGGAAGTTTGGAACTATAACCTTTCTATTAGCTAATTCATTAATTCTAGTGAAAAATAAGACCTCAATTGAGTCTTACTATCCGTAAATGTAGAATAAAATTAATTTCCTGTCATATGTTATAACGCTTTACCCGCCGCCCTTTATTCTCTCGCGATTTTTTAGTGCTTTCATCTATTAATATAATTTAATTCAGAATAGATTTTATTCTTAATTTTAGGTAAATATATAATAAGGAAGTTTTTCGTCATTTCTTCTCATCAAAACAACAATTTATTCTCAGCTTTCCCCGTAAAAATCACTCGCTTCTCTTGAAACATCAACAAAAAGAATGCCCATCTCTGGACACCCTTTTTATATTTAACTTATCTGCTTATTCCCATTAGCTGCTCCATTATTCTCAAAAATCGTCCCTTTTTTAAACTTCGAATCTTTAAATGCATATTTCATTAAAAGGAGATAGCTGATTCCTGCTACAATAAAGCCGATGATCCACGCCAGCTCTACTTCTATAAATGCTGCACCTGCACCAATCAGCATAGCTGCTATGGCACATGGATTAAATCCTGCAAATTGGCCATCTTCTTTATATAATTCTGCAACATTTACTTTTTGTTTTCTTAAAATATAATATTCAATTAAAAGAATCGCCACAATTGGTCCTAAAAATGCGGAGTAAATCAAAATGAATGTATTTAGTCCTTTTGCTGATGAATCTTGGACAAGCACCCATGGGAAAGAACCTAAAGCAAGAAGTCCTGTTACCACTACTGCTGGTTTGTATTTCATCTTTGTCAGCAATTGCACCACATATGTTGGCGGAATAATATTTGCCACCATATTTACTGCAATTGCACCCATCACGATAAATGCTGATACAAAAACGGTGATGTAGGAATTATCTACAATAATCGCAAATGCTTTTACTGGGTTTGCGATGCCTGTAGCAGCAGCAAGCATTGCGCCAATTGCAAGAACAAAACCATATGCGATAAAGATTGGCAAAAAATACAAAGAAGCACGTTTTTTATTGCTTATGCCTGTTTTAAGCTCTCTTGAATAATCTGCCGCGCTTAAAAAGATTGCTGCATAATTTCCAAGGAACACCATAATAAAGGCGAAGAAAGGCAATCCCCATGTTCCTTTTGCATGTATCCACTTCTCTGTGATTACTTGACTATGTGAATGCAAAAGAACACCAAATACATAAACAAGCGCTAGCATAATCACAATAGAAGCAAGGGATTCTACCCATTTAATGGCATGGAAACCGTATAAAGAAAGAACAATTTGTACAACCTGCAATATAACAAAACAAATCGCTATACTGTTAAAAGAACCGCCTGTAGCAATTTTAGCTATTTCATTTAATGCAGTTGCTCCAATCCAGCTTTGGAAGCCATACCAGACAATCGCAGGAATCCCTCTCAATAAGGAGGAAACAACAGACCCTTTAATCCCGAATGACATTCTTAGCTGCATTACATAAGGAATTCCTGTTCGATAACCTAATCTATCATTTAATGCAAAAATAGTAGAAATAATGCCAATAGCAATAATGGCTGCCAGAAATGTTTGAAAGATATTCAATGTTGCCGCTCCTGCCACAAATAGACTTGCTCCAAGTGTCATATTTCCTAAATTAATGCCATCTCCTATCCACATAAATGCGTATGCAATAGGTCCCACTGTTCGATTTTTTTCCTGTTTTGGCTTCAACGATTCATCCATATTTGCAGTTGCTAACGTTTCTGTCTCATTTGTAGAAGTGTAACTTTCGATATTCATAGCCATTGCCTTTCACTCCCTCATTTTTATAAATATTTTTTTAAAAATTAAAAATATTCAGTCTATAAAATTCATAAACTTCCAATATGTAAAAAATCTAGCTGGAATTTATTTTTTATATAAAAAGGGATAATCTCTAGTAGATATCAAACAATCCAAATTAGAATATCCCATTTTTTTGCTTCTAAAAACTACGATATAGCACATTCCACTTTTTGATTGTATGTGACTAATTTCCCTGCCGGTTCTCCGACAATCCCTTGATTAACATCAAACACAAGATTGCCTCTGACAAATGTTTTCGTAACACGGCAATTAATTTTTCTGCCAATATAAGGACTATGCTGATGACGATAATATAAGTCTTCTTTTTGCACCGTATAAGATTGGTTCGGGTCAACAAGAATAATATCCGCATCTTTTGCAACGGCAATCTCTCCTTTTGTCGGCAAATGAAAACGCTGCGCAGGATTATAGCTGATCATTTGTGCAAAATCTGCTACTGGAACTTGGCGTTTTAGAACGGCTTCATCAAACATTAAATCAACATTATTTTGGCAGCCTGTAATTCCGCCCCATACTTCAAACATATTATCCGCTGCACTTTCCTTCATTTCCGGCGGACATGGAGAATGATCAGATGTCAGCATATCCAATTTTCCTTCTATTAATTTTTGCCAAAGCTTCTCTTGTTCTACTTCATTGCGAAGTGGCGGTGAACATTTGGCAGCAGGACCTATGTTTTCAAATTCATTGGTTGTGATAGTAAAATAATGGGGACATGATTCTAATGTAACATCTTGCCCTTCCTGTTTTGCTCTTTCAATTACTTCAACCGCTTCAGCTGAACTAATATGCACAAAATGGAGCTTGCAGCCAGTTTCCTTGGCAAAATACAATGCTCGCTTCACTGCATCCACTTCCGCAGCTATCGGCCGGGATGCAACATAATCAGCCGCTGTTAGTTTCCCGTTTTTTACCATCTCTTCTGCCATACGATCGGTAATCACTGCATTTTCTGCATGAATTGATAACATATGCCCGAGTTCCGCCAACTTCTTCATTCCCATATATAAGGAATAATCATCGACATTCGTGAAATCATCTGGGATATCCGAACCGCATGATGACATAAAACATTTAAATGCAACTACCCCTTCTTCTGAAAGTTCTGTCAATTTTTCTAAATTGCTAGGGATGAGCCCACCATAAAATGCATAATCAACATAATTTTTTCCTGTCGCTGCCTCTTTTTTTAATTGGAGAGACTTGCGGTCTATCGTTGCAGGAAGTGCGTTTAACGGCATATCCACATAACTTGTGGTTCCCCCTGCAGCAAGCGCCTTTGTTCCGGTTGTAAATCCTTCCCACACTGTCCGCCCTGGTTCGCATATATGAACATGTGTGTCAATCATGCCTGGCATCACATACTGTCCTTTTGCATTTACCACTTGGCATGCATCGTTTTTTATGTTTTCTGCAATAGCAGCAATCTTTCCGTCTTTAATGCCGATATCAGCTTTTTTCACTTCATCTCTAAAAACAACCTGGCCATCCTTAATAAGCAAATCATATTCCATAAAAGTTTCCTCCTTCATTGCAATGATTATGGCTGAAAAACTTCTGTTAAGGATGCGGGAAGCTGATGATTCCCAGTAAACTGAAGATTTTCTTCCATATCAACTAAATGTTCTAAAGCTAATTTCATGGCGGATTTTTCATCTCTTTTTTTTATCGCATGAAAAATATGGCGATGATGAAGACAAGCATCCTTCTCTTCCTGGGTTTTTCCATAGATAGAAATAATGACATGCGTTAAAGAAATCAAGTCCTCTAAATATTGATAGAAATAGGAATTGTCCGCTATTTCTGCTATTTTCAAATGAAAATCCCCTGACATTTGAATAGCGTCATAATAGTCGATGTACAAATGGCTGTGTTCTTCTTCCTCTACCATCTGTTCCAATTCAAGAAGCTGCTCATTTGTCGCAAGCCGACAAGCCTTTTTTACTGCTTCTGCTTCTAAAATTCGTCTCATTTCAAATACTTCTGTTGCTTCCTCCTTAGAAGATGATGTTACAAAAGCTCCCTTATTGGCAACTATCTTTATCAATCGCTCATAGGCTAATTTTCTTAATACATTGCGGACGGGAGTTCTGCTCACTCCAAATGATTCAGCAATTTCCTGCTCAACAAGCTGCATATTAGGGCGCAGCTTCTGCTGAATGATTGCCTGTTTAATTTTATTATAAATCTTTATTTCCCTAGCATTCATCTATGGTTGGCCTCACTTTATACAAAGCATGGTGAAAAAATCATTCCCTGTATTAAGATTGTATTTTTGATTGCATACTAGATTGTATACAATTTCTTATATGCTATAAGTTACTATATTATTTTTTGATTTTCAATTATTTTCTGAAAAATATTTTATTTCATCACACTGTTGTGTTAGATTATCTGACACTAAATATAATTTTAAAATAATAAAGATTCTCCTATAAATTTTAAAAAAACTTCTCATTTCCATCCAAGATACCACCGCCTTATCATTCATTGATTTGTAATTTCAAATTTATTATCCATTTTTTTCTTGTGATTCTTGATTTTGTAATCGTTTTCATTTATAATATAACTAGGTTGGATGACATACGTGGTCATCATGGTATCGAGCGCAGGATGGAGCTGATACTGCAAGGAAAATCGTTATATAAACGTTTTCTATTTATTATAAAAACAAAAAGGCGGCTGGCTTTCAGCTGCCTTTTTGTTTTTATACAATATTATTTTTAACTCCGCCTTTTTTTTTGTTAAATTTAATCTGTCTTCTCCTATTCTGCAACTGTTCTGTTTGTGCTCTTTATAAATATGTTATGATCGTTTTAAACAGCAAACCATTTAATTGAACTAGAAAGGAGCAGTTGAATGAACTTTACGATAGCTGAAGCGATTGAGATTTTAGAGCGCACCCCACAAACACTCGAATATTTTTTATCTGGCTTATCAAAATCATGGCTATATTGTCATGAAGGAGAAGGAACTTGGAATGCATCAGAAGTGATTGACCACCTTATAGAGGGAGAAAAAATAAACTGGCTGCCAAGGCTTCAGTTTATTTTAGAAGAAGGAGAAAACAAACCATTTCTCCCTTTCGATCGCTATGCCCATTTAAATGAATCAAAGGATGCAGCACTTGAACAAAAATTGCAAGCATTTAAAACAATTAGAGCGCAAAATATAGCAAAGCTGCAAAGCCTGATCGATCCAAAGCTGCACCTTGAAAAAACTGGCTTGCACCCTGAGTTTGGTCCAGTCAAAGTCCGTGAATTGATTTCCACTTGGGCTGTTCACGATTTAACCCATATCGCTCAAATTGTGCGCGTCATGGCCGAGCGCTATAGAGAAGATGTTGGCCCTTGGAGCGCTTATTTGGGAATATTGAAAAAATAAATAATAGAAAACCATATATTTTCTCTCCCTTATTGTTTGCGGAAAGCCTGGCTTTTTCTGAATAAGGGAGAATATAATCCTTTATATCTACCACACTCTAGCCTGGTGCAATATTAGTTGCAAACAGTCGCTATTATTCCATCTATATTATTTCCTAAAATCTGATATTTACTGCCCGCCGGTACGCTGATTATGACGGCCTTCATAGTCATCCTATAATAAGAAACAGTATAATTTTTCCCATCTATCGTTGCTATAATAATATTATTACAAACTAAAAAGGATCCTGCTTAAGAGGTTTCTATTGTTTAAAATGCTGTGTCCTATTTATATAAATACAATTATGACAAACTTGTGAACCATCCTTCTTAAGAAAGCGTTTCATTTGTCCATTTCACAAAACGGACACATTATTGTGATCCATTTCACAATTCGAAAGCTATAATAAAAGTATCAAAAGCAATCATTACTCTTTCAAGGAGATGAATCACATGATAGCTTTGAAAACAACAAGATGATTTTTTCGATAAAAAAACAATCATCTTCGGTTCTACAAAGAAGTAAATCCTATATACACAATAATTAACAATATATTAAATAAAAGAACATAAATAAGGGAGAGATTCATTATGAAAAAACAAAACATTAACCGCGTTGTATTGATTGGTACTGGGGCAGTTGGCTGCAGCTATGCTTATTCTTTCATTAACCAAGGGGTTGCGGAAGAGTTGGTGTTAATCGATGTTAATGAAAAAAGAGCAGAAGGCGAAGCAATGGATTTAAACCACGGAATGCCATTTGCACCTGCACCTGTAAAAGTATGGAGCGGAAAATATGAAGACTGCGGTCTTGCCGACTTGGTTGTCATCACAGCTGGCCTTCCACAAAAACCAGGTGAAACTCGCCTAGACCTAGTCGCAAAAAACACTGCTATTTTCAAAGAAATCGTTAAAAATGTAATGACGAGCGGCTTTGACGGCATTTTCTTGATCGCCACAAACCCAGTAGATATCTTAACATATGTCACTTGGAAAGAATCCGGCCTGCCAAAAGAAAAAGTAATCGGCTCTGGAACAACTTTAGACAGTGCAAGATTCCGCTATATGCTTGGCGAATACTTTAACGTGGATACTCGCAACGTCCATGCAGCAATTATCGGTGAACATGGCGATACTGAGCTTCCTGTATGGAGCAAAGCAGCCATTGGTTCAGAAAGTGTTGCATCTTTATTAAGCAAAAACCCTGCATACAACCAAAAAGACTTAGATGAAATTTTTGTCAATGTACGTGATGCTGCTTACCATATTATTGAAAGAAAAGGTGCAACATATTATGGTATCGGAATGTCTTTAGTACGCATTACTAAAGCAATCTTAAATAACGAAAACTCTATTCTGCCAGTATCTGCATATCTTGAGGGACAATATGGCCAAAGCGATGTGTATGTAGGAGTTCCAGCTATCATCAACCGCGATGGCATTCGTGAAATAGTAGAGCTTGACTTGAACAAAGAAGAACAAGAAAAATTTGACCACTCTGTAAAAGTATTAAAAGAAACAATGGCTCCTGTGCTTTAATCGAAAAAAACAGCATAATAATATTAGATTGATTCTATAAAAAAGCGTATGAATTTTATCATGCGCTTTTTAATTACCCTTTCTTTCACTTGACTTACGATTGCTTTTTATAACAAAGTGCTCTATCTTATAGGAGACTTTTCTTCTTTAGACAATGCTTTCTTTGACGTCGGCTTCGATTCCTCCCGTTTTAATGGCTTTAATGGCCGACTTTTCAGAAGCAAACATTTTTGCTGTTCCTGTATGGCGGTATATGTCAGCATCTCCTACTACAAATTGATCAATAGAAGTTGATTTAATGACAGATCCTGCAGTTGGAATATGGATTGCCGATCAACTAAATTAATTCAAATAGAAAAGGCAGTATAAAAAGCAAAAAATTCATTCATTCTAAAAAAAGGTGATGACTCCTGCTTTTTGATTAAATAATAACCAGCAAGTCCGGCATACAATCATTTATGCCGGACTTGTTTTATCTTCAATTGAAGTAACTTTTCTGCACGCTTTAGGCATTTGAATGTATTTACAGCCTAACTTTAGTGTAAATAAGCTCTTTAAAAACTATTTTGCATAAGCTAAACCGATAAAAATAAAAAAAGTAGGTGGATTATATGCATCAAGGGCAAGGAAATTTACCGTATATACCATGGGCTCAATGGCACCAGCAACATCCTCATGGCACTTGGCAGCAATGGCACCAGCATTATCCTCATGATAATTGGCAGCACCAGCAGCATCCTCAACACCATAACAATTGGCAGCATCCACATATCTCCTGGCAACAATGGCATCAGCAGCATCCACACGGCACTTGGCAGCAATGGCACCAAATGTATC
>Ga0180215_1005631_pt1 | contig 10616 bp, 6 predicted proteins | sample eDN3rd37CBELigBY_FD_128871 | JGI IMG/M metagenome (GOLD analysis project Ga0180215, IMG submission 128871) | Enriched backyard soil microbial communities from Emeryville, California, USA - eDNA 3rd pass 37_C BE-Lig BY (version 2) (version 2) | ecosystem: Environmental > Terrestrial > Soil >...
CAGGATCAAACTCTCCAATAAAGTGTTTGATATAGCTCATAAAAGTTTGTACTATATAGTACGTTTTTGTTAATCGAAATTAACGTTGGCACGCTTGGTTTTGTTTAGTTTTCAAAGATCATTAGTTTGTCGTTTCTCTCAGAAGCGACTTTATTAATATAACATGTAGCAACTATTAAAGTCAACATGTTTTTTCATCAACCGGAAGTAACTGAATGCCTCTCGGATGACTTTTACTACTATATCAGCAATACATCATATAGTCAACAATAAATTTCAGAACAAAAAAACAAGGCTTTGATCAGCCTAGGGCATAAACCACAAATAATAGAAGACATTCTTTGTCATCAATTCATTTGCGGCTAGACTCTCTAGGGGCTAGACACTGGCAGTCTAAGAATGCGACGTCAATCTCCACGACTGCATTTGCACTTCCTGTGCTTTCGGGTTTGGATGTCTCGCACTTATCACAGTTCAGTTTCCTAAGCAATTAAAAAAAGGAAGCAAATGCTCCCTTCTCAAATCGTTATTAAGCTAAGAATACAAAATATAGAATAAAGATAACAAACAAACCGTACATAACAGGATGAATATCTTTCGCTTTACCCTTCATCATCATTGTGATTGGATAAAAGATAAAACCAACAGCAATCCCTGTTGCAATGCTGTATGCTAATGGCATTGTAATAATAGTTAAAAATGCCGGTACTGCAATTTCAAAACGATTCCAATCAATATTACCAAGTGATGCTACCATTAATGCTCCTACAATAATCAATGCTGGTGCAGTTACTGCAGATGTAATAACTCCTAGTAACGGAGAGAAAAACAAAGCTAATAGAAATAAGATAGCTGTTACAACAGAGGCAAAACCTGATCGTGCACCTGCAGCAACCCCTGCAGAAGATTCAACATATGATGTTGTCGTAGATGTACCTAAGATAGAACCTACAACCGTAGCAGCTGAGTCAGCGAACAACGCTTTCCCTGCTCTTGGTAATTTATTGTCTTTCATTAGTCCCGCTTGGTTCGCAACCCCAACTAATGTTCCAGCTGTATCAAAGAAATCCACGAATAAGAAAGTTAAAATAACAACAAGCATTTGAATTGTAAAGATCTGATCTAAATTCATAAATGCCTGTCCAAAAGTCGGTGCTAAGCTTGGTATAGCTCCAACCACCTTATCTGGTACAGCAATTTGGCTTGTGAACATTCCAACGATAGCTGTAATAAGCATTCCGTAAAAAATACCGCCTTTTACTCCACGAACCATTAATATAACAGTCACAAAAATACCGAAGATCGCAAGCAATGTTTGAGGATTTGTAAAATCACCTAAGCTAACTAAAGTAGCATCATTATTAACGATAATTCCTGCGTTTTGAAAACCAACAAATGTTATAAATAAACCAATCCCGGCACTTACAGCGAACTTTAGCTCAGCCGGAATAGAATTAATAATTTTTTCACGTAATCCTGTTAGAGTTAGAAGAATAAAAATAACACCTGACACTAAAACCCCTGATAGTGCTGTTTGCCAAGGTACTCCCATTGTCAATACAACTGTAAAAGAGAAAAATGCATTTAATCCCATACCCGGCGCTAAAGCGATAGGGTACTTCGCTATGAGACCCATTAACAACGACCCGACTGCAGCTGCTATTGCTGTAGCTGTAAAGATCGCTCCCGTATCCATTCTCATATCAGCCGGCAAATCCGGAATAGATGTCATTGCCAATGTGTTCGGGTTAACAAATAAAATATAAGCCATAGATAAGAACGTTGTTAAACCACCAATAAATTCACGTCGATAATTTGTACCTAATTCATCAAACTGAAAAAACTTTTTCATAAATAGGTATTCCTCCTCAGTATTAGTTCATTAGCATATACGACTATTTTCCCCATTAATATCCAAATAAAAAAGCGCCCAACATTACGTGAGCGCTTGACTAAAAAAATATTAATGGCAGGTTTAATCGAACCATGCTATTAATACCTCGTAGTCAAGCCATTTACGGTAGCTTGGTAGAAACTTTCGAGCCATATCCTCGACATTATACGACGTATTCCGACTTATTTAATTCTACCTTTATTTTATCAGCACACCTTATTTTAGTCAATAAAAAAAACGAACATTATTTTAAATAATGTTCGTTTTGTTCGTATTTTACTCCCACTCAATTGTTGCAGGTGGTTTGCTAGTAATATCATACACCACACGATTAATGTGTTTAACTTCATTTACAATTCTTGTTGAAATAACCTCTAATACATCCCAAGGAATTCTGGCCCAATCAGATGTCATTCCATCAATTGATGTTACAGCTCTAATTCCGATTGTGTAATCATATGTTCTTGCATCACCCATTACACCAACACTTCGAATGTCAGGTAATACTGTAAAGTACTGCCAGATGTCACGATCAAGCCCTGCCTTTTTGATCTCTTCACGTAAAATATAGTCTGATTCACGAACAATCTCAAGTTTTTCATCAGTGATTTCTCCAAGCACACGGATTCCTAATCCTGGACCAGGGAACGGCTGTCTCCATACAATTTCATCGGGAATACCAAGTTCTGTTCCAAGAGCACGAACTTCATCTTTAAATAAAGTATTTAACGGCTCAATTAGTTGGAATTCCATATCTTCCGGCAGACCGCCTACGTTGTGATGGGATTTAATGGTTTGAGCTGTTGCTGTACCACTTTCAATAATATCCGTATATAGAGTACCTTGAGCTAAAAATTCAATACCTTCCAATTTAGCCGACTCATCATCAAAAACATAGATAAACTCGTTACCAATGATTTTACGTTTTTGCTCAGGATCTGATACACCTTTTAGTTTATCTAAGAAACGATCCTTCGCGTCCACTTTAATAACATTCATGTTGAAGCCTTCACTAAAGGTCTTCATTACACTCTCCGCTTCATTTTTACGCAGTAATCCATGATCCACGAAGATACATGTTAATTGATCACCAATTGCCTTATGAATTAAAACTGCTACAACAGATGAATCAACTCCACCACTTAATGCACATAGAACTTTTTTATTTCCTACCTTTTGCTTCAGCTTGTCCGTTTCCATTTCAATAAAGTTTTCCATAGACCAGTTACCTGCACTGCCGCAAATATTGAAAACAAAGTTTTTAAGTAATTCATTTCCAAATTCTGAATGACGAACCTCAGGGTGGAATTGAACACCATAAAACTTACGATCTTCATTACTCATTGCTGCAAATGGGCAAGAAGTGCTTGTAGCATCTACATGGAAACCTTCCGGAATTTCTTGCACCAAATCACCATGACTCATCCAAACAACCTGCTGCTCAGGCAACTCTTTAAAAAGAGCCGGATTTCCATGCACATCTATTGTCGCTTTTCCGTATTCACGGTGATCTGCAGGAACAACCTTACCACCAAGTTTATGTGTCATAAGCTGCATACCATAACAAATACCTAGTACAGGAATACCTAAATCAAAGATTTTCTCATCACAATCAAATGCATTTTCTCCATACACACTATTAGGTCCACCAGAAAGAATGATTCCCTTTGGATTCATTTGTTTAATTTCTTCAGCTGTAAGAGTGTGGGGATGTAACTCACTATACACTCCAAATTCACGGATACGTCTTGTGATTAACTGATTGTACTGACTTCCGAAGTCTAAAACTACTACCATTTCATGAATGTTTGCCACCATCGTCACCTCATCGTATATTTCATGCACTTATTAGTATGCTAAAAAGACCATAGTATCCATACAAAAGGTTCATAACCCAGTAAATACACCTATCCATCGTCTAAATAGCAAAAAACCAGAATCCACCTTCATCATGGACAATACATCCATGTATATTACATCTTTATGATGCAATAATTGAAGAAGGCAGAATTCTAGTTACATTACGAACTTATTCTGCCTTCATAGTCGGGAAATTTATGGTTACCCGGTAGAGACTCTCGATCCATATTATCGAGGATATATGAAGGTCTATTAATTTTTTAATTCTATCAATCTCACATGCAATTGGTCAAGATGATGTCCTTTTAATTAAATTTTCCCACAATTCAACTGATTTTCCCCATTCATCTTTTGCATTATCTTGTCTGTACAATGCCTTTTCATAGTTTTTGGTTAATGCCGTCATATGAACCATTTGAAAATACTCATCAATGTAACGAGCATATTCCCTTAAAGTTTGACCTTCTTTTCGTTTAATCCCTCGTCTTTCATACTGTTTTAACAGGGATTCATAGGCTTGGAAAAACACATCATCATCTGATCGATTCTTATATTTCATTATAATTAATCCTGGAAGCCACTTCATTCTTGTTCGATAGACGATAAAGATCAATAAAGCTCCCACAATTAATAGTGTATACAAGCCCATACTCCCCAAACGAAAATCACCCATGTTTAATCCAGCGTTGTTCGTTGAGGACGCAGTTTCTTCCTTTTCCGCTTCCTCAGGCTTTTCGGGAGTTTGTTCAGGTTCTTTTTCTTCATCTAAAACTTCCTCAGGTTCCTCTTTATCCTCTGTTTTTGTTACATCCCTATAATCATTCGTTAACGTATAAGGATTAACGAAACCTTTTGTTGGTTCAAAAGGGACCCAGCCAACATCATCAAAGTATATTTCCACCCAAGAATGAGCATTATTGTTTGTCACAACATATTCTCTTTTATTATTCTCTGCCGTACTTACAAACTCACCTTCTGTATATCCTTTCACCCAACGTGCAGGTATATCGACGGCTCTTAATAAAACAATCATCGACGTTGAGAAATTATCACAATAGCCTTTAAATGTCTCAAATAAAAATTGATCTACATAATCCTGTTCAGCTCCAGGAACAGGGATCTCTTCTTTATCATAGGTATATTCAGCACTACCTAAATAATCCTCTATCGCCTTCGCTTTATCAAACTGATTGTCCTTTGATTCTGTAATAGATACCGCAAGCTCCCGAACCCGCTCTGGTAGTGATTCAGGTAATTGTGTATACCTTTCTATAAAACCTTCTGGTACATCTTCGAAAGTTCGTACTTTCTTCATCTCATTTAATGGATATAGCGGGAGATCATATGTCACGTCATATGACAGAAAATCTTTCCTGGCACCCTCATCATCCTGAAATGGGGATATCATTTCCGAATTCCGATTAAGAAATAGCGGTAATCCCGATTCAGTTTTAACAGATGTTAAACCAAGAGGATAGATCACATGTAGATAACGATATTCTTGATTAATCGTAATGCTGGATTCAAGACTTTTTGTCTCTACTCTATCATCAAACCAGTTTAGCTCATCCGGAATGGAGCTTATTTCTTCCTGTACTGCTTCAGGATCAGAAGCCTGCCAACCCTTACCCGTGTATACATCCTTTGTTTCCACTCTCCAGTAATGCCTGTCTGAAGATGTATGTCTAAATACTTCAGTATCATCACTAACAAACGATCCTCCCAATGAGTCATCATTCGGGCTATACCCAATCCTTTTCGTATCTCCTCCACCTTCATCTTGTTGCCCGACTGCTGTTATAAACGGAACAGGATCAGGCCATTGCGGTGAAGCTTTAGGTGCTAGAATTGCAAGTATCATTGAAAAGACAATGAAAGCAAAAAGTGGCATAATCCAGCGTAAAGAAGTGATTCGTTTCACTTTAAGATTTTCAAGCTTCTTTAATCGGTCAAAATAAAGCAGACCCAGCATAAAAAAACCAATTAACACAATTCTAACAATGGCATGGGTAGCGTCATAAGGTGTAAATGTGTCTAATACCGTAATATAAACGACAGTTAACACAAAGAAAAATAAAATTCTCTTCTGATATAAAATCCAATAATGAATTAAGTAGACCAAGAGCCAAAGTAGGATAAAGAATAGTAATGTCCGAAAATTTGACGTCATTCCCATCCAATCTGCACTTGGAATAAGAGAGAAATTAAAGCCAATATCCCGTATTAAGTCCCTTATCCATAAGAAACTGAAAAATACTCCTTCGAAATACAGTCCGTGCAGCATAAACATAATGATGAATATCTTCACAGGAAAGGTAATATACCATTTCGTATGAAAGAACGTCATGAGAAAGCTGACACCAATAAAAAACACAAATATAAATGTATTTCCCGTATCGGTAAATGCATTTAGAGGTCTCAGCCATTCCCATAACAAAATAAACGCAAACACATAGTATAAAAGAGCACCTGATTTTCCCTCAAAACTATTAGATGCCTTCACGGGCTGCTCACCTCTTTATAGTTTTGATCTTTCACAATATGAAGCTGAATTTGACGTTGAGCCAGCCTCTCGACTAACACACTTTCCTCTTTGGAGAGATTTTCATTTTTTTCTTTTACCAGGTATAAGATAAACATTCGTTGCTGTCCTGACAACAACTCCAATTTTCTGGTTAGATCAAGGGTAAGATTTGATGTAACAACAATGCTGGTAGATTGCTTTACCTCCGTATTCAATCTATTTTCCTCTAAGACAGTGGCAAAGGAGGTTTTACTATCACAATCAACCTTGGCTAAATGATAGAATAAATTCCTTCTATGTTGTTCATCCAATTGCATTGGAAAAACTTGTGATTGTTCTCCAACCGAAACAAACCCTACTCTCGCTCCGCTTTTTGTAATAGCTTGGATCAAAGAGGCAGCATAAGATACAGCCGTTTCAAATAATGGCGACGGGGTACGATCAAAAAAGATAACCACATCATGGCTTTGCATTTGTTCGAACTCTTTTGTCATAATTGAATCTCTTCTAGCTGTTGCCTTCCAATCAATCCATGCGAACTTGTCACCCGGTTGGTATTCCCTGACTCCTACTGCCATTGTTGAATCCTGCCAATATTTTGTTAAGGTTGATGCCGCCCCCTGTTCATATTGCTTTTGATTTGAATGATAGACAAGGTCAACAGTTGAAGGATACACTAAGAAATAATTTTCCTCCTCTACTGTTATTTCTTTTTCAATCAACCCAAAAAGATCTCCTGTTCTGAGACGAATTGATCTAAAATGATGTTCACCACGCGGCATCTCAAGAAGAGCATAACTAAATGACATTGTTTTATTAAACCAAGGGAAAAAGAGTTTCTTAGGCTCTTCCAATCTTTTCACACCCATTAGCTTTTCAGTTAATTCATCTTCAACAAGTAAGTAAAATAGCGGGAAGGGAAATGATCTCTTAATTGTAATTGTGCCAATTAATCGCTGGCCAACCGAAAATTGATCCTGATTAATTCGTCTCGTAACCCGGAATGAACGAATAGGGTAAATCATTAATAAAAGGGAGTAAATAGCAAAGGGAAGAAAGCTGTAAAATAAAAACCAGCTTACAAACCCACCTTGAAACATCGCATAACTAAACGCAATCAACGTAAAAAACAAGAGGGAAACAACCTTCCAGCCAGCCTTTAAACTCTTTAGGACATCACTCATTTACTTACTCATTGCCCTTTGCACTGGCACAGGCGTTTTTGAAATAATTTCCTTCACAATATCATCGGCACTTTTCCCTTCAAACTTGGCTTCCGGCCTCAAAATAATCCTGTGAGCTAATGTAAAAGGAGCTAAATACTGAATATCATCAGGAATAATATAATCACGTCCCACAATAAACGCATACGCCTGGGCAGCCTTCATTAATGCAATAGAAGCACGGGGACTGGCCCCTAAATAAACAGATGGGTGCAACCTTGATTTTGATGTCAAATCGATAATATAATTTTTAATCGTCCCATCAACATAGACAAATTGCATTTCATTTTGAAGTTCTACCAGCTCTTCTTTTGTAATCACACTATCAATTTTATGAATAGGTCTCTCTCTTTCAGCTAAGGTTAATACCTCTAATTCTTCAGCCTTTGTTGGGTAACCCATTCTAAGCTTAAATAAAAAACGGTCTAACTGGGCTTCCGGCAATGGATATGTTCCTTCATAATCAACTGGATTTTGAGTCGCCATTACAAAAAACGGCTTAGTAAGAACTCTGGTTACACCGTCTACTGTAATACTTCCTTCCTCCATTCCTTCAAGAAGTGCTGATTGAGTCTTTGGAGAGGTACGGTTAATTTCATCCGCTAATATGATATTCCCAAAAATAGGACCTTCCCGAAATTCAAACTTTAATTCCTTTGGATTATAAATCGAGACCCCAGTTACGTCTGAAGGCAATAAATCCGGTGTAAACTGTATTCTTTTGAATTCAGCGCCTATTGATTTAGAAAGAGCACGAACCATCATGGTTTTTCCAACACCTGGAACATCCTCTAATAGAACATGTCCATTTGCCAGAATGGCCACCAGACTTAAAATGCTTACATCTCTTTTACCAACCATAACATTTTCTATATTTTGAATAACTCGACCGAGTTTTGGATGCATTTCTTCAATTTGAGACATCATTTTCCTCCTACGGTGAAATTCTATCTATCTTCTATTATAGTATTCTTTAGAAACGAAGCGAAACCCTTTTGCATTTAGTAATATGTACTACACAAAAAAAGTGTCCCATTGAACTAATCAACTAAGACACTAATAGTAAGGAGTTTATCCTAGGCACATCATTCCAATTCGACTTGTACAGGAAATGTTAACGTAATAACAGTCCCTTCACCGACCTGTGAACTTACATGAATATCACCGTTATGCAGTTTTACAATTTCCTTCGCAATACTCATGCCAAGCCCTGCCCCGTCCACTTTCTCCTCCGTATTTGTTCCGCGATAATAACGGTTAAATAGTTTTTCCTTCATCTCTTCTTCCATGCCAACCCCATTGTCCTTAATCTTTATTGCTATTGAATCTGGATACTTTCCTCTTTTAATAATAAGCGTAATGATTGTACTTGTCGGGTTATGCTTTATAGCGTTCATTATCAGGTTATCAAAGATTCGTTCAAACCATTTTCTTGAAATGGTTAATTGTACATGATCCACTTCTTCAACTAGTGAGAGATTTACTCCCAACAGTGTACGATCTTCCTTATACTTTGAAACAATATCTCTAAGAAACATGTTTATATTAACCTCTTCCTTTGACACCTCTAAAGCATTATTTTTCAATTGGAACGCAAGAGAGAAATCTTCAACAAGTTCGAGCATATATTCTCCCTTTTCGCGTATGACCTTGCCCATATCCTTAATCTCAAGCCTAGACCATTCATACTTTTCACTTTCTAATAAATGCCCATATCCTTGTACTGTTGATAAGGGAGTTCGTAAGTCGTGCGAGATCCCCGTCATCCACTCTTCCCTTGTTTGGTCAAGACGTTTCCTTTCTTTCTCCGCTGAGCTTAATCTTTCTGCCATACTATAAAAAGCTTGAAAAACCTCCTGATATAAACGATACCTTGTCCTTACCTTCCCACTTTTCCGAAAGATTCTTTTCCTTTCTCTTTCAGTTAGAACTTCTTGATATTGCCCTTGTTCCATTCTTCCTAGCCAACTAGTAAAGATTACGATCGGACGTCCATATCGAAATCCGTGCCAAACAGCAATACTAATTGTAATCACCAAAACAATGATTGCCACTACTATAAACGCAATTAACAGATTTCGGAAAAACGTTGGATTAGAATATTCCTTTGTTAACTTATTTTTCGAATGTAAAACCCATGTGAAATTTGATTTTTCATCGGAGATTACAGATATCTTTGTTGGATACATACCTTGATCTATTCTTCTTGATAAGATTTCAAGAGGTTTATATTCCTGAATTTCAAGCATCCTACCAAACCTTTGTATAATTTCCCCATTTACATCAACGATATGTAAAGTTTCATCCTCTTTTAGGAGTTCGTTGTTAACATTTTCTATATAACTGCTTTCAATTTTTCCATAATGACTGTACTTGTTCATAAGAGCGATTAGATGTTCATAGGCAGGATCTTTGTATCCTAACAAATAATAATAGGGGTCAGAAAATGAAAACGTATCAATTTCGGTATAAACATGATAATCTCTAAAGCGATTTTCCTCATTAATCTTTAATAACTCATTAAATGAGTATGATTTTGGAACATTTGCCGGCGTATTACTTGAAGCAATTTCATTTCCATCTTCATTGATAATTTGAAACCACATTTCTTGCTTTTTCAATTCCTCGTTCCAGCCTTTACTAATCGTTGCTTCACCATCTACAATATTAATCTCAGTAGCAAGTGAACTTAATGCGCCTGCAGGAAAACTGCGCTTCATATCTTCATTTGCAATAAACCAAAATAACAATATAACAAGTCCTACAACTATCACGCTTAACAGTAAAGCTATGGTAAAGTATTGGATTAAAAAGTGAAATGTTAATCTTCTCTTTACGGCTCTCACATTTCTCTCTCCTTGACAAGCTTATATCCCAGACCTCTCACTGTTTTTAAATATTTTGGATTGCTTGGGTCTACTTCAATTTTTTCCCTTAACTTATGAATGTGGACAGTTACTGTGTTATCATCTACGTATCTTTCAAATCCCCAAACAGTTTCTAATAACTTTTGTTTAGAAATAACAATATTCGGATTTTGACAGAAATAGATTAACAGATAAAATACCTGTGCCGGACACTGCACTACTTTTCCGTCTACAAGCAATTCCCCTGC
>Ga0180215_1005633_pt1 | contig 10610 bp, 11 predicted proteins | sample eDN3rd37CBELigBY_FD_128871 | JGI IMG/M metagenome (GOLD analysis project Ga0180215, IMG submission 128871) | Enriched backyard soil microbial communities from Emeryville, California, USA - eDNA 3rd pass 37_C BE-Lig BY (version 2) (version 2) | ecosystem: Environmental > Terrestrial > Soil >...
GGTCGAGCAGCTCAGCCGGATCCCGGGTGGCCTGCGCGTCCGGCGGCAGCAGCAGCGCGAGCCCCCCTGCGGTCTGCACCGCCTGGATGTAGCTCGTCGCGACCATCGCGCACTCCGCCTCCCACACGCGCGACCAGCGAGCGGTCTCGACGGGAGTGGGGATGCCGACGACGGGTCGTGCCACTCGATGCAAGGTAGCGGCGCTGACATGGGCAGAACGAAGGCCGACCGCCTCATCACTAAGATGCCTGGCCGCCCCATGGGTACCCCCCGAACGCACGCAATCCGTCGCCGGCTCGCCACCGCGATCGCGCTGGCCCTCGTCGGCTCCCTCCTGCTCAGCGGCGTCGCGTCCGCCGACCTGCTGACGCCCGAGTCCGGTGGCTCGCCCAACGCGGACAGCATCGACACGCTCTACAAGCTCGTCTTCGGCCTCGGCATCATCGTCTGGCTCGGCGTGTGGGGCGTGCTCATCTACTCGCTCCTGAAGTACCGCGCGCGCAAGGGCGCGGTCGCCGCCCAGATCCACGGCAACACGAAGCTCGAGATCGGCTGGACCGTCGCCGCGGCGCTGGTCCTCGTGTTCATCTCCGTCTTCACGTTCGCGACGCTCCCGAGCATCCGCAACCCGCCGAACTCCGACGAGGGCCTCGAGAACGTGGCCGGCACCACGAGCGGCGTGGCGGTCGCCCAGAGCGAGCGCCTCCCGCCGAACGGCCGGGCGCTGCGGATCGACGTCAACGGCCAGCAGTACGTGTGGCGCTACACGTACACCGACGGCGACGGCAATCCGCTCAACGACGTCTTCTCCTACGAGGAGATGGTGGTCCCCGCGGGCGTGACTGTGTCGCTGCGGATCCGCGCGCAGGACGTCGCGCACTCCTGGTGGATCCCGAAGCTCGGCGGCAAGTTCGACGCCGTCCCGGGCCACACGAACTACACGTGGTTCAAGGTCCCGGCCGAGAAGGCGGGCACCGTCTTCCGCGGGCAGTGCGCCGAGCTCTGCGGGCGCAACCACGCGAACATGATCGCCAAGGTCCGCGCCGTCACGCCCGAGGAGTTCGAGGCGTGGCTGGAGCGCAAGCGCAGCGACATCGAGGCCTCCAACGAAGCGGCCGCGCAGCAGCGCGAGCGCGTCGACGCCGGCCAGAACCCGTGAAGGACCCACTGAGACTCCATGGCAGCAGCTGACATCACGACCAGAGGCCGGACGGCCGCTCCCGCGCCGCAGATCACGGCACACCGCGTCGAGCGCGAGCCGACCGGGTGGCTCTCGTGGGTCACCACGACCGATCACAAGCGGATCGGGATCATGTACCTGGTCACGACGTTCGTCTTCTTCATCGTCGGCGGCGTCGAGGCCCTCATGATGCGTCTGCAGCTGGGGCAGGCGGACAACACGCTGCTGTCCCCGCAGACGTACAACGCGCTGTTCACGATGCACGGGACGACGATGATCTTCCTGTTCGTCGTCCCGGTCTGGGCAGCGTTCGGCAACTACTTCGTGCCGCTCATGATCGGCGCGCGCGACATGGCGTTCCCCAAGCTCAACGCCCTGTCGTACTGGCTGTTCCTCGCGGGCGGCCTGGTCTTCTACGCGTCGCTGTTCTTCTCCGCCCCGGAGATGGGCTGGACGGCGTACACGCCGCTGTCGGAGACCGCGTTCTCCCCCGGCGGGGTCGACGCGTGGATCTTCCTCGTCCACCTCACGGGCCTGTCCTCGCTGATCGGCGCGGTGAACTTCTACGCGACGATCGCGAACATGCGCGCGCCCGGCATGGGCTGGGGCCGCCTGCCGCTGTTCGTGTGGACCGTGCTCGTCTACGCGATCCTGCTCATCCTCGCGCTGCCGGTCATCGCCGCCGCGGTGACGCTGCTGCTCACCGACCGGCACTTCGGGACGCACTTCTACGACACGCAGGGCGACCCGATGCTGTGGCAGCACCTCTTCTGGTTCTTCGGCCACCCCGAGGTCTACATCATGATCATGCCGGGCTTCGGCGTGATCTCCGAGGTCCTGCCCGTCTTCGCGCGCAAGCCGATCTTCGGCTACAAGGCGGTCGCGGCGTCGTCGGTCGTGATCGCGTTCCTCGCGCTGCTCGTGTGGGCGCACCACATGTTCACGACGCCCAGCCCGACGGTCGTGCTGATCTTCTTCATGATCAGCTCGTTCCTCATCGGCATCCCGACGGGCGTGAAGATCTTCAACTGGCTCGCCACGCTCTGGCGGGGCACGATCGAGTTCCGCACGCCGCTGCTGTTCGCCGCGAGCTTCATCTCGCTCTTCGTGATCGGCGGCATCACGGGCATCATCGTCGCCGTCTTCCCGGTGGACTGGCAGCTGCACGACACGTACTTCGTCGTCGCGCACTTCCACTACGTGCTCATGGGCGGCGCGGTGTTCACGATCTTCGCCGGCCTCTACTACTGGTTCCCGAAGATGACGGGCCGGATGCTGAACGAGGGGCTCGGGAAGCTGTCCTGCGCGCTCATGTGGATCGGCTTCACCGTCACGTTCCTCATCCAGCACTCCATCGGCATGGACGGCATGCCGCGGCGCGTGTACGAGTACCCCGACATCGGCAACCTCGAGCTGTACAACCTGATCTCCACGATCGGGTCGTTCATCCTCGCCACCGGCATCGGGGTCACGCTCGTCAACGTGTACATCTCGCTGCGCAAGGGCCCGAAGGCGGGGCCGGACCCGTGGAAGGGCAACACGCTCGAGTGGTTCACGCCGTCGCCGCCGCCGGTGAACAACTTCGACGTGGTCCCGCGCGTGCGCTCCGTCGAGCCGATGAAGGACATCCGGCGCGAGATCGAGCGCAACACCGGCCGCGCCGTGCAGCGCGCGCAGCCCGCCCCCGAGTCCGCAGTCCAGCCAGGCGGGTAGCCGTGGCAGCTCCCGTGGGCGGTGGCCCAGCAACCGTCGCGCCGCGCAGCACAGGGCTGCCGGCGCTGCGGCAGCTCGTCGCCGACTACGTCTCGCTCACGAAGCCGAAGGTCCAGCTGCTCCTGCTGCTGACCACGGTGACGACGATGTACGTCGCGGGCGACCCGTCCGTCGGCCTCGTCCTCGTCACCGTCGCCGGCGGCTACCTGGCCGCCGGCGGTGCGGGAGCGGTCAACCACTACTACGACCGCGACATCGACGCGCGGATGGCGCGGACCGCGGATCGCCCGGTGCCCTCCGGGCGCGTCTCCCCCGCCGCCGCCCTGTGGTTCGGCATCGCCCTCGCGGCGCTCTCCTTCCTGCTGCTGGCGACGGTCGTGAACCTGCTGAGCGCCGTGCTCGCGCTGTCGGGGTTCCTCGGCTACACGCTCGTCTACACGCTGTGGCTCAAGCGCCGGACGGTGCAGAACATCGTCATCGGGGGCGCGGCGGGGGCGGTGCCGCCCCTCGTCGGCTGGGCCGCCGTGACCGACGGCCTCGCCGGCACGCCGATCTACCTGTTCGCGATCGTCTTCTTCTGGACGCCGCCGCACTTCTGGGCGCTCGCGCTGCTCATGAAGGACGAGTACGCGGCCGTGAAGGTGCCCATGCTGCCCGTGGTGCGCGGCGAGCGCGAGACGCGCCGCCAGATCCTGCTGTACTCCGTGTTGCTGTACGGCGTGACGCAGCTGCCGTTCTGCGCCGGCGGGTTCGGGCTCGTCTACCTGGCCTGCTCCGTCGTCCTGGGCGCGATCTTCATCGCAGGCGCGGTCGTGCTCCTGCGCCGCGCGGACCGCCGCTCGGCGCTGCGCCTGTACCTGTACTCCCTCGCGTACCTCGCCGCGCTGTTCGTCGCGATGGTCGTGGACGCGAAGGTCTGACCCGCCGACTAGACTCCCCCACCGCAATGGATCGCCGTCTCGCTCGCAAGAACATCAAGACCTCACTCATCGCCGGCGCCGTCTGCCTCGTCATGTTCGGCGTGACGTTCGTCGCCGCGGTCATCTACGTCGCATGAGCGAGCCCGAGCGTCAGGCGCCCCCGGTGGGCGAGGAGATCCACATCCCGGGCCCGAGCCTGCAGCCGCTGCTGCTGACGGTGGGCATCACCGTCCTGCTCATCGGGGTCACGACCGCGCTCTGGATGGTCATCGTGGGCGCGATCATCGCCGTCGTCACGCTGTTCCTCTGGATTCGCGACGCGCGTCGCGAGTTCGAGCACCTGCCCTCAGAGCACCACTAGGCGCGCCGTCCCGCCAGGCGGGACGCGCCTGGTCCCATGCCGAGCGGGCTGGGCGAGGCGTATGGTCGCCGTGTGGCCCGAGGGTTACGAAGGAACGTAGACGCTTGCGTCCGGCGCAACTGCAGGAGTGCACTTGTGCCAACTCGGGAAAGACCCGCGCGACGTCTCTTTCCCCCGCATGCTGCGAGGCGTACCTGATCGAGATGCCTATCCAGAGACCCGCCACCATCCGGCATCGCACCGCGCTCTTCGAGGACGCGAAGGCGATCGTCGAGGCCGAGTACGGCTCGGACCTGTCGCTCGACGACATCGCGCGGCGCGTGGCATCGTCGCGCCGGCAGCTGCAACGCGCCTATGCGGAGATCGGCCAGACCACGTTCCGCGAGCACCTGACGGCCGTGCGCATGGAGCGCGCGGGCGAGCTGCTCACGAACCGGGGCCTGACCGTCCGCGAGGTCGCCCATCGCGTCGGCTACCGCCAGCCGGCGCAGTTCGCGAAGGCGTTCCGCCGCCATCACGGCGCGGCGCCCTCCGCGTTCCGCTCCACACATCGCTTCACACGAGGGGAGACGGCCGCCGACAGGGTCGTCGCGTAGCCGTTCGGGCGGCACGCCCGGACGGCTCGTTGTCGTCGATCGGCTCGGATGCGTATTCTCCCGGGTCCGATGGCGGAGGAGGAGACCACGCGGGAGGGGGCCAGTCCACGGACCCCCGAGGAGGTCCGCCCGAAGGGGCAGGCCTCGATCGCCCAGATGCTGATCATCGGGGCGATCGCCTCAGCGCTCGGCATCGCGCTCGGGCTGATCATCGATTGGTTCCCGACGTCTGCGTCCTCGCAGGCGTCGAAGATCGACACGGTCTACGACGTGCTGCTGATCGTGTCGGTGCCGGTGTTCGTCCTCGTGACGGTCGTGGTGCTGTTCTCGGTCTGGAAGTTCCGCCAGCGACCCGGCGAGGAGCTGGCCGACGGGCCGCCCATCCACGGCAACACCCGGCTCGAGGTCATCTGGACCGCGATCCCGGCGATCCTGCTCGTCGCGCTGTGCACGTACGCCTACGTCACGCTGACCGACATCGAGGAGGCGCAGGCGGGCGAGATGCGCATCAACGTGATCGGCCAGCAGTTCACGTGGACGTTCGAGTACCCGCAGGCCGAGGGCGAGCCGATCCGGTCCAACCAGCTGTACCTGCCGGAGGGCCGCCCGGTCCGCTTCCACGTCACCACGCGCGACGTGATCCACGACTTCTGGGTCCCCGCCTTCCGCATGAAGATCGACGCGGTGCCGGGGATCGAGACGAAGGTGCGCGTGACGCCGGACCGCATCGGCCGCTACCCGGTCGTGTGCGCGGAGCTGTGCGGCCTCGGGCACGCCCTCATGCGCCAGACGGCGCACGTCGTCTCGCGCGAGGACTTCACGGCCTGGATGGAGGAGCAGCGCCGGCCCGCCGAGGAGCAGGAGGGCGGCGGTGGCGGCGCGCCCGACGGGAAGACGCTCTTCACGCAGGGCAACGGGCAGTCGACCGCGTGCGGCGCCTGCCACACGCTGGCCGACGCGGGCACGAGCGGCAGCTCGGGGCCCGACCTCGACGCCGGCCTGAAGGGGCGCGACGAGGAGTTCATCCGGCGTTCGATCGTCGAGCCGGACGCCGAGATCGCACAGGGCTACAACGCTGGGATCATGCCCAAGAACTACGGGCAGACCCTGTCCCCGGAGGAGCTGGACGCGCTCGTGTCCTACCTTCAGGAGGCAACGGGCGGATGACGGACGGAAGGGAGAGCTAGATGGCGGCGAAGCTGCGTGCCCCGGGGTGGTATCGCGCCGCGCTGTGGGTGGTCATCGGCATCGCGTTCTCCTACGGGCTGACGCTGCTGGTCCGCGGCCTGTACGGCTGGGATCCGGTCCTCAAGGGTGAGACGGTCCTGCAGATCGCGCTCATCGCGACGCCGATCACGTTCCTCGGCGGCCTGGGCGCGTTCGACTACTGGCTCTACTGGGCCGCCGGCCGCCCCACGCGCCCGGAGGACCACTCCAACCACGGCGCCCACTCGTGGAAGGACTACTTCAAGGTCAACACCGACCACAAGGTCATCGGCACGCAGTACGTCGTGACCTCGTTCTTCTTCCTCTTCGTGGGCGGCGTCATCGCGATGCTCATGCGCGCCGAGCTCGCGCAGCCGGGGAACCAGTTCGTCGACGCCGAGACGTTCAACGGGCTGTTCAGCGTCCACGCGTCGCTGCTGATCTTCCTCTTCATCATCCCGGTGTTCGCCGGCCTGGCGAACTACGTCCTGCCGCTCATGATCGGCGCGCCGGACATGGCGTTCCCGCGGCTGAACGCGCTGTCGTTCTGGATGCTGCCGGTCGCGGGCGTGATGATGATGCTGTCGTTCTTCGCCCCCGGCGGCTCGTTCGCCTCGGGCTGGACGGCCTACGCGCCGCTCTCGACGACGCAGCCGATCGGGCAGGTGTTCTTCACGATCGGCGTGCAGTTCGCGGGCGCCTCGTCCATCGCGACGGCGCTGAACTTCCTGGTGACCATCATCACCATGCGGGCGCCCGGCATGAGCTTCTTCCGCATGCCGCTGCTCGTGTGGGCGAACTTCTCGACGTCGCTGCTCGTCGTCATCGCGACGCCGTTCATCGCCGCCTCGCAGTTCTTCGTCCTGCTCGACCGCGGCCTGGGCTTCAACTTCTTCAACGCCGGCGCGGGCGGCGACGTGCTGATGTACCAGCACGTCTTCTGGTTCTACTCGCACCCGGCGGTCTACATCATGATGCTGCCCGGGTTCGGGATCATCAGCGAGATCCTCGCGGTGAAGGCGCGCAAACCCGTCTTCGGCTACCGCATGATGGCCTTCTCGCTGCTGGCCATCGTCGTGCTCGGGTTCACCGTGTGGGCGCACCACATGTTCGTCTCGGGCATGCAGGAGTGGATCCGCATCCCGATGATGGTCACGACGGCGATCATCGCCGTGCCGACGGGCATCAAGGTCTTCTCGTGGCTGGCGACGCTGTGGCGCGGCGTCCTGAAGCTCGACACGCCCATGCTGTTCGCGCTGGGCTTCATCACGATGTTCGTCCTCGGCGGGATCTCCGGGGTGATGCTGGCGATCATCCCGTTCACGATCCACGTGAGCGACACGTACTTCATCGTCGCCCACATCCACTACGTGCTCTTCGGCGGGTCGCTCTTCACGATCTTCGCCGGCGTCTACTACTGGTTCCCGAAGATGACGGGGCGGATGTACGACGAGACGCTGGGCAAGATCCACTTCTGGACCACGTTCGTCTTCTTCAACATCACCTTCGCCCCGATGCACCTGATCGGGATCCAGGGGATGCCGCGGCGGGTCGCCGACTACGCCCAGGAGTTCGCGGACTGGAACCTGATCATCTCGCTGGCGAGCTTCGGCGTCGGCCTGAGCACGCTCGTCTTCCTCTACAACATCGTCACGTCGTGGAGGGGCGGGCCGCGGGCATCCGCGAACCCGTGGCGGGCGCTCACGCTCGAGTGGCAGGTGTCCTCGCCGCCGCCCATCTTCAACTTCGACCAGGTCCCGACCGTCGTCGGCGGGCCGTACGAGTACGGCGTGCCCGGCGCGGTGCACGGGGTGTTCCGCAAGGGTGCCGAGGTCGCGCAGCCGGCCGGGGCCGCGACGGCGCCGCAGACAGAGAGGGAGTGACGCATGCCAACAGTCCTCGTCGTCGCCAACGAGACGATCGGCGGAGCGAACCTCCTGCAGGCGGTGCGTGAGCGTGCGCAGGCCGATCCGACCACCAGGTTCCGCCTCGTCGTGCCGCGCAGCCGGCCGCGCTCCGGCCTCGTGATCTACGACGACGCGGTGCTGGACGCCGCGCAGGTCCGCGTGGACCTCGCGCGCTCGTACATGGCCCGGGAGGGCATTCAGGTGGAGGGCGAGGTCGGCGATCCCGACCCCTTCACGGCCACCATGGACGCGTTCCACGACGGCGGGATCGACGAGATCCTCATCTCCACCCTCCCCGCGACGAGCTCCGGCTGGCTCAAGCGCGACCTCGTCGAGCGCGTCCGCAACGCGACCGGCGTCCCCGTCACCCACGTGGTGACCGACCTGGCCGGCGAGGGCCTGCCGTTCGACGTGACGCTCGTCATCGCCAACCACACCGCCGGGACCGAGCAGCTGCTGGCGCGGCTGAAGGAGAAGCACGAGGAGAACGAGGGCGAGAACGTCTTCATCGTCGTCGTGCCGCTCGACAGCGGCGAGGGCAACGCCGCCGCGGCCGCCCGCGCGCGCCTGGGCAACACGCTCGACCGCCTGCGCTCCGAGGGCCTGCTAGCCGCCGGCATGATCGGCGACCCCGACCCGTACGTCGCGACGATGAACGCGCTGCAGTTCTACACCGTCGACAAGGTCATCATCTCGACGCTGCCGGAGTCGCGCTCCGGCTGGCTGCGCCAGGACCTCATCTCGCGGGTCCGCAAGGCCACGAACGTCGACGTCGAGCACGTCGTCGCCGAGCGGGTGTCCACGGGCCAGGCGGCCTGAGCGGAGCGCAGATGGAAGCAGCCGCCCTCCCCCACCCCCACGCCGACGACCACGGCCATCACGGGCCGCCGCCGGCGAACCGCAGCTCCCGGGTCGATCCCCAGACCCTGGGCATGCTGCTGTTCATCATCAGCGAGGTGATGGTCTTCGGGGCCTTCTTCACCGCCTACTTCTTCATCCGGGTGGTGACGGGGGACGAGTGGTTCCCGTTCGACGGCTTCGAGCTGCCGGTGGCGATCGCGGGGGTCAACACAGCGATCCTGCTCAGCTCGTCGCTCACGATGCACTGGGCGCAGACGTCGATCAAGAACGGCAACCGCGCGGGCCTGAGGGCAGGGATCGTCATGACCTTCCTGCTCGGCCTGACGTTCCTGTTCATCCAGATCAACGAGTACATCCACATCGGCTTCGCGCCGTCGGACCACGCGCAGGGCTCGGTCTTCTACGGGCTCACCGGCCTGCACGGCGCGCACGTGTTCGTCGGCCTGTGCCTGCTGCTCACCGTGGTGATCCGGACGTTCCGGGGGCACTTCTCCAAGGAGCACCACCACGGCGTCGAGGTGCCGGGGATCTACTGGCACTTCGTCGACATCATGTGGGTGATCGTCTTCGCGACGATCTACATCCTGTAGCGAGTTGCGCAACCCGCTGAAGTCCGAGGAGGCCGCGTTCGGCCTCCTCGTGCGGGTGGTGGCCGTCGTGGCCGTGCTCGTCGCGTTGGTCCTGCTGATCCGCGCGGTGTTCTGAGCCGGCGTCAGGGCGCCTCGCTGCGGCTGACGTGGTGCAGCCGCACGTCGGCGCGGATGACGCGGACCGGCGCGGTAGGCGAGGAGGTCGGGACTGCGCGCGTCCCGATCGTGGGTCGCTGCGGCGCGCGACCCCACCGGCCCGGCGGGGTCGCGCGTCGCGAGAGCTAGTTCTGGGCGACCGGGTCCGGGACGATGCGCAGGTACGGCTTGGGGGCCTCCCAGCCGTCCGGGTAGCGCTCCTTGGCCTGCTCGTCGCTGACCGAGCCGGAGATGATCACCTTCTCGCCGCGCTGCCACTGCGCGGGCGTCGCGAGGCCGTGCTCGGCGGTGAGCTGCAGGGAGTCCAGGACGCGCAGGACCTCGTCGAAGTTGCGGCCGGTCGTCATCGGATAGATCAGGACGAGCTTGATCTTCTTGTCCGGCCCGATGACGAACACGTTGCGCAGGGTCGCGTTCTGCGCCGGGGTGCGCTGCGTCGGGTCGCCCGACACGTCGGCGGGCAGCATCCCGTACAGCTTGGAGACGTTGAAGTCGGTGTCCGAGATCAGCGGGTAGTTCGGCTTCGCGCCCTGCGTCTCCCCGATGTCCTCGGCCCAGCGCTCGGTGCCCTCGAGCGGGTCGACGGACAGCCCGATGATCTTCGTGTTGCGCTTGTCGAACTCGGGCTTGATCGCGGCCATGTAGCCGAGCTCGGTGGTGCACACCGGCGTGAAGGCGCGGGGATGCGAGAACAGCACGGCCCAGCTGTCGCCGATCCAGTCGTGGAAGCGGATCCGGCCCTCGGTCGTGTCGGCCTCGAAGTCGGGGGCGGTGTCACCGATGGTCAAGCTCACGTGCATCTCCTTGTGCAGCCGCGAAGGGCTCGATTGACCCTAATTCCCATAAGGCAAAGCCTGAAATGTGAGCATAGTCGCCGAGGCGCGCCTCGTGCACCCTTTTCTGGCCTCACCATCCCCTAGCGGAAGCCGGCGTCGTCAGCGGGCAGTTCCCGCTCGCGGACCTCGGCGATGTAGCGCCAGGCGTCCGGGCGCGTGCCGTCGGCGTCCGTGAACCCGTACTCCCGCGCCAGCGCGCCGCTGGACGTCGACGCGCCGTTCCAGCGCGCGCGGCCCGGGTCGGCAGCGAGCGCCGCGACCGCCCGGCCGACGTACAGGGGCGA
>Ga0180215_1005634_pt1 | contig 10609 bp, 11 predicted proteins | sample eDN3rd37CBELigBY_FD_128871 | JGI IMG/M metagenome (GOLD analysis project Ga0180215, IMG submission 128871) | Enriched backyard soil microbial communities from Emeryville, California, USA - eDNA 3rd pass 37_C BE-Lig BY (version 2) (version 2) | ecosystem: Environmental > Terrestrial > Soil >...
AGCAGTTTAAGGAGTTACCTACAACTCCGCATGCACCTGGAGTTTCGCCACCCACGTCGAAGCCGGTCGCCCCCGTAAGGTGTCGCCACTCGTGGCAACGGCGGTAGTTTAAGGGCAAAAGCCTGGATCACAAGGGCTTCTGAGACGAAATGCGCTTGCCAATCCGCCACCTTCTCCTATCCTTCGTGGCGCGAGGGAGATGACCAACAAGAACGAACGTAGGAGCTGCTAATGGAATGCCGTCCTGCCTGGGTGCTCACGGCGCTGATTCTTGGGACCATGGGGTTGCCGTCCGCCGCCTCGGCGGCTGCGTGCCTGCTGACGCCGGAGGAATTGAAAGTGGCGACGGGGCGCGAATTCGGCGCAGGTCAGGAGAGCAAATCCGTCGACGGCTCCGACATGTGCAGCTACCCCGAGGTGGCCACGCCGACGCGGAAGCTGATGTTGAACGTGATCAATGAGCGCGGCAAAGCTGCGTATGAAAGCAGGCTGCGGTTGCTGACCTTTGGCAAGAAAGACATCCGCCTGAACGGCGTCGGTGACGCGGCGTATCTCAGCGGTACAGCTGCGGGTGTGCTCAAGGGCGACAGGCTGATTACGCTGACGAACGTGCGGCGCCCGGGAACACCGGAACTGGAGCCGGAGCGCATCGTGACGTTGCTGCAGAGAGCGCTCGATCGCGCGGGAAAATAGGCCGAGAGGATCGACGAAGCGCTGCTCGCTCAGCGCTTCGAATGCTTCATCAAGCGTGATTTCTCGCGCTGCCAGTCGCGGTCCTTCGATGTGGCGCGCTTGTCGTGTTCCTTCTTGCCTTTGGCGAGGCCGATGCGCAGTTTGGCGCGGCCAGCCTTCCAATACATCTCCAGCGGCACCAGGGTGTAACCCTTGCGCTCGACGGCGCCGACCAGCCGGCTCAGTTCCGCGCGGTTGAGCAATAGCTTGCGCGTGCGGATCGGGTCCGGGATGACGTGCGTCGACGCGGTGGGCAGGGCAGAGACGTGTGCGCCATACAGGTAGGCCTCCGCGTTCTTGAGGAACACGTACGCTTCCTTCAGCTGCACGCGCCCCGCGCGCATGCTCTTGACCTCCCAGCCTTCCAGCGCCATGCCGGCCTCGTAAGTCTCCTCGATGAAGTACTCGTGGCGGGCCTGGCGGTTCTCGGCGATGGTCGGGTTATTGTCGGCTTTCTGCTTGCTCATAGAGTGCGCGGATTGTACCGTGCCGGCGCATGCGTGAAGTAACTCGAAGTGCTTTGGTGCCGTACTCGGCCGAACAAATGTTCGCGCTGGTCGAGGACATTGAGCAGTATCCGCAGTTTCTGCCGTGGATTTCCGCGGCAACGAAGCTGGCCAGCTCGCCCGAAGAGGTCACCGGCAAGCTGGAAATGCACAAGGCGGGCGTGCGTGAGACGTTCACGACGCGCAATTTTCTGAAACGTCCCACCGAGATGTTGATGACGCTCGTGGATGGCCCTTTCAAGACCTTCGAGGGTCGCTGGACGTTCACGCCGCTGGGCGACAAGGGCGTCAAGGTCGGTCTCACCGTGCGGTTCGAGTTCGCCAACGCCATGCTCGGCATGCTGTTGTCGCGCAGCTTCGAGAAGAACTGCGGTGAGATGATCGACGCTTTCGTCGACCGCGCTCGCGCGATCTATGGAAAAAAATGAGTTGCTGCGCATCCGCGTGGTGTACGCGCTGGCGGACCAGCAGCCCAGTGTCGATCTGGAAGTGCCGCCGGGCACCTCGATTACCGAGGCCGTGAATCGTTCTGGATTGCTCGAGAAATTCCCGGAAGCCGCAACGCGCCCGTTGGCCTGCGCTATTTTCGGCCGGGCCGTGCCGCTTACTTATCAGCTGCGCGATGGCGATCGAATCGAGATCTTGCGGCCGCTGCTGATCGATCCGAAGCAGAGCAGGCGCGAGGCCGCAGAGCGCAGCCGCGCGGAAACTCAACGACGCAAATAACTACTCTGACGCGATCGCGTTGGTCACTGCGGTCTTCACCGCCGGCGACACCGTGTCGGTCGGTCGATCGATGCGCTCGACTTTGTCGGTCGCGTCGAAGAACACGATGAAGTGACGCTTCTGGGGCTCACTCCAGCGGCCGCGCTTGAAGTAGTACATGTAATCCCAGCGCGTGCTCACAAATGGATCGGCGACCATCGGCGTGCCGAGCACCGCGCGCACCTGGACGCGCGTCATGCCTACCGTTACGCGCTCGATGTCTTCGACCTTCAAGAAGTTGCCTTGTTGAATATCGACGCGATGGACGCATCCTGACAGGCCGCCGGAGAGCAGTGCGGTTGCGATCAGCGAGGCCAGCATGCGCACTCGAAGGCAGGACCAGTTGTACGTGATTCGTGTCATTTCGGGGTGGAGCCGGCGGCTGGGCTGCGGGATAATGCGGCAGGATGATACTCAAAAGTGGTCGGTCTCGCAGCGGCACGCTCACCGGCCTTGGATTCGAGGACCAAGCACGTGGAAACCAATGATTTGCGCAAGGCCGGGCTCAAGGTCACGTTGCCTCGAATCAAGATTCTAGAGATTCTCGGCACGGCGACGCCGCGCCACATGAGCGCGGAAGACATCTATAAGCACCTGCTCGAGTCGCACGAGGACATTGGCCTGGCCACGGTGTACCGGGTGTTGACGCAGTTCGAGGCCGCGGGGCTGGTAACGCGTCATCACTTCGAGGGCACCACGGCGGTGTTCGAGCTCAACGAGGGCCAGCACCATGACCATATCGTGTGCTTAGGCTGCGGCCGGGTCGAAGAGTTCATGGATGCGGGCATCGAGGAGCGGCAGCGGCAGGTGGCGGCACGGTTGAAGTACGAGCTGAAGGATCATTCCATGATCCTGTACGGCTACTGCAGCCGGCCCGATTGCCCGGCTCGCAACCAGAGGGGCCGCGACTAAGCACTCAGCGCCGCGCCGGCTTCTTCTTCGCAGCAGCAGCCGTGGCTGCGGCTTTCGCCGGAGCTTTGGCAGCTGCTGCTGCCTTGGCTGAACCCTTGGCCGGCGCTGGCCGCAACATCTCGGCGGCATGTTCCCGCGCCTTGTCTGTCACGTTGATGCCGCCCAGCATGCGGGCGATTTCTTCGATGCGCTCGTCCGCCGTCAGTGTATGGAGCGCGGTACGGGTGGTTTTGCCATCCGTGAGCTTCGTAACGCGCACGTGGGCATGCGCCTGGCTGGCGACCTGCGGCAGGTGAGTCACGCACAGGGCCTGAGCGCGTTCACCTAGCGTTCGCAACTGGCGACCGACGATTTCGGCCACACCGCCGCCCACGCCGGCATCCACTTCGTCGAACACCAGGCAGGCCAGCGAGTCCGCCATGGCATCGGTCTGCACAGCGGCAACCTGAATGGCGAGGCTGATACGGGACAACTCACCGCCCGACGCGACTTTGGCGAGCGGGCGAGGGGGCTGGCCGGGATTGGCGCTCACCAGAAACTCGATTTCATCGGCACCGTTCACACCCGCGGATTCGGCGGCGCGCACGTCGATTTGAAACTTGCCGCCGGGCATTCCGAGGGTCTGCATCAACGAGCTGATGCTCGCGCTCAACGACTTGGCGGCGGACTTACGAGCGGCCGTTAACTTGTCGCACGCCGCTACAAATTTCTTTTGCGCATCTGCCAGGCGTTTCTCGATCTGCGCCATCGAGGCTTCGAGGGAATCCAGGCGCTGAAACTCCTGCTGCAGATCGGCTTGCAGGCCGAGCAGGGCGCTGACTTCAACGCGATGTTTGCGCGCGATCGATTCCATGGTGGCGAGTCGTTCTTCGACCCACTCCTGACGCTGCGGGTCGGCGTCGAGATCCGACTCGTAACGTTCAACGGCCTCGACGCCTTCGCGGAGTGCGATCAGGCTTTCGTCGATGAGCTGTGCCATCGGTGCGAACGTCGGATCGAGTTCGCCGATATGGCGCGCGGTGCTCAGCGCCCGCGAGATTGCCTGCTCGGCGCTCACTTCTTCGGCTTCGCGCAGCAGCTGAATGATTTCGCGTGCACCGGAGGCGAGGCGGCCACGTTGCGAGAGCCGGGTCCTTTCGGCACTCAGCTCGTCGGCTTCCCCTTCTTTGAGATCGAGCGCCTGCAGCTCGCCCAAGTGATAACGCAGCAGCTCGAGGCGAGCTTCTCGGTCCTGCACCGACGCGGCCGCACGATCGCGCTCCTCTTTGACCTGCGACAAAGTGCGCCAGGTCTCGGCGACTGCGCTCACCAGCTCACGGTGTTCGCCGCTCTGATCGAGCAGTTCACGCTGCGCGGAGCGACGAACCAGCGATTGATATTCCATCTGGCCATGCACGTCGACGAGCGTTTCGCCGAGCTGGCGCAGCGACTGAACGGACATCGTCTGTCCGTTGACGTAAGCGCGCGAGCGGCCGTCCGCGGAGATCACTCGACGCAGCACGCATTCACCTTCGTGCTCGATGGATTGCTCGTTGAGCCACGCGTGGGCCGCGGCATTCTTTTCTATCGCGAATGTTGCCGACACTTCGGCGCGCTCAGCGCCGTGGCGAACGACTTCGGCGCCTGCACGGCCGCCAGCGGCGAGCAGCAACGCATCGACCAGGATCGACTTACCCGCGCCGGTCTCGCCCGTGAGCACCGTCAGGCCCGGGCCAAGCTCCAGCTCGACCGCGTCGATGATGGCAAAGTCGCGGATCTGAATATGAGTGAGCATCTTCGCGTTAGAGGAAGTGATTCCGAGGTTGGATAGGCAAGCCGAAGCGCAGCGAAGTTTATTCGGTGGTCGGATACGGAGCCGTGCGGTCGCCGCGACCCCAACGCAGCTTCGAGCGCAGCGTGCGATAGTAATCGTGATCGGCGGGATGGAGGAGGGTCACACGGCCGGCGGCGGGCTGCACGATCAATCGATCGCCCTGCGAAAGCGCGCCGAGCGACACGCCATCGCAAGTGACCTGCCCATTGCTGTCCGGACGATCGAGTAGGCGCACTTCGATCACCGCATTACTGCGCACGACGATGGGCCGATCCGACAAGGTGTGCGGGCAGATCGGCGCGAGCACCGTTGCATCCAGCCCCGGATAGAGAATCGGGCCGCCGCACGAGAGTGCATAAGCGGTCGAGCCGGTGGCGGTCGCGATGACCAGCCCGTCGCCGCCATGCGTATTCACGTAGCGGCCGTCTATGTAAGTCTCGAAGTCGAGGATGCGACCGGTCTGCCACTTTTGCAGGACCACGTCGTTCAGGCCATTGCACTGGCGGTCGGGTTGGCCGGGTGAGCTCAACGTCGCTTGCAGCATCGCGCGCTGATCGCTCACGTAGCGGCCGGCGAGAATCTCATCGACGCGCGAGGTGAGTTCGGCCGGGCCGATATCGGCGAGGAACCCGAGTCGTCCGCGGTTGATGCCGAGGACCGGAAGACCGCGAGGCGCGGCAAGCCGGGCTGCATGCAACATGGAGCCGTCGCCGCCCACCGCGATCAGCAAGTCTGCGCTCGCGCAGAGCTCCGATTCAGGTAAGCGCTCGACCGTGACATCACGATAGTCGACGCTCGTGGCTTCATCGATGAGCACGCGCCGCGCGCGGCTGTGCAGATGGGCTGCCAAAACCTGCAAGGATTCGACGACCCGCGAGTCACGCGTGTTGCCGATGATGGCGATGGTTTGGAAGGGTTGGAGCGCTGCGGGCATGGATGCGGTTTGTAGCACGGACCCATGTCGGCCAGCCACGCGAATCCCGTTGTGAACTGGCGACCCACCCCCAAATTAGCCAGGATCGCTGCCGGCGCGACTAAGGGCCGGTCTGCTTGACAGCGCCCTGCGCGGTGCTTAGCTTCACCCAGACAGTCGGCACCGCAGTGCAATGGTGCAAAATGCCTTCTGTCACATAGGTTTGAGTCTTAGATGCGGCGGGACATGGCGTCCTGATCCAAGCCGCCCCGAACCGTAACGATGGCAACCCAGAACGACGAAACGCTGAATGACCGTTCCCAGCAGTTGCTCAAGCTGCTGGTGGAACATTACATCCGCGACGGTCAGCCCGTCGGGTCCCGCACTCTGTCGCGGGATCTGGGGCTGAACCTGAGTGCGGCGACCATCCGCAATGTCATGGCGGATCTGGAGGAGCTCGGCTTCGTCACGTCGCCGCATACCTCGGCGGGCCGCGTTCCCACCGACAAGGGTTATCGCTTCTTCGTCGACACGCTGCTGAAGTACCAGCCGCTGGATGATGAGAAGATTGCGGCGATTCAGTCGCGCTTCGGCGAGCATACTGCCGATCACAAGGCGCTCGTCGCTGCTGCTTCTCAGATGTTGTCGAGCGTCACCCGGCTCGCCGGTGTCGTGACATTGCCGCGACAGAGCCATTCGGCGCTCAGTCAGATCGAATTCGTGCCGCTGTCGGACAACCGGGTGCTGGCCATCATGGTCGTGAACGGTCGCGAAGTGCAGAACCGCATCGTGCAGCTGGAGCGTCACTACACTTCCGAGGAGCTGCGCCGCGCCTCGAACTATTTGAATCAGGAATTCGGCGGCAAGGAACTGACGGCGGTGCGCGAGCACCTGCTCAATCAGCTGAAGGAAACCCGCGAGTCGCTGAATCAGGTGATGCTCGACGCCATTCATCTGGCGCAGCACGTCGTCATGCCCTCGCAGGCCTCCGGCCGCATGGAATATGTCATCGCCGGCGAGACCAACCTCATGAGCTTCGCCGAGCTGTCCAATGTCGAGAAGCTGCGGCGCCTGTTCGAGGCGTTCACCCAGCAGCGCGACATCCTGCATCTGCTCGATCTGAGCCTGAAGGCCGAGGGCGTACAGATCTTCATCGGCCAGGAATCCGGCTACACCATCCTGGACGATTGCAGCGTGGTCACCGCGCCCTACACCCTGGATCAGGAGGTGGTCGGGGTGCTTGGGGTCATCGGCCCGACGCGGATGGCCTACGAACGCATCATTCCCATCGTCGATATCACCGCCAAGCTGCTCGGCTCCGCCTTGAATTCGCGCGCCTGAGTCGCCATTCCCGTCGCGCCTGACTGGACGGCGTGACGTGAGGAGCGCCGCCCAAGCAATCCGCGGGAGACCTGTCCCCAGGAGAGGTCAGGCATGAGGTCGGCCGCCCGATCAGGCAGAATGCCGCCCCTTCATAGAAACCGCGTCCCGGCCTGGCTCGCCCTGGCTGGGGTCCGTGTCCTTTTTGCGATGAGGAGAATCAGAAACATGAGCACGCCCAACGAGCAGGATCGCCCGCCCGGCGCCAACGGCGCACCGACTGGGGAAGGTGGTGAGGTCGATTTGCAGGCGGCCCTGCAGGCGGCCGAACTGCGAGCGCTGGAGAGCCGCGACCTCTATATGCGCGCGCTGGCCGAGATGGAGAATATTCGCAAGCGTGCTTCTCGGGATGTAGAGCAGGCGCATAAGTACGCTGTCGACAAATTTGCCAATGATCTGATGGGCGTGAAGGACAGCCTGGAGCTCGGCCTGCTGGCGGCCGGCGATCCGCAGACGCTGCGGGCCGGCACCGAAGCCACTCTGAAGTTGCTGGCCGCGGCGTTCGAGAAGAACGGTCTGATCGAGATCGATCCGCTGGGGCAGCCCTTCAATCCGGAGCTGCATGAAGCCATGGCCGTACAGCCCTCGACCGAGCATGTTCCGGACACCGTGACCCAGGTGGTGCAGAAGGGCTACCAGCTGAACGGCCGGTTGCTGCGCCCGGCGCGAGTCCTGGTCGCGAAAGCGCCGTAAGGCCTTGTAAACGCCGGCACGGTCCGCAGATATCGCGACAAGAGGCAGGCGCTGGGCTCGTGCCCGAGGTCCTGGCCAGATTTTACAGACCGACATTCCGAATCAATTATTAACGAAGTATTTGCAGGAGATATTGGGCCATGAGCAAAGTCATCGGCATCGACCTGGGCACGACCAATTCGTGCGTCTCGATCATGGACGGCGGCAAGCCTCGCGTGATCGAGAACAGCGAAGGCGATCGCACCACGCCGTCGATCGTGGCATTCACCAAGGACAATGAAGTGCTCGTCGGTCAGTCGGCGAAGCGTCAGGCGGTGACCAATCCGCAGAACACCCTGTTCGCGATCAAGCGCCTCATCGGCCGTCGCTTCGAAGACCAGGTCGTGCAGAAAGACGTCGACATGGTCCCGTACAAGATTGCCAAGGCCGACAACGGCGACGCCTGGGTGGAAGTGCAGGGCAAGAAGATGGCGCCGCAGGAAATCTCTGCGCGCATTTTGATGAAGATGAAGAAGACCGCCGAGGACTTCCTCGGCACCACGGTCACCGAAGCGGTCATCACCGTGCCTGCCTACTTCAACGACTCGCAGCGCCAGGCGACCAAGGACGCCGGCCGCATCGCCGGTCTGAACGTCAAGCGCATCATCAACGAGCCGACCGCTGCGGCGCTGGCCTATGGCCTCGACAAGCAGGGCGGCGATCGCAAGATCGCGGTGTACGACCTGGGTGGCGGTACGTTCGACGTGTCCATCATCGAAGTGGCGGACGTGGACGGCGAGCGTCAGTTCGAAGTGCTCGCGACCAACGGCGACACGTTCCTCGGCGGTGAGGACTTCGACAAGCGCGTGATCGATTACCTGGGCGAAGAGTTCAAGAAGGAAAGCGGCGTCGACGTGCGTCGCGACCCGCTCGCCATGCAGCGCCTGAAGGAAGCTGCGGAAAAGGCCAAGATCGAGCTCTCGAGCAGCCAGCAGACCGAGATCAACCTGCCGTACATCACGGCCGATGCCTCCGGTCCGAAGCACCTCAACATCAAGCTCACTCGCGCCAAGCTCGAGTCGCTGGTCGAGGACCTGGTGAACAAGACCATCGAGCCGTGCCGGATCGCGTTGAAGGACGCGGGCCTGTCCATCAAGGACGTGTCCGAGGTGATCCTGGTCGGCGGTCAGACCCGCATGCCGCTCGTGCAGAAGGCCGTGAAGGATTTCTTCGGCCAGGAGCCGCGCAAGGACGTGAACCCGGATGAAGCGGTGGCCGTGGGTGCCGCGATTCAGGGCGGCGTGCTCTCCGGCGAAGTGAAGGACGTGCTGCTGCTCGACGTGACGCCGCTGTCGCTCGGTATCGAGACGCTCGGTGGCGTGATGACCAAGCTGATCGAGAAGAACACCACGATTCCCACCAAGGCGAATCAGACCTTCTCGACCGCGGACGACAACCAGGGCGCCGTGACCATTCACGTGCTGCAAGGCGAGCGTCAGCGTGCGCATGACAACAAGTCGCTCGGCCAGTTCAACCTGGAAGGCATTCCGCCGGCGCCGCGAGGCATGCCGCAGATCGAAGTCACGTTCGACATCGATGCGAACGGCATCCTGAACGTGTCGGCGAAGGACAAGGCCACCGGCAAGGAACAGAAGATCGTCATCAAGGCCTCGAGCGGTCTCAACGAAGATGAGATCCAGCGCATGGTCAAGGACGCCGAGGCGCACGCCGAAGAGGATCGGAAGTTCCGCGAGCTGGTCGAGGCCCGTAACAAGGCCGACGCGCTGGTGCACGGGACCGAGAAGGCGCTGAAGGATCTGGGCGAGAAGGTTCAGCCCGCCGATCGCGCCAACATCGAAAATGCCGTGTCGGATCTGAAGCGCGCGTTGAGCGGCGACGACAAGGACATCATCGAGAAGAAGGCGGCCGAAGTGAGCCGGTTGACTGCGACTCTGGCACAGCAGTCTGCTGAAGCCGGCGCCGGTCCGGGTGCGGGCCCGCAGGGCGCTGCCGGCGGCAGCGGTGCGGGCGGCGGCAACGACGACGTGCTCGATGCCGAGTTCGAAGAAGTCAAAGACAAGAAGAAGTAAGACCGATGCCGGGCCCGGCGGCTGTATGTCGCCGGGCCCGATCTTTGTTTTTGGTAGCGTGATGCCGGCGCAGGCAGGCATCATGCGCCATCTCTGGTTGGGGTTGTCTGACGCGAATGTCCAAGCGCGACTACTACAAGGTGCTCGATGTAGCCCGCACGGCCACGGAGGCCGAGATCAAAAAGGCTTATCGCCGTCTAGCGATGAAATTTCACCCCGACCGCAATCCCAACGACGCGGAAGCCGAAGAGAAATTCAAGGAGTGCAAGGAAGCCTATGAGGTGCTGACCGACGCGCAGAAGCGCGCCATCTACGATCAGCACGGCCACGACGGTCTTGCCGCCCGTGGCGGCGGCGCAGGCGGCTTCAGCGCCTCCGATGCGTTCAGCGACATCTTCGGCGATGTGTTTGGTGACATTTTCGGTGGCGGCCGTCGCGGCGGGCGCCAGCAGGTATTTCGTGGCGCCGACCTGCGCTACGACCTCGAGCTCGATCTGGAGCAGGCCGTGTTCGGCCACACCGCGGATATCGAATTCACAACGCTGACCGAGTGCGAGCCTTGTCAGGGCACGGGTGCAGCGCCGGGCTCGAAGCCCGTGACCTGCGACACCTGTAACGGCGCCGGTCAGGTTCGCATGCAGCAGGGTTTCTTCGCAGTTCAGCAGACCTGCCCGCGTTGCAAAGGTCGCGGCCAGATCATCAGTCAGCCGTGCGATTCCTGCCTGGGGCAGGGCCGGCTGCGCAAGAAGAAGACGCTCAACATCAAAGTCCCGCAGGGCGTCGACAATGGCGATCGCATTCGTCTGACCGGCGAAGGCGAGGCCGG
>Ga0180215_1005635_pt1 | contig 10608 bp, 8 predicted proteins | sample eDN3rd37CBELigBY_FD_128871 | JGI IMG/M metagenome (GOLD analysis project Ga0180215, IMG submission 128871) | Enriched backyard soil microbial communities from Emeryville, California, USA - eDNA 3rd pass 37_C BE-Lig BY (version 2) (version 2) | ecosystem: Environmental > Terrestrial > Soil >...
TCCATTATTCGAAGTATTTTCACTAATACTGCAGCTTGTATCCGAGTGGAGCGGTTGCATACATAGCAAAATTACCATAAAATAGTCATAAATATTTATTAAGTTGAAGTTACAATTTAACTATTAATTTGCTATTATTGATTAGTATTTCTTTTACTATTCATTGAATTAAATTGATAATAACTTTACTATATGGGCATTGAAGAAGGAGTAGTTTATGAAAAAAAAGAAAGTTTGGAAATGGGTAGGGATTACTGTCCTAGTACTAGTAGTAGTAGGAATCATCGCTGCCGTAAAAGTATATAGCGATTTGAAGTCAACAGTGGATGCGATTTATACACCGATTTCAGAGGATGAAGAGGAACGTGTAAGCGACAAACGCGAAGAACCAATTGATGTGAAGGTAGAAAAACATCCATTTTCTGCGCTGATTTTAGGGGTAGATGAGCGTACCAATGATGTTGGACGTTCTGATACAATGATTCTACTTACAGTGAATCCAACGCTTGGTACGACAAAAATGTTAAGTATTCCACGTGATACATATACGGAGATCATAGGATTAAATAAGCAAGATAAAATTAACCATGCCTATGCATTTGGCGGAATGGAAATGTCCGTTGAAACGGTTGAAGAATTATTTGATATCCCAATCGATTATGTAGCAAAAGTGAATATGGAAGGATTTAAAGACATTGTTGATTTCGTTGGAGGAATTACGGTTGATAATTCCTTTGCATTTGAATCAGGTGGTGAGTCATTTAAAAAAGGTAAAATTTCACTAAATGGTGATCAAGCTTTAGCATACGTTCGTATGCGATACGATGATCCATCTGGCGACTTCGGAAGACAAAACCGTCAAAAGCAAATCGTTCAAGAAGTATTGAAAAAAGGTGTTTCATTTAACACTATTTTAAATTACCAAGGTGCACTTGATATTTTAAAGAACAATGTCGCAATGAACCTAAACTTTAACGAAATCCAAAGCATTCAAAAAAATTACGGATCTAGTTTAGGGAAAATTGAACAGCTTTATATGAAAAATGGCCATGGTACAAAAATTGAGGGCATTTACTACTACATCCCAGACGAAACCGAATTAGCAGAACTTCAAGATACGTTAAAGCAGCATTTGGAAATTAAATAATATTATTATAAACCTTCAAACAGTTGTCAGCTTTGTGGTAAATCACAAGAATAATAATTGTTTGGAGGTTTTTATTTATAGGGTATTAAATAGATAATAAATATTAAAAAATCCAGTTATAAGTAAGTACGCTAATAAAAAAATTTAAGGAACGAGGATAGAATACAATTCTGATTGATGAATAGATATATATTAAGCACTATTTTGTAGTTTATTTGAATGGGTAAAGTTAATTATGAAATTACTTTAATAGCAGGAGATAGTGCCAGATAAATTTTTATTCAGTATTGGAATCGGGTAACCTTAGCTCTATAAAAGAACGCTAAAATAGTTGCCCAATAAATACTCAGATAATTCTAAAAAGTCTAGACAATTAAATAAAACTAAATTATAATCGTTAGTAAATCTAAACGATTAGATTTCGGTTTCATTTTATAGAAAGCTATTATTTTCATCGATAGAATGAAAACGCTTTTATATTTGTTAAAAAGGGAGGAAATTTATGGGGGATTAACGAAAATGATGGGGGATATTTACAAAAGAGTTTATCCAATTATTCGTTAAAAAATCTAAACGATTAGATTAGGGGGAAATCTAAATGAAAAAGATAACTATTAGTATCATTTTAATACTTGTTATGATTTTATCTGTTGCATGTAGCGGTACTTCAAATGAAAACGCTTCAAATGGTAGTAGTTCAACGACAACTGGGTCATCTGGTAACTTTGTCTTAGACTATCAACCTACTAAAGAAAAAGGATTTATTGTTGGTTTCAGTAATGGTTACTTTGGTAATACGTGGCGCTCTCAATACGTAGAGGGTGTTGAAAAAGTAGGAGAAAAATACAAAGAATTAGGGATAATAGATGATTTAATCATTCAAAATACAAACGGGGTACCAGAACAAATTGCTGCTGTTGAAAGCTTTATCAACCAAGGTGTTGATGCGATTGTACTAAATCCGGTTTCATCTAGTTCACTAGCTCCAGTAGTTGCTAAGGCAATTAATAAAGGGATTTTAGTAATCATCAGTGATAATCCTGCTGAATATCCAAATACGATCAATGTGATCGGTGATAATGGAAATTTCTTTAAAGTTCAAACAAAATGGTTAGCAGAAAAAATCGGAAAAGGCAATCTAGTTCACATTACAGGTGTAGCTGGTACTTCAGCTGACCAAATCCGACAAGATGTTGCAAAAGAAATTCTAGCAGACTATCCAGATATTAAAATATTAGCTGATGCACCTGGTGGTTGGGATCAAACAAAAGCACAACAAGTTATGTCAAACTTCTTGTCAGCTTACCCACAAATTGATGGTGTTTTAATGCAAGATGTAATGACACAAGGTGTTCTTCAAGCATACAAAGCAGCTAATAGAGATTTAGTTCCTATGACAGGCGATTATACATTTGGATTTTTCCGTACGTGGAAAGATCAATACCCTGACGCAGAAATGATTGGTGTTCCTTATGCACCAGGTGTTGGGGCAAACTCAATGGAAGTAGCTATCCATATCTTAATGGGAGATAAATTAAAAGATGATGTACTTGTTGAAAACCCTGTGAATCCAGAAATTAAGAATTCGATTATTTCAACAGTACCTTATGTTGTAACAAAAGATGGAGATAGTGATGCTGTTTGGATGAAGTATGAAGGTCTGGAAAATACAAAAGCAATCACTTTAGACGAAGCAATTAAATTAGGTGAAGGACTTCCAGATGGTGCATCTTTAGACTCACAATGGTCAGATGAAGAAGTGAAAGCACTATTTAAGTAATTGAGTAATAAAAAAAGGGGGTATTAATCAATCGATTAATACTCCCTATAAACTCAAAGGGGTGATAAATGTGTACTTAGAATGTAAAAATATTTCTAAAACATATGGATCAGTTGTAGCAATTGAAGAAGCTAGTTTGAGTGTGGAGAAAGGCGAAATCAGAGCCATATTAGGGGGAAATGGTTCTGGAAAAAGTACTTTAGCTAAAATCATTGGCGGAATTGTTAAGCAAACAACAGGTGAAATCTATATAAACAATGAAAAATATGATGTAAACTCACCGGCTGATGCAAAGAGAAAAAAAGTTATTATTACTTCTCAAGAATTGAGCCTTTTAAGTAATTTAACAGTTGAAGAAAATCTAGTTTTACCTGCAATACCTAAGGATAAGTTTATTTTCACTAGTAAGAAACAAATTAGAGAAAAAGCTTTAGGTATATTAAAAGATATCGGTTTAACAGAAAAAGTTAATAAGAAAATTAGTGAGTTGCCTGCAAATGAGCAGTTTTTAGTGGAGTTTGCTAAAGCACTTTTACAAGAGCCAGAAATACTAGTTATTGATGAAATAACATCCGCATTATTCAGAGAAGAAGTTGAATTGCTTAAAAAAATAGTGAGAGAACTAAGCTCTAAAGGTTGTACCATTTTATTTATTTCTCATAGAATGGCAGAAATATTCTCCTTATGCTCATCGGTAACGGTTATGCGTAATGGTAGAGTAATTAATACTTACAAAATTGAAGATGTCGATGAAGATTTGTTAGTTGAAATGTTAACTGGAGAAAAGATTTCTCCATATGAAATTAAGAAGAATTCCGCGGATCAAAGAAAAGCAGAAAACGAATTACTATTAGAAGTAGAAAAACTACCTTTGAAAAGATTTAATAAAGAACTCAATTTACAAGTTTATAAAGGTGAATTTATCGGAATTGCTGGACTTCAAGGGCAAGGACAATCTGATTTAGTTCGAACACTATTTGGTTTAGATGGACCAGTTGATATAAAAATTGAGGGGAAAGCAATTCATATTAACTCTTTGATTCGTTCTGTTCAATCAGGAATCGCCTTTTTATCTGGTGACAGAGAAAAAGAAGGTACATTTGCAGAAAGGTCAATATTAGAAAATTTAGCCGTAGTATCGGAAGGTACGTTTGGTAAAAAAGTAGATAAACCTAAGGAATTATTAAATCAATACAAAGTGAAATATGATAATCTTGCCCAGCCTATTAAAAATTTAAGTGGTGGAAATCAACAAAAGGTTGTTTTAGCTAGATGGACTGGTACAAATCCTAAGATTCTATTAGCTGATGATCCAACAAAAGGGATTGATGTTTCGGCGAGAAGAGATGTACATGAAGTATTTAATAACTTAGTTCTAAATGGCTCGACTGTAATATTAGTTTCAAGCGATGATGAGGAATTAGTGAATATATCAAAATTAATACCAAAATCTAGAGTATTAGTTTTGTACGATGGAGAAATTTCAAAAACATTAGTTGGAGAAGAAATAACAGTTCATAATATTATTTCTGCTTCACTTCCGAGAGAAGAGGTGCATTAATATTGAGTAACAGTAAAAAACTATTATTGTGGAATTCATTTCCATCTTTATGTCTAGTTATTGTATTAATTCTATTAAACTCTTTTTTTACAAATAACTTTATTTCAACTTCATTTGCTTCAAGCTTTTTTACTTCCTATACACCTTTAATTATAGTAGCGATTGCACAATCAATTGTCATTATTGGAAAGGGCATCGATTTATCCGTTGGAGGTATTATTTCATTAGTTAATGTTGTCATTGTTAGTGTCGTTGGAATGGGTTTTAGTCTACCTATTGCATTTATCGTTGGGATTTTGACGGGAATTATTATGGGTGCATTAAATGGAATTGTAATTGGTTATTTCAGAGTTACTCCGTTATTAGCAACTCTGGCTACTTCTTCTATTGCTGGTGGGATTGCACTTTGGATCATGCCTTATCCAGGTGGACAAGTAGGAATGGATTACATTCTTTGGTATCAGGACATGATCTTTGGAATTCTTCCAAATCCAATTATTTTCATTATAATAAGTATTTTAATTTGGCTAGTTTGGAAATTCACACCAGTAGGCTTAAGTTTATACGCAATGGGACGTGACATAAACAAAACCTATGCATCAGGTGTTGCTGTAAATAAAATACAATTTTTAACATATGTAAGCTCTGGACTTCTATCTAGTATTGCAGCGATAGCTCTAACTGCAAATACTGGTGCAGGAGATCCTCTAATTGGTTCAACTTATACATTATATGCTGTTGCTGCAACTGTAGTAGGAGGCATTTCACTGTATGGTGGTATTGGGGATGCTTTTGGAGCAATCTTTGGAGCTATCTTTTTAGGATTGGCATTTACATTAGTGTTTTCATTACACTTCCCTTCCTTCTATCAAGATTTGGCATCAGGAGTGATCGTTCTTTTAGGAATTATCGGTGCTGCAATAATGAAACTCAGAAGTAATAAGGTCATAACCAGTTAAATCGCTTATTCAACTTCTAACTAAAGGAGGGTTAACATGAAAATTGATGAGATTGATGTAAAGGATCCTATTAAAGGATCCAATAAACAGAAACCAATTGAAAAAACGAATAGTAAAACTTTCGGGAAGCTAAATAGGTATAAACAGTATTTTCCATCTTTATTTTCTATTATTTTATTGATTGCACTAGGTCAAATATTAAGTCCTGGCTTTGCTCATATCGGTAACATCTTCAATATTCTTACAATTTCAACAATACTAGCAATGGCAGCAATAGGTCAAACGCTTATTATACTTTCTGGTAAAGAAGGGATAGACCTATCAATTGGTGCAGTAATGTCGATGGGGGCATTATTAGGTGCTCAATATTCTGGTGGGAATAACAGTGGAATTTTTTATGCTGTGATTATGTTAATCGGTTTAGGACTAATCATTGGACTAATTAATGGTCTAGGAATTCAATTATTAGACATTCCTCCATTAGTCATGACACTTGGTATGGCATCGGTTGTTAATGGATTCGCATTAGCTGCGACGAAAGGTATGCCTGTTGGCGGTGCGCCAGAATTTTTAATCCAAATCGGTAGTGAACGATTATGGAATGTGAGATGGCTGTTAATCATAGGGATTCTATTAATTATTATTATTGAATTAGTATTAAGAAAAACTAGCTACGGAAAACGTTTGTATTTGGTGGGAAGTAATCGTAACGCTTCAATGCTTGCAGGTATAAAGGTCAATAAAACTGTAATTCTAACTTATATCATTGCGGGAATAGTTGGTAGTTTAGCTGGTTTTATTTTGTTAGGGTATGCAGGTACAGCACAATTAGAAATTGCTAATGATTATCAACTTCTTTCAATTGCAGCAGTTGTTATTGGTGGAACAGCGTTGACAGGTGGTAAAGGAAATTATATTGGATCAGCTTTAGGTGCAGTTGTACTGACACTTTTAACAAGCGTACTTACTGCAGTTGGTATGCCAGCTGGGGTTAGAGAAATGATTCAAGGGATTATACTTTTACTAATTGTTTTAATCTATTCACGCGCTCCGAAACTAAGATTATAGTATCTGAAACAAAATTTACATATAAGATGACAGGTGCTATATATATTAGATTTATAAATTGGGAATCAAACAAGTACTTAATATTATGAGAAAACGAAAGAGGGGAAAAATAAGATGCTAAAAGTAGAGAGCTTGCAAAAAATATCTGAAATTTTAAAGAATTCTAGATTTGTTGATTTAACAGTTTTGCTAGAAAACGGAATACCTAGATGGCCCTCACATCCACACTTGGTAATTGATCAAACCGTTACTCATGAGCACGATGGATATTACTGTCAGTCGATTAATATGGCTGAACATACGGGGACACATGTTGATGCTCCCTACCATTCACATGAAGATCTAAGTGCGAAAACTATCGAAAAAATAAAAATAGATTCGTTGATAGGTACTTGCAAAGTAATCGACTTTTCAACTAGAGAATGGAAACCAGGTGAGAGACTGAAATTATCAGAAGTGAAAGAATATCTTTTAGAAAATAAATTGGATATCGAAAAAGATGATATTGTTCTTTTCAATTTTGGTTGGTTGGATAAATATTGGACTAATACGAGTGAATGGAAATATTACAGTATGAACCAGCCGGGAATGGATGAAGAACTGGCCGACTATTTAATAGAAAAGAACATTAAAGCTGTCGGAACAGATACTATTGCAGTCGGTACTCCTGTTGTTGATGGAGTAAGCGAGGTTTGTTATTTCCATGAGAAAGTATTAAGGAAAGATATCTATTTAATGGAATGCTTAGAAAATCTGAAAGAGTTACCAAAGGAATGCTTGTTTATAGCAGCTCCACTTAAAATTGTAAATGGATCAGGTTCACCAATTAGAGCTTTAGCTGTAATTCCTCAATAAATCTAAACGGTTAGGTTAATTTAGCTGAAAGGATAAGTGAAAATGTCAAATATTAAAAAAGTATCGGTTGTAGGTGCAGGACTAATGGGAACGGGTATTACGCAGGTAATTGGAGAAGCTGGATTTCAAGTTACTTGGGTAGATGTATCTGAAGAACAATTAAATAAAGGGTTAGATAAAATAAAATTCTTTTTAGAGAAAAAAGTAAGCAAAGGTATCTTGCAATCTTCACAAGCTGAATCCATTCTACAAAATATTTCTATTACTACCAATTTACATGATGCAAAAGATGTTGATATAGTAATAGAAGCAGTACCTGAAAATTTAGAGTTAAAGAAAAAAGTTTTTAAACAGCTTGATGAAGTAATTAACGAGCGTGCTATTTTAGCTTCAAATACTTCTGCATTATCAATTTCTGCAATCGGGTCAGTTACAAAAAGACCTCATAAGGTGATTGGGACGCATTTCTTTTATCCAGTACCTTTAATGGGGTTATTGGAAATCATCCCTGGCTTAGCAACTTCTGATGAAACCAAAAATAGTGCACTTCAATTTGGCGAAAAGATTGGTAAGAGAGCCGTGCTGTGTAATGATTATCCTGGTTTCATTGTTAATAGATTACTAATTCCTATGGTGAATGAGGCAGCTTATCTAGTAATGGAAGGAGTAAAACCAGAAGATGTGGATGCAGCTATGCAAATAGGTGCAAATCATAAAATGGGTCCATTAACATTAGCCGATTTTGTAGGAATTGAAACATTAACCGCAACAATGGAAGGACTCTATGAAGGGTTTAGAGATTCGAAATATCGTCCATGCCCATTATTAGTTAAAATGGTTGAGGCAGGAAAGCACGGCGTTAAAACAGGTTCTGGTTTTTATGATTACGATTCAAAAGGGAATAAAATTTTAGAGGGTGTAGTTTCAGTTTAAGGGGGATTATTAAATGGAGAAATTTGTATATAAAAAAAGGTACGAAGAAAATGAGATGGGAAAAGTATTTACACATACAACAAATGAAAGTGTTATTCAAGCAGCACAATTAGTTAAAAAAGGGGTAATTTATGATTTAGGAACGGAAAGGTATCGTGGTATGCCTGTGCATCCAATTCATCCGCCATTTGAAGTTATTTCTTACAGAACACCCCAAGGTTTAGCAAATGAAAAAGATCAAGAGTGGATGGAAGAGAATAACTCAGATAATTTACGTAGTATGAGTGAAGTTATTTTTGGAACAATGCATACTGGAACTCATATCGATTCATTTGCCCATATTACTTGTGGACTAGATAACCATTGGTATAACGGATTTAATGCACAAAATCATTTAAGTGACAGAGGGCCAATGAAAGCAGATGGCGGTAAGTTTTTACCAATCTTTAGTAGAGGGGTATTGTTAGACATTCCGAAGTATCTTGGCGTTGACGTATTGCCAAAACATTTTGCAATCGATGCGAAAGTATTAAGTGAAACTGCAAATGCTCAAGGTGTTGAAGTGAAGAAAGGCGATACAGTATTAATACGTACAGGATATATGAAATATTGGCCAACAGCAGAAGCGAAAGAATATTTTGGGTCTGGTATCAACCTAGATGGTGCAAAGTGGTTAAGTAGTAAAGAGGTTATTAATGTAGGTGGAGACAATGAGTCACTAGAACAAATTCCTGCAGTAGATCCAAATAATCCACATCCAGTTCATAGTCATTTTTTAGTAGATGAAGGCATTCATATTATGGAGTTTGTTGATGTAGAAAAACTTGCTGAGGATAGTGTTTATGAATTTCTATTTGTTGCAAGTCCATTAACAATTCGAAATACTACTGGTTCAATGATTAATCCATTAGCAATTTCCTAAAATATCGAACAAGATTAAACAATGGATAATATCTAATGGAAGTAATAACAAAATAATTATGTGAATTTTTCGATTATAGAAAGCTAGCACTAGAATAGTATTCAGTGCTGGCTTTTTGTTTTGTGCGATGTAGTAAGTTTACTTGTTACACGAGTACAATATTATGCTGTTATAGTAAACCTGATTGTAAACTGATCATCAAGAAGACTTAGTTTGCAAAATATATTTACTATTCAGAAAAAAACAATTATAATCTGAATACAGAGGGAAATCTAAACGATTAGATTGAGATCTCCTTTAAAATAAAATAGTAAAATCTGTAAAAATTACTTATACTAGTTATAGTTAAAACTATAATACTATTTACATGGAGTGAAATGATTGAAAGGCACCGAGAAAATAACCATCAAAGATGTAGCTAAAAAATCTGGCTACTCTGTTGCGACAGTGTCCGCAGTAATAAATGATGTACCAATCGTTAGTGAGAGATCGAAAAATAAGATTCTACAAGTGATTGAAGAAATGGGATATCGTCCAAATACGATTGCACGAAGTTTAAAGAAATCTAAAACTTCAACATTAGCGATTATCGTAAAAGATATCACGAACCCGTTTTATCCTGAGTTAATCTCTGGGATTGAAGAAGTTGCATGGAGTAAAAATTATGAAGTATTTTTGTGCAACACTGAAAATGATACTGAAAAAGAACAAAAGTATATTGATAACTTAATAAGCAAGCAAGTAGATGGTGTGTTTATTGCAACTTCTTCGCTAGAACGAATGGTTGATTATTCAGTATTAAGTGAAAGTAATATTCCTTATGTTTTTGTAAACCGTAAGCCTGATGTTTTAGTTGAAAACGAATGGTTTGTTGGTACAGACAATTACGCTGCAGTGGAAAAAGCCATTCGATATATGAAGCAAAAAGGCATCAAGGACATTGCCTTTTACGCTGGTCCACAAGAATTATGGACCTTTAAACAACGACTTACTGCTTTTAAAGAAACAATGATAGCTGTAGGTCTTGAAGTAAATAATGAGTGGATCTTTATTGGAGAAGAATTCAACCAACAAACGGGTTATGATAATACACTAAAATTATTAAAAAGTACTCATCTACCAGAGTGTATATTCTGTTCCACAGATCCCTTAGCTTTTGGTACATACAAAGCATTATCAGAAAATAATATTAAGGTTCCAAATGATATGTACTTAATGGGAACTGATAATAATAAATTTGGTGAACTCATTGGACTTAGTTCCATCGATATGAACAATAAACAACTTGGTAGGGAAGCCGCAGAAGTTTTAATTGATCTATTAGTAAATAGCGACACACAAAAAAGTAATGAAATCATCTTACAACCAGAACTAATCATAAGA
>Ga0180215_1005636_pt1 | contig 10608 bp, 7 predicted proteins | sample eDN3rd37CBELigBY_FD_128871 | JGI IMG/M metagenome (GOLD analysis project Ga0180215, IMG submission 128871) | Enriched backyard soil microbial communities from Emeryville, California, USA - eDNA 3rd pass 37_C BE-Lig BY (version 2) (version 2) | ecosystem: Environmental > Terrestrial > Soil >...
AGCGCTCTGCATGCCGGCTAATTGCTCATAGGAGTGTTGAATGCGGTCAGTGCTGGGAGAGCACCACCATCGGATTTTATGACCTTTTGGTCGCATACATGATAATTTTTGCAGTCACTGTATGTCACGGTAGGGTTCACCAAGATCGACGTCTTTATGTATGAGTGGACGGCGTCTTTATGTATGAGTGGACGGGGTGTGTGGTGGATGTTGCGGATGTCTCCAAGTTGAACATGTTTGCGTGACACCTAGCCGAGGTTCAAGGCCTGCAGCTGAAACCGCTTGACGTTTCTCGCCGCAGCCTTTTCTAGTCCGTCTCTGTAGTCTCCCAGTGACAGGTGATCATGGACTTTGTGCGCATCACCTACCATCTTGTGTTGCAGATCACAGCTTCCGCCTATCTGAGTGGACGGCCTGACTCTTTAGCTGCGTGTCTTTTGTTGTAGCTAGTTGTCATATCCTTTTGTAGTTTCCCGGTATAATACAAGAAAAAGAAAAAAAAACTCAGCCTGTCCGGCGAGTGGCGACAGATATTGCTCGCCAAGCACCAACCTCGGCCTGCCGACAGTCGGCGCTGAAACCGTTCGATGCGCGTTAAGGCGGCAAGGCTTAGTCGCGAAGGTCAAGCCGCCTAAGCCTGCCCTCACGAAGCTGCATATGCGCCGACGGCTGGAGTGGGCATGTGCCCACCGCAGCTGGAGCGCTAGTTGCTGGAGTCGGGTCCTATTCTCGGACGAGACGAAACTGCTGCTGGTCAATGCGCACGGACGCACTTGGTGCTGGAGAGAGCTAGGTCTCCAGCCACTATGCACGCGGGCTTTGAAGCCTAGCAAGAAGTACAGCAGTGGCTTCATTTTGATCTGGGGGTGCATGTCGGCAAATGGGGTCGGAAATCTATGCCGCATCTTCGTCACTATGACGGGTTCCGTATACACCGAGATCCTGGAACGGCACATGCTGCCGTCGACGTCGTGGCTCCTGCCGCGCGGATGCACCGACTTTGTCTTGCAGCAGGACAACGACCCGAAGCACACGAGCCGCCGCGCGCATCGGTGGTTGGAGGCGAAACACGTGGCCATCCTCGCCTGGCCGGCCCAATCGCCCGACCTGAATCCCATAGAGCACCTGTGGGCCATCGTCAAGCAACGCGTGTGCGAGGGCCCACCGCTAGGGATGGTCGAAGAGCTCTGGGAACGGCTTGAACAGACGTGGTGGGCCATTGAACCTGACCTGTGCCGGCGTCTCGTCGAGTCCATGCCGGCTCGGATCGAGGCCATAATCATGGCACACGGCGGGTCCACCCGCTACTAGGCCACATCCAGCGCCGCAAGCAATGGTCAGACAGCTGATACCTTGTACTGTTAGCATTCTGTACAGTTCTCTATTTCTCATAGGAAACGTTTAGGGCGTAGCGTTCATCGTACAGGCACGATGCGGGCTAGCGAGATGAGCAGCGACATCGACTGTCCCAATAGGAGCAACCGTGGATAGGGTTCATAACCTGTCGGGGCATGCCCTGAGGAAGCTTCCATCCATGTAAGAACCCATTTTTTGGAGTTGTGCTCCTTAATTATGCGGGGCACTGTAGATGCTGTTATCAAGGCTCATGGAGGCCACTTTCGCTAGAGCATCACAGCGACCACGGTGCTTAGGTAGCCACTTCTACAAGACGCTTATGCGGCGCAGGAACTAGTACGCAAAATTTCCTTTGCGATAATTTGGATGGTTTTGCGGGGCGACCAATGCGCTAATATCCATGCCTATACGTCACGGTGGTGTAGCCTGTGCACAACAAGCGGGCACAAGTCCAGTAGAGTCATCGTTGCTGTGTGCTTGGTAATTTCGGAACTACCATATAATTCGAGGGGGAGTACATTCATTATGCGAGTCACCATACCTTTTTTTTAGTAGCTGGATTCGGTCTCTTTCTGTATTCTCCCGGTAAAACATACAAGAGAAAAACATGTTATACTAGTCTCTCTTCGTTTGAATGTCAGCTTCTGCTGTTAATGTTAGGGCGCTGTGCTCTGCTTGCTTAGCTGGCACGTCATTTCTTTGGACGTTGCGTGTATTTTTTCGGCTAAATGTTCGGCTCATATGCACTCGTGCCAGCTCGCCATTGCACGAGCGAACGTTGCCGAGCACCCGCAAATACTGTAGCAGCAGCCGGCGCCGCAGTACGCCTGCCGGCGCCGAGACAGCCAGACGCTGGCACGGCCTAGGCGAGCAGTGTCCCGTCCGAAAGGCGACCGGCACGGACTCGTTTGGATCGACTCGCGTGCAGTGTCTGTCCGTAAGCAACCTACCAAACGGACGACTCTTCGGGACGTCCGTTTTTCGGTCACTTTCGGGTCGGCCTGCTCTAAGTTAGACTTAGAGTGCTTCAAGGACATCCTATTAACGCGCAGTTGTGGCTGTAGGCATGAGCGAAAATCCTGTGCCTCGCGAGGCAAAGTCTCTGCAATACCCGGAGAGTGCAAGCTGACGTTATCACTTAAGATCAAATGGTCCCGTGCCACCTGACCAGCGCACCGCGCGGGTGCAACTTTGAAGGTTTGCTACGGCGGTTGCTTCTGCGATTACTACATAACCCTCTCAGCCACCCAACAAACCTATTCAATGTCGTCAGCTCCCCTGGATCCGCCTGCGCCGTCTTTCTATCTTCGTCTTAGCCTATGAACTCCGGCGGCTCGATGCGCAATCCTCGTGACCTCCAGTCCGGACGGCGGAGAGTCTTTAGGGCGGCAACCTCCTGACCGCAATGCACCCACATGACCCGCCAGCTGACGTGCCACTAATCCTATTGCACCACGCAACAACGGCGATGCCTTTGCCAGCCGCCTGCGACATCCCACCACCCACACTTCCACCATGGCGTCCGCCGTTGAGCTCAAGCCGTGGGACAGCGCGCCCTACGCGCCGGGCCCCCACGAGGACGACGTGCCGCGCACTGTGGCCGACATCACCGCGGCCACGCCGCGGCTCGCTGACTACGGAGCGACAGACGGCGAGCCCGGCTTGTACGACAAGAAGGCCGCGCGCACCGCCGTCAGCGAAAAGGAGGCCGCACTCAACGAGCCCGACGAGAACCTCACGCTTGGCGGCATCTTCAAGCGCGGCTGGTTCCTCTTCACCTTCCAGAAGGGCAAGCAACTGCTCGCCGGCTTCGTGGGCGCCCTGCCGCTCTCGCTGCTCTTCGGCCTCATGATAACCTTCCCGCAGATGGCGCCCCAGTACGCCAACCTGTGGTACATCGGCCTCGTCGTCTTCGACATCAGCTTCATTGTCTACCTGCCCTCAATCGGCGGCGCCATCACCTGCCTGACCGGCGCTGCGCACGTCGGCGACCGCATTTCCATCGAGACCGCCTACCGCCGCACATGGGCGCACTACGGCCAGCTGATCATCGCCTTTTGCGGCGTCTACATGGGCACCATTATCGGCCTGTACCTGCTCATCGTGCCCGGAATCTGGTTCGTCTCGCGCTACGGCCTCGCATGGGTTATCGTTCCGCTCGAGAAGTGCTCCGCGTCCGAGGCCTTCACGCGGTCCGCCGAGCTGCAAAAGGGCCGCGGCGGCGTCGCCCTGGCCATCCACGGCCTCATGGGCCTCATCAACGCCGTACTCGTTGCCGCCTTCGTCGCGGTCACGATCGTGTGGAACACGTACCTCGACACCTCGGCGGCGGTCAACTTTTTCGTGCTCTTTGGCTTCATGCAGCTCCTGCTCATAAGCACCGTGCCGTATATCCCGATCCTCACCGCCTTCTATTACGACTGCATCCGTCGCGCCCGACTGCAATCCGGGGATGGCGTGTAGCTCTTGGCTCCGCGCGTAGCTCAACAGATTGCGCCGTGCTTCATTTTTTGCCGCAGCGCCGTTCAGTCTTGCACTGTTCGCTGCCTGCTGCTTCCACCATGCACATAGTACTCATAAGAATATTTCTTGTTGTTGTTGGCAGCTCGTAACCATCGCTTGTTCTTGCGCACGCGTGCATGTCTCTGCTGGCCGGGCGCGCTTGTTGTACAGCCGCCTGCGACCACCAATGCCGCTTTTCACCGCCCCTGCAGCTGCTGGCGGCCCGGTGGAGCGGTCTGGGCATGGCCGTATCTTTAACCTCCGCATATCGCCGGTGCGGCGCGCGCCCTCCGCGGAACAATCGCGCATCTCGCAACACTCTGCTCGACTCTGGTGCGCGCCAACGGGCCCTCCTATGCACGGGCCGCGCCCGAGACAGTGACCCGCGCCGCTCTCCTGCCCCCGCTTGCGCTTCCACTGGTCTAGGGCCCTAGGGCTGTAGGCCTACCCCCCATCGCACGCGGCCGGCCGTCTGTGTGTCTGTGCGCGGAACCACTGCGGAAGCGGTCGTCTAGTGGCAAAGGCGCGTGGCAAAGGGCGCGCGTGATGTGGCGCCGCCGCACGCGAACGCCTCCGCGGACCGCCGTAGGGTTACCTATAGAAGGGCATGGCAGGACGACATAGGGCAGGCAGGCGCGAGAGGCACTGAGGCAGGGATCGCTCTCCATTGCGTGGATGCATCGAACGCATCAAGGGCGGCAGCTGTTGGGGCCACCAGCTCGCACACGTGCCGCTGCGCACGGATTCTGCCGCAGGCCCAGACAGCCGCCGCGGTCTGCCGCCGGTGTGGGCGCACCGCGGCCTACGCCCCAGCTGCCTGGGCCCGTGCGGCGCACGGACATCGCGACTATCCGCTCGTCCGCCGTCACTGCGGCCTCTTGTTTCTTGGCGACTACGGTGGCTCATCGTCGTGGCAGCCGGAGCTGGGCGAGGCGAACGGCGCTCGAGTACGCGGCCCACGCTGGCACCGACCAACGCCGCCGACTGGGGCATACGCCGCTAGACCACGCTCGGCGTCTGCCCTGACGGTATTGCACGCCCACCACTCCTGACGTTTGAACGTGGCCACGTCCTAACGCTTGCCTCTTTTTGGCCCTGCCGTCCCTGCCCAGCCATGGACGTAGGCGAGGTGGTGCCGCTGAGCACACTGGGCGGCGTCGCCGCCGGTGACAGCGCGATAATGAGCAGCACGCACGAACTGCTGCCGCGGCCGCGCCGCTCAACTCGCTCCGTCCGCAGCTGGCTCTTCGTATGTCCTCTCACTCAACTTCGCGCCAGACTTTCCCAAACCGAACTTCCTAACTTTTCGAGCTGCCTCTTCCGCACGATCTCTCATTCGCAGGCGTCGACAGGAGCCGACTTGGAGCACGGCGGCGGCGGCGCCGGGCCGCCCGATGGCGCGCAGCAGATGCTGGCCATGCGCGCGTACCGGCTGCTCACGACAGTGTTCATGATCATCCTCATTACGGTCGCTGTGCTGACGGCCGTGAGCCTTGCGGTCGGCATCAACGGCCTCACAGACATCTACGGCAACGTACTGGTCATCATCTACGTGCTGCTGCCGTACGCCATGTTCCTGCTCATCCAGCTCAGCGCGTACGACACTATCACCTACAGCGCCAACAACAGGACCGCCATCGCGCTCAATGCGCGGAGCATGGTCAATCGCGCCCACCTGTTCGACAACTACATCTACAACCTCGAGCACGGCAATGCCACACTCCGCCTGCCGGCGCGGTTCACCAACCCGTCGTTCGAAGCCACCTTTGACTACCTCTACGCCCAGATGGACGCCATCCAGTCGGCGGCCACCAACATCTCCCGCGAGGTCATCGTCAACAACGCGACGCACGCCAACGACGTCATCCAGGCGGCCGTGGACGTGATCCTGTCGCAGAAGGGCACCGGCACGCTCGTGACGCCGCTGGTGCGGCGCACTACGTCCATCACGGTCGACAGCTTCCGCACAGCCAGCGTGCAACAGTACGCCTTTGCCATCGTCATTCTCGTCGTCCTCGTCGCCACCGCCGTCATCGTCCTTTGGCCCCTGCGCGCCCATCTCAAGTAAGACACCGTTGTGAACACGGTGTGCGAGCGCAGAGGTGCACAGTACTTACGCTTCGCCATACGGTATTGCTGGTCATCCAGGTCGCTATCCCGGGCGGTGGCGGAACGCAACGAAAAGCTGGACCGCCTCGCCGACGAGATGGGCGCCCTGGCGCGGCTGAACCCCAACGGCATCTTCCTCACGGACAGCAATGTACGTTCGCTCTGGCAAGTGGTCCCGGAATTCAACGTGGACCCTCATGTAGGTACTCGGATGCCCACCGTCGACTCCTTGCGCGCACAGGGCCATGTGGTGTCGGCGAACGATCAGTGGTACAAGATCACGGGCCTGAAAGAGCTAGGCGGCGATGCCGACCGGTGGCGCGACCGCATCCACCCGGACGACCGCGCCGAGTTTGACCAAAAGTGGCAGGCATTCGAGGCCGGCCGCAGCGTCGACGGGAGTGAGGCCGAGTTCCGACTGCTCGCGCCCGACGGCAACGCCACGTGGGTGTACGCCCAGTTCCTGTTCGAGAGCGCCGCGCCGACTGGCGGCAGCGCCAGCGGCGGCGGCAAGCGAGCGCGAATCATCGCGGCGCTGACCGACATCACGCAGCGCAAGCGACTGGAACAGGAGCGGCTCGAGGCGCTCGAGCACGCCGCGGCCATCCAGCAGCAACGCACACGCGAGGCCGAGCAGCACCGGCGCGAGCAGGAACGCTTCGTCGACGTAATCTGCCATGAGATGCGGAACCCGCTCAGCGGCATTATCAACAACCTGGACCTCCTGCGCAGCGGGCGCGAGCGTGCCGAACGCACGATCGCCGCGGAACTCGACTCCGGCGCCATCGCCGCCGCGGCGGCGGCGCACCTGCTCGCCTGGCTGGCCGATGAGAAAGACATGCTGCGCGCCATTGACGTTTGTGCGACCCACCAGGTCCGGCCGACTCGCTCACAAAAAATGACATCTGTACTAAAAGACCCTAACGTGCCATGCATGACGCCAGCCTTATGTTGCTTTTTCGCAGCGTCGCATCTCGGAGGACATGCTGCAGCTGTCCCGCCTGCACGCGGGGAGGTTTGTGATGAACCCGCGGCCGTTTGCGGTGGGCGAGTTGACCGCCAACCTTGTGCGCATGTTCAGCGCCGAGGCCACGGCGCTGCAGACCGCGTTCACGTGCACGCTTGGGCCAGCTATACCGCCCGAGCTGGTGGTCGTCGCAGACGGCCAGCGCATCATGCAGATCCTCATCAACCTCGTTTCCAACGCGCTCAAGTTCAGCCAAAAGGTCGCGGTGCGCGAAGTCGCGGTGCACATCAGCGTCGTGTCGGCCGCCGACCTGACGCCGTCGCCGAGCACCAGCAGCAGCCTCCTGGAGCGGAGCAGCAGCGGCCTCGGCGACAGCGAGGATCTGCTGCTGCTCATCGACGTGGTCGATCGCGGCGTCGGCATGAGCGAGGAGGAGCAGGCGAAGCTTTTTGTGCCATTTGCACAGGCGAACGCCAAGACATACAGCAGCTACGGCGGCTCCGGGCTCGGCCTCTTCATTTGCAAGGCCCTCCTGGACGCGATGCACGGCCGCATCACCGTGCGCAGCGCTCCCAACGAGGGCTGCACATTTTCTGTGCAGGTGCCGTGCCGTCGCGCACCCTCCGGCACTCTCGCGAGCGCAGGTGACGTGGATCCGCCCCACCCACTGTCGCCGGCCCCCGACACCGCAAGCCTTACCACCACCGCGAGCGTGCGCAGCACCTACGCCAGTCCGGCACTCTTCCTCGTCGACACGACGTCCACCCCGGTAGTTTCCCCGCCGCCGCCCAACCCCAACGCTTTGCGCGTCCTCGGTACGTCAGACACGACGCGCTGGGAGGGCGTCCTCCCACCTGCCACTGACGACGCTAGCCGTTGGGGGTAGGTGGAACTCGCAGTCGTGGACGACAACGACATCAACCGCAGTGTGTTGCGGCGCCAGCTGCAGGCCGTGGGGCCCGGCGACTTTGTCATCGAGTGCGCCGAGAACGGGCAGGTTGCCATCGACAAGTTTGCGGCCGGCACGTATGATATCATCCTCATGGACATTGAGATGCCCGTCCTCAACGGCCTCGAGGCCACTCTGCGCATCCGCGAGCTGGAGCGCGCCCGCCGCACGTCCACGCCCGTGCCCATCATCGGCATCTCGGGCAACGCCCGCCAGGTACGTTCCATAGTCGGCCTTGGGAGACCGCCCCACGTACATGGGCTAAGACATACCGGACGCAGCCATCCTCGCCTGTGAACCACGCCTCAGGAGCATGTGGACCGCGCACTGGCGGCTGGCATGACCAATTACGTTGCCAAGCCGTACGACCGCGCCAAGCTGATCGAGCTCATGCGCAATCTGGCCCAGCGCCCGAGCTAGCCAACCCCAGCCCGTCTTCTCCTACGAACGACGACGCCACGCACCATCCCATTTTGTGGCATATTTTTCCTTTGTTTCATGTACCAATGCACTTCCTGTATTTTTTGGCACACAACCTGTACACAACGCTGCGTACCGCGGCAGCCCTTTCTCTTACAAAGCAATATTGCACAATGTACTGTTCTCACGGCTCGGTACAGCAGAGCCGCGCCATTTGATCGACAAGGTCCTTACGCACGTACGGCTTGACGATGTATGCCTGCATGCCTGCGGCCAGTGCCTCGTCGATCTGCTCCTGGCGCGCGTTGCCGGACAGACCGATAACAGGCATGCGGTGGCCCTGCGCGCGCAGCACGCGCGTCGCCTCGATGCCGTCCAACATGGGCATCTGGATGTCCATGAGCACGACGTCGAACGGCTGCGCATTCACCAGGTCGACGGCCTCCTGCCCGTTGTTGGCAACGGCCACCTCAAAGGTGACGTCGGACGCCGCCGCCAGCGTCGGCGTCGCGCGGCTGGAGGACGCGGCGACCGCCGCCGGGCTGGGGCTCGCCCAGCCGGCGACGACGGGCGTGCTCGAGCCGAGTTCCAGCTGGCGACGCAGCACCGACTGGTTGATCAGGTTATCGTCGACGATAAGCACGCGCAGATGGCCGCGAAGTGTTGGCGGCGACATGAGCAGCGACGATGCCGTCGGCAGCGTGCCCGTAGACAAGTCTGCGGACGGGGCGCGGCCGATCGACGGCACCATTGCGTCCCGTAGCGCCACGCCACACAGCACGGTCACGACAAACTGCGTGAAGCGGCCGACCTCGCTTGTCACCTCGATGGTACCGCCCATCAGCTCCACGAGCAGGCGGCAGATGGAGAGGCCTAGGCCGCTGCCGCCGGCGTAGGAACGCGCGCCCTCGCCAACCTGGCGGAAGCGGTGGAACAGCAGCGGCAGGTCTTCGGGTGCGATACCCACGCCGGTGTCGCGCACGCGCAGGCGTAGATGTACTTGCGTGCCGGGCACCGCGCCCGCGGCGGCGGGCACCGTCTCGGCGGCGAGGACAATGTCGCGCGGGCCGGGCGCGGTGCGCGTAAACTTGATGGCGTTGGAGAGCAGGTTGGCGAGAATCTGCGAGAGCCGCTCGCGGTCGTGGGTCACAACGAGCGCGAGGGTATCGTCGTTGGCATCGACGGTGAAGTTGATGTCCTCCGCGCTGGCCTCGGCGGCATACATGACGGTGACGGTGCGCAGCAGCTCACCGACGCGGAACGGCACGCAATGCAGCACTACCTTGTCACTCTTGAGCCTCGAAAAATCGAGCACGTCGTCGGTTATTACGCGTTGGTAGTTGGCACACGCCTCGATGGCCGCGAGCGCCTCGTCTTCCACAACGGCGTCGGGCGTGGTCGCCGCCGCTGGCGCGCAGCTGGGCGGCGGCAGCGGCAGTGGCAGCGGCAGCGGCGTGCCGTGCTCGCGCTCGGGAGTGGGCAGCAGAGATACCGCGGGCTCCGCGGCCGCCTCGGCCGACTCCGCTGCAGCGGTCGTAGGTCCCAAAGTACTAGCACCGGCGGCGCGCCGCCGCCGGTCGGCAATGGCGCGCAGTAGCTCGACATTGTTCAGGATGCCGTTGAGCGGGTTGCGGATGCCGTGGCAGATGGTGTCGACAAAGATCTCCTGTTCGCGCCGGTGCTCCTCGGCGACGGCGGCGGCGCGCTGGAGAAGTTCGAGGCGCTCCTGCTCGAGCCGCTTGCGGTCAGTGATGTCGGTGAGCGCTCCGACAATGTCGCGCAGCTCGGGCGGACTGCCGTGCGAGCGGCCTTGCGTGACCTCGGCACGCAACGTGTTGAGCATCCACACGATCTCGCCGTTGGTGCGCACGTAGCGGTACTCGAGCGATGTCGTGAACGACCCCGGTTGGCGGATGAGCGCGTGCCACGCGTCGCGGATGCCGTCGCGGTCCTCCGGGTGAACGCACCCGATCCACTCGGCCTCGCCGGCGCTGGTGTCAAGGCCCGTCATCTCGCGGCATCGCTCGTTCAGGTATGTGAGGCCCTTGCTGGTGAAGCGGTAGATACCTGTCGGGCTGAGTGTCGTGACGGCGGCGAGCTCGTCCGAGACGCGCGTGAGAGCCTCGTTCTTGGCTACGAGCATGTCGGTCATGCGCCGAAGCCGGCGCTCGATCGGCCAGTACACCACGAGCGCGAGCAGCAGTAAGGAGCCGAGGATGACGCCCATGAAGACGTGCTGCGACGTCTGGACTGTGTCGGCGAGCTCGAGCGCCACGAGCGTCATCGAGATGACGATGGTGCCAAG
>Ga0180215_1005638_pt1 | contig 10604 bp, 7 predicted proteins | sample eDN3rd37CBELigBY_FD_128871 | JGI IMG/M metagenome (GOLD analysis project Ga0180215, IMG submission 128871) | Enriched backyard soil microbial communities from Emeryville, California, USA - eDNA 3rd pass 37_C BE-Lig BY (version 2) (version 2) | ecosystem: Environmental > Terrestrial > Soil >...
CAGATTCCGCGTTGTCAAACGAAATCAGTTTGGAGGAAAACTGCGCAACCACCAGTGTCGCCACAATCGTCCCCATGGCATACGCGGCAATTCGGATCATAGACACATCCTGAATGAAACCCGACTCAATCGGGTCAATGTCCCAACGTGACAGGGCGCCACGATTCCGCCAGCCCCCCATCAACTATACCGGCAAAATCCCCATTCCTGCTTCCCGTTGTCATGGTTCCGGTTGGCGGATTCCTCCATGGAAACCGGATGGTCAGGACCGCCAGCGCGTTTGCGCTCCTGATCCTTGCACGAATTGTCATGCTATACTTACTGAAGCATTGCGCTACTTTCACGATATTTATTTTGTGTCAAGGCAGGGCAAATCCATGACTCACCCCGATATCGACCAAATTGGCTGCCCCGTTGCCAAAACTGCCGATCTCATCAGCAACAAGTGGACTCCGCTGATCCTGCGCGATCTCGAAGGCGGCGAAAGACGATTCAGCGAACTCGAAAGATCCCTCACCGGCGTCAGTCCGAAAACCCTCTCCGAGCGTCTCAAACGACTTGAAGAGGCAGATGTGATCAATCGCCGCTGTTTCGCAGAAGTCCCGCCGCGTGTCGAATATTCCCTCACGCAAAAAGGGCATGATCTGTTGCCGCTCATCGAATGTATGCGCGCTTTCGGGCAACGGTGGCTGATGGATGAACCGTGTGAACCCGACCCGATGACAGCCAGTGCCGAAGCCGTGGCAGCGTCGGCCAACTGATCCCGGCATTCAGCGTCCCGGTATTGCGGGCCCGCCCGGAGCGGTGCCGGTTTATCGTCCGTTTCTCCAGATTCGGGCCAGGACGTTCAGTGCCATCAATACGAGTACCGCAAACCCCATCACAAACGCGATACCCGTCCAGCTACGGATCCCCGGTTGTATTGCCAGCAACAGGACGGCCCAGCTCAACCCTGCCGCCGCGGTAATGATGGCCATGGCCAACCGGTTGACCATGCTGTTCATGGCCCGCAAGGTTTCCGGCAATTCATCGTAGTGAATGTGGAAGGTCAGGTCATTTCGATCGATGCGGGATAGCAACCGCTGGATATGGCCCGGCAGCGCAGCACTCAGCATCATCACTTCCAGCGGTCGTGCCTTCAGGCGATCCACCCAGAATCCCGGGGAATAAAACCGGTGCATCGATTGCCTGATGATCGGTTCCACGATCTCGACCACATTCACGTCGGGATCGAGTTGCCGCGCCAGCGCTTCCGTCATGGACAGTGTCTTCGCCATCAATGCCAGTTCGGCCGGTAACCGCAATCCATGCATCTGGATCATGGCCATCACATCGTTGATCGCATCGGTAATCGGGATATCCCGCAGCGGCACCCCCACGTATCGCCCGATCAGGTGCGCGATGTCCCGCTCCATCGATTTCCGGTCCCACCCGGCGGGCACCGCCCCCAGCATCGACATCTCATCCACGATCCGCGTTGGATCGCGTTCCGCACATGCAAGAGCCAGCAACAGCAGCCGCTCGCGCAACCGGTCATCTATCGATCCAACTTGCCCGAAATCGAGCATCCCGATGGTGCCATCCTCGCACACCACGAAATTCCCCGGATGCGGATCGGCATGGTACAACCCCAGGTTGAACACCTGGTGCGAAAGCGATGCCACGATCCGGTGCACCAGCTGGTGCGGATCGTGCCCGGCCGCGCGCAAGGCATCGATCCGGTCAACCCGGATACCTTCCAGTCGCTCCAGCGTCAGGACGCGTGATGTCGACAACTCCCACATCACCTCCGGCACCCGGATACCGCGTATGCGTTTCAACCCGTCGTGCAGGGCATCGGCGTTTCGCCCTTCCCGCACGAAATCGAGTTCTGCCCGCAGGATCCACCCGAATTCCCCAACAAATCCGACAACATCGGCTCGCTGGACCATCGGCACCCGGTTCGATGCCACCCTCGCGATGTCTCCCAGGATCGACAAATCCTGCTCGATGACCGGTCGAATCCCTGGACGCTGGACCTTCACCACGACTCCTCGCCCGTCATGCAACGTTGCCGCATACACCTGGCCGATCGAAGCGGCCGCCAGTGGAACCTGGTCGAAGGTGGCGAAAACTTCCTCGGGCGGTCGTCCCAACTCCTCCTGGAGCAGCGCTCGCACGGATTCCCAGGGCGCAGGAGGTACATCATCCTGCAGGCGCTTCAGTTCCTCGGTGTATTCAGCCGGAAGCAGGTCGGATCGGGTCGAAAGTATTTGCCCCAGCTTGATGAATGTCGGTCCCAGTTCTTCCATCGCCCGCCGCACATGCATCGCGCGCAGCGAACGGCCGTGAATCACGGTCACACTCGGTTCTGCAGCCAGCCCGCCAATGAGTGCACGCCGCAACCGGGCCCGCACATCGAACGATGAGGTCAGCCCGGAGAGCCCGTGCGATGCCAGGACCCGCACAATCTGGCGATATCGCTTCGCGTGTCGGCGCTGGGAGAAAATGGTATCCATTGGCAACCTGGAGAATGAATCGGAAACGCAACCAGACCGGTATACTTCACAGCGCAATGTCCGGAAGACGCCAGACACACCATATGCAAAGGATACGATGCATCGATGACCGCAACGACAACAACGCAAACAGGTTCACCCGCCGGAACCACCGAACGCAGGCAGCGGGTGTTCTCCGGTATCCAGCCATCCGGCAACTTCCACCTCGGAAACTATCTTGGCGCGATCCGGAACTGGGCCAACCAGCAATACCAGTATGAAAGCATCTTCTGCATCGTCGATCTGCATGCGCTCTCCCTCGATATCACCCGCGAATCCATGATGCAGAACATCACCAGTGTCGCCAACACCGTCCTCGCCGCCGGTGTTGATCCTGAACATTGCATCTTCTTTGTGCAATCCGATGTGCACGAGCACGCGGAACTCTGCTGGATCCTCCAGTCTGTCACCCGTTTTGGTGAACTCCGCCGCATGACCCAGTTCAAGGACAAATCTGGTGGCGAAGAAGAAGGGGTCAGCGCCGCCCTGTTTACCTATCCAGTCCTTCAGGCCGCCGATATCGTCCTGTACGATACCCATCTCGTTCCCGTCGGGGCGGACCAGCGGCAACATATCGAACTCACCCGCGATATCGCCTACCGGTTCAACCAGCGCTTCGGTCAAACCTTTGTCCTTCCCCAGGCAGACATCAAGGAACATGGCGCGCGCATCATGTCGCTCGACGATCCCACCAAAAAAATGAGCAAGAGTTCAGGGAACGAAGCCAGCTATATTGCCCTCAGCGATTCGCCCAGTGCCATTCGCAAGAAGATTCGCCGTGCTGTCACCGATTCCGGCTCGGAAATCATCGCCTCGGACGACAAGCCCGCCCTCAAGAACCTGATTGGCATCTATTCCATCCTCACCGAAAAGACGCCGGAACAGGTGCAGGATCTCTACGTGGGCAAGGGGTACGGGGCGTTCAAGGCGGATCTTGCTGAAATCGTCGTCAACACAATCGAACCGATCCAGCAACGACTGGCCGAACTGGAAGCGCAACCCGAAGTCACTCGCGACATCCTTGCTCGTGGTGCCGAACGTGCCCGTGAAATCGCCAGCAAGAAGATGGTCGAAGTTCGAAACGCGATCGGTCTCGGCGCCGGACGCTGACAACCGAACGCACGAAAAAACTGGCCGGACCAATTGGTCCGGCCAGCGTTGTTTCCGGTTGATTTTTTTGAGTGTTGAATCGGCTACAACCTGAAGCGATTCCGATCCAGCGCCTGCTCGACCGATTCAGGCTTCGACAATGCAACAGGTTTACTTGCCCGCCTGCTTTTCGCGCTTTTCCATGATGGTCGTCGAATGACCCGCATCCAGGCGCGCGCTCGGATCGATGTACTGAACCGCGTGGTTCACCGCCGTCACTGCCTCGGCCGCACCTGTCGCGATCAACTTGAACTTCGCAGGATACGCCGCAATATCCCCTGCGGCGAACACACCCGGGATGTTGGTTTCCATCGTCACCCCGTCGATCACGATCTGGTTTCGCTGCAGTTCGAATCCCCAGGATTTGATCGGACCAGGATCGGCCTTGAACCCGATTGCGCAGATCAGTTCGTCCACTGGCAAATCATGCGTGTGACCTTCCAGGTGCCGGAACGTCAGGCTGCCAATTCGACCGTGCTCCGCCGGACGAACTTCCACCACTTCGTATCCCGGATAGTGCAGCACAACGGTGGAAGCTTCGAGTTCCTTGACAGTGGCCTCATGGGCCCGGAATTTCGACCGGTGAATCAGGTTCACACTGGCCGCAATCGGTTCCAGCGTGATCGCCCAGTCGACCGCCGAATCGCCACCGCCAACAATCACCACATGCTTGTCGCGGAAGTCCTCGATTCTCTTGGCGAAATAGTGAATTCCCTGGCCCTCCAGCGATTCGACACCCGATGCACCCAACCGGGTGGGCTCGAACGCCCCCACGCCGGCAGCGATGATCACCGACCGGCTGCGGCGCTGCCCCTGGGTTGTGTGCAGCACAAACGTGCCATCCTCCAGTTTTTCCAGTGTTTGCACCTGCTCTCGCAAGTGAATCACCGGATCGGATCGCAGCGCCTGCTCCATGCATGCCGACACGAAATCCTTGGCCAGCACCTTTGGATACCCGATGACATCGTAGATGTACTTCTCGGGATACATTGCTGAAAGTTGACCACCCACTTCTTCCAGCGAATCGATGATCTGAACACTCAACCCACGCAGTCCGGCGTAAAACGAAGCAAACAGCCCCGTCGGACCTGCTCCGACAATTGCAACATCCGTTATTTCGCCCTGCTCGACATGTCCATTGTTGCTTGCGTGAACTTCGGCACTCACCCGGTGCTGCTCCTTGATATTGCTGACGCTGGATTCCGGAGAATCCCGCTGTCCGGGACCATCCCCGCTCTTTCCTTAAGTGTATGCAATCGCGCCATCGTGCGTCGGCTCCACGGCATCGCATTGCTTATGCAGACGATACACGAACCTGAGCAATCCTGTCGGATTTGTGCAGGATTCGCCCAAAATTTCGTGGCGACAGCTCCGTGATTTGGGCACAACGCACAATCCACGCCGGTTGACGTTCTCCATTACAGTACATACATGCATACGGACGGTCGCCCAATCGGAGGCAAGGGACGCGCGTGCGATCAGAACGGAACATGAACGACCGTATCAAGAAATGGGCACAGGCGCGGATGGCACCGCGCACCTGGGACCAGCTTGTCGCGATCGCACGCCGGGCCACCCTGTCCACCAGGTCTGCCGCCAATCACGCACGACACTGGGCAGAAATTGGCAGCGATCGGGTCATTTCCATGCGCACTGCCCGCTTCGAACCGTGGCGACTTGCCTTTGCCGCCATCAGCGTGCTCATCCCTGTCCTTTTCCTGGCCGCCATTCGTTACGATACCTCCATCGCCGATCCTGCCTTGCTCCTGCTCTTCAGTGTTGCCATCTCGGTCTACGTGGCCGACTGGTTCGGTGGAGTCACGGCAATGGTCTTTGCCGTCATCAGCATGGATGTGCTGTTCGCCGGGGATCGATTCACTTTCGACATGGTCACCACTCGCGGTGGTCCGGGAACCCTCATCATTTTCCTGATCGCGTCCGGACTCGTCATCGCCACGATCGAACACCTGAAGTACCAGCATTCACAGGCCAGGATGGAAGCTTCGGCCATGCGGGCCGCCAATACTGCCCTCACCGCTGTGGAAATAGCCGCGGCACAACGCCCCGCCGGGGATACCGACGCCCTCCTGAATGTCATTCATTCGATCCTCAGCGCCATGGTGCAGGTCAACCGGGCCTCATTCGGCGCCATGTACCTCGCCGATGCCACCGGATCGAACTTCGTCCGCGCCGTCATGTATGGCGAAACAAATGAGGATACTGAAGATTATCCCGGCACCGACACATCGCAGGAACTTGCCATCGGGGAAGGATTTGTCGGCCGGATCGCCAGTGAACGCCGCGCCCTCACCATTTACGACGCCCTCCAGGAAGATGATGTCGCGGATATCCTGAACAGCAACAGTCACGTCCGGGCCGCTGTCGGTATACCGCTGATTGGACCGTCTGACGCGGTCGTCGGTGTGGCGTGGATCGGCCTGTATGTCCCCTACCGGTTTGGGCCAACCGCCATTGCCCGTCTCCAGGCGCTTGGGCACCGTACCGTCGCCTTCATGGAAGCCGCGCGATTGGCGGATGCCCAGGAGGAACTCCTCGATCGCGTCCAGGATCTCCACCGCCGCCTCCAGTCCGTTATCCAGACCATGCCCGAAGCCGTGATGGTCGCCCGCCCACCAACCGGCACCATCGTCGCCTCGAATGCCGCGGCCCAGCGCATGTTCGATATCCGGTCCGATGGCCACCTCCTGCCGACTCGTGCCAACCAGTTGAAAGTCACCAGCGCGCGCGACGAAGAACTGCCCATTCTGACCGCCCTGCGCACCGGCGAGGTTGTGACCGGCGTGGAACTCACGGTGCGCACTCCTGCCGGTCAGCAGATGCCGGTTGTGGCCAGTGCTGCCCCCCTCCGTTCGGAAGATGGCGCGATCGATGCCGTGGTCGGAGTATTCCAGGACGTGACTTCATTGAAGGAGGCCGAGCGCCTGCGCGATGAATTCGTTTCCATCGTCTCGCACGAACTCCGCTCGCCGCTCACACCAATTCGAGGATTCGCCCAGGTCGTAGCGCGCGATCTCCAGAAGGACGGGGATCACCCGCAGCACGTCCAGCATCTGCAGATCCTGCTCCGGCATGCTGATCGCATGACCCGGCTTATCGATGATCTGCTGGATGTCTCCCGGCTGCGGGCGGGCCGTCTTCAAATCCGGCGGAGTGTCTCGGATCTTGCCAGGATTTGCCAGACTGTTGTCGAATCACGCCAACCCACGTCAGAAAACCACACCATCGTGCTTGAAATGTCGGCACCGGAACTGCTCGCTGATGTCGATGGTGACCGCATCCTGCAGGTTGTCGACAACCTCGTCAGCAATGCCCTGAAGTACACGACTCACGGAACCATCACCATCACCCTGCATCCGTCCAGCAGTGGAAACGATGCCCTGATCTCCGTCCGCGACCAGGGTCGCGGTATTCCCCTCGAAGAGCGCAATCACCTCTTCAATCCGTTCTACCGCTCCCGGGATGTCTCCGAAAGCGCCGTGCCCGGTCTGGGCCTCGGTCTGTTCATCTGCAGCGAACTCATCCGGGCTCATGGCGGCACCATCGAGGTGGATGACGCGGCAGGTGGCGGTACCGAATTCTCGATTCTCCTGCCGCGCAATCTCACCTTCGAGACGCGCATACCGGCATAACGAAAAACTGGCCGGGACGCTTGTCCCGGCCAGTCGTCTCAGTTTTGCGCACGGCGTGACAGGAAGTGGTGCCTTACGGTGCCGGAGTTGGCACTGGCAGTGTCACTTCCTGGGTTCCCCCGGTGCCATCGGTCCCGATCAGTGGATGCGGAGGTCCTTCTGTTCCGTCCGATCCGCGGAACGGATCACCGGCTGAACGTGGTACCACCGTGATGGTGATCTGGTCGATGTCCTCGCCCGTCGCAGACACCAGCAGATCGAACGTGACCTGGATCTCCGTATCGGTGAGCGGTGCGCGCCAGACAATCGAACCATCCTGCACGTTGACAATGCCACTGCTGCCAACATTCGAGAAAACCCCGGCCGATGCCAGCAGATCAGCCGCTTCAGCACCAGCAATGGTGATGAACACCGTGTCCCCGGCGATCACCGTACTTGGGGCGCTCAGCACTCCGGCCGTGGACACCACCGTCGGAACCGGCGTCGTCGTTGGCGCCACCGTTGCTTCAGGTGTCACCTCACGGTCCGGATCTTCCGGGGAATCTGGTTCGGCGGTGGCTGTCGGATCCTGCGTGGTCCCACCTTCGCCTTCTTCAGGTTCCTCGGTGGGTTCCGGGGCAGCCTCGGTTGGTTCAGGTGGTGCCTCCGTGGGTTCGGCGGGAACAGCAGTTGGCTCAGGCGGTGCCTCAGTGGGTTCCGGCTGCGGCGGCACCAGGGTCACCAGAGAATTGGCAAGGGTGAGACTGTCCACGCTCAATCCCTGGGCATTGACCTCGTACAGCACTCCACCTGCGATCCACCACACCGCATCATAGATCGATGTCAGGTCGTGAATCGCATCGTACCCCTGAACATTGGCATTGATCGTCAATTCATTGTTCAAATCCGCCGGTGAACCCTGCGGCAAACTGCCGCCAACACTCCCGGTAATTTGCAGGAATGTTGGCGATCCGCCACCGGTGAACCAGTAAAGACTGTAGTAGCCACCGGATGCACTGATGGAAGGAGGCCCTGAAAATGGTCCGGGAATGTACGAAGGAACCAGGACATTGAATCCGAGATCGAGCAGCGAGGCCATCTCGGCGCTCATCCAGTCGACATTCTGCTGAACTGCCTGCACCTGGTGCCCTGCCGGACCCGGCGCGGCCGTCACAATCGACGAACTGCCGCCTGTCGTCAGGAGCAAGGCAGCCGAAATGGAAAAGGTGAATCGCGCGATAGTGTGCTTCAAGCGGTGAAATTCGGGATGAAACAACTGAAGGTGCTCCTGCGGGAACGTCGAATCAGCCAGAAATGCCGGGTGCGAAACCGGCGAGCGCGCCCTTCCAGGTGGGTCGCGGCGAGTCCGGAAGTGTGCAGCTTCCGGTCTCTCCTTCTTTGAACGCCCGAAAAGGGCTGAAAGGTTCAATTCTTGTGCGGGACGTCATCAACTCCAGAGATTTGAATGATGCACACCCCAATCTCGACATGAGCAGACTACCATGTTCGGGCCTGGCGTTCGAAGCCATCGATGTACTGGCGTACCATTTTCTCCCAGGCTCCGGGGCCTGGTTTCCCGGCAGGATCGACGCATGCTTGCTATACTTCCTGCCGTATCGCCAGGGCGAGTCCCGGACGTTTCGTCCTGGACCCTTTTGGCGTGCACATCGATTTCGAGGAGCTACGCGTGCCTACCAAAACTACTATCCCTCTCCAGCCCGTCGGCGGTCTGCCCCAGACGGCGCATTTCAGCCCCAATCGCCTGCCGCCGAATGGCAAGCGATTCTTTGTCTGGACCATTGGGTGCCAGATGAACGAGGCAGATAGCGCCAAGATTTCGTCCATGCTCCAGGAGGTTGGTTACGCTCCGACCGATACCGAGCAGGATGCAGATATCATCGTGCTCAACTCCTGCGTGGTCCGTCAGGCCGCGGAGGACAAGGTTGCCGGAAAGCTCAACAACCTGGCCCGGCTCAAGCGCCAGAAGCCGGAGATGCCGCTGGTTCTTACCGGCTGCATGGTGACCAAGCAACAGGAGAAACTGAAGGAAACCTTCCCGCACGTGGATCTGTTCTTCGATCCGTCCGATTTCGGCCGCCTTGAAGAAGTCGTCCCCGAACTTGCCCACCTCGATGATGATCTCGCCCAGTTGCCGCACTATTACCTGCCACAGACCGACACCGGTGCCAACAGCGTTACGGCCTTCATCCCCATCATCTACGGGTGCAACTTTCTCTGCTCCTATTGCATCGTCCCGTATCGGCGCGGCAAGGAAACCAGTCGCCCTTCGTCCGACATCGTGGAAGAAGTGAAGCGGCTCGTCGACTCCGGTGTACGCGAAGTAACCCTGCTCGGACAAACAGTCAACGCCTACGGGCATGATCTCGACAATGAGGAAACATCCCTGGCGAAACTTCTCGAACGTATCGATGCGATTCCGGGTCTGGACCGCCTCCGCTTCCTCACCTCTCACCCCAAGTACATGGGCAACGATATCGTCGACGCCATGGCCGATCTCCGCACCACGTGCGAGCACATGAACCTCCCGGTCCAGGCAGGTGACAATACGGTACTCAAGCGCATGCGCCGCACCTACACCCGGGATCTCTGGCTGGAACGCATCGCGTACACCCGGCAGCGCATGCCAGGGGTCACGGTCGCGACGGACATCATCGTGGGATTCCCGGGCGAAACCGAAGAACAATTCATGCAGACGTACGCCCTGCTGGAAGAAGCACGCTGCGACAAGGTTCACCTGGCCATGTATTCGCCACGGCCCGGCACACTCTCGGCACGCTGGGAAGACGATATTCCGCATGAAGAGAAATTCCGGCGTCACCAGGCACTGGAAAAACTGCAGGAACGCATCTGCACCGAACTCAATGCACCCCGGCTTGGCCAAACGTACGAAGTGCTTGTCGAAGGCAAGCAACGCGGGCGCTGGACAGGCCGTACGCGCGGCAACACCCTCGTCCACTTTGACGATGACCGCGACCTCGCTGGCAAGCTGGTGGACGTCCGGATCACCAGAACCAGCCCGTGGTTCCTGATGGGTGAAGCCGCCGGTGTCCCGACCTGACACCCGCGCACAAAACGTCCATTATTCCAATCCGAAAGGTTCACCTAGCCCATGGTTGCAAGCAAGAAGTCGAAGAAAACAAAGCGCCAGCTGACCCAGGAAGCACTCGACGCCGCTCTCAGGGCTGACTGGAACGAAGCCGTTGCCATCAACAACGAGATCATCGAACGCTTCCCGCGCGAAGCCGAAGCCATGAACCGCAAGGGCCGG
>Ga0180215_1005640_pt1 | contig 10604 bp, 9 predicted proteins | sample eDN3rd37CBELigBY_FD_128871 | JGI IMG/M metagenome (GOLD analysis project Ga0180215, IMG submission 128871) | Enriched backyard soil microbial communities from Emeryville, California, USA - eDNA 3rd pass 37_C BE-Lig BY (version 2) (version 2) | ecosystem: Environmental > Terrestrial > Soil >...
AAGGCGAGCGCCCCGGGTTCAAGACGATCCCGGGGCGCTCGGCGCGTCAAACGTCGAGAGCGACGCTTCCGGCGGCGTTGGTCAGGGCTGGGCGGCGCCCGCCTGGCCGGTGACCTCGACGCGCGGAACCGACTCGAACAGGGCGATCAGGTCGGCGATCTCCTGGTAATTGAGGGTGTTGAGCAGACCATCGGGCATGACCGAGATGGGCGAGGGTTGCTGCTCCTCGATGTTGTCCTTGGGGATCGTGACCCTCGCGCCGTCGGAGAGAAGAAGCACGAGGTTCGGGCCGTCGGTGACGACCGGCATGCCGCTGAAGACGCGGCCGTCGTCAACGGCGACGGTGATCGTCTGGTACTGGTCGGAGACGACCTTCGACGGCGCGACGATCGAGTCGAGGATGTCGGCCGGCTGGAACCGGCTGTTGACGGTGGTCAGGTCGGGGCCGAGCCCCTGCCCCTTGTCGCCGAACTTGTGGCAGTCGAGGCAGCGGACCCGTGCCAGGACCTCGGCCCCCCGGGCCGGCGAGGCCGACTTCATCACCTCGGCTTGAAGGACGTTCTTCACCAGGTCGTCGAGGTCATAATTCCGGGCCTCCGCCGCGGCCTCGGCGACCAGCGACGGGCCGTTGGGATAACGGGTCTTGTAGACCTCCTCCCACGCCGCGACCTCGGCCGCGAAGTCCTTCGCGCCGGGGGTTCCAAACCACCGCTCGGCCAGCTTCCGAATCGGGTCGACCAGCGGCCGGGGGGCCCGATGGGCCAGCCGGATCAGGTTGACCAGGGGCTCGGGGCCTTCGGGCGCGGCGTCGATGGACGAGAGGGCGTGAAGCGCCAGGCCGAGCATGTTGCGATCGGTCGATTCGAGGGCCGCGGCGAAGATCGGCAGATCGACGGCCGCGGGATGCTGGGCCAGCGCCCGCACGAACTGGTCTCGGCCCGCGGGATCGGCCGCGAGAAGAGCCCGAAGGGCCTCGCGGGCCTTCTCGCTCGGGCTCCGGCCGAGCCGCTCAACGATGGTCGCCTTCAGGTCGTCGGCGTTGGGGTTCTCCGAGGAGCCGCGCAGGCGCTCGTACAGCGACGCGAGAAGCGCCACGGACTCGGGCTTGCCATCCACGTCCAGCTCGCGGGCGAGCACCCGGGTCGGGAAGGGATGGGTCTCTCCCTGGACGAGCAAGGCCGCCCGTTCCTCGTCGCTTAGGCGAGGGAGGAACTCGTGGAGCATCATGTCGAGGTAGCCCAGGTAGCTGAAGCCGCCGTCCCAGTGGCTGGCGGTCTCAAACCAGGCCCAGTAGCTTTGCTTCGCGGCGGCGTCCCAGCCCTGGGTGATGGCGCGCAGGCAGTAGGCGTCGTGGATTTGCGCGGGCCGGTTGTCGGCCGCGGCGGCGGCCGCCTGGTGGGCGAGGATGGCGGCCGGGGCCTCCGGCGCGTCGAGGAAGGCCAAGAGCCGGGCCAGCTCGCGATTGACGGGCGTGTCGGCGGATTCGGTGAACATCGCCAGCATGCGTTGGCGGAAGTCGTCGGAAACCGCCGCCTCGCCCTTTTGCGGGCCGAGCAGGTAGGTCAACTGGATCAGCCGAAGCAGGTCGAGTTGCAGCCCGGCGTCGAGCGTCTCGCGCAGGAGAACCAATTGACGCTCAAAGAGGTTGTTTTGCGCGGCGGCGTCGAGTTGACTTCCCCGAACCAGGGCCAGCATGGCCTCCACCTTCGCCCGGGGAGCGTCGACGGCGAGCAGCGCGTCGCGGAACCGCTCGGGCCCGGCGTGCTCGATGGCCGTCCGGGCGGCGAACCGGATGAAGCGGTCTTGTTCGGCGAGCAGGGGCAGAAGCGCGAGAACCGGAATCGTCTCCGCCGGCTGCTGCAAGAGCGCCTCGCAGGCGCGCCGCTTGACGAACGGGTCGTGATCGGCGAGCGCGGCGGTCAGGGCCGCGCGCGACGCCTCGGTCGCGTGATGGGCTAAAAGCCAAATGGCGCGGGAGCGGACCTCGGTGACCGGGTCGCCCGCCAGGGCGATCAGCAGGTCCTCGGTCGGCTCGGGACCAACCTGGCTCATGACCTCAAGGGCTCGGACTCGGTGATGGGCCGAGCTGCGCCCCGAGGCGTCGCGGGCCGTCTCCTCAAGCCGTCGGCCCCACTCGGCCTGGTTGGCCTCGCGAAGCTGGGCGAGCTTGTGTTGGGAGAAGCTGGAGAGGGGAGAGTCGATGTCGAGGGCCGTGGCCAGGAAGTCGCCGGGCGTCTCGGCGGGCCCGGCCTCGCGGGTCGACTTGACCCGGAAGAAGCCGCCCTGGGTTCCTCGGCCGCCGATCGTGAAGTAGACGCAACCGTCGGGACCGACCTCGATGTCGGTGCAGTTGAGCGGCTGGCCGCTAACCAGCTCGGTCGCCTTGGACCTGTACGAGGCCCCCTCGCGCTCCAGCTTCACGGCGAGGATCCGGCCTTGCGACCAGTCGCAGATCAGAAACTGGTCGCGATAGTCCTCGGGGAACTGGTCGCCCAGGTAGAACGTCACCCCGGTGGGGCTGCCCCGGCCCAGGTCGAGGACTCCCGGAAGGCTGTCGAAGTAATACGCCGGCCACTTGCCCGAGCCGTTCCGCCAGCCGAACTCCGCGCCCGGGGGACAGTGGTTGACCCGGACCGGGCGATACCAGGGAAGGCCGATGTCCCACTCCATGTCGCTGTCGAAGGTGAACAGCTCGCCCTCGCTGTTGAAGGCGAAATCGTACTCGTTGCGGAAGCCGGCGACCATTCGCTTCCACGACGCGCCCGAATCGTCGCTTCGAAGGATCTCGCCGCCGGGGGCCATGATCCCCGCGGCGTGCCCGCGCGAGTCGTTGAAGTGGGGGAGCAACTCGCCCTCGTAGGCGATGTTCACCGGGCTCGCCGGATCAATCGGCGGCTTCATGTGCGAGTGGTTGCCGGAGTTGTAGTAGAGCCGGCCGTCGGGGCCGAGGGCGACCGCGTGCGGACCGTGCTCGCCCATGCCGCCATTGACGCCCCGGATCAGCTCGGCCGTCTCGAAGACGCCGTCGCCGTCGGTGTCGGTCAGGCGATAAAGGCCGTCCTTCTCCGGGCCCACGCCGACGGCGTAGAGAACGTCCTTGTGGAAATAAAGCCCCTGGCAATTGTTCATTTGGGGGGTGATCGTCTCGCGGCGGTCATAGCGGCCGTCGCCGTCGTCGTCGTACAGCCGGACGATCGGCCCGCGCTCGATCGACAAGCACGGAGCGCCGTTGGGATCGAAGGTGAAGGCCACCGCCGAGCCGCTGACCATGGGCGAGGCGACCGATTCGACCTTGAACCCCTCGGGCGTTTGAAGCCGCTCGGCCGGGTCGCTGAGCCCCATCGCCAGGTTCCCCCAGGGCTGGACGCCAAGCTCGCCCAGGTCGACGGGGACGGCCCAGCCGGAATCGTCGAACGCGAGGGTCTTCCAGTCGTCGCCGGCGGGAACCGAATCGCTCGACTTCCAGTTGGTTCGGGTGTGGACCGGGGCGCCCTGGCCGAGGGGAAGCACTCCGCCGCCGACCAGGAAACCCGCCGCGCCGGGGGCCTCGTTGGAGGCCGACGCCGCCAGGACGTGGGTTCCCGTCTCGATCTTAAGCTCGGCGCGCACCGGCGTCCGCCACTCGTTTCCCTCGGCGATCAGCTTGCCGTCGAGGTAGAGCGAGAACTCGTTGTCGGCCGCGACGTCAAGCGCCAGCCGCGACGGCTCCTTGATGTTGAAGACCTTGCGGAAGTAGCGCGTCTCCGCGGGGAAGCTCTTGCCGCCGTCGGCCGCGGGATGCCAGATCCAGTGGGGGACGGCCCCCTCTTGGGCGACGGCCTGGGCGGACAGGCACGCGACCGCCCCGACCAGGAGCGCCGCGGCTCGCCACGGGTGGAGAGGCCGGCGGCGGCCATTGGGCTTCTGGTCCAAAAGCGCGTCGGGCCGGCGCCCGCAAAGTTCGTCCTGATCCATGCGTCACTCCAATCTCGGAAACGGCGGGAGAGGGTTAGAGGTGGGTTCGATTAAACTTTGGTTTACGCCTTGGGCGGGCGCGACGCCTTCTCAACCAGGCCGCTGGTGCCGAACCGACGGCCCAGCTCGGCCTCGACGGCGTCCCAGCCGATGTCGCGATAGCCGAGCAGAACGGCCGTGTGGAAGACCAAATCGGCGACCTCCCTCACCAGGTTGTCGCGGCCGGCGTCTCCCGACTCGTCGCTCGCCTCCACAACCTCGGCCGCCTCTTCGATGATCTTGGCGCAGATGGCCGCCGTTCCTCCCTGCATCAGGCTGGCGACGTAGGAGGATTTGGTTGCGGCCTGGGCCTTGCGCTCGGCGATCACGCCCATGAGCGACGCCATGATGGAAGATTCCGCCATGATGATTCCTCTTTGTGCTTGAGCTTGGCCGGGCGGCGACGGTTCCGCGAACGATCCCGCTCGCCCGGAGCCCGGGTGCGACATTAGAATAACATCCATCGGGGCGGCGAATCCAATACTGGGGCCCGCCATTTGCACTCGCGCGCCCTTTCAGGTGTCATCGCCATGAGTTCAGCGGATGTTGAGATGGAATTCGGCGTGCCCATTCCGGGGCGGATCCTGCCTCAGGAACAGTGGGCCAAAACGGCGGTCAAACGGCTCCCGGAAGCGGGACCGCTCGACTGGGAGGCGATCTTCGGCCGCAAGGCGCCGGTGATTCTGGACTTGGGCTGCGGCAACGGCCGGTTCACCCTGGGAAGCGCGCTGGCGCGGCCCCAATGCGATCACTTCGCCATCGACGCCCTGCCCGTCGTCATCCGGTACGCCACGCGCCGAGGAAATCAGCGCGGGCTGGCCAACGTCCGGTTCGCCGTGAAGGACGCCGAGACGTTCGTCGCGCGCTATGTGGGCGACTCCAGCGTCGCCGAGGCGCACCTGTATCATCCCCAGCCGTATCACCAGTCGCGCCGGGCGGGGCGGAGGGTCTACACGCCGAAATTTCTGGCGGACGTGCACCGCGCGCTGGAGCCCGGCGGACTCTTCGTCGTCCAGACCGACAATCCGGACTACTGGAAATACATGGCTCGGGTCACGCCTTGCTTCTTCGACTTCAAAGAGCATCCGGAGCCCTGGCCCGATAGCCCCCAGGGGAGAACCCGGCGCGAGATCATCGCCCGCCAGCGCGGACTGAAGATTTACCGGGGCGTGGGGCGACGGCGCGACGACATCACCCCGGCCGCGGCGCTGGAGTTGGCCAACTCGCTTCCGGGTCCCATCTTCAAGACCCACGGACCCTGGCGCGACCTCGACCGCATGGAGTCGAAAGGCTCGTAGTCGTCCAATCAATAATCAATATTGAGCGCGGAGCCGTCGCAACTTGGCTCCGCGCGGGGAACGACGGCCCATTCGCGAGCTTATGGGGTCCGATCGCGCGGCGGTTTGGCCGCCGGCATGCTCAGAGCGATCACTCCCGCGACGACGGAGAAGATGACGGCCGCGCCCAGCAACAGGCCGAAAAACAGGACGTACCCGGCCGCGCCGACGGTCAGCCCATAAAGCGCGAAAACGGCCGACAAGGCCGCGATGATCACCAGGAACAGGATCAGGCCCAGCATGGCTTCACCCCGTTGAGAAAGCCGCCCCCTCTCCTTCACCACCGCGCGCGGGGCGCGGCGGCGAGGGAGCTTTCGGGGGGCGTCACCAAGCGCGACACATCAGAAATAGCGCCGCATCATCGGCTGCTGTTGGCGGGCGCTACTGGAGTATCCGGCGATCATCCCGGCCAGGAAACCGACGCCAAAGGCGCCGAGCACCCAGGCCGCCGGATACCGTCCGACCATCTCGCGGGCGTCCTCGAAGCGCTCGCCCGCCTGCTCGGCCAACTTGGAGTAGCGGTCGCCCGCCTGCTCGGCGAGGTGGGAATAGCCTTCGCGAAGCCGGTTGGTCGCCTGGCTCGCGGCCTGCCCCACGGACTCGACGGCTCCGGAGATGCCGGCGGCCCCTTGCTGGGTTAGGAAATTGAGATACTTCTCAATTACATCCCGACTCTCGCCGGTGCGCTCCTGGATCCGGCCGACGAGTTTGTCGATGTTGCCATCGCCCCATTGGAGATCGTCGTCGGTTAGGTGGGCCCAGCGCTTCTTGACCTCTCCCTTGAGCTCGTTCCAACGTCCCTGAAGGTTCTGCACGTTGATGGCCATTGGTTTTCTCCCTTTGGTTCGAGCGAGCAGGCGGCCGACCTCCCGCGAGGTCCGCCCCGCGTCGGCTTGCTTCGGCAATCGACGCGCCAACCCGTCTTCATCCTCTAGTCTCTAGTCTCGGTCTCGCGACAACGCGTCGTCCGATCGGCGGCTTGCGATTGGATGGAACGGGTCCTCGTTTGTCGAAGTCGCAAAGCCCTTCGTGATGGCGGGCCGAACCGCTTTGCGATGGCTCGGCCGCTCCCGATCGTCGGTGTTAGGAAACTGCAATCGCCGTGCCAATGGAGAACGAGCGCGGAGCGCTTCCGCCCGCCCGAGACGGACGCGCGGGAACGAGTCAGGCGCGCTGATCCGGATCTTCGACGAGCAACCCCTCGGCGATCGCCGCTCGATTCAACTCCGCGTCGGCGGAGACGAGCGTTACGGGGGGCAGGCCAAGAGACGGCCTCGGCTGATTGAGCGCCAGGGCCGCGGCGAGTTGAACGGCGTCGTAACCGCGCAGACCGTGTTTGCGGGCCAGGCGCGAGGCGTCGTCAAAGAGCGGCGGAGAAAGCTCGACGATGATGTATCGCTCGGACGTCCGCTTGCGGAAATGCCCGATGACGGCGGCGCCTTGGGCCGCGGTCAGATGCCCCCCGCGCTCGCGCCGAGTGATGGCGGCCACCATCTCGACGATGGAGATGCGGGCGATGTAGAGATCATGGGGCGAGCGGGAACGGGTCAGGTCGCGAACCCACGCCGTGCCAGCCTCTCGCACGTTCCGTTTGACCAAGGCGCTGGTGTCGAGGAAATAAGCGCCCACGTTTAACGGCGCTCGCGGAGAATTGTCTCCGAAACGGGCTCGCCGGGCACGGCGATGGGGGCGTCGTCCTCGTCCTCCAGCGCGTCGGGGGCCACTGGAAGTTGGGCGACGAGCCCGGAGGCGAGCAGATGCCGCTTGAATGCGTCTTCAGCCCGCTTCTCTTGGGAGGCCGGATCGGTCGGAGTCGAGGGCTCGTCAAGCACGGTGAGGCGAACCCGACGCCCGACGAATTCCGGGGCTCGCCGCGCAACCTGCTCCCATGTACCTTCAATGGTCTTTGGTTCCATGCTCCCGCCTCCTTCGACTGTTGGCTGCTCTCGACAACCGTGTCAGACGATCGCTCCGACGTAGTAGACCGCCAAATCTAATCCGACGGCTATTCTCGGCGGGCGAAGCGCCCTATAGCCTTGCGAGCAAAAGGCGGAGATAGGCGGCATGCATCTCGCGCGTCCCTAATAATAAATCCTCCTCGCGACCCGCGGGCCTCTCAACTCAGCTTCCGGCGGCGGGCTCGGCGACGGCCTTTTGCAACGCGCGCCAGCCGAGGAGGCCGCATTTCATGCGGGTGGGGGTTAGGGTCAGGCCGAGGATCTTGAGCGCGTCGGCCGAGGTGAGGCCGCGCGCTTCTTCGAGCGAGACGCCCTCGAGGTGCTCGGCCAGGATCGAGGTGGAGGCCTGGCTGATGATGCAGCCCCGGCCGTCGAACCGGACCTTGTCGATCCGGCCGTCGTCGGTGATGCTCAGCTCCAGATGGATCTTGTCTCCGCAGAGCGGGTTGTCCATGTCGCAGGCGTAATCGGGATGCTCCAGCTTGCCGCGGTAGGGTGACGAATCGTAGTGGTCGAGGATCTCGTCGCGGTACAAGGGATCCAGGGCGTCGTCCATCGAAGGCTCCAAGGCGGCTGATCTGAGGGATGCTGGAGGCGGCGAGCGCGGCGCGGGTCTCATCGACGCCGAAGCACGCTCTTGATCTTTTCAAGCGATCGGGCCAGGTGGTCAATCTCGTCGGCCGTATTGTACAGGGCGAGGCTCGCCCGCGCGGAGGCCGGAATCCCGATCCGGTCGTGCAGGGGCATGGCGCAGTGATGCCCGGCCCGGATCGCCACGCCCGCGCGGTCGAGCAACTGCGAAAGGTCGTGCGGGTGCGCCCCCTCCAGGGTGAACCCGAGGATCGGCCCCTTGCGCTCCAGGTCGGTCGTCCCGAGGATCCGCATGCCCTCGATCGCCCCCAAAACCTCGTGCGCGTGCTCCAACAGCCGGCGCTCGTGGCGGGCGACCGCGTCGGCGTCGAGCGATTCGAGGAAATCGAGCGCGGCGCCCAGGCCGATGACCTCGGCGATCGGCGGCGTGCCTCCCTCGAACTTGTCGGGTAAGTCGTTCCACTCGGCGGTTTCGCGAGTCACCCGAAGGACCATGCTCCCCCCGCCCAGGATCGGCTCCATCGCCTCCAGCAACGAGCGTTTGCCGTAAAGGACGCCCACGCCCGTCGGGCCGAACACCTTGTGGCCGGAGAAGGCGATGAAGTCGGCGCCCAGCTTCGTCGCGTCGAGCCGCTCGTGGGCCAGGCTCTGCGCCGCGTCGACCAGGGTCCGAGCGCCGGCGGCGCGCGCCCGTCGGATGATCTCCTCAAGTGGCGGCCGACCGCCGGTGACGTTCGACATGCCCGTGACGGCGACCATCTTCACCCGGCCGTCGGCCAAAAGGCGGTCGTAGGAATCGAGGTCCCACTCCAGGTCGTCGGTCAGGTCGACATACCGCAGCGTCGCGCCCCGCTCGCGGGCGATCATTTGCCAGGGGACGAGGTTGGCGTGGTGCTCCAGTTCGCTCAGGACGATCGCGTCGCCGGCGCCGAGCGCCAGGTTTCCCCACGACCGGGCGACGAGGTTGATCGACTCGGTCGTCCCCTTCGTGAAGATGATCTGGCCGGTGTCGGCGACTCCGAGGTGGCGGGCGACCGTTTCGCGGGCGCGCTCGAAGGCTTCGGTGGCGCGCTCGCTGAGGGCGTGGAGCCCCCGGTGGACGTTGCCCGAATACGAACTCATGTACTCGTCAACGGCCCCGATCACCGCCCGAGGCTTCAGCGCCGTGGCCGCCGAATCGAAGTACCGGAGCGCCACCCCCGGATGAACCTCGGCATCCAGCGCGGGGAATTCGGCCCGCGCCTTCGCCACGCCCAGCTTGCCTCTCGACTCCGATAGCGTCGCCATCCCACCGCCCCTCTCGTCGGCCATACGCCGAGACCTAATCTGCCCTTCCGCATCCAGGTTCATTGTAACCATCCCACCCCCGCTTGGCATGGGCAAAGCGCCGGGAGGCTCGCGCCCAGACCGCCCCGCCCCCCTTGCCGCTCGCTTTGACCGCCTGGGCCGGATACCTTGGAACGCTCGCGCCACCGAAATGATCCGTCCTCAGCGAAACGCGCGCGGCGACGCCCCGCGCCAGGGAACTTGCGGCGATGACACTCCTGTACTGCCTGCTCGCGACGCTTCCTTCCCTCAGCTCTCAGGCGCCCGCGCCCGCCGACGCCTTGCGGACCGTCGCCGAGACGAGCGACTACCGCGCCACCGCGCGGCACGCCGACGTCGTCGCCCTGTGCCGGGCGATCGCCAAATCCTCGCCAAACGCCTATTACACCGAGCTGGGCGAATCGGCCGAGGGGCGTCCCCTGCCCCTCCTGATCCTGGCCGACCCGCCGGTGAAATCCGCCGTCGAGGCGGCCAAAAGCGGCAAGGTGGTTGTTCTGGCCATCGGCAACATCCACGGCGGGGAGGTCTGTGGCAAGGAGGCGCTTCTCATGCTCGCCCGCGAGCTGACCGCCGAACCCCACCCCGAGTTGCTGAAGAACGTCATCGTGGCGATCGCCCCGATTTACAACGCCGACGGCAACGAGCGAATGTCGAAATCCAACCGGCCGGGCCAGGTCGGCCCCGAGGACGGGATGGGCCAGCGGGGCAACGCTCGGGGACTCGACTTGAACCGCGACTTCATCAAGCTCGAAGCTCCGGAAACCCGCGCCTTGGTCCGCTTCTTCAATGCCTGGAAGCCGCATCTGTTCATCGACACGCACACCACCAACGGTTCGCGACATCGTTATACGATCACGTATGAGGGCCCCAGAAACCCGGCCGGCGATTCGAGCGTCATCGACTTCGCCCGCTCGAAGATCCTTCCCGAGGTCGCCGCCGCCTTCAAGAAGGCGACCGGCCATGAGAGCTTTTACTACGGCGCGTTCAGCCCCGACCACGCCCAATGGACCAGCTTCCCGGCCGAGGGCCGCTACGGCACGAACTACTTCGGCCTGCGGAACCGCCTGGGCATTCTTTCCGAGGCCTACGCCTACGCCCCGTACAAGACCCGCGTCCTGGCCACCCGCGACTTCGTCCGCGAGTGCCTGGCCGCCGCGGCGGCCCACAAGGACGAGATTCGCAAGTTGGTCGAGGAGGCCGACAAGAAGACGATCGAGGCCGGGAAAGCCCCCGGCGAAGCCGACCGCGTCCCCCTGCGATTCGAGCCGAAGGCGCGTGAGAACGCCGGGCCGGTCCTTGGCTACGCCACGAGGGAGGAGAATGGCCGAGTCGTTCCAACCGACGAGCCGAGGGACCACCCCGCGAAGGTCATGACCGACTTCGCGCCCGTCGAATCGGT
>Ga0180215_1005641_pt1 | contig 10603 bp, 9 predicted proteins | sample eDN3rd37CBELigBY_FD_128871 | JGI IMG/M metagenome (GOLD analysis project Ga0180215, IMG submission 128871) | Enriched backyard soil microbial communities from Emeryville, California, USA - eDNA 3rd pass 37_C BE-Lig BY (version 2) (version 2) | ecosystem: Environmental > Terrestrial > Soil >...
ACTACTATTTATGTGAATTAAATTGTGCTTCTAATCGGTAAATCGGTTGCCCCTTTTTTGAGAACTTTTCTTCATATTCTGTCATGATATTATCCTCTGGCATATTTGCATGTAAATCAAGTGATACATATTTTAGCAACATCCCATATTGAGACATACTCACTAAAGAATATTCAAATAGTCCACGATTATCAGTTTTGAAATGAACTTCTCCATTGTCGACTAAAATGGACTCATATAAACTTAAGAACCCGCCAGCAGTTAGTCGACGTTTTTCATGACGTATTTTTGGCCATGGGTCTGAAAAGTTTAAATAAACGCGGCTTACATCATTTTTTTCAAAAAACTTGGCTAAGTCCGCACCATTTACTTTTAACAATCTAAGATTTTTAGGTGAATTAGCTTCTAGAACTTTTTCAAGTGCACTTACAATAACACTATCATAAAGCTCAATGCCAATGTAATTCGTATCTGGATTTGCTAGAGCCATTCCAGTAATGAATTGTCCTTTACCCATTCCCACTTCAATATGCAATGGATGATCATTTCCGAATACTTCAGTCCAATTCCCTTTATATTGCTCTGGATTTGGAATGATAACTTCTGGATGTGCATTAATAAAATCTAATGCCCAAGGTTTATTTCTTAATCTCACTGTATTTCCTCATTTCATTGATGTACATAAATTTTATACCATTTTAGCTTAAATCTCTATTATTTACTTAGAAATTCTGTCTATGTTAACAGATGTCCAACTGTCATTTAAGATTTGATATGTAATGTTTAAGTTTCTACTATCTGTTGATCCAATTATTTCTCCATCTGCATGGAAATAAAGGGAATCTGTTACACGTACATTGAAGTATTTCCCTTTCAATTGCGTAACATTCGGTAGTTTCGTATGTGTGCCTGAAAAAACACTGCCAAATAAAAACAACAGTTTAATATGTGCAAGATCATGAACAATTGTTATTTCAAGTTCACCATCATTTGTTTTTGATTCGGGTGAGAGATTCATCCCACCTCCAAAATAAGGTTGATTGCTTACAGTAACGAACCAAACTTTTTGAAATTGATATGGAACACCATCAACCGATAATTCCACAGTAAATCGTTTAAATGAAAATAATGCTATAACTGTAGATATTCCATAGCTAAGTTTACCTAACCCTATTTTATTGAGTAAACCTTTAAATTTCGAGAGATTTGCTTTTCTAGCAACATAAGCATCAAACCCTATACCTGCATTGTTTACAAATCTTCTACTGGAACTTTCATGGAATAGCACTTGTCCACAATCCATCTTTACTCCATGAGGATTTTTGATAAATTGTTTAACATCCTGCGCATTACGAAAGATAGGAAAAGCTCTTGCAAAGTCATTTCCTGACCCTGCCTTTACGTATCCAATATAGACATTACTTTGGAACACGACTCCATTTAATACCTCATGAATGGTTCCGTCCCCTCCTACAGCTACTATCAATGCACCTTGATCATTTTTTATATATTTTTCACTAATAGCTTGAGAGAGTTTTAATGCATGCCCACTATATTGAGTGGTATGTTCTATAAATTGAATTTTAAGTTGATCCTTAAATTCATCCCATACTTTCTTTCCATTACCATTACCAGACTTTTCATTTACTATAAAATAAATGTCCAAGGATAGCCCCCCTTCATTTATAAGATACGGTTATAAGAGGTTGTTTGAACATGGCTTAAAATTGCTTTAGCAGCTTGTAATTGCATATGTTTCATAGGCGATGCTGTTCGTTTTAACTCTTGTATCCATTCGGGATAATCTCGTTTATCGATAAATTGTAGGTTATAAACTGTTCCAGGATAATCAATGTAACCATTTCTTGATAATAGAACTTTTCGAATGGGCATAGTTACATTATTTTGAGAAAAAACTTGTGAAATGATTGATTCCATACGATTTAATTGAATAAGCGGGTTTAATACTTTCGATTCTGTATCGCCAACTTTTTTCAACCAAAAATGCTCTCGTTCACTATCTCCGATATACACAGCAAAATTTTCACGTTCAACAACTGTAATACATAGGCATTCTAATGGAGTTAATATTAAAATATCTAATTCGATTGGAGCTTTTTTCAACTTCATAATGGGATAATAGAGAACTAAATAATTATCAGGTAATGATTGTAATATAGTTCTTAATAAACTATCTCTCAAATATCTTGAATCTACAAAAGACTTTTCAAGCAATGTGGAACTTGCCCATTTAAGTTGAAAATGGAAAAATTGATCAACAAATAGTTTCTTTAACTCCTCTATTGTTTGAGGGTTATAAACAATATTTGGCTCAAATCGTAATGTTGTTTCATCATCTGGAAGCTGGTCCTCATCAAGATTTTCGTCACTGAGCTTTTCTTCTATAGGTAAGTCTAATTCATCCATACTTTTATTTTTTTTGAATATATTTTTAAACAGTGAAAAACGTTTTTTTTCTTCCACCTGTACGGTATCTGAATCATCAATTTGTTCCCACTTTTGTACCAATTCACCAGACTCCCAATCTGTCTTCACTCTTTCCCATCCGCTTTTCTTCATACGAATAAATTGTGCTGGGTATCGATTCATATCGATTTGATATCTTGAAATGTAATCTTGAAGTTTAATTAATTGAGCCAATCTAGACACTCCCTAAAATCCTTGCTAAGTATGTGTGACAAGCACCAAAGCTTTTATATCAGTCACAACAAATACTGTTTATAGTTAATCCTTATCCTATTCATTTTAACCTAGCATCAAATAAAAAAATAGAGGATAGCACTCTATTGAGTGCTATCCTACTGAGATCTACTTAACTTGTAGAGATTTTGGAATTTTTGTTTCAAATTGAGCTTGTAATTTACGAGTCCAATCGCCAATTTTTCCATTGTTTATTTTTGTATCATCAATACTAACTACTGGTGTGACTTCTGAAGTAGTTGATGTAACAAATAATTCATCCATCGCTAATGCAGCTGATTTTGTAAATGCTTCTTCTTTTACTGGTAATCCGATTTCACTTGCACATTCTAATACTACGCTGCGAGTAATCCCTTTTAAAATATAATTGTTTACTGGGTGTGTATAGAGAACACCATCTTTAATACCGAATACATTAGTAGAAGAACCTTCAGTAATCACATCTCCACGATGTAAAATTGCTTCATAACATCCTTTTTCTACTGCTTCTTGTTTCGCTAATACTGCACCTAATAAATTAAGCGATTTAATGTCACAACGTAACCAACGGATATCCTCAGCAAAAGTAGCTTTTACACCCTTTTCAAAGTTTTCTAATGGTCGTTCGTTTTCTTTCGTGTAAGCAGTAATTACTGGTTGGATATTGCCAACAGGGAAATTATGTACACGTGGAGCTGTACCTCGTGTAATTTGGAAGTATACATGACCTGTACCCAATTCATTGATTTCTACTAATTCATATAACAATTTGTGTAGTTTATCTTTAGTATACGGCATTGTCAGATGAATTTTTTCAGCACTTAAATAAAGACGATCAACATGTTCTTCAATGGTAAACATTTCACCGTTATATACTTTTATAACTTCATAAACACCATCACCAAATTGATAGCCGCGATCTTCTTTGTTAATAATTACTTCATCTTCTTTGACAATTTTATCATTCCATAATGTGTAGCTCATAAACCTCATCCTTTAAGATTATTTACTTGCTAATTCAACAATTGCCTCCGCATAAATAGCAGCTGCTTTTATTAAATTTTCAATAACAACATACTCATCTGTTTGATGAGCAACATCAGGTTCACCGGGGAATAACATACCAAATGCTACACCTTTTTTCATCGTTCTTGCATAAGTACCTCCACCGGTTGATAATGGGCCTGTAGTGTCTCCAGTATACTTTCGATAAACATGTAAAAGCGTTTGAACTAAATCGTCATCCTCACTCACGTAATGCGGTTTTGAATTTGAAAGAATATCAAGCGTGAATGGTGATGATGAAAGTGCTAATTGAGCTGTCGTAATTTTCTCATCAAATGGATAAGAGACAGAATATCTCATACTTACTTGTATGCTGCCTCCACGAGTTCGATCAAACGTAACAATTCCTGGATTAAGAGTTGTTTTACCAGACATAGTATCTTCAAAATCCAATTTAAGTGCATTTCCATAGTGATCATTTTCAAATGCATGTACTATAAATGCAATAAACTCTTTACCAGATCCCGTATTTACATGATCTACTAGGAACTTACCTAATAATACAGCAGCATTTTTGCCCTTTTCAGGTTCCATTGCATGTGCTGATTTACCCTTCATCGTGATGATGTATTGAGTGTCATCTTTTATTATAGTACCTTCTAATTTATTTTTCTCTATAAAGTTTTCGAAATTTTGAGTGAATTGAATATCAACATTTTCCACTACTGCTTCAGCAAAATCTGGAACCATGTTTGTTCTTTTTCCGGCTTTAAATGATATTAATTGTTCTGACTCTTGCATATGATTGACTAAAGTAAACTCTAAAGTCGATATTCCTTTTTCTGCATTGATAAGAGGATAGTCCGCATCGGGAGCAAATCCATACGTTGGCATTTCTTCCTTTTCAAAATATCGATTGACACATCTAAAACCGCTTTCTTCATCTGAACCAATAATCATTCGAACTCGCTTATTTAATTTGATATTTGCATCTTTTATCATTTTCATAGCAAACCAAGCTGCCATTGTAGGTCCCTTGTCATCAATTGCTCCACGACCATAGAGTTTACCGTCCACTACTTCACCTTTAAAAGGAGGGTAAGTCCACCCATTACTTGCTGGTACAACATCGACATGACATAATACACCGAGTAAATCGTCGCCTTCCCCCATTTCAATATGACCAGCCATATTATCAATATTTTTAGTTTGGAATCCGTAATTTTCACCTTTGTTTAACATCCATTTAAGAGCTTTTAACGGACCCATTCCAAATGGAGCATCATCATTTGCAGTAGTTTCATCCAAAACACTTTCAATTTGTATTAATTGTTGTAATTCACTAATTAATTCATCTTTTTTTGATTCAGCAATTTTTAACCAATCCATGAAAACACCTCTATTTGTGAAATTATCATTATTTTACTCTTTATTGCTTAAAAAACAATCCAGAACATCCATACCTTTCGAATTATTGAGTTAATACTATTAATTAAATTGTCCAAACTTTTTTAAATTTTATATGAGATGAATGGAAATTTTAATAGTTTACTGCTATAATGACCTTGTCGAATAATAGTTTTGACGAAAAATTCTAAAAAAGGGGATGTCTAAGGCAGAAATTTAGAGCCTGTGCACCTCGAGCACAATTGAAGTCGTCCGCTAGTCTTTGCCATGTGAATTAAGATCGAAGGAGTGGTTTATTTAATGAAACCAACTACTGACAGAATGCTTAATCGTATTAAAGACGTGTACATGTTTATCCTTGACAAAGGTGTTGTGTCTACACAGGATTTAGTCGAAGAGTTCAATATCACTCCTCGCACCATTCAAAGAGATTTGAATGTGTTAGCCTTCAATAACTTGGTCATTAGCCCAAGTAGGGGCAAATGGACAACGACGAAGAAAAAAGTTAAGTTAACATCATAGATATTTGAATTTGGTACGATTTGTACTAATTCCAACATAAAAAAAGAATGACCTTTCGTCGGGGTCATTCTTTTTAATTTATTCGATATTTTTTAATGCATTTAACTCATCAGTAGTTAATTCTCGATAATCTCCAAGTTCTAACTCTTCATCTAACTTTAGTGTCCCCATAGAAAGTCTCTTTAGATAAGTCACTTTTTTATTTCGTGCTTCAAACATTCGTTTGACTTGATGGAATTTACCTTCTTGAATTGATAATTCGATTTCAGATTGAGGACCTGATTTTAAAATGTTCAAAACACCTGGTTTTGTTACATAACCGTCGTCCAACTCAACACCTTGCTTAAAGGCTTCTGTATCTTCCTCTGTAACAATTCCGTTAACTTTTGCATAATACAATTTTGGTACATGCTTTTTTGGTGATAGAAGGTTATGAGCAAGCTGTCCATCATTTGTGATTAACAGTAATCCTTCCGTATCTTTATCAAGTCGCCCAACAGGAAATGGTTTAAAATGTTGAGCAAGCGGATCTAGTAGATCAATAACCGTTTTGTCATACAAATCTTCAGTAGCTGAAATGACACCTGGAGGTTTGTTCATCATTAAGTAGATAAATTCACTGTAGTGTACTCTTTCGCCATAAACTAATACAGCCTGATCATCAGGATTAACATGCATGCTCGCGTCTTTTACAACTTCTCCATCAACGGTAACCGCTTTTTGTTTCAGTAATTGTTTAACTTCTTTTCGGGTTCCATAGCCCATATTCGCTAATAATTTATCTAAACGCATGAAAGCCTCCTATTTTAGCCCGAATTTTGCTCCCAGTCTTGTGATTCGATCACCTAACATTTTTTGAGCCAAACCTAATTTAAACGATAATATGCTATATATTGCTACCCCGACACCCATACAAATCAGGGAAATAATAATTGCTGATAACTTGCTATCAACTGGTCCCATAATCGCAATCAGTATTTTTTGCGTAATAATTACAGCAACTACCATAACAATTGATAAAATGGCAATTAACAATATACGTCTCTTCACCATTTTCGATTGATAATTAAGGATTTTCTTTAACACAAGTAGGTTGATAATAATAGATACTCCATATCCAATTACCGTGGCAAGAATAGCGCCATCAACTTGCATTACCTTAATTAATGGTGCATTGAGCATTAATTTTATGAGAATACCAGTTAATAAACTAAATATAATCCATTTTTGATAATCGATTCCTTGTAATAAGGCTGCTGTAACTTGGAATAAGGCAAAAAGAATAGCTACTGGAGCATAATGGGCTAATACAGATGCCCCCATCGCACTTTCAGAGTAAAGCGTAAAGTATATTTCATTTGATAAAACTGAGATACCTAAAACAGCTGGTAATGTGATGAAGAACAAAATTTGATAAGACTTGTCCATTGCATTCCGTAAATGACCGTACTCTCCTTGAGTAAAGTATTTTGTAATGGTCGGTACAAGTGCTAAAGACAAACTTGTCGCAAGCATAACTGGAATAATCACGACTTTATGAGTACTAAAATTCAACATCATTAAGTACTTATCCGAAACTGCAGCCATTCCGATGCTTGCCATTGCACTATTAAACGTTAGCATATCGACTAATTGGAATAATGGATTGGCAAGTCCCACAAATATGATTGGAACAGAATAAGTTAATACTTCTTTATAAATTTCAGATAACTGTAATTTAGAATCTGTTACTTTACCTTCATTACGAAGCAAGCTTAACTCTGGCTTATACTTTCTCCAGTAATACCCGAGTACTAATAATCCTCCAATTGCTCCTATGAAGGCAGCAAATACTGAAAGTGAAATCGCTGTCTCAGTTTTCCCTTTTAATAAAACTACGATAATAAATGAGCCAACTAATAAGAAAATAATACGAACAATTTGTTCTATTAATTGTGATATGGCAGTAGGCTCCATTTTGTTATATCCTTGGAAAAATCCACGACATAAACTCATGAACGGTACTACGATTAGTGCAAAACTAACCCATCGAATAACGGAAGCAACTTGTTCAACTGAAAATACTTGATCTTCACTTTTAATAACTACTTCGGCAATTGGCGTTGCTAATAAATTTAATATTAAAAATGATGCAACCCCAGTAATGGTCATGACCAACATACCGGACTTCATCAATTTATAGCCTGACTCGTAATCATCCATCGTATTGTATTTTGATACGAATTTTGAAACTGCTAATGGAAGACCCGAAATGGCGATACTCAGCATAATGGAATATGGAATATAGGCATATTGGTATAATGCGATATTCTCTTCACCAATAATTGCGTAAAAAGGAAAAATATAAATTAACCCAAGCACTTTCGATAAAAACATACCAATGGTTAATACCGCCGTGCCTTTCATCAAAGTGGACATCCAATCCATCCTATCTATTTTAGGTTGAAAATCAATGTAATGGAATTTTATGTTAATAGACATTTACCTACAGTTTAACATTTGTATTTATGTATTAGAATCAAAAGCATCCGTTTCAATTCTATTCACCATTATAATTGTATGTTTTCATTAAGTTCATTAAAAAAGAAGCACTATCTCAAAAGAATGACGAATCATTCTTCTGAGACAGTCCTTTTGAAATTTTTACTATTTACCTAAGGTAAGATATCTGAAACTTTATGCTGCTACTTCATCGATAAAGAAACGTTTATACCATACTAGGAATACATAGGCTGTCCAAATATAGCGAGCTCTATTTGCTTTACCTGTGTAATGTTCGTCTAAATAACCAACTAATTCTTTTACATCGAAAAATTCATGTGTAAAGTCAGCTTGGAACATTTCTTTTACTAATTGATAATATTTGTCCTCTTTTAACCAGTGACGAATCGGTACTGGGAAGCCTAACTTTTTACGTTTCGCCCATTCTTCCGGCAATTCTTTATTTGCTGCAAGTCGAAGCGCGTATTTCGTATCGATATCGTTAACACGATATTTTGATGGAATGTTTTTTGCCAGTTCCATTACTTCTTTATCTAAGAAAGGAACACGTAATTCCAACGAATGCGCCATACTCATACGGTCAGCCTTCAATAAAATATCACCAGGCATCCAAAGATTTAAATCTAAATATTGCATTTTTGAAACATCATCATGACCTGGAACTTCATCATAAATACGTTTTGTAATTGTACGAACTGCTGGACCGTTACGATATTCAGGTTTTAAAACGTTAACTGCATCGTTTTCATCCCATACGATTGCTTCACCAATGAAACGTTCCTCAACTGTTTCCCCACCTTTAATAAGGAAGTTAGAAACTTTATTTTTCGGTAACTTTTCGGCAATCTTACGAACAACCTTACGTAGTCCAAATGGGACCTTTTCATATGATTCCATTTTTTTAGAGTTTTTGTACCATTCATATCCACCAAAGATTTCATCAGCACCTTCACCCGATAAAACTACAGTTACATCTTTACTTGCGAGTTCACATAGGAAATAAAGCGGTACACTTGATGGGTTCGATTGTGGTTCATCCATATGATATTGAATTGTTGGAAGTGCTTCGAAGCATTCTTCAGCTGAAATATACTTACTTTCGTTCTCAATTCCTAAAATATCACACAGATCTTTTGAATGAGTTGTCTCATTAAACATCGACTCATATTCACTAAATCCAACTGAAAACGTTTTGTTTGGACGCATTAGTGCAGTAACGTAACTAGAGTCAACGCCTCCTGAAAGAAACGCCCCTACTTTTACATCACTAATTTGGTGAACATCAACCGATTCCTTCATCGTTTCACGAATCTCACCAACATAATTTTCTAGTGTATTATCTTTAGTATGGAACTTTTTATCCCAATAACGTTCCATTTTTGTTATTTTACCGTCTTTAATAATCATGTAGTGTGCAGGTGGTAATTTAAATACCCCTTTAAAGAATGTTTCATCCATCGAAGAATATTGGAATGTTAAATAAGGACGTAAAGCGTCTTTATTTAATTCTTTAATAAATGATGGATGTGGTAAGAATGATTTAATTTCAGATCCAAAGATAAATGTATTATCTGTTGTGTTGTTTGTGTAGTAAAGGGGTTTAATTCCAAAACCATCTCTAGCAATAAACATTAAATCATTTTTCTTGTCCCAAATACAAAATGCAAACATTCCGCGAAGTTTTTTCACAAATTCAACGCCATATTCAATATATCCGTAAATTAATACTTCACTATCTGATTTTGTTTTAAAAGGATGACCTTTTGCTACTAGGTCTTCACGTAATTCTTGGAAATTATAAATTTCACCATTAAATACTAGAACAATGTTTCCATCTGCACTGTAAAGTGGTTGATTGGCAACATCTGATAAATCAATAATACTTAGACGTCTAAATCCTAAAGTGACTTTGTCATCTGTATGTATACCACCGCTATCTGGACCGCGATGAATAATTGTATTCATCATATTTTCAATTGTTTGGTGATGATCTATTATATTTGTTCCGTTTACATAGCCGATAAATCCGCACATATTTTTTCACCTCGTGCCTAAAAATGCAATTCCTATTCATCATATCATGAATGGTCTTTTGTATGTTACAGTGTTACGATAAGAAAAACACATTTTGTCGCAATTTGTACAAAATGTTTTACTTTTAACTGATTTCATTAGTTGATAATTTTAATCAGCGTTTAAGATTATAAATCTTTTCTTAATAAGATTCAACGAAACATGATAAACAATGTTTCACAGTTTCATAGAAAATTGTAAAATTTTAATTCTTTAGGTTTACTATGTCCAAAAAGATGCTTTTTTATGTTTTTTGGAGATAATATGACTAGAACTATAAAAGAAAGTGAGTTTCATGTATGTATGACGTTATTGTAATTGGTGGGGGTCCCTCGGGTTTAATGGCAGCAATAGCCGCAGGTGAACAAAAGGGTCGTGTACTATTATTAGAAAA
>Ga0180215_1005642_pt1 | contig 10603 bp, 9 predicted proteins | sample eDN3rd37CBELigBY_FD_128871 | JGI IMG/M metagenome (GOLD analysis project Ga0180215, IMG submission 128871) | Enriched backyard soil microbial communities from Emeryville, California, USA - eDNA 3rd pass 37_C BE-Lig BY (version 2) (version 2) | ecosystem: Environmental > Terrestrial > Soil >...
CCAGTGCCCGCCGCGCCTCTGCCTCATCTGCAATCTTCCGTAGCCCCATCCGTGCCTCCTCAGGTCGGGTGAGGCTGATGCACGGCGGTCCTCTCTGTCATCCCGGTGTCGCTGATGGCTCACCTCCCAATGATCGACATGCAGGTCGCGATAAGGCGATCCTGGCTGCTCGTAGGAAGGTTTATGAACTAGCAAGGAGGCGTAACCCAGAGCGATGGGCGAGACACACGCGTAGGTGGGAATGGCAAGGTACCGTGAGTATTGGAGGGCAGAACTAACGGTATTGGAAAATTAGTGCGTGAGGCGACATCTACCTTGACACTCACCGCAGGCAGCGTCTGGATCAACGAGTACAGAGTGCGCCGCGCCGACGGTTCGTGGGGCAACGTACTGGATCGCAGCTTCGTGGAGCGCGACGCTGCGGGCAGGGTGATCCGGGTCACCGGTGCGTCGGCCGACGTCACCGAGCGGAGGCACCTCGAGCAGCAGCTTCTCCTCACCGACCGACTCGCGTCGCAGGGCAGCCTCGCGGCCGGGATCGCCCACGAGGTGAACAACCCGCTCGCCTTCGTGATGTCGAACCTGCACGTGCTCGCCTCGAGGCTCGGGAGATTCGCCGGCGTGCCGCACGAGCTCAAGGACGACCTCGTTCGGATCGTCGAGGAAACGCGGGTGGGCACGGAGCGGATGCACGGGGTGATGAGGGACCTCAAGTCCTTCTCGGCGCCGGAGGCGCCCGAGCAGCTCACGCCGGTCGACTTGAGCGAGGCGCTTGCAAGCGCGCTCACTCTCGCGCATCCGGAGCTCCGGCTCCGCGCACGGGTGGTCACCGCCTACGGAGCCGTGCCGCTCGTGCGGGCGAGCAGCGCGCGGCTTGTGCAGGTCTTCTTGAATCTGCTGATCAACGCCGCCCACGCGATCGAGCCGGGGCGCATCGCTGAGAACGAGGTCGCAATTCGCACTTTCGTGGGCGCGGATGGTCTCGTAGCGGCCGAGATCCGCGATACAGGAAGCGGCATTCCTTCTCGTGTCGCCGCGAGCATCTTCGAGCCGTTCTTCACGACGAAGACCGTTGGGCAGGGGACCGGGCTCGGCCTCGCCATCAGCCAGCGGCTCGTTGGACAGATGGGAGGTCGGCTCGAATTCGAGAGCGTGGAGGGCGAGGGCACCACCTTTCGCGTGCGATTGCCCGCGGTCTGAGACTGATTCAAAAGCTCAGAGCCTGGCCGTCGGTAGACCAACAGGAGACATCTCGCCTGTCGACCGATGATTTCTCGCGTGCCGTTCCGTCGATGCTCTGGTCGTCTGCTGCCGCCACCTTACTGGCGCCAGACAGGCAAGTTCGGAGATCGAGATGACGTACGTAGAAGGATTCGTGATCGCAGTGCCTGCAGCCAACCGGGAGACCTACCGGAAATACGCTGAGGAGGGGGCGAAGCTCTTCAGGGAGTACGGCGCGACTCGTGTCGTCGAGGCCTGGGGCGACGACATCCCCGACGGAGAGGTCACCGACTTCAAGGGCGCGGTGAAGGCGAAGGACGACGAGGTCGTCCTCTTTTCGTGGATCGAATACCCCAACAAGGCGGTGCGGGATGCGGCCGTCCAGAAGATGATGAAGGACCCTCGGATGCAGGCGCTGGGCGAGATGCCCTTCGACGGCCAGCGAATGATCTTTGGTGGCTTCGACGTCATCGTCGACGACCGCTGAGGCGCATCACCCGACACAGCCGTCCAGGGTGACGTTGAGGCTGAAGCTCAGGAGCCCCATGGGGGCGGTTCATGCATCTTGGCGACGGAACAGCAGGCCGTCGCCGGCCTTACCCCTCTCCGGCGAAGACCCCATGGAACGACAGAGGAATCCTCTGATCGAAATGGACGCGTGCGACGGGACCGTCCTCGAGGTGCTGGCCGTCGAGGACCGCCAAATAGCTCGTGTCGTTCGCTGGATCGTAGACCAGGTTGAGGATCCAGCCGTCATCCTCGACCTGGCTGCGAGGCACCAGCACCGGCTCGCCGGGGATGTGTCCGCGAGGCGCGATCCACTGGGTCGAGCGCTGGTCGCGAAGGCTGAAGCGGGAGACGCCGCGCTCGACCTCGCTGCCGTCGGCTTTCTCGATCTGCGCGAAGACAATCTCGTGCCGCGCCCCCGCGACCATCGGATGAATCTGGGGCATGTCACACGCGAGGTCGAAGAGCCGGGTCTGCTCGACCTTCCCCGTCGAGAGGTCCAGGTGGAGCCGCGTAAGCGTCGGTGTCCCCTCGCTGCCCTGCAGCAGATCGAAGTCGTCGATCGTGATCCTGGACTGCCTGCAGAGGTCGATGCTCGGGCCGCCGCCGTCTTCGAATGCGTTGGCGATGTGCCACGCCCAGAAGGGCTCGAGCTCATACGTTCGCGCGGCGTCGACGTCGTCGATCGGCACGACGAAGAGCCGCGTCCCAAGCTCAGGCCGCCATCGGAAGAGCCGGGTGAAGTCGCCGGCGCCGAGAACCGCCCGCCAGAGAATCAACTCGATTGGACCGAGCAAGATCAGCAAGTGTCGATCGGTGGCGATGAAGTCGTGCACCATGCTCTGCCATGGCGCAGTGAGGGTCCCGAGCTTCCGCGCAGCGCCGTGGCCAGGCAGCGCGAAGAGATCGATCTCCATCTTCCTGCCGTAGCGCAGCCCGAAGTTGAAGGTGGTCTGAAGGGATGCCACACGATGCGGATGCGCCGAGAAGCTCGTCGGAATCACGCCGAGGTCCGTCGCCTCCAGGGTGTCGAGGGTCTCCAGGTCCATCTCCTGCGGCAGCCCTCCCTCCATCAAAGCGAAGAGCCTGTCCTGCCAGAGGAAGGTCGAGGTATTTCCCGTGGTCTTGGACCTGCCTTTGCTCACCGCCTTCATCCGATCCAGGAAGCGCGCGGACGAGTTGTAGAGGAACCGCCCGGCAGCGCCCTCTTCGCGGTAGCCCGCGCTCTCGACGACGCGGCTCGCCCCCAGCGGCCTCTCACCGCCGAAGTGCACCGCGGTGATCGCGCCGTCTGCCTCGAAGGGATGGTTCACCTTCGTTCCGAAGCGCTCGAAGATCCCCGGTCCCGCCCGATAGAGCGTGCCGCGCAGACCCTCGGGCAGCGTTCCTTCGACCCGTAAAGGCTCGAAGCCATGAGGCCTGGGGAGGTTCTGGAGAAGGGGATGGTTCAGCTTGGACGCCATGGGGACCTCAATCTTCTTGGAGGAAGCCGCCATGTAAGTTAGAGTTACTTACTTCGCAAGATCGATCTTCGCCGAGAGGCTCGAGCCATGACCCGATCGCCCACCAAGCGCCCCTACCACCATGGAGATCTCAAGCGTGCCCTCCTCGACGCAGCTCTCGAACTCCTGCAGGAGAATGGCGTGGAGGGGCTCACGGTTGCCGAGATCGGCAGGCGGGTGGGGGTCTCCTCCGCCGCCCCATACAAGCACTTCGCCGATCGCCATGCGCTGCTCCGGGCCCTGGCTCTCGACGGAAATCGGCTCCTCAACGAGAAGATCGCCGAGAGGGTCGGCTCTGCCACCGATCCCGAGGAGGCTTTCCGTCTCTCTGGAGTTGCATACATTCGCTTCGCCGCTGAGAACCCCGCGCTCTTTCGACTGATGAGCGATCCATCCCTGCTCGACTACGGGGCGCCCCCAGATGACCTCGAGGCCCCGGAGAACCTGCAGGACGCAATGAAGACATTCTGGAGCGATCTCGGCGGGCTACTGCGCTCTGGGGCTGCTGCAGCAGCGGACGATCCTCTCCTCGAGCAGCTCAGAGGACGGGCCCTCGCCCTGGGGGTGGCGAGCCTCTTCGTCAGCGGTGTCTTCGGAGCCCTTGGGATCTCCATCGACGACGCCGAGCGCATCGCTCACGCGTCGCTAGGTGGAGATCTCCCGGCACGAGCTCGTGACTAAACGGCGGGAGGGAAGGCAGAGCGCGACTTCGATCTGAACCCTTTGTCATGGCAGCAGATCGTGTGAGACTGAGGCATGAGTGATCGCTTGAAGGCCACTGGCGCCGATGAGTTGTCCAACCCTCTCGAGCCCACACGGCGCACGCCCTCCGGGTGCTGTCGGTGGTCGGATGGCCTAGCGGTGATGCGATGAGCGGGATCCCCATCGGCCACGAAGAAGAGGGGCACCGAGGCGGATTCTTCTTCGAGGAAGGAGGCAAACGCCTGGGAGAGATGACCTACAGCCGGGTCAATGAAGCGCTCGTCATCATCGACCATACCGAGGTGGATCCGTCGCTCGGCGGGCGGGGCATCGGACGAAAGCTGATCGATGCCGCTGTGGCGTGGGCTCGCGAGAACAACACGAAGATCATGGCCACCTGCCCGTTCGCCAGCGCCCAGCTCGCGAAGGATCCATCCATTCGTGATGTCTGGGCAGGCTGATCGCCAACTGACTGGTCTCAGCTTCGCGTGGGGCCCAATCTCAATGGGGCGCCGGTCATTCGTCCGATGAGGCTTCGTCATCCTGCGCAGCGTTCCGCCATGCCTCGGCATCCTTTGGGGTGCGCAAGAGATGGAGCGTCGCCAGGGTGAAGAGCGACAGCGCGACCGCCAGTATGTAATGACCGTAGGCAGTCGCTACTCCAATACCCGCGGTGATCCACACGCCGACCGCCGTCGAGACGCCAGCGACATCGTGTTGCCCTTTCAGGATCGCCCCGCCTCCGATGAAGCCTATGCCCGCGAGCAGTCCCTGCAGGACGCGCGCTTGAGCGTCCGCATTCTGATCGAACGTCGTCGCTCCCAGGAGGACGAAGGCGCAAGATCCCAGCGCCACAAGTGGGAAGGTCCGCAAGCCGGGCGTCCGCGCCAACTGCTCCCGCTCCCAGCCAACTGGTAGCCCAAGGACATACGCCACCAACAAACGCCCCACGGACACCAGGTCCTCAGACCAACCCTCGCCCATCATGTGGCTCCTCCAGCAGCAGTCTGTCCGGATATGCGGTTGCGAGCCCTCCTACCGGTATATGGCAGGCACACATGACCCGGGAGTGCCCTACGGCGGCAAGCGTCTGTAAGGTGGCATTCGGGAGGGAGGAGAAGGGGTTCTGGCGGATACGCGTAAAGGTCTCTCCAAACATTTCACCCGCGTTGGTCGAGTTCAGCGGATCCCCTGGTCCGGGCTCCTCGGCGGACTCACGTAGATGCCGAAAGGTCGTAACCAGCTCGCACTTCGGGCGGAACTCGGGCCCAGAGCGAAGGGACCCCACGTGCCGCGCCCTCTCATGTCTTTCGAAATCTCCGGCCCATTGATCGGCACCCAAACCCGGGCATCCCGTCGTTCGATTACGGGCAAGGGAAGTCACGATGCCAGACGAGGAGGGCAACACCGCAGTCGGAAGGCCGCAATGACGAATGGCGACTGGATGCGGCCGAACAGTTGGCGACGACCGCAGTGGGCGTAATCTTGCGCGACCCATTTCCCGGAGTAAGGTTGGCATCTTGGGGAGCACCACTCGACGTTCGTGCGGATCTTTGCGGACAACGTTCCACTTTATTTCCGCGACGTGGTGTCGCAGCGATGGAACAGATTGGGCCGACTGGGAGCCCGCTGGTTGGTAGTTCCCAGCAATTCGGGGAGTCAGGAACATGGCCACTCTAATCCCTTCACTGAACCAATCCCTCGCGCACATGTCTTCAGGCGAAGCTCGGGTGGCGCGACGCCTCGAAGAGAAGCTCGAAGACGATTACCTCCTCTGGTACGATGTTCCAATTGGGGGGACCGGTCGACAGCCCGACTTCATCATATTCAATCCACGAAGGGGAGTTCTCGTCCTGGAGGTGAAAGACTGGAAACGTGATTCTCTTCAGAAAGTCGACAAGAAGCACTGGCATCTAATTACAAGTGACGGCCTTGTCCAGAAGCAGAATCCCCTCGAGCAAGCGCGGGATTATGCGCTTCTCTTGGCGGACCTTCTCAAGAGGGATCAGGCGCTTCTCGACTCTAGTGGGAACTTGATCATCCCATGGGCCTTCGGAGTGGTCCTGACGAACATCACGAGACGCCAGCTAGTTGAGGCGAACCTTGATCAGGTTCTCCCAGCCGAGAAAGTCATCTGTAAAGACGAGATGCTTGAGGACGTTGAGCCGGGAGCGTTCCAAGAGCGCCTATGGGGGATGTTTCCTTGGTACCCCAAGCGCCCGATTTCTCTTCCCCAGATTGATAGAATTCGAGGAGCGATCTTCCCGGAACTGAGGATCGGCGCCCAGCGGGAACTCTTTGGCAAGGAAGAGGTAAAGGCGGACCTACCGGACCTCATCCGGATCATGGATCTTCAGCAAGAGCAGCTCGCTCGGAGTCTGGGCGGTGGGCATCGTGTTATCCATGGGGTGGCGGGATCGGGAAAAACCATGATTCTGGGATATCGTTGCATTCAGCTTGCAAAACATCTTCGTAAGCCAGTTCTCGTCCTTTGTTTCAATCGCGCATTGAGTTTGTGGCTAGATGAGCAGCTACGTGCGCGAGGGGTCACAGAGTCGGTCCATGTTCGGAGCTTCCATGTATGGTGCCGGGAGCAGCTGGTACATTATCAGGTTGGCCTCCCACCTCGCGGGCTGGATTCTCAAGAGTACGCGGAGCAGCTGGTTCAGCGCGTCATTGCTGGTGCGGATCGAGGACTCATACCGTTGGGTCAGTATGGAGCGGTGCTGATTGACGAGGGACATGATTTTGAGCCTGAGTGGCTCAAGTTGGTGGCCCAGATGGTCTCGCCCGACACCAACAGCTTGTTGTTGCTCTATGATGACGCGCAATCGATCTATCAGAAAAAGCGATTTAGTTTTCGAAGCGTCGGGATTCAGGCGCAGGGAAGAACGACGATTCTTCACCTCAACTATCGAAATACAGCTGAGATTCTCTCTTTTGCCCATGACTTTGCTCGGGATGTCCTCGAGCCCAAGGAGAGCGATGATGACGGCATCCCCCTCATCGCTCCCAAGACTGCAGGAAGGCACGGCCCGAGTCCGGAGCTTCTTCTCCTACCATCACTCGGGAGTGAGGTCGCCTTCATTGCCGAGAAGTTGGGCAGACTTCACGAGAAGGGCCGGATACCGTGGAGGGACATGGCCGTTCTCTATCGAAGCAAGCGGGTCGGTGAACTCGTTGCGTCCGGGCTCTCAAGGGTGGGGATCCCTGCAGCGAAGATTGAGAAGGGAGCACGAGGGCATGGCTTCTTAGACAGCGACAGCGTGAAGTTGACGACTTTCCACTCGAGCAAGGGACTGGAGTTCCCGGTCGTTGCGATTCCAGGGGTGCGAAAGCCCGATGCAGGAGATTCCCGTGCCAAGGAGGAGGCGAAGCTCCTATACGTCGCCATGACTCGTGCATTGCAGGAGTTGATCGTGACTGGTCCGTCCTCGCCCCGGTCCTGAACGTCGGGAGAACTTGGCGCCGAGGTCCCGAACGCAGATCGAACAGGCCTGGGCAGCGTACTTCGGGTCGTTCATGCGTGCCCCTTCCAACCGGAGCTGCTCGGGGCACCGCCACTCACCGGAGGCTCACTGCGACTGAGGGAGGAGGAAGGCGAGCGTTCGCGCCGATTCGGGTTATGAACCGGGCCATGACCGCCGCGTCCGAAGCCCCCATCACCCGCGCCTCCGTCGCACGCCAGGCATGGCCCATCATCCTCGCCAACGCGGCCCTCCCCGCTCTCGGCCTCGTCGATACCGCGGTGATCGGTCATTTCGGAAGTGAGGTGGACCTCGGGGCGCTGGCGCTGGGTTCGCTCCTCTTCAACTTCATCTACTGGACCTTCGTCTTTCTCAGGATGTCGACCACCGGCTTCGTCGCCCAGGCGCATGGGGCAGGGGACGACGCGGGGGTTCGGGCGACGCTCGCTCGATCGGTCCTCCTCGGGCTCGCGCTTGGCGTGGCGGTGATCGCGGTGCAGCTTCCCTTGGGCTGGCTCTACTTCGGCCTCGTCGACGGGAGCGCCGCGGTGGAGGCGGTCGCCAGCGAGTACTACCTGGCCCGGGTGTGGGGTGCGCCCGCGGCCCTCGCGCTCTATGCCTACAGCGGGGCGCTCATCGCCCTGGGCAAGAGCCGCGCGCTGCTCGGCGTCCACCTCTTCCTCAACGGTCTCAACGCGGCCCTCGACATCTGGTTCGCTGCGGGCCTCGGGATGGGGGCGAGGGGCATCGGTTTCGGCACGGCCATCGCCGAGTGGACCACCTGCATCCTCGCCACCCTGATCCTCGTGCGCCTCCTGCGCAGGCGGCACCAGGACGGCGCCCCCTTCCTCGTCTGGCGGCAGATCCTCGATCCCGCGCTGGTGCGGGCCTCGCTTCAGGCGAACGGCAACATCATGCTCCGCACGCTCTGCCTGCTCGCCGGCTTCGGCTTCGTCACGAACCAGAGCGCGCGCTTCGGTGACGTCACCCTCGCGGCCAACCATGTGCTCCTGCAGTTCGTCTCGTTCAGCGCCTTCTTCCTGGACGGCTTTGCCTACGTCGCCGAGGCGCAGGTAGGGGCTGCGGTCGGGAGTCGGGACCAGGGACGCTTCCGCCGCGTTGTGCGCCTCACCAGCGAGCTCGCCTTCGCCACGGCTGCCATCCTCGCCGCTGGCGTCTTCCTCTTCGGACCCAGGATCCTCGAGCTCCTCACCTCGCTGCCGGACGTCACCGCTGCCGCCGCGACCTACCTGCCGTGGGCTGCCCTCTATGTCTTCTTTTCGGTTGGCGCGTTCCAGCTCGACGGGGTCTTCATCGGCGCGACCCGGACCCGCGAGATGCGCAACGCTGGTCTCGTCGCTGTATCGATTTTCCTCGCTGCCGCTCTCCCGCTCGTGGACCTCTTCGGCAACCATGGCCTCTGGGGCGCCTTCGTCCTCTTCGTGATCGCGCGCGGTGCAACGCTCCTGCCCTCTTTTCGTCGGCTGGAGGCGGGTCTGGCGCTGGCACCCCAGGCTTCGGGAACTCCGGCGCGCATCGGTGCTTGAGTGCGATGAACGCCGGTTGTGGGAGCCGTCCGCGCAGTGTCTGGAGCCGACCCGAGGTCTCGCTCGACTCGGCGAGTCTGACCTCAGGTGCTGAAGGCACGGATCTCGACTTCACGCTGGATGTCCACTCTCCATGAGAGGGGGGAAAGCGCTCCCCTTGTCGGAGCGGATCTTCCGCAGTAGAAGATGCGGTCGAGTCAGACACGCCATACCCCAGGAGGCTGAGAGATGAGCGAGCTCGTACCGAGCGCTATCGAGGATTACGCAGCGGCGCACTCCAGCCCGCTCCCCCCTCTGCTGGACGAGGTCGCGACCAGGACCCGCGCCGAGACCACCGCCCCGCAGATGATGGTGGGGAAGCTGGAGGGCAACGTCCTGCGGATGCTGGTGCGGCTGATGGGGGCGAAGCGGGTCGTCGAGGTCGGGACATTCACGGGCTACTCGGCGCTCTGCATGGCCGACGCGCTCCCCGACGACGGGGAGCTGATCACCTGCGAGCTGAACGACACGCATGCGGCGATTGCGCAGGAGCACTTCGACAAGAGCCCGGATGGGAGGAAGATCCACCTTCGCAAGGGTCCCGCCATCGAGACCCTCCGTGGTCTTCCCGCAGAGTCCTTCGACCTGGTCTTCATCGACGCCGACAAGCAGGGCTACCCTGCCTACTACGAGGAGGCGATCCGGATCCTCCGCAAGGGCGGGCTGGTCGTGGGAGACAACGTGCTCTGGAGCGGTGAGGTCCTCGATCCGAAGGATGAGTCCGGTCGGGCGATCGTCGCCTTCAACGAGCTGGTGCGCCGGGACCAGCGGGTCGAACACGTCCTGCTCACGGTTCGGGACGGGATGATGCTCGCGCGAAAGCGCTGAGCGTCTGAAGGGTCACCGCGCCCTCCGGCAGCAGCCTGAGCCGTTCCTCATCACGAGGCCGGTGGACGCCCCTCAGCGCTTGTTCTCAATCAGCTCGATCTTGTAGCCGTCGGGATCCTCCACGAACGCGATCACGGTCGTGCCGTGCTTCATCGGTCCCGGCTCACGCACGACCTTGCCGCCGCCCGACCGGATCGAGTCACAGGCGGCCCGGATGTCGTCGACGCCGAGGGCGATGTGCCCGAAGCCGTTGCCCAGATCGTAGCTCGTGGTGTCCCAGTTCCAGGTTAGCTCGATCGCGGGGTGGCTCTCCTCGGGGCCGTAGCCGACGAAGGCGAGGGTGAACCGACCATCGGGATAGTCCTGCTTTCTCAAGAGCTTCATCCCAAGGACACGCGTGTAGAAATCGAGGGAGGTGTCGAGGTTCCCGACCCGGATCATCGTGTGGAGGATTCGCATGCTCGATCGCATAGCGCGGGAGCGCTGGGGGATCCACGGAAAGAAGGGCTGCGAGTCGGTCAGGATCGATGATGGGATCGCCCATAAGGGGGCGTAGCCGGCCATGTCCCCAGGGACCCGCGCTCCCGAATGGACGCCTGATGGAAGGGATCGGAAACGCCTCCACTCCGCGGAAACGCCTCCTCTCCGCGGAAACGCCCCATCTCCGCGGAAACGCTCCATCTTCGCGGAAACGCCCCATCTCCGCGGAAACGCTCCATCTCCGCGGAAACGCCCCATCTCCGCGGAAACGCTCCATCTTCGCGGAAACGCCCCATCTCCGCGGAAACGC
>Ga0180215_1005644_pt1 | contig 10598 bp, 6 predicted proteins | sample eDN3rd37CBELigBY_FD_128871 | JGI IMG/M metagenome (GOLD analysis project Ga0180215, IMG submission 128871) | Enriched backyard soil microbial communities from Emeryville, California, USA - eDNA 3rd pass 37_C BE-Lig BY (version 2) (version 2) | ecosystem: Environmental > Terrestrial > Soil >...
GGTATTTCGACAGCCTGGATACGGAAGAGGCCACGGCGGTGGCGGACTATCTCTCGAGGATGCGTGGCCCGATCCGGGATCACGATCGCATGAACAGCGACGGCACGACCAACAACTAAAAGGCTGGGCCGCTCATGGATGCGAAGGCGCACGCGGCATATGGCCTGGATGGTGAAGCCGTCAAGGCGTTGCTTCAGGGCGCGGTGCTCAAAGGCCGCGACCCGCTCGAAATCCTGCGCGATGCGTCGATCGATCCGGCGGTTTACGGAAATCCTCACGCGGCGATCGATGGCCGCTCGCTCGTCAGGCTGGTTCGTCGGATCCAGCGCTCGATCGACGATGTGTATCTCGGGTTCCTCTCGCAAGGCTGCAGGCTGGCGCTGGAGACCGAGCGCATGCTGTCCTTCCTCCACTGCGCCACTTTCGGCGAGGCCTTGCGCGTCAGCATCCGGTTCACCGATGCAATGTCATCGGACGTGGGGCCCTGGATCGCCGAAGAGCACGGCTCCGGACTGCAGCACATCTGCAAGTACCAGACGATCGCAGGCGTCGATCGGGACATCCTGGTGTGGATCCGCTTCGTCTGGATCTACCAGATGTTCAGCTGGCTCATCGGTCGTCCGTTGGCGCTGCGTGGTGTGTCGGTTCGGGGCTCGCGGCCGGTGCAGGCGAATGGCTTCGATCGCTGGGCGCTGTTTCGTTGCCCGGTGACGTTCAACGCCCCGGTCGATGCGCTCTGTTACAGCTGGAGCGACCTCGCCGTCCGGCCGGTGCACGGCTCGATCTCGGAGTACGAAGAATATTATTCAGGCGAGCCCGACTGGTTCGATTCACCGGGACACGGTTTGAGCTGGCAGGAACAGACGCAGCAGGTGCTGATCGATCTGCAAAGAGCGGGGATGTGGTCGGCGCCGATCGAAGTGGTTGCCGCGCGCCTTCGCACTCGTCCTCGCCGCTTGCGTCACGACCTGGCGCTCGAAGGCGCGAGCTTTCAGGACATAAGAACGCGGTTGCGAGGCGAGCTGGCGGGGGCCTATCTGCTGGCGAGCGACGTGCCCATCACGGCCATCGGTCTTGCGCTGGGGTTCAGCGAGCCTGGCAGTTTCTCGCGTAATTTTATCGCGTGGTCCGGCATGACGCCGTCCGCGTATCGCGCCGAGTACATCTCGGACCCCGCGAAGGTTGCCGCCGCGACCGCTTTGCTCAGAGAGCGTCGCATCTCCTAGCGCAGGGGCCGGTCGGCGCCTGGTCACTTCTGCCAAATCCGTCTGTCACTCCCGCCATGGCCTTCGTTTTCAGGCCGATGGCATTCTCACGCGCAGAGGCTGGCAAACCAGCCCTGTGACGACAACACAAATCGGGGGGACGGATGAAACTGATACGCACCGCTGGATGGTTCCGCAGCAGCATGATCTGCCTGGGGGCTTCCTCGCTTCTCCATGGGTTCGGGCTGACGGCGCAGGCGCAGACTCAGGACCCGGCCCGGCGCCAGCCGGACTCGGCGCCCATCGCCGACAAGGACGTCATCATCGAAGACATCGTGGTCACGGCCGAGAGACGCAGCGAAGGTTTGCAGAACGTTCCCATCGCGATCACCGCGCTTTCGGGAGACACGCTGCAGGATGCTGGGGTCACGAGCGTGGGCGAGCTGGTGCAGCTCACTCCCAGCCTGCAGTTCGGTGAACGCTTCGGCAACGTATTCATCGCCGTGCGCGGCATCGGTCAGGCCGGCCAGGACATCGGCAGTCAATCAGGCGTCACGGTGTCACAGGACGGCGTGCCGCTGCTCAATCATTTCATGATGGACGGAACGTTCCTGGACGTTTCGCAAGTCGCCGTTCTGCGCGGCCCGCAAGGCACCTTCGAAGGTCGCAACGCCACCGGCGGCGCGATCAATGTCTACAGCAACCAGCCCACGGACGAGTTCGCAGGCTCGATCGCCATCACTGCGGGGGAGTATGAACGTTGGGGCGTGCGAGGTTTCGTGAACGCGCCGCTCATCTCCGATCGCCTGATGGCTCGGGTCGCGTTCCAGAAAGAGCAGGCCGATGGCTGGCTGAGGAACGACACCCTGGGCATCGACAAGAACGACACCGATCTGACCCAAGTGAGAGCGTCGTTGCTCGGCAAGGTCACCGAGGACTTCACCGTTCGCGCCATCTTCGAAGGGACGCGGGATCGCGGCAATCCTGCCTTTGCCACCGTGCTGGGGCGCGCGCGTCCGGACAAGCCGACGATCGTCGAGGTGGCGGACCTGCCGCAGAACGATCTGGAGAATCGGGTCGTGTACATGAACCACACCGATCAGCGGGACACCGAAAACTATAAATCGATCCTGATCGCCAACTGGGACGTGAGCGCCGGGCTCACGATCACTTCGACGACCGGTTACATCCGGCACGAGCTGGAGCTCACCGACACCGACAACGACGGCACCGCCGGCGATTTCTCCGACTTCCCGTACGTCGGGATTCGCGTGAATCAGTTCACCCAGGATCTGACGGCTACCGCGGATCTGAGCAGCACGACCGACCTGATCGTCGGCGCGTTCTATATGAACGGCGACTCCAGCCAGCCGCTGGTCTTGAGCGTGCCGCCGTCGCTGATCGGTGCGTTCGTCTATCACCCGGTCGAGACTCTCGACTCCTATGCAGTCTACGCACAGCTTCGGCATCAACTGACGGACAGTGTTCGCGTGACGGTGGGCGCTCGATACACCATCGATGAGAAAGATTTCGAGATGGACGCCGAGGTCCTCGGCGCCAGCGTGCTCAATACGGCGGGCGATTCCTGGGGAGCGTTCACGCCGCGCTTCGTCATCGACTATGTTCCCAACGACAACACGCTGCTCTACGTGAGCGCGTCACGCGGTTTCAAGTCCGGCGGCTTCAATACGTTCGGAGACGTGTCCCAGCCCGTGAATCTGTTCGACCCGGAGTTCGTCTGGAACTACGAGGCGGGCTTGAAAGCTGCGTTCTTCCAACGCTCGCTGCGCATGGGAGTGACCGGCTTCTATTCCGATTATACGAACCTCCAGCAGACGCTGTTTCGCATTAATCCGCAGACCAATGTGAGATATCCCAGAGTGGAGAACGCCGCGTCTGCATCGATCTCGGGACTCGAGCTGGATGTGGAAGCGATTCCAGTGCGCGGCTTGCGGCTCAGAGGCTCGGCGACGTGGCTCGATGCGCAGTTCGGACACTTCACCAGCATCGATCCGATCTATCCCGAACTGGGCGATCAGGACCTGACCGGCAATCGTCTGCCGCAGGCGCCGCGGTGGCAGTTCGGCGTGTCGGGCGAGTACAGCCTGCCGATCTCCAGCAGCCTCGAGATCAAGGCGCGGGCCGACTACAAATGGCAGAGCGAGATCTATTTCGATCTGTTCAACAATCCTCTCAACACGCAAGGCACCTACGGGCTGCTGAACGCCTCGTTGTCGATCGGCACGCTCGATGAGCGTTGGTCGCTGACGGCGTTCGTGAGAAATGCCTTCGATGAGCGCTACGTGAGCCAGTCCTTGACGTCCGCGAGCGATACCGTTCCGGCACGCGTCGGGCAGCTGGGTCCGCCCAGCCAGTACGGCGTCACACTCAACCATCGCTTCTGAGTCGACCATCGTCCGATCTCATCGCAGCGGGCGGCGCTGGCCCATGCAGCGCTGCCTCGATGAGCCATCGCGACCTGCATGCTTGTGACAATGACGAACAACGAACCGACTCCGCAACTGCGGCTCTACCGGGAATGGCTCGATCGCGAACGCGGCCTCGCATTTGCCGACTATGCGGCGCTGTGGCGGTGGTCGACGCTGGGCCAGGCGGGTTTCTGGCGCAGCAGCTGGGATTATCACCGGCTCGAATCGCCCACGGCCTTTGCCTCCGTCATCGATAGCACGGTGATGCCCGGCGCCAGATGGTTCGACGGCGCGCAGGTCAACTACGCGCGCCAGGTCTTTCGTCATGTGGAGCTGGCCGAAGCGGCCAGGGTGCCGGCCATCATTGCAGAGAACGAGCAGGGCGAAGTCACGCAGCTGAGCTGGAGAGAGCTGCAAACGCGCAGCGCTTCGCTGGCGTTGGAATTGCGCCGTCATGGCATCGGTCGAGGCGATCGCGTAGCCGCCTATCTTCCGAACATTCCCGAGGCAGTCATTGCTCTGCTTGCCTGCGCCAGCGTGGGCGCCATCTGGACGGTGTGCTCGCCCGACATGGGCACGCCTGCCGTACTTGATCGTCTACGGCAAACCACACCCAAGGCGTTGATCGCGGTCGACGGCGTGTTCTACGGCGGCCGAGCAATGGATCGCAGCGCCGCCGTGACGGAAATCCGGCGTGAGCTGCCGAGCATCGTTGCGCTCTTCGTGATCCAGACGGGACACGCGGCCACGTCGATTCCGGGCTCGATCGATTTTCGTGTTGCGCAGTCGAGGCGCGACGACGAGGTCGCGGCCTTCGAGCCGGAATGGCTGCCGTTCGATCATCCTCTGTGGATTCTGTACTCGAGCGGCACGACCGGCTTGCCCAAGGCGCTGGTTCACGGGCATGGCGGCATCATCGTTTCGGCGTGCGCCGGTCATCTGCATCTGGATCTGGGGGCGAGCTACGATCCCAATACGTTCGGGGAGCGGTTTCACTGGTACACCGCGACCGGATGGGTGATGTGGAATCAGCAGGTCGGAGCGCTGCTCGCCGGCACGACGATCTGCTTGTTCGACGGTTCGCCTAGCGGCGCCAAAGCAAAGCCCGACTGGCGCACGCTCTGGGCGTTCGCGGCACGTCATCATGTGACCTGGTTCGGCGCGGGCGCCGCGTTCTTCAACAGCTGTCGCAAGGCCGGGATCAGCATCGATGATGCTGGCGATCTGAGCGCCGTGCGTGCACTGGGCAGCACCGGCTCGCCATTGCCGGCAGTTGTTCAGCAGTGGGGCACCGATCAATTCGCCGCGATCGGTCGCCCGGAACTCTGGTGGTGCAATATCAGCGGCGGCACGGATATCGCGGCCGCATTCTTCTCGGGCAATCGCGAATTGCCCGCCACGCCCGGCAGACTTCAATGCCTTCATCTCGGCGCTGCCGTAGAAGCATGGGACGAACAAGGCAACGCGGTATTCGAGCAAGTCGGCGAACTGGTCTGTACGCGTCCCTTTCCGAGCATGCCTCTGTATTTCTGGGGGGATGCCGACGGCAGCCGGTATCGAGCGTCGTACTTTCAACAATGGCCGGGCATCTGGCGACATGGCGACTGGTTGCAGATCGAGGCCGACGGCAGCTGCACGATCACCGGCAGAAGCGACGCGACCATCAACCGTCATGGGCTGCGCATGGGCACCGCCGATATCTATTCAGCCGTCGAACATCTGAGCGCGGTCGCCGACAGTCTGGTCATCGATATCGAAGACGGTGAGGGCGACAGCAAACTGCTGATGTTCGTCGTTCCGGCCGAGGGACGCGAATGGAACGCGGATCTGGAGTCGATCCTCGCGTCGGCGATTCGCCAGGCGCTGTCGCCGCGATTCATTCCCGACCATTTCATCTGCGCGCCCGGCATCCCTCGCACGCTGTCTGGAAAGAAACAGGAGTTGCCCGTCAAGCGCCTGTTCCAGGGATGGCCCATCGCGAAGGTGTTCAATCTCGATGCGATTGCGAATCCCGAGGTCGTCCCATGGTACAAATCGCGCGCGCAGGCCTGGCGGGAGAAGCTGTCGTGAAGGCCGAAGGCGCCAGCATGTCGTCACATCTCATGGCAGATCGCTCCGGCTCGCGGCCGGTGCGGCCACGATTGATTCTTGGCATGCTGTGCTTCGTCTACGTGCTCAACTTCCTCGACCGGCAGCTGATCTCGTTTCTGGCCAAGCCCATCCAGGATGGACTGCAGATCACCGATAGTCAGCTGGGCAGGATCACCGGCTTCTATTTCGCGCTGTTCTACTGCGCCATCGCCATTCCGGTAGGTTGGCTGGCGGATCGAACGAACCGGATGAAGGTGCTGTCGATCGCGTGTGCGCTATGGAGCGGGGCGACTGCGGCATGTGGGATGGCGTCCAGTTACGGGCAACTCGTCATCGCACGCATGGCCGTCGGCGTCGGCGAAGCGGGCGGCGTGCCGCCGTCCTATGCCGTCATCTCCGACTATTTTCCGCGTGAACGGCGGGGTTCCGCCATGGCGATCTTCAATCTGGGGCCGCCGCTCGGCTCGGCATTGGGGGTCGCCTTCGGTGCGTCGCTCGCGGTTGCCTTCGACTGGCGAACACCGTTCTACGTCATCGGTGCCATCGGCGTCGTCACTGCGATCGTCGTTTATATGGTGGTGCCCGAGCCGAGGCGCGGTGGACACGATGCGCCGATCGCGGCTTCGGCCAGCGCCGAGGCATCCGCGGGTTTTGTCTCGACCATCGCGAGGTTTTTTTCGAATCCCATCCTGCTGCTCGCGTCGATCGCAAGTGGCGCCGCGAACTTCATCACCTACGGTCTGAGCAATTTCGCAACGCTGTTCCTCATGCGCGAGAAGGGTATGCAACTGGGTGAAGTCGCGATCTGGTATGCGCTGGTGGTGGGTGTTTGCATGAGCGCAGGCATCTATGTTTCGGGTCGTCTCATCGACCGGTTCGCCGCTCGCGCCAAGGCGGCGTATGCCGTGATCCCGGCCATCTCGCTGGTGGTCGCCTTGCCGTTCTTCCTCGGCTTCGTCTGGGCGCCGCATTGGCCGCTGGCCCTCGTATTCCTGTGCGTGCCGATGTTTCTGAACTCGTTCTTTCTGTCCGCGACGGTGACGTTCGTGCAGGGTGAAGTGCGTCCCGATCAGCGCGTCATCTCGGGCGCCTTGCTGCTGCTGGTGATGAACTTCATCGGTCTCGGGCTCGGACCCACCTATGTCGGGATGGCGAGCGACTTCTTCCTCCCCAGCCAGGGCGATCACGCGCTGCAGACTGCGTTCTTCGCGCTGGCGCCGATGTATCCGATCGCGGCGCTGTTGTTCTTTACACTGGCCCGCCGGATCAAGCGATCTCAAACGTCCACAGGAGTCGGTACGCGATGAACTTCCGATCGTTCTTTGTCGCAGCCATCTTGAGCGCATGCGCGCTGCTCGGCGGATGCTCGACGCCCATTGGCAGTTCGCCAAGCGCAAGCGAGCCTGTCGTGAGCACGCCGGCCGGTACGCTGCGCGGCGTGCGCGAGGGGGATGCGAACGTTTTTCGCGCGATTCCCTATGCGTTGCCGCCGGTCGGCGAGCGCCGTTGGCGTCCTCCCACGCCGATGCCTCGCTGGAATGGTGTTCGTTCGGCTCAGAAGGCCGGCGTCGCGTGCATGCAGCCCGCGATGGCGGAGGGCCCCTACAATCGCGGTCCGCGGCTGGCCATGGATGAAGATTGTCTGACGCTCGATGTCACGGCGCCCGCCAACGCTCGTAACGCTCCGGTCATGGTTTGGATTCACGGCGGCACTCTGATCTGGGGCACGGCACACTCCAAGATGTATGACGGACGCGAGTTCGCCAAGCGAGGCGTCGTGCTGGTCTCGATCAATTACCGGCTCGGTGTGCTCGGCTATCTCGCTCATCCCGAGCTCAGCCAGGAATCGGCGGAGGCGATCTCCGGGAATTACCGTTTGCTGGATCAGATCGCAGCACTGCGATGGGTGCGAGAGAACATAGCGTCGTTCGGTGGCGATGCCAGCAACGTGACGATCTTCGGTGAGTCCGCGGGCGCCTTGAGTGTCGAGTATCTGCTTGCCTCGCCGGCGGCGCGTGGTCTGTTCGACAAGGCGATTGCGCAGAGCGGTTATCTGTTCACGATGCCGGAGTTGCGAGATGCGAAGTACGAAGAACAGTCGGCCGAGAGTATCGGCGCGGCGCTTGCTGCCAGACTCGGTGCGCCCAGTGTTTCAGAACTGCGGGCGGTGGGCGCGCGAGAGCTCGTCGATACCGCTGCGGCGGCAGGCTTTGCTCCTTACGGTACGATCGATGGCAAGATTCTGCCGCGGCAACTCGTCGATACGTTCGATCGGGGCGAGCAGGCGCCGGTGCCATTGATCGCTGGGTTCACGAGCGGTGAGATTCGCGGCCTGCGCTTTCTGCTGCCGCCGCAACCGACGAGCGCCGATGCCTATGCGAACGACGTGAAAGCACGTTACGGCGATCTCGCCGAGGAGTATCTGCGGATCTATCCGCCCCGTGATCTGGAACAAACACAGCTGGCTGCCACGCGCGATGCCGTTTTCGGTTGGGCATCGGAGCGACTGGTGCGGACGCAGGCTGCGATCGGACAGAATTCATTCCTGTATTACTTCGATCACGATTATCCGAGCGCAGCCGCCGCGGACCTCACGGCGTTCCACGCCAGCGAGGTGCCGTTCGTGTTCGGGACGTTCGAAGACACTCCCGCGGGCTGGCCTTCGATTCCCGACACGCCGACTGAGCGACAGCTCGCTGGCGCCATGCTCGACTACTGGACGAGCTTCGCACGCAGTGGCCAGCCCTCCGCGGCGAACGGTCCCGAATGGGAGCCTTACGCACCGAGCCGCGCTTACGTGACTTTCGTCGACACTCCGCAGCTCGCGAAGCCTTTCATGCCTGGGATGTATGAGCTGCATGAGCAGGCCATGTGCCGCCGTCGACAGTCTGGCTCGCAGTCATGGAACTGGCGCACGGGCTCGATAGCGCCCGTGTTGCCGCCGTCGACTTCCGAGTGCTCTTCGAGTGATGGGCAATGAGGCAAACCTCGTCAGTGCCTTGATTGCCCCAGGGGCTGGCGCCATGGTGGTCGCCGCATGCCCGCCCGCCGATTGCCGGTGCAGGGAACTTCGTTCGCCACTGTCCGTTAAACGAGGTTAGACGCCAGCGGCCTCCCGCTGCTGCCGGACAGTCATTGGCACAGGTGGTTCGATGAGTTTCAAAGAGAGTGGGCCGACGCACGAGTTGCTGCCTGGCGTGGACCAGGTGGGGCTGACGATCAGCGGACAGCATCTGGCGCGCCTGATCTATGGCATCCGCGACTGCGCCATTTATATGCTCGATCCCTCGGGCATCGTCATATCGTGGAACCCAGGCGCCGAACGAATCAAAGGCTATTCGGCGAGCGAGATCATGGGCCGCCATTTTGGGGAGTTCTATACGCCGGAAGATCGCAGCGCTGGCGTGCCGGCCCGAGCGCTCGCCATCGCGACTGCCAATGGCAAGTTCGAAGGGGAGGGGTGGCGGATCAGAAAGGACGGGACCCGCTTCTGGGCGAGCGTGCTGGTGGACGCGATCCGCAACGAGCAGGGCGAGCTCATCGGCTTTGCGAAGATCACGCGGGACATGACCGAACGACGCATGATGCAGGAACAACTGCATCAGTCGCAGAAGATGGAGGCGATCGGTCAGCTCACGGGCGGCGTGGCTCACGACTTCAACAATCTGCTGACCGTGATTCTCGGCAATCTCGATACGCTCTCTCAACTCTTACCGACCGGCCAGCCGCGCGCGCGGCGTTGTGTCGATCAAGCATTCAGAGCGGCGGAGCGTGCGGCCGGTCTGACACAGCAGTTGCTGGCCTTCGCTCGTCGCCAGCCGCTCAGGCCCAAGCCCGTGCAGATCAATCCCTTGCTGGGGCACTGGGTCGATATGGTCCGGCGCACGCTACCGGAGAGCATCAGCGTTCGCAGGATCGAAGATGAGAGTGTCGGCATGGCCGAGGTCGATCCGAATCAGTTGGAAAGCGCACTGCTCAACCTCGTTGTCAACGCAAGGGATGCGATGCTGGGCGGCGGCACGCTGACGGTGGAGACGGCAACGGCTCACATCAGCGAAAAGGACGCCAATCTTCTCACCGAGCTTGCTCCAGGCAGCTACGTGGTCATCTGCGTCTCCGATACGGGATCGGGAATGACGCCCGAGGTCCTGGAGCGCGCGTTCGATCCATTCTTCACGACCAAGCCCATCGGCCAGGGCACGGGGCTGGGGCTGAGTCAGGTGTTCGGCTTCGTCAAGCAGTCCGGCGGACACATCAAGATCTATAGCCGCGCCGGGCACGGTACGACCGTGAAGCTGTACCTTCCGCAACTACGCGACGGTGCGCCCGAGCAGAGCGAGTCTCATCTTGGCGAGATCGCCACCGGAGGGCGAGCAGAGACCATCCTGGTCGTCGAAGATAACGATGCCGTGCGCAGCTTCACGGCGGATACGCTGCGCGAGTTCGGCTTCAACATCCTCGAGGCCACCGATGCTTCGGAGGCGCTCAAGATCCTCGATCGAGACCGAGGCGTGGATCTGGTCTTCACGGACATCGGGCTGCCGGGCCTGAACGGTCGCGAGCTGGCGGCGACGATTCAGAGGCGCTATCCCGGCGTCCAGTTGTTGTTCACCAGCGGTTACGCGCAGATGCCGTCGCCTACTGCGACCAGTTCGGTCGCGGAGATTCCGCTGCTGTCCAAGCCGTTCACCCGAGCACAACTGCACAAGCGGATCGCCGAAGTCCTCAAGCGAACGTGACCTGCTAGCGCAACCCCCTCGCGAAAGCGAGATCAGTGACCTTCCGGCGCCTGGAAGTTATGCATTCCTTCCGGACGCGGATTGATCGCGAGACGCGTGGCCATGCCGTCTCCGCCGAAGCTGGCGCGATGCCA
>Ga0180215_1005645_pt1 | contig 10598 bp, 7 predicted proteins | sample eDN3rd37CBELigBY_FD_128871 | JGI IMG/M metagenome (GOLD analysis project Ga0180215, IMG submission 128871) | Enriched backyard soil microbial communities from Emeryville, California, USA - eDNA 3rd pass 37_C BE-Lig BY (version 2) (version 2) | ecosystem: Environmental > Terrestrial > Soil >...
ACGCCTTCGATCCCGCTGAGATCGCCGCCCTTCAGAACGAGACTCGCCGGCTGCTGGCGGATCCCTCTTCCCTCGATGCCGAGACGATCATCACGGAGCGGGGCAGCAACGAAGTCCGCTCCATCTTCGCCATCCACGAACAGAGCCGACTGATGGCGCGGCTGGCTGCCGACGAACGGCTGGCCGGCATCGCCTCCTTCCTGCTGGGGGACGAGGTGTACGTCCACCAGTCCCGGCTCAACTACAAGCCCGGCTTTAAGGGGAAGGAGTTCTACTGGCACTCCGACTTTGAGACTTGGCACGCGGAGGACGGCATGCCTCGCATGCGCGCCCTCTCAATGTCGGTGCTGCTGGCGGAGAACACGCCGCATAACGGCCCGCTGATGGTCATGCCCGGATCGCACAAGACCTACGTCACCTGCGTCGGGGAGACTCCGGAAGACCATTATCGCACGTCGCTGAAGAAGCAGGAATACGGCGTGCCCGACGAGCGGAGCCTCGCCACCCTTGCCGAGCGGCACGGGATCGACGCGCCAGTGGGCGGTCCAGGAACGATCATCCTGTTCGACTGCAACACGATGCACGGCTCCAACGGCAACATCACGCCATTTCCGCGGGCGAATGCGTTTCTGGTTTTCAACGCTCTTTCGAACCGGTTGCAGGCGCCTTTCGCGGCCGAAACGCCGCGGCCCACCTTCATTGCAAATCGCTCATTCGAACCCGTCGCAATCCGTTCGGGCGCGCTGCAAGGGAAGGCGGCATGATGCAGGGGCACAGCGTCGAGAAGATCGGCGGCACATCGATGGCGGCCACCGCCACCCTGTTCGATAACGTCCTGATCGCCGGGCGCACAGGCCGGGACCTGTATGGCCGCATCTTCGTCGTCTCGGCCTATGCGGGGATGACCAACCTGCTGCTGGAGCACAAAAAGACTGGCGAGCCGGGCGTATACGCCAGCTTCGCCCGCAATGATCCCGACTGGCGGGACGCGCTGGATCGCGTTCAGTCAGCGATGTGCGAGCGCAACGCCGCCATGTTCATCCGGGACGAGAGCCGGGAAGAGGCGGACCGGTTCATTCGCGAACGGGTCGAAGCACTTCGCGCCTGCCTCCATGACCTTGACCGTCTCCGGGCACACGGCCGCTTTTCCCTCAAGGACCAGTTGGTCACGGTGCGAGAGATGCTGGCCGGGTTCGGCGAGGCGCATAGCGCCCATTCCACCACGCTGATGCTGCGCGACAGGGGCGTGAACGCCACCTTCGTGGACCTGACGCTCTGGAGCGAAGAGGACCGCGTGAGCCTGGACCAGCGCATCCTGGAGGCGCTGGACCCGATCGACCTGGAAACGCAGATGCCGATCGTGACCGGGTATGCCGGCTGCGAGGGCGGCATGGTGCGCAGGTATGCCCGCGGATATTCGGAGATGACCTTCTCACGCATCGCCGTGCTCACAGGCGCAGCGCGGGCCATCATCCACAAGGAATTCCATCTTTCCAGCGCCGATCCCAAGCTCGTTGGAGAGACGCGGGCGCGAAAGATCGGTCGAACCAACTACGATGTGGCGGACCAGCTTGCCAATCTGGGCATGGAGGCGATCCACCCGCGCGCCGGACGGGGCCTGCGGCAGTCCGAAATCCCCTTGTGCGTCAGGAATACCTTCGATCGGGATGACGAGGGAACGCTGATCTGCGGTGACTATGTGTCCAACCGGCCCAAGGTGGAGATCGTCGCCGGCCTGCGCGAGTTGCACGCCCTCCAGTTTTTCGAACAGGACATGGTGGGCGAGAAGGGCTACGACAGCGGCATTCTTGCAGCGCTGGACCGACGCGGGGTCTGGATTGTCAGCAAGGTGTCCAACGCCAACACCATCACCCACTATCTCTCCGGCAGTTCGAAAGCGGTCGCCAAGGTGGTGTCCGATCTGGAGGAGGCGTTTCCGAGCGCGGTCGTTACGACCCGCCCCTGCGCCATGGTGGCGGCGATTGGCAGCGACATCTCCGCTCCGGGCCTTGTGTCCCGCGCGCTGAACGCTCTGGATGAAGCCTGCGTCACCGTGCTCGCGCTCCAGCACCAGATCCGCAACGTCGACGTACAGTTCGTGATCGAGCGCGACGACTTCGACGGAGCCGTGCAAGCGTTGCATTCCGCGCTGGTCGAGACCGGCAGGGCCGGTGCTGACAATCGTGCGGCCGCCTGATCCTGCGGAACCTTCCAGGCACGGCCCTCCTTTCTTGATGTGCTGAGCGCAGTTTCCTCCGTCCGCAGCCTTCTGCTCGCCATCTTCATGCTGATGGCGGGCGGAGGCTTCATGTCCACGCTTCTGGGCGTCAGGCTGGAGCGTGCGGGAAGCAGCGCCCTGACGGTGGGGATCGTCGGCACTGCCTATTTTCTGGGGCTGGTGCTGGGATCGACCCGGGCCGGGTTGCTGGTCGCGCGGGTCGGCCACATCCGCGCCTTCGCTGCCTTCGTCTCGCTCTTCTCCGCCAGCACGATCAGCTATGCGCTCTACCGAGATCCCTTCTTCTGGGCGAGCTTGCGGCTGATCGACGGCATCTGCGTCGCGGGAGTCTACGTCTGTCTCGAAAGCTGGCTGAATGAGCGGGCCGAGGGTGGCTCGCGCGGGACGGTGCTCGCTTCGTACATGATCGCCCTCTATCTCGGCCAGGCAGCCGGCCAGTTCCTGCTCAACATCAGCGATGCGAAGCCTTCGCTGCCGTTCATCGCAGCCTCGATCCTCGTCTCCCTCTCCGCCGTTCCCGTCGCCCTCACGCGGATCAACGCGCCAACCCTGCCCAGCAGTGAGACGATGTCGATGCGGGCGCTTTATGCGATTTCCCCATTGGGCGTAATCGGCGCGGCGCTGACCGGGGCGATGCTGGGGGCGTTCTATTCGCTGGGCGCGGTCTACGCCCGGCGCCTGGGAATGGACCTATCCTCCGTCGCATTGTTCATGAGCACGGTGATCTTTGGCGGTGTCGCGCTGCAATGGCCGCTGGGCATTCTCTCCGACCGCTTCGACCGGCGGCGGGTGATCGTGGTGGCCTTCGCGGGCACCCTCGCCGCCGGCCTTGCCGCGGCATTGACGACGGAGCCGGGGCTTCCACTTCTGGCGTTCGGCGCATTGTTCGGCGGGCTGAGCTTCGGCCTCTATCCGCTCTGCGTCGCGCACGCCAATGACCACCTCTTACCCGGGCAGCGAGTGGCCGCTAGCGGTGGGCTTGTGCTCACCTACTCGGTCGGCGCCGCAATCGGCCCCCTTCTGGCGGCGCTGCTCATGACCGTGACGGGCACAGCAGGCCTGTTTCTGTTCGTCTCCGTCTGCGCAGGGGCAGCCCTGCTCTTCGGCCTCTGGCGGCAAACCCGTACCGCGCCGGTCCCCGCCGACCAGCAGCAAACCTATCAAATCCTGCCCCGGACGACGCCCGTTTCAGCGGCGCTCGACCCACTGGCCAGCGTCGATCCCGAGGAGGCCCGATGAACGACCGCTCCAATCATGATCTCGCCGGTGCTGACGTACGGCCAGGCCACCCCGAGGAGGTGCCCAAGCCGGTCATCCGGCGCGCCATTGCCGCATCTGCACTGGGCAATGCGACCGAATGGTTCGATTACGGGATCTACGCCTACGGCGTCGTCTATCTGTCCGCCGCGCTTTTTCCGGGGGACACGGCGGAGGCCACATTGTTCGCCCTCGCCACATTCGCGATCTCCTTCCTCGTCCGCCCGCTCGGCGGCTTGTTCTGGGGGCCCTTGGGCGACCGTTATGGCCGGAAGACGATTCTGGCCTTCACCATCATCCTCATGTCGGCAGCGACGGTCTGTGTGGGCTTGATCCCCTCTTACGAAACGATTGGTTTCTGGGCCCCGGCGCTCCTTGTCGTCCTGCGCATGATCCAGGGGTTCTCGACGGGCGGCGAGTATGGCGGCGCGGCAACCTTCATGGCGGAATACTCGCCTGATGACCGTCGCGGCTTCTACGGCAGCTTCCTGGAGTTCGGCACGCTGGCCGGGTTCTCCTTCGGCGCGCTGTTGATGCTCGGCTTCTCCCTGCTGCTGGGCGAGCAGGCGATGTACGATTGGGCGTGGCGCATCCCCTTCTTCGTCGCCGGGCCGATGGGCCTGATCGGCATGTATCTGCGCTCGAAGATGGAGGACACGCCCATCTTCCGCGAGATCGAAGCCCATCACGAGAAGGAGCCCGCCGCCTCGACCGAACTGCGCCACCTGATGACGCGGTACTGGCGCCCGCTTGTCACCATGGGCGGGCTGGTCGTGGCGCTGAATGTCGTCAACTACACGCTGCTCAGCTACATGCCGACCTATCTGCAGCGGCGGCTGGGCCTCTCTGCAGACGATGCGCTGATCGTCCCCATCGTGGGCATGCTATTCATGATGGTCTTCGTTCCGTTCGCCGGTCGCCTGTCCGACAAGGTAGGGCGAAAGCCGCTATGGTGGTTTTCGCTCATCGGCCTGTTCATCGGCGTGGTGCCGCTTTATCTCCTGATGGCGCAGAGCTTCACAGGTGCCGTCATCGGCTTTGCCCTGCTCGGCCTGCTCTACATCCCGCAATTGGCAACGATTTCCGCTACTTTCCCGGCGATGTTTCCAACCCATGTGCGCTTTGCGGGGTTCGCGATCTCGTACAACGTCGCGACCTCCCTGTTCGGAGGAACCGCACCAGCGTTCAACAGCTGGTTGATCGGCGCAACCGGCGAAGAACTGATGCCGGCCTATGTCATGATGGTGGCTTGCATCGTCGGAATGATCGCGCTGCGCTTCACGCCTGAGACCGCAGGGAAGTCGCTTCGCGGAACGCAGCAGCCTGCGGATCGGATGCCGCGCGCTGCCGCAGCGTAGGCTTCTGCCAGAGTTCAAGCGAAAAGGGAGGTCAACATTCTTGCGTTGAACACCATGCTGGGGATTGTCGATCCCTGGGCGCAGGGGCTGATTGCCGCAGGGCTGCTCATCGCAGCCGCCTTCATTGGTTACTGGATCGCCAAGGAAGTCCTGCTTCGCGCCCTCACCATGGCGCTGGCCCGGGGCACGCACGAGACCGAGCGGGCAGCATTCCTCCGCGTCGTGCGACGGTTGGCCAACCTGATCCCCGCGACCATCATCCAACTGGGTGCGGGAGCCGTGCCGCATCTGCCGCCCATGCTGGTGGCGCTGATCCAGAATGTCACGACCGGCTTCATCATCCTGACGATCGCACTGGCGATCAGCGCGGCACTCGACTGGGTGAATGTGCTTTATGCCCGCCGTCCACACGCCGCCAGCCGCCCGATCAAGGGCTACCTGCAGGTCATCAAGATTGGTGTATTCTCCGCGGCCGCGATCCTCATTATCGCTGCTCTGATCGATCAGTCGCCGCTCCTGCTCCTGTCAGGCCTCGGCGCGATGGCCGCGGTGCTGATGCTGGTGTTCAAGGACACGATCCTCTCGCTCGTTGCATCCGTCCAGCTGACCTCAAACGACATGATCCGCCTGGGCGACTGGATCGAGATGCCCGACTTCGGCGCCGACGGAGATGTGATCGACATCGCGCTCCACACCGTCAAAGTGCAGAACTTCGACAAGACGATCACCACGATCCCCACACACCGCCTGATCAGCGAGCCGTTCCGGAACTGGCGGGGCATGTTCGAGGCAGGCGGCCGGCGCATCAAGCGGGCTTTGGTCCTGGACCAGAACTCGATCCGCTTCCTCGCGCCGGACGAGGTCGAGCATCTTCGGCGCTTCTCGCTCCTGGAAGATTACCTCGCGCAGAAGGAACGCGAGTTGGCCGAGTGGAACTCTTCACAAGCTGAGCGGGTCCATGACCCCGTCAATGCGCGCAGGTTGACCAACATCGGCACGTTCAGGGCCTACGTGACAGCCTATTTGCGCTCGCATGCGGGAATATCGGACGAGATGTTCATGCTGGTTCGTCAGATGCCTCCCTCGGATGTCGGTCTGCCGCTGGAGATCTATGCGTTCTCCAAAAGCACGGCCTGGGCAGAGTACGAACGGCTGCAGGCGGACATCTTTGACCACCTCATTGCCATCCTTCCGGAGTTTGGACTCGGACTCTTTCAACGGCCTGCAGGTCGGGATCTTCCCGGCGCCTGGCCTTCAGATGGAAGACGGGCCGCGCCCATGCCAGCGTGATCACCTCCCGGCCCCGGCTCCTGAGCTTCTCGCATCGCCCTGGCCGTGGGCTTGCGAGGTTTGCGCGGTGGGGAGAAGAACCTGGGCAGAAACAGGATGAGGAGCCGAGCGCGCGAGGTCTTGGCAACCGGCAGCCATCGAAGCCGTTCCTCCATCAGCGCCTGTTGGAAAGCGGCGAGCAAACAAGCTGGGGAGACGAATGAGCGAGCCCGTATTGACTGAGGCGGCTTCCCCGGAGCGCACGCCCCGCATCAAGGTCAATCCCCCCGTCTTCTTCGTGTCGGCCGCGCTGATCCTCGCCTTCGCGCTGTTCGGCGCCGTCTTCCCGCGTCGCGCGGAGCGGCTCTTTTCCTCCGTGCAGTCGCTGATCCTCGCCGATTTCGGCTGGTTCTACATTCTCGCGGTCGCTGGCTTTCTGGTCTTCGTCATCTTCCTGATGATGAGCCGCTATGGTGACGTGAAGCTGGGGCCGGACGACAGCGACGCGGAATATAGCTACCTTTCATGGTTCGCCATGCTCTTCAGCGCCGGCATGGGCATCGGCCTGCTGTTCTTTGGAGTGGCAGAGCCGGTTCAGCACTATGCCCTTCCACCGGTGGGCACAGGAGGGACGATCCAGGCTGCTCGTGACGCGCTGCCTCTGACGTTCTTCCACTGGGGCCTTCATGCCTGGGCGATCTACATAGTCGTGGGCCTGGCCTTGGCCTATTTCGCCTTCCGCCGAGGGCTACCGCTCACCATCCGCTCAGCGCTCTACCCGCTGATTGGAGATCGCATCCATGGCCCGATCGGCGATGCGATCGACACCTTCGCCGTCCTCGGCACGATGTTCGGGGTCGCGACTTCGCTCGGCTTCGGTGTGCTGCAGGTGAACGCCGGTTTCAGCTATCTCTTCGGGTTGCCCACCGGCCAGGTGACGCAGGTTATCCTGATCGCATGCATCACCGGGCTTGCCACCATCTCGGTCGCGGCTGGGCTCGATGCCGGTATCAAACGGCTGTCGGAACTGAACATCATATTGGCGGTGTCGCTGCTGCTATTCGTGCTGTTTACCGGCTCCACCACCTTCCTGCTGCAAGCTTATGTGCAGAATATAGGCGCCTATCTCGGCACTGTCGTCCAGCGGACCTTTCGAATGTACGCCTACGAGCCCAATCCCTGGCTGGGCGACTGGACGCTGTTCTATTGGGGCTGGTGGATTTCCTGGTCGCCTTTCGTGGGCATGTTCATCGCACGGATTTCCCGGGGAAGGACGATCCGGGAGTTCGTTGCCGGCGTGCTGCTGGTGCCCGCTCTCTTCACGTTCCTCTGGATGACCGTGTTCGGCAACACCGGGATCGCGATGGACCTGAGCGGGGTCGCGCCCATCGCGCAAACGGTGACCGACAACCTGCCGGTTGCCTTGTTTGAAATGCTGTCACAGCTCCCCTTGTCGGCGATCTCGTCCGGGCTGGCGACGCTCCTCATCATCACCTTCTTCGTCACATCCGCAGATTCGGGCGCGTTGGTAATCGATATGATCACCAATGGCGGAGCGCAGGACCCGCCGGTTTGGCAGCGCATCTTCTGGGCCGTATGCGCCGGAGTGGTCGCAGCCGTCCTGCTCGTCGCCGGGGGCTTGCAGGCGCTCCAGACAGCCGCCATCGCCAGCGCGCTTCCGTTTGCCGTGATCATGGTGTTCATCTGTTACGGCCTGCTGCGGGCGCTGCAGACGGAGAATGAAACGTCCTCGATCGATCTTTCGGTCGTCGCCGAGGCACCTCCGGCATCGCGCAGCACCATGAGTTGGCAGCAACGGCTGACGAGCATCACCCATTTCTACGAGAAACCGGAGATCACGACCTTTCTCGCGAACATCGTTGATCCAGCATTCGACGCAATTGCGGGGCAAATTGGCGAAGGCAGCCTCTCACCTCAGATCGAACGCAAAGAAGACCGGCTTGATCTTGCCATCCCGCACGGGGACCACGGCACGTTCCGGTACACTGTACGTGCCAGGCCGTTTCGCGCACCGAGCTTTGCCTTCGTCGAGACGAGCAAGACAAAGGACAAGGAGCCGCAGCACTTCCGCGCGATCGCCCACACATCGGAGGGCGATCAGCCCCATGACGTTACCGGATTCAGTCAGGACCAGCTGATCAATGATCTGCTGAATCGGTACGCTCGCTTCCGCCACGCCCGCAGGATGAGTTGACGCTCCTGCTCCATTCGCCTGAATTCGCTCGGAAGACGCCGAAAGCCACCCCTCGGCATTTCCTCACTTCCTGTGCTCAACTCAGCAGACCTCAGCCTCGCCCGACGAACGGCATCTTCGTGGCCATCACGGTCAAGAACTGAACATTCGCCTCCAGCGGCAGGCTGTCCATGTAAGCGACCGCTTCGCCGACATGGCCAAGCGACATCAGCGGCTCAGGCATGATCGTGCCATTCGCCTGCAGCATGCCCACCGCGGCCGAGCTGCCCATCGTGCTGGCGGCATTGCCGATGTCGATCTGCCCGCAAGCAATGTCGAACTCGCGCCCTTCCAGCGACGTGGCCTTGGTGAGGCCGAGGATGGCGTGCTTGCTGCAGGCATAGGCCACGGAGTTGGGTCGCGGCGTGGTGGCCGCGATGGAGCCGTTGTTGATGATCCGGCCTCCGCGCGGCGTCTGCCGCTGCATCGTGCGAAAGGCGGCTTGGAGCACAAGGAAGGCTCCGGTGAGATTGACGTCGATGACGTTGCGCCAGTCACCCTCTGCAACTTCGCCGATCGGGGCCGACGGCGCACTGACACCGGCATTGTTGAACAGCAGGTCGACCCGGCCGAACCGCTGGACAGCACTCTCGAACAAGGCCTCGACGGAGGCGGCATCGGTGACGTCAGTAGGACAGCTCAACGCGGTGCCGCGTCCGTCCAGCAGCGTGACCGTCTCCTCCAAGGCCGCAAGGCGTCGGCCCGCAAGAACCAGCCGATAACCGCGCCTCCCCAGCGAAAGCGCTGCCGCCCTCCCAATGCCGCTGCCGGCTCCGGTGATGACAGCCACCCTGCTCATGCTACCGGACTCGGCAGCGGTTCGCCGGCCAGGAACGCCCGCAGATTGGAAAGCACCAGCTCAGCCATCGACCGCCGGCACTCCGCGGTCGCGCTGGCGATGTGCGGCGTCAGGACCACTCTGCCACAGTCGATCAGCGCCTGTGGAACGCGCGGTTCGTCGGCGAAGACATCGAGCGCGGCACCGGCAATCGCGCCCGTCGTGACTGCCTCGATCAACGCGGGCTCATCCACCACCGATCCGCGCGCCACGTTCACAAGGTACCCATCAGGTCCGAGCGCTGAAAGGATGCGGCCACCGATAAGCCCGCGGGTGGTATCGTTCGACTGGCAGGTCACCACCAACACGTCCGCCCACTCAGCCAGTGAGAGCAGATCCGGTTCGTAGTCGAAGGGCGCCTCTTTCTTGGAAGGCCCGTTATAGCGCACCGGGCCAAAGACCGTCAGGCGATCCGCCGTCGCCCGGCCGATCCGCCCCAGGCCGACCACACCGAAGCGCCTCCCGGTGACACGCTGCATCAGCGGGCGCTCTCCGGTGAGCCAGAGGCCTTCTCGCACGTGGCGGTCCGCCAGTGTGATGCCCCGCAGCAGGTCAATCACAAGGCCGACCGCCAGGTCGGCTACGTCGAACGTGAGGACATCGGGCGTGGTCGTCACCCGCACGCCGCGCGTCCTCGCCTCCGCCAGGTCGACCTTGTCGTAGCCGACGCCATTAATGGCGATGATGCCGAGTTGCGGGAGCGCCTTCATCAATTCGGGCGGGCAGCCGATATGGCCGCCCGTGACGATCGCGCGCACCTCGTCCGCGCGGCTGCCGAGCATGTCAGAGCGCGCCGCGTCATCCAGTTCGAACCAGCGTGTCACCTCGAAGAGCTGCGCCAGTCCCTCCTCCAGCATGGGCGAAAAGGGACACAGCTGGAGCGCCAGCGGCTTGCTCATACGACCACCGTCATTCCGCCATCGACGAAGATGGTCTGTCCGTTGATGTAGTCGGAAGCTGCGGAAGCCAGAAGAACGGCTGCTCCGTGAAGATCGCTCAACCTCCCCCATCGCCCGGCAGGTGTGCGCCCGCACAGCCATGCATCGAACGCGGGATCTTCGACCAGCGCCTTGTTCAACGGGGTGTCGAAATAGCCGGGCGCAATCGCGTTCACCTGGATGCCGAAGCGCGCCCAATCCGCGCACATGCCGCGCGTCAGGTTGCGAACCGCACCTTTTGAGGCAGCGTAGGGCGCGATCGTCGGCCGGGCGAGCTCCGCCTGCACGCTCGCGATGTTGATGATCTTGCCCCGCCCCCGCGCGATCATCTGCGGGACCACCGCTTTGCTGACGAAGTACACGCTGTCGAGATTGGCGCGCATGAGCTCGTGCCAATCCTCGTCTGCGAACTCATGGAGGGGCGCACGCCGCTGGATGCCGGCAT
>Ga0180215_1005646_pt1 | contig 10597 bp, 8 predicted proteins | sample eDN3rd37CBELigBY_FD_128871 | JGI IMG/M metagenome (GOLD analysis project Ga0180215, IMG submission 128871) | Enriched backyard soil microbial communities from Emeryville, California, USA - eDNA 3rd pass 37_C BE-Lig BY (version 2) (version 2) | ecosystem: Environmental > Terrestrial > Soil >...
AAAAGTTCGCTGTATGTTATCTCGGATGATGTTAACCGGTGCCAATGTGCTGATTCTGGATGAACCAACCAACCATTTAGATTTAGAATCCATTACCTCTTTAAATAATGGAATGATTGAATTTGATGGCACGGCTTTGTTCGTCTCCCATGACCATCAATTTGTTCAAACCGTTGCAAACCGGATTATCGAAATCACTCCTAAGGGAATTATTGATAAAATGACGACCTATGATGAGTATTTGGCAAATCCTGAGGTTCAAAAGTTGAGAGAAGAAATGTATGTTTAAGTAAAGACAATTATATGATAAAAAGAGACAAGATAGGCATCCGGTGGTATGCTTCTTGTCTTTTTTTTGCTTAGCTTATTTGTAATGATTACTCCAAAATGAGTAGGAAGAGATTTTTTGCGAGCTAGGCGGAAATTTTGCGACCTAGAAGCAAATTTTGCGATCTAGCTCCCCTTAAGGTGCTTCCACCGGGATATGCTTGAAACTTGAAAACTCAAACAAACCGATATCCGTTAATTTCAAATGAGGAATGACAGGTAAAGCCAGAAAAGACAATGTAATAAAAGGATTGAAGGCATCTGTCATGCCGAGCTCCAAAGCAGCCTTATTTAGGGCGTAAAGCTGCTCATAAAGCGGCTTGTGATTTTGATCGGAAAGCAGGCCTGCAATCGGCAAGGGTAGGGAAGCTAATACTCGACCATCACTCACAACTGCGATTCCGCCTCGCATTTGTCCTAGGCACTCTGCCGCCACGATCATATCTTGATCGTTCTGACCCACAACAATAAGATTGTGAGAGTCATGGGCAATTGTCGTGGCAATGGCTCCTTTCTTCATGCCAAATCCTTTTACTATCCCAAGCCCGATGTTGCCAGTTTGATGGTGCCGTTCGATCACGGCTATTTTCATCTGATCGAGATCGATACTAGGAATAAACTCACTATCTGTGATTTGCACGTCCTCAAGCAAATGTTCGGTAACTAGGCTGTTAGGGATAATCCCAATGATATGACAAGGTCCCTTTGATAAAGGAATACGAAGCTGGTCCACGGAAAGGGGTGGTAAGCTTACACTTTGCGTAATTGAAACTGGGGGTGTGACAGAGGAATCAGTCAACTTCTCGGCTATTAGTTTCCCGGACTCAACTACAAGTTCGCCCTTTTTAAAAACATGCGTAATTGAAACATCCTCAAGGTTATCTAGTAGGAGAAGGTCAGCTTGGTAGCCAGGAGCAATGGCTCCAAGATGGGCTAATCCAAAACATTCTGCTGCATTTAAGGTTGCCATTTGAATCGCAGTGACCGGTGAAATTCCTTTTTGGATGGCCCGCCTAACGTTGTAGTCAATACTACCTTCATCTATCAGATCATCTAGATGTTTGTCGTCGGTGATAAAAAGACATCTCCGTGAATTTTTCTCGGTCACAGCAGGAAGAAGCGCGTCTAAATCCTTAGCAACGGATCCTTGTCGGATCATTAAATACATCCCTAAATCTAAACGGTTCTTGGCTTCGGTCGCATCAATGCATTCGTGATCGGTTCGAATTCCTGCTGTCATATAGATGTTCAAATCCTCTCTTGAAATCCCCGCTGCATGGCCATCTATTTTTCGATTGAAATTGAGAGGCGTCTCTAATTTTTTTATCATATCCGGTCGTGCTTCGGCGACAGAGGGAAAATCCATCACCTCTGCTAGTCCAAGTACCTTTGGGTGTTGATAAAAAGAAGCGAGGTCTTCAGCAAGAAGGGTTGCCCCCGCATTTTCAAACGGAGTGGCAGGGACGCAAGAAGGCAGCATGAAATAAACGTCGAACAGCAAGGAGACGGATGAATCGATCATAAATTGGATCCCCTTTTGCCCTGCCACATTGGCAATTTCATGCGGATCAGCAACCACCGTAGTCACCCCGTGTGGAAGGACAATCCGGGCAAATTCAGGGGGAGTGACCATAGCAGACTCAATATGGACATGGCCATCAATAAAACCGGGAACAATGTATTTCCCTTTTGCATCTACTACCGTTTTTCCTTCATAAGAACCAATCCCAACAAACTTTCCTTCTGCAATGGCAATATCCCCGTTCATTAATTCACCAGTAAAAACATTGACAATACGACCATTTTTGATAACTAGGTCTGCAGGTTCCTTTTTGCCAGATACCCTTAGCTGTTTAGTTAGGTTCATTTTATTCCTCCGATTCTAAGGTGAAAATATTTTACCAGAGTATATGAGTGAACACCAGTCAGAAGACCTTACTGTTATCTGCTGTGCAGGCATAAGCTGCTATTCCTTTGCGTATTCAATACAAATGAGGGGAAACTTGTAAGGAAAAGAAGAAAAAGGAGAAGATCAGATGTCCTTTCGAATTGAAAAAGATACGCTCGGAGAAATCGAGGTCCCAGTTGATAAATTTTGGGGCGCGCAAACGCAGCGTAGTAAGGAAAACTTCAAAATTGGGACGGAGACAATGCCCATTGAAGTCATTCGTGCTTTTGCTATGGTTAAAAAAAGTGCCGCATTAGTCAACCAAAAATTAGGAAAGCTGCCGGAGGAAAAAGCGGGTGCCATTGTTGAAGTGGCTGATGAGATATTGAATGGAAAGCTCGATGAGCATTTTCCGCTAGTAGTCTGGCAAACTGGAAGCGGAACGCAAACAAATATGAACGTAAACGAAGTCATCGCTTTTCGGGCTAATGAACGGTTAAAGCAACAAGGGAGTCAAAGCCGTGTACATCCTAATGATGATGTCAATCAATCACAAAGCTCGAACGATACCTTTCCCACAGCGATGCATGTTGCCGGGGTATTGGCTATCGATGAGCATGTCCTGCCCGCTCTTGGAAAATTAAAGGATGCCTTAGCAGATAAAGTGGTGGAATTTCAGGATATCATTAAAATTGGTCGTACCCATTTACAGGATGCTACTCCGCTTACCCTGGGACAAGAAGTCAGTGGCTGGCACCGTATGTTGGAAAAATGTGAAACGATGCTTGAGGAAAGTATGAAATCTATGCTAGAGCTAGCTATCGGGGGCACGGCAGTAGGAACAGGGATTAACGCTCATCCCGAATTCGGTGAGAGGGTAGCAGAGCAAATTAGTGTACTCACTAATAAAAAGTTTTTATCAGCAGCAAATAAATTTCATGCCCTAACAAGTCACGATGAAATGGTCTATGTGCACGGTGTACTTAAGGCCTTAGCTGCAGACCTGATGAAAATAGCGAATGATGTGAGATGGCTGGCTAGTGGACCGCGAAGCGGAATAGGAGAATTGATCATTCCCGCGAATGAACCAGGAAGCTCGATCATGCCCGGAAAGGTTAACCCAACACAAAGCGAAGCCGTAACCATGGTCGCTTGCCAGGTCATGGGCAATGACGCCGTGATTGGATTTGCAGCGAGCCAAGGAAATTTTGAATTAAATGTCTTTAAGCCGGTAATCATCTATAATTTTCTCCAATCCTGCAGGTTGCTTGGCGATGCGATGGATTCCTTCCGGGAACGATGCATCGTTGGCTTGACAGCTAATATGGAAGTTATTCAACAAAACATGGAAAAATCGCTTATGCTCGTAACGGCCCTAAATCCGCATATTGGATACGAGAATGCAGCCAAGATTGCGAAACTAGCCCATGGAAAGGGGTTGACATTGAAGGAAGCAGCGCTTGAGTTGAAGCTGTTGACGGAAAAACAATTTGCCGAGATGATTGATCCGAAGAAGATGGTTCATCCTCAGGAATAAGGTCATTCACCCCTCTGGGCTCCTGTGCATATGATACGGGTACGAAGGATAAAGAGAGGTGACAGACGTGACACGGCGTGCCACAGTGACTCAAGCGCCTAATCGGATCAATGTTGTTCTCAATCAAAATCCTAAAAGATCAGATTCCTTAACGGAGTCCTTTTCAAGAATTTCGAATGAGACAGGTGTAGTTCCTCAAGAACGTTTTTTACAAATCACCCGGGAATTAGACCGGCTGATTGGCATGAAGACCATCAAAAATTTCATTTATGAAATTTATGCTCTCCTTTATATTAATCAATGTAGGAGAAAAGAAGGGTTAAAAACAGATGGTCAAGTTTTACACATGATTTTTAAGGGAAATCCGGGAACCGGTAAAACGACGGTGGCCAGGATAATCGGGAAGCTCTTTAAAGAGATGGGTGTGTTATCAAAGGGGCACCTTGTCGAAGTGGAAAGAGCAGATCTGGTTGGAGAATATATCGGACATACGGCACAGAAGACGAGGGAGCATATCAAAAAAGCGATGGGCGGTATTTTGTTTATTGATGAAGCCTATTCCCTTGCCCGCGGGGGAGATAAAGATTTTGGAAGAGAAGCGATTGATTGTTTGGTGAAAAGCTTGGAAGATTACCGCAATGACTTTATCCTTATTCTTGCTGGGTATTCGTCAGAAATGGATGAATTTCTTAGCTCGAATCCTGGTTTGCCATCAAGGTTTCCCATTCAAGTTGATTTTCCTGACTATGTACTAGATGAATTGATGCAAATCGCCGAAATGATGATGGAGGAGAGGGAGTATCAATTTTCCTCCTATGCCCGACAAAAGTTAAGAAAACATCTGCAAGGGCAACTTAATCAATCCAATCGTTCCTTTAGCAATGCAAGGCATGTTAGAAACCTAATCGAGAAATCTATTCGCTATCAAGCTGTTCGTTTGTTAGAAAAGCCGGCACCAAGTAAAGAAGATTTGATTACGATTGGATCGGATGATTTGCATTGTGAATCGTCATCAATTCGATGGTAATCGACGAAAAGACAGAGAAAACGAGCTCTGTCTTTTCTTTTTGGCGAAATAAGGGGTTGCCTACTCTCTACTTTTTGAGTTAAGTTATTCTGGTAGGAAAAAAGTGCGAGGAAAGGAAATAGATTCATGGACAAGCAGAGACGACCTAAGCTACCAAGCCATGTGATTCGAAAGCGAAGAAGAAGAAAAAGAAGAATTCGCTTTATTTTCAGTCTTCTTCTATTCTGTTTGGTTATTGGGCTTAGTGCTTTCGGGTACGCTTCCTGGCGGGTAGACCAGGCCCTTGATGATCTGATAGATCCTTCTTCCAATCAAGAACAACAAATTGAGAATCGGCAGTTTTCTGTTTTAATCATGGGTAGAGACTACCGACCTGAAACAGAAACCAATTTAACTGACGTGATGATCGTTGCTGCTGTTGATTTAGATAAAGGAAAAGTGTCAATGGCTTCAATACCTCGTGATACGAAAGTTCGCATTTCAGAAATAGGAAGACAGGTAAAAGCGAATGAAGCCTTTAATATTGGGGAGTACCTGAAAAGACAAGAGGAACAAAAACAAAAGCCGGTGACAATCGATGGTCCTGCAGTGGCTAAGAAAATGGCAAGCCGCTTATTCGAAGTCCCCATTGATTATTATGTACTTGTTGATTTCAAAAGCTTTATGGCCATTGTAGATGAAATCGGTGGTATTGATATTCATGTTGAAAGAGAATTAATTTACAATGATCCTACAGATGATACCCATATCCACTTATATCCTGGTCCTCAGCATGTAAATGGGAAGGAAGCGCTGGATTGGGTTCGCCACCGTCACGATGATAGGGGAACAGACTATTACTCAAGTGATTTTGATCGTAATAAAAGGCAGCGGGAAGTGATCGCTGCAGTAGCTTCAGAAATGAAAACATTCGATGGAGCTACCAAAATCTTTGATGTACTGGATACGATGGCCCATCATATCCAAACCGATCTTTCGAAGTCACAAATTAAAAGTTTGGTTTGGAGTCTTAAGCAGCTGGATCCGAATCAAATTGAAAGTATTGAAACCCCCAATGTGTATTGGGATAGTTCTTCGTTACAAACCGTGATTCCTGAAGAAGATTTAAATGTCGTTCATACAAAATTACAAGAGGTTTTAAACAAAGAGAAGAATGGGTAACACCTTCTTCTCTTTTTTAATGCGGATCGCCTAATCATTGAACCGCTATCAAAAGAACATTATAATAAATAAACATCGATCAAGTACAGAGTGGAGGTATTCAGTGGAAACAACACCGCCAACAAGAGAGCGTGCTATTTTGGTCGGATTAAGTTTACCGCAAATGTCAGACCATTTTTTTGAGTCCTCATTTCAAGAACTGAAGAATTTGGCCGATACAGCAGGAGCTGATGTGGTAGGCAGTTTGGTCCAGAATAGGCAACGACCGGATACGGTTAGTTATGTAGGTAAAGGAAAAGTGGAGGAATTAAAGGCAGCTATAGAAGAATTAGAAGCTGACCTGGTTATTTTTGATGGGGAATTGACTCCTATTCAACAGCGTAATTTGGAAAACTTGCTGGACATTAAAATTATTGACCGTACTACCCTTATCTTGGATATTTTTGCGCTCCGAGCCAAAAGCCGGGAAGGGATTCTACAGGTGGAGCTTGCTCGACTTGGTTATAAGCTGCCTCGTCTGACGGGTAAAGGAATGGAGCTAAGCAGACAAGGAGGCGGAATTGGTTCTAGAGGTGCCGGAGAACAAAAGTTGGAGTTGGATCGGCGTCATATACGTCGACGGATTGGGGAGATCGAACGGCATCTGGAAGAAGTGAAGCGAACTCGGGCCTTGCATCGAGCTCAACGGAAAAAGAGCGGAATTTCTACAGTATCCTTAGTAGGTTACACCAACGCTGGGAAATCGACCTTGTTTAATACCATCTATAGAAGTGTTCATCAACGAGAGGACGAACAGGTTGAAGCAGAAAACAAGCTGTTTAAAACATTGGATACGACCACTCGAAAAATAGAGCCGGAGAATGGTTGGGAGTGGCTTCTCTCCGATACCGTGGGATTTATTCAAAACTTGCCACATAAGTTGATCAAAGCCTTCCAAAGTACGCTGGAAGAGACCGTACAAGCCGATCTATTGCTTCATGTCATCGACAGTTCAAGTCCAGATAGGGATGAACAAATCCAGACGGTAGAGCAGGTATTAAAAGAAATGGGCGCGTTAGAGAGTCCCATCATCAAAGTGTATAATAAGATTGATCAAGTGGAGATAAAGCCTTATATTCGCGAAGATGATGTTATGGTTTCTGCTGTAACAGGGGAAGGAATCCCGAAATTGATTGAATTAATCGAAGCGAAGCTTTTTTCCACGGTAAAAGTATGCACCATGTCTATTCCTTACCATGAATCGATGTTAGTGTCCAAGCTACATCGCATGGGAGAGGTGACGGAAAAAGTGGAGAAGGAAGAAGGGTGGAATTTGGTCGTTCGTCTATCTGCTGAGGATTATGGACGGTTAGAAAAGGAGATTACACCTTATCTAGTTTGATATAGGAATGAGAGGATTTATGCTATGTATTCCATGTTAAAAAACGGTGAACGGTTTAAGTCATATGTAAAAGAGATAGAAAGCCAAATTCAGCCTAGAATCAGAGAGATAGAGGAGATGGCTGATTATAATCAATTTAAGGTTCTTAGAGCTTTTCAGGAAGCGGAGGTAAGTGATTATCATTTTGCTCCATCGACAGGCTATGGCTATGATGATGTGGGCCGCAGCACGTTAGAGACAATTTATGCCAAGGTTTTTGGCGGAGAAGATGCTCTTGTTCGGCCGCAAATCGTTTCGGGTACCCATGCCATTTCCATTTGTCTATTTGGCCTATTACGGCCTGGTGATGAGCTCATGTATATAACGGGGGCACCTTACGATACATTAGAAGAAGTCATAGGTGTTCGTGGGAACGGACAGGGCTCCCTAAAGGACTACCAGATTGGCTATCAGGCTATTCCCCTCCGTGAAGACGGAAAAGTGGATTATGATCGGGTGAAGGAATCAATTTCTGAACGCACCAAAGTGATTGGTATTCAACGTTCTAAAGGTTATGCGGACCGGCCTTCTTTCCGAGTGGAGGAAATTAAGGAGATGGTCCGATTCGTAAAAGGGATTAAACCGGACGTGATTGTTTTTGTGGATAACTGTTATGGGGAATTTACCCAAGATATCGAACCCACTCAAGTAGGGGTTGATATCATGGCTGGCTCGCTGATCAAAAATCCCGGAGGCGGGCTTGCGAAAACAGGGGGATATATTGTAGGGAGTAAAGAATTAGTACAATTGGCCTCTTACCGGATGGCTGCACCAGGGATTGGTGCCGAAGGTGGGGCTTCCTTATACTCACTACATGAAATGTACCAAGGCTTTTTTCTTGCCCCTCATGTCGTTGGGGAAGCATTGAAAGGGGCCACCTTTACAGCAGGATTACTTGAGGCTTTAGGATTTAAAACAAATCCGAAATGGGATGACCCGCGAACAGACCTCATTCAATCTGTGGAATTTGGAACAGCCGAACGATTAATTACCTTTTGCCAAGGGATCCAGAAGGCATCTCCTGTTGACTCCTTTGTTCGCCCAGAACCTAGTGAAATGCCTGGCTATGCGGATCAAGTCATTATGGCTGCGGGGACTTTTATTCAAGGGGCGAGTATTGAACTATCAGCCGATGGACCACTACGCGAACCATACCTTGGTTTTGTTCAAGGAGGACTTACCTACTCCCATGTAAAAGTTGGGGTATTGACTGCATTAGATCAATTGGTAGAGAAAGGATTGCTACACTTAGATGAAACCCTTTAGAAAAGGGTTTTTCTTTTTGTTATGTGAGGTTTTGTGACATGGATTGACAGGAAAGTTAAACATACATAAAATAAAGGAAGTCCAAAAATTAGAAATGAAAGGGGTGTGTTTCATGAGCGATGATATTCGTCGAAAAATGGCTCTGTTTCCCATTGGGATCGTAATAAAGATTACTGAACTAACGGCTAGGCAAATTCGCTACTATGAGACAAACGGTCTCATTCAACCTACCCGATCAGAAAGCAACCAACGCCTATTTTCCTTTCATGATGTGGATCGGTTGCTGATGATTAAGTCTTACATTGATAAAGGATTAAATATTGCCGGGATTAAACAAGTGATGAATTTGGACCAATCGCACCCTGTACCCGAGGAAATCGCAGTTATGACGGAAAAATCCGAGCAGAAGCGGAAAGAAATGACGGATGCTGAACTCAAACAATTACTGAAACATCAAATCATGCATAAACGGCCGGGAGAAACGCTGCTGATAGAAGCTGAGCTTTCAAGATTCTTCCATTAATAAAAAGCAAGATTTGGAAAAATACTATAGTGGAGAGAACTGCGAGGAGGATACATAAATGAGTAAAGGCTATACCAAGGAAGACATTATACGTTTGGCAAAAGAAGCAGATGTGAAATATATTCGCCTAGGGTTTACGGATCTTATGGGTATGATTAAAAATGTAGAGATTCCGATCAGCCAGTTAGGAAAAGCATTAGATAATAAAATGATGTTCGATGGTTCATCGATCGAAGGTTTTGTCCGTATTGAAGAATCAGATATGTACTTATATCCTGATTTGGATACGTGGACCGTTTTTCCATGGGGTGGAGACTTTGGAACCGTAGCTATGCTTATCTGCGATGTTTATTTGTCAGATGGTGTTACACCGTTTCCAGGGGATCCTCGCGGAATTTTGAAGCGTCAATTGAAAGAAGCAGAGAAAATGGGCTTTACCACGATGAATGTAGGTCCTGAACCCGAGTTTTTCTTATTTAAATTGAATGAAAAAGCTGAGCCGACTTTAGATTTGAATGACAATGGAGGATACTTTGATTTTGCTCCTTTGGATTTAGGGGAAAATTGCCGTCGCGATATTGTATTAACGCTTGAAAAAATGGGATTCGAAGTTGAGGCTTCTCATCATGAAGTTGCACCTGGTCAGCATGAAATTGATTTTAAATATGAAGATGCAGTGAAAGCAGCCGATGAAATCCAAATTTTTAAACTAGTTGTTAAAACAATTGCACGTCAACATGGCCTACATGCTACTTTCATGCCGAAACCAATATTTGGTATTAGTGGATCTGGTATGCATTGTAATCAATCGCTATTTGCTGGTAATGAAAATGTGTTCTATGATGAAAGTGATGAACTAGGGTTAAGCCAAACAGCCAAGCATTATCTTGCTGGTGTCTTAAGACATGCCCGTGGCTTTTCGGCTATTACAAATCCTCTAGTGAATTCCTATAAGCGTTTAGTCCCTGGTTATGAAGCGCCGTGTTATATTTCTTGGTCTGCTAAAAATAGAAGTCCTTTAATTCGTATTCCTTCTTCTCGCGGCCTAAGTACCCGTGTTGAGGTGCGTAATCCGGATCCATCGGCTAATCCTTACTTAGCTCTTGCTGTCATGCTAGCCGCAGGCTTAGACGGAATTAGAAATAAATTGGAATGCCCTCCGCCTACCGACCGCAATATTTATGTGATGAATGAAGCGGAAAGAGAAGAAGCGGGAATTGGTACGTTGCCTTCAAACTTAAAGGAAGCTATTGAAGAATTGAAAAATGATCCAGTTATTAGCGGCGCACTGGGTGAACATGCGATGCTTAACTTTATTGAAGCAAAAGAAATTGAATGGGATATGTTCCGAACTCAGATTCATCCGTGGGAAAGAGATCAGTATATTATCAACTATTAATCGTGAAAACCCTTGATACTATTGGTATTGAGGGTTTTTTATTTGGCAG
>Ga0180215_1005650_pt1 | contig 10595 bp, 9 predicted proteins | sample eDN3rd37CBELigBY_FD_128871 | JGI IMG/M metagenome (GOLD analysis project Ga0180215, IMG submission 128871) | Enriched backyard soil microbial communities from Emeryville, California, USA - eDNA 3rd pass 37_C BE-Lig BY (version 2) (version 2) | ecosystem: Environmental > Terrestrial > Soil >...
TGACGCCGGTGGCCTGCGGGCCCTTCTGGCCCTGGCCGATCTCGAAGCTCACGCGCTGGTTCTCCTCGAGGGTGCGGAAGCCGCGGCCCTGGATCTCGGAGAAGTGCACGAAGACGTCAGCCGAACCGTCGGCCGGAGCGATGAAGCCGAAGCCCTTTTCGCCGTTGAACCACTTCACGGTACCTTCAGCCATGTTGTTTCCTAACTGCTGTGGGGTGGCGGTCGCCTCCCCGTCGTCGGACGGCTGAACACCGTCCGGGTCTGTCACTCGACGGCTGAAACGATTTCCGTGGTGGCTATCGCATCCGCTCGCAACCAGAAATGTGCGAGGGTTAACCACAAACACACTACCTAACGACCGTGGACAAGTAGATCACACACTTCGCGAGTCCGCAACTGTGGAGCGAATCGCCTTGGCAGCCAACGGCGCCGACGGTCACTCGACGGTTGCGAGCCGCACGAACGCTGCGGCATCGAGCTTTTCACCACGCATCGACGGGTCGATACCCGCCGCGACCAGGCGCCTTTCTGCTTCGGCCGGCGAACCCGCCCAACCGCTCAGCGCGGCGCGCAGCGTCTTACGACGTTGCGCGAACGCGGCATCCACGACCGCGAAGACCCGGCGGCGAAACTCCGCATCCATGGGCCACGGCGGTTCGGTGTAGCGATCGACGCGCACGAGACCGGATTCGACCTGCGGTACGGGCCAGAACACCGCGCGCCCGACCGCACCCGCGCGACGCACCTCCCCGAAGAAGCAGGCCTTCACGCTGGGCACGCCGTACACCTTGCTGCCCGGCTGCGCGGCGAGCCGATCGGCGACCTCGGACTGGACCATCACCAGCGCGGTGCGCAGCGAGGGGAACTCGGCGAACAGGTGCAGCAGCACCGGCACCGCGACGTTGTAGGGCAGGTTCGCGACGAGCGCGGTCGGGGTGACCGGCAGCTCGTCCGGCATCACCTTCATCGCGTCCCGCAGCACCACGTCGAGGTTTCCGGCCAGCTCGGGTGCTCGCTGCCCGACGGTTTCGGGCAGCCGCGCGGCGAGCTTCGGATCGATCTCGACCGCGACCACCCGGTCCACGACGTCGAGCAGGGCGAGGGTCAGCGATCCGAGACCGGGGCCGACCTCCAGCACCACGTCGTCGCGGCCCACGCCGGCGACCGACACGATGCGGCGCACGGTGTTGGCGTCGTGCACGAAGTTCTGGCCGAGTTGCTTGGTGGGGCGAACGCCGAACTCCTCGGCGAGCGTCCGGACCTCGGCAGGACCGAGCAGTGCCGCCTGGCCGCGGGGAGAGTCGTCTGACACGTCCTGAACCTAGCGCACGCCCAGGCTGCCGGAGCACGACGGCCACGCACCCCAGCCCTGCGCCTGCTGGGTGAGGCCGGCGATCGCGATCTGCTCCTCGCGGGTCGCAAGGTCGGGGCGCGGGGCGTAACGGAGCCCGCCCTGCCGTTCCCACGTGCTCAGGTCGAACTGCACGCCGCCGTAGTAGCCGTTGCCGGTGTTGATCGCCCAGTTGCCGCCGGCCTCGCACTCGGCCAGCGCGTCCCAGATGTCGCCGTTCTCGACGGGCGGGACCTCGGTGCCCGGCTTGGCGCCGACCCGCACGATCGACGGCCGGGCCTCGGTGACGACGCTCGTGGCGGTAACATCGCGGCCGGTCTCGACCCCGTCGACGGTGCTGACGGCGAACGTCACTTCTTGCACCCCCGGGGTGCCCGGGTCCTCGACGACGGTGCGGCTCATGTTCATCGTCTCGTCCTCGATGCGTCGGACGGGCGGTTCGAGCGGCAGCGTCTCGGTGACTTCGTGGACCCGCCTGCGGGTGACGTCGATTTCGAGACCGTCCGAGAGCGGGGTGTCGGCGGGCGGGTTCACATCGTCGCCCTGCTCGAGCGGGACGCCGTGTGCAGCGAGGAATTCACCGACCGTGGGGGCGGCGAGCCGGACCGGGACGGCGGCGGCACCGCCGTCGGCGAGCCGCACGTTGCGCGGGGTCACCACGTCCAGGTCGAGACCTTCTATCGGCAGCCGGTGCGAGCGCGACGCCGACACGTACACGTCCGAGGCCAGATCGAGCTGGGTGAGCGCTTCCTCGACCGTCAGCGCGGTGGTCCAGATGCTGCGCTCGGTGCCGTCGACGGTCAGCTGGACCTCGCGGGCCCGGCGCAGCACCACGGTGTCGCCGTCGGAGACGGACGCGTCGGCATCCGGTGCCACGACGTCGTGCTGCCCGATGCCGTATCCGGCATCGGACAGCACGCCGCGCACGTCGGTGCGCATAGTGTCGAGTGCGACGAGCTCGCCGTCGACGTTCACCGTGATCGTCCTGTGCCGCGCCACCGCGGTCGCTGCTCCGGCGATCAACGTCAGCAACAGGGCCCCTACCACCGCATACAGCAGCGTGGACCGGGAACTGTTGATCTTCGACAGCGCAGACACAAGTTCCAGTTCTTACCTCAGGCCGAGCTTGCTGGTGCATGCAGGCCAGGCACCCCAGCCCTGTGCCGCCTGCACCTTCTCGGCGACCGCGATCTGCTGCTCGCGGGTGGCCAGGTCGGCGCGCGGGGCGTACTGGGTGCCACCGAAACCGGCCCACGTCTGCTGGGTGAACTGCAGGCCGCCGTAGAAGCCGTTGCCGGTGTTGATGGCCCAGTTACCGGTCGCCTCGCACTGCGCGATCGCGTCCCAGGTGGAGGCGCGGCCGGAGGCGGGCACCGCGGGCTTCGGCTTGGTGCCCACGCGGACGGTCGTGGCGACGGGCTCGGTGATCACGGTCGACGCCTTCTCGGTGCGGCCGACCTCGACGCCGTTGACGGTGTGCACGTCGAAGGTGACGGAACGCTCACCCGGGACACCCGGGTTGTCGACGGCGGTCTCGCCCTCGGTCATGTTCGGGTCGTCGACGCGGTGCTCCGCCGGCGGGACGGGCAGGTTCTCGACGCGGGACTCGATGCGGTCGCGGGTGACGACGATGTACAGGCCCTCGGTGAGCGGAGCGTCGGCGGCGGGCGTCACGGAGTCGCCCTGCTCGAGCTTCGTGCCGTTGGCGGTGAGGAACTCACCGACCGTGGGGGCGGCGATCCGGACCGGGACCGCAGGCGCGGCACCGTCGGTGAACTGGACGTTGCGCGGGTTCACGACGTTCAGGTCGATGCCTTCGAGCGGCAGGCGGTGCGACCGCGAGGCCGAGACGTGGACGTCGGAGGAGAGCTGGAACTGGGCCAGCGCCTCGTCGACGGTGAGTGCGGTGGTCCACACCGAGCGCTGCTCGCCGTCGACGGTCAGGTTGACCTCGCGAGCGCGGCGCAGGACGACGGTGTCGCCGTCGGAGACGGTCGCGTCGGCGGCCGGAGCGACGACGTCGTGCTCGCCGATTGCGTATCCGGCGTCGGCCAGGATGTCGCTCACGGTGGAGCTCATGGTGCCGAAGGCACGCTGCTCACCGTCGACGTCGAGGGTCAGTTCCTTGTGCTTGACGAGGGCGAAGATTCCGCCGGTGATGAGCGTCACGAAAAGGGCCGCGACGACCGTGTACAGCACGGGAGATTTGGCTCGATTGAGCTTGGCGAAAGGTGACACAACAATTCCAAACGGACGACAACTGTGATCACAGCACGGTAACGAACCGGCTTTGATACGGCAACTGCACCCGTCTGAACTGCGGATTCAATTGTAAATGCTTGGTGACAATTCGTGATTTTCGATCACTGCGCCGAGACCCGGAAAAGTGGTACGGACGTGCGATTCGCACCCCCAATTACGAGCATGTGATTTCGGACGAAACGCCGTTCGAAAGGATGGTCGAAAGGAGGCGGAAATTCACGGCCCGACCCGGCCGTTCACGCACGAGAACACGGCCGCGCCGTGTGCCTTTCCGGCGGTTCCAGCCGCCACAAAGGCACACGGGCGGCGTCAGCCGCCCGGCGACGACTACGCGCGCGCCATGAAGGGCACCTTCGGTGCGACGAAGCGGTCGAGGCTGAACGCCCCCGCCCCCACCGCGGCGAGCAGCAGCGACCCGAGGCCGAGTGCGCCGACGAGTTCCCACCCGCCGTCGTTGACGTAGATGCCGTTCCCCATGTGGACGAACAGGTACGCGCCGAGCATGTCCAGGAACAACAACACCCCGAACACGGGGACGAGCAGACCCAGGATCAGCGAGATACCGCCGAGGATCTCGACCCAGGTCGCGATGAACGCGGTAACCGGCGGCACGGGCACGCCCATGCCTTCGAACCCGGTCTTGGTGCCGGAGTAGCCGTTGACGGTGAGCTTCTGCAGCCCGTGCACCAGGAAGATGGCACCGATGCCCAGTCGAGCCAGCAGGATCGCGATGTCGCGGAAGATTGCGCTGTTCATGGGGAACCTCTCATCGACGAAACGGAAGGTTCACGCGCACCGGTGATGCACGTCACACTCAATGTATCGCACCGCGGGAAAATGGTTGACTGCGCAACGATACGAGATACGCTCAGGTAGTTGAACAAGCAACGAACTGTGAGGAGCGAATCGTGAGCACCACCACCGACCGGGAACCCTACCGGTTCGAAGCCCAGCGCGAACGTCTCCGCACGCAGTACCTGCTGCCCGCCGACCGGCGGCCCGCCTCCACCGCCCGCGGGCTCCACCACACCGCGCTGCTCAGCAGCGACGTGGAGACGACGATCCGCTTCTACCAGGACCTCCTCGGATTCCCGCTCACCGAATTGATCGAGAACCGCGACTATCCGGGCTCGACGCACTTCTTCTTCGACATCGGCAACGGGAACCTGCTGGCATTCTTCGACTTCCCCGGACTCGACGTCGGCCCCTACCGGGAGGTCCTGGGCGGCCTGCACCACATCGCGATCAGCGTCGCCCCCGACCACTGGGAACGGTTGCGGTCGGCACTCGCCGACGCCGGTGTCGGCACCGAGGAACACAGCGGGACGTCGCTGTACTTCCGCGACCCCGACGGCGCCCGTGTCGAACTCATCGCCGATCCGCTCGGCGAGATGTACGGGCACCACGTGCTCTGACGGTCAGGCCGGCCGCACGCCCTCGAACGCCTCGCCAAACACCCGGCGCACCCCCACCCGCGTGATCTCCCGCGGATTCGGATACCGCCGCTCCGTCGCCAGGTGCGCGGCCTCGTCCAGATCGCCCTCGCGCATCCCCAGTTCGGCGAGCGTGGTCGGCCCACCCGCCGCGGCGACCAGATCGAACACGCCCGCGGGCGCGGACTCGGTGCCGAGCGCGTCCGCGATACGCGCCATCACGCCGGGCACCGCCTCCGCGTTGTACGCCATGACGTGCGGCAACATCACCGCGTGCGTCGCCGCGTGCGGCAGTTCGAACGAGCCGCCGAGCACGTGGCACAGCTTGTGGTGCAGCCCCATGCCGACGGCACCGAGGCACGTTCCCGCCAGCCACGCCGCGAGCAGCAACTCCGATCTGCCCCCGTGGTCGACGGCGTCGGCGCCGATCGCGGGCAGACCCCGGCCGATCGCCGCGATCGCCTGCAGCGCCAACGCATCGACGATCGGATTGGCCTGCTCGGCGTACATCGCCTCGACGGCATGCGCCATCGCGTTCAACGCGCTGTTCACGGCCATGGGGACCGGCATCGACAGCGTGAACTCGACGTCGTAGATCACCGTCTCCGGCAGGATCTCCGGCGAGGATCGCGTCGTCTTGACCCCGTCCGCGGTCTCCCCCAGCACCGGGGTCACCTCGGACCCCGCGTAGGTCGTCGGCACGATCACCTGGTCGATCCCGGTGCGCACGGCCAGCGCCTTCGCCAGACCGGTCGTCGAACCACCGCCGACCGCGACGACCGCGTCGACGTCGTGCTCCTCGACCAGCCGCAGCACCCGTTCCGTGAGGGCGACCGGGGTGTGCATGACGGCACCGTCGAACCGGGCGACCCGCAGGCCGCCCAGGACGTCCTCGACGAAATCCGCCTGTTTACGCACGTGATCGCCGCCGAGCAGCAACACCCGCGAGCGGCCGAGCTTCTCGACCTCGTCGGCCACGCGCGCGGCCGTTCCCGCGCCGAACACCACCCGGGCCGGCTGTGCCGTGTAGACGAAGTTGTACATGCCTCCGATTGTTGCGGTTCCGGCGCGCGCACCCGGGCGGTTCGGGATCAGATCGCCGGGAAGCCGTAGACCCGTTCGGCGTTGGCGGTGGTCGCGGCCGCCAGTTCGAGCGGATCCTCCCCGCGCACCTCGGCGAGCGCCCGCAGCGTGTACGGCAGGCAGTACGACTCGTTGGGGGCGCCCCGGAACGGATGCGGGGTCAGGAACGGCGCGTCCGTCTCCACCAGCACCTGCTCGCGCGGCACCAGCGGCGCCGCTTCGCGCAGCGCCTTCGCGTTCCGGAAGCTCACGGTCCCGGAGAAGCTCAGCACGTAGCCGGCGTCGACGCACGCCCGCGCCATGTCCGCGTCCGACGAGAAACAGTGGAAGATCACCGTCTCGGGAGCGCCTTCGTCGTGCAGGACCCGCAGCAACTCGGCGTCCGCGTCGCGGTTGTGGATCATCAGCGTCTTGCCGAGGCGCTTGGCGAGGTCGATATGCCAGCGGAAACCGTCTTCCTGCTCGACGGGGTCGGCACAGCCGTCGAGTTTGCCCGGCCAGTACAGGTCCAGGCCGGTCTCCCCCACCGCGACGCACCGCGGGTCCGCGGCGAGGCGTTCGATCTCCGCGCGAGTCTGCTCGTCGAGGACGTTCGCGCGGGTCGGGTGGATCGCGACGGCCGCGTACACACGGTCGTCCCAGTGCGCCGCCTGCACCGCGAACCGTGCCGCGTCGAGATCGTCGGCGACCGTGACGACCCGGCCCACACCGACCGCGGCGGCCCGATCGACGATCGCCGCAACCGATTCGGGATCCTTCGCGCCGCACGCGTCGAGATGCGTGTGGGCGTCGACGAGGGGTGCGAGGGGTTCGGGGGGCTCGGGCGCAGGACGGGCTTTGCTCACGGGTTATACAGTAGGGCCACCATGACTGCGCCCATTTCCGCCCGCCCGCCGTTCTATCTGACCACCGCGATCGCCTACCCGAACGGTGCCCCGCACATCGGGCACGCCTACGAGTACATCTCCTCGGACGCGATCGCACGGTTCAAGCGTCTCGACGGCTTCGACGTGTTCTTCATGACCGGCACCGACGAGCACGGCCTCAAGATGCAGCAGACGGCCGTCAAGGAAGGGCTGCCGGTCGAGGAGCTCGCCCGGCGCAACTCGAGCGTGTTCGAGGCCATGGACAAGGCCCTGAACATCTCGTACGACCGGTTCATCCGCACCACCGACGCGGACCACATCGAGGCCAGCAAGGCCATCTGGCAACGGATGGTCGATTCCGGCGACATCTACCTCGACACCTACTCGGGCTGGTACTCGGTGCGCGACGAGGCGTTCTACGCCGAGGCCGAGACGACGCTGCAGGAGGACGGCTCCCGGATCTCCACCGAGACCGGAACCCCGGTGGAGTGGACCGAGGAGTCCACCTACTTCTTCCGGTTGTCCGCCTACCAGGACAAGCTGCTCGCCCTGTACGAGGAGCAGCCGGACTTCATCGCCCCCGCGACCCGCCGCAACGAGATCGTCAGCTTCGTCTCCGGTGGCCTGAAGGACCTGTCGATCTCGCGCACCACGTTCGACTGGGGTGTTCCGGTGCCGGAGCATCCGGACCACGTGATGTACGTGTGGGTGGACGCGCTCACGAACTACCTCACCGGTGTCGGATTCCCGGACACCGATTCCGACGCGTTCCGGAAGTTCTGGCCCGCCAACCTGCACATCATCGGCAAGGACATCACCCGTTTCCACACGGTGTACTGGCCGGCGTTCCTGATGTCGGCGGGCATCGAACTGCCCCGGCGGGTGTTCGTGCACGGCTTCCTCTTCAACAAGGGCGAGAAGATGTCGAAGTCGGTGGGCAACGTCGTCGACCCGCTCGAGATGGTCGAGAAGTACGGCCTGGACCAGCTGCGGTTCTTCCTGCTGCGCGAGATCTCCTACGGCCAGGACGGCAGCTACAGCCACGAGGCGATCGCCACCCGGATCAACGCGGACCTGGCGAACGAACTGGGCAACCTGGCGCAGCGGTCGCTGACGATGGTCGCGAAGAATCTCGACGGGCTCGCGCCGACGCCGGGCGAGTTCACCGAGGACGACCTGGCGCTGCTGGCCCAGGCCGACGGCCTGCTCGAGAAGGTGCGCGCCGAGTTCGACGTCCAGGCCCTGCACCTGGCGCTCGAGGCGATCTGGCACGTGCTCGGCGAGACGAACCGGTACTTCTCCGCGCAGGAACCGTGGGTGCTGCGCAAGACCGATCCGGCGCGCATGGCGACGGTCCTGTACGTGACGCTCGAGGTCGTGCGCATCGTCGGCATCCTCGTCCAGCCGGTGATGCCGGATTCGGGTACCAAGATCCTCGACCTGCTCGGCCAGGATGCGGATGCCCGCACGTTCGCGGACCTCGCGACGCGTCTGGTGCCGGGCACCGCGCTGCCGGCACCGTCGCCGGTGTTCCCGCGGTTCGTCGACGACGCCGAATAGTCCGCTCCCCGGGTTCGTGTCGGTGCCTTCCGTCACACTGCCCACATGGGGAGCACTAGAACATACATTCGAGAAGACGACCTGGGCGCCCAGGCGCTGCTCGACGAGTTGACCTGGGCGTACGAGCGGGGGTGGCAACCCGCGGACATGCTGCACGTGGCGGCGCGTTCCGGCGACCTCTCGGACGTGCCGCTCGGCGCGGCCGCGGTGCTGTTCGACGCGCACCGCAGTCGCGCCGAGGACCGGGCCCCGGAAGGCTGGCTCCGGCAGCTCCGCATCGTCGCGGACCACCATCCGCACCTCGCCGCACTCGCGACGCGGATCCCGCCCGGCGATCGGGGTCCGCTGTTCGGCGCCGCGCTGCAGCGTGCGCTGCCGGACGTCACGCGGTTCCAGGTGACCGGCCTTGCGTTCACCTGGAAGTACCTGCCGCGCTTCACCGTTCTGGCCCCGCCCCCGTCGCAGTGGCCGCCGCTGCGCACCGCCGCCGCGGCGGATACGGTCCCGGATCCGCGGATCCTCGATCGGATCCGCGGGCTGCTGTCGAAAGCGGAATCCACCGACTTCCCCGAGGAAGCCGAGGCGCTGACCACGAAGGCCCAGGAACTCGTGACCCGCTACGCGGTGAGCGCGGCCCTGCTCGCCGGGGAGGACGAGTCGTCCGGCATCCGCGGGATGCGGGTGCACCTGGACAATCCGTACGCCAAGGAGAAGGTGCTGCTGCTCACCGCGATCGGGAGCGCGAACCGGGCGCGCACGGTGTGGTTCGCGAAGGTCGGTATCGCCACGGTCGTCGGCGGCGACGTCGAACTGCGCCAGATCGAGGTGCTGTTCGGGTCGCTGCTCGTGCAGGCGACCCGCGCGATGGCCGTGGCCGGAACCGGCGGGCGGGTCGGCGGCGGTGCCACCGCCTTCCGGCGCGCGTTCCTCGCCGGATATGCCGGGCGGATCGGGGAACGGTTGCGGGAGGCCGACGCTCGTGCCACGGTCGACGCCGCCGCGGACGCGGACCTGCCGATGACGACGCTCGCGCCGATTCTGGCTCGCCGCTCCGAGGCGGTCGACGAGGAATTCCGCCGCCTGTTCCCCGCGACCCGATCGTCGCGTACCCGCACCGTCGACGCCGAGGGCTGGCATGCCGGACGGGAAGCCGCCGAGAACGCCTGCCTCACCTCACCGTCGACGTCCGGCCCGCAGTGACGGGCCGCGAATCACGAGTCGGCGAAGCCGAGTTCGGTCGCCAGGGTGAGGCCCTGCTCGACGGTATCGACGCTGTACGTCAGGATCAGACCCGTCTTCCTGTCGATGGTTTCGAATCCGGAACTGTACGTGTCGTCCGTGGCGTAGTTGACGATGCGATCACCCGAGGAGTGCACCCGACTGGCGTATCCGGACAGGGTTCGGTCCCGGTACCGGATGAAATTCGAGCGGGCGTACTGGTCGTCGCGCCAGGCGGTGACCCACTGGTCGTCGTCCTCCGCCAACCCCATCGCCTTGCCGACACTCGAATCCGCGGTCACCACACACCGCAGCTCCAGCGCGCCCTCGAAACTGAATCCGGACTTGTCGCACGAGGACGACGAGGTGATCAGCTTGCTGGGCAGCAACGGAAGAACGTCCTCGGGCACCTCACTGACGTATGCCGAGTCCGCGGTCGCAGGTGGTGCGCCTGCCGGAGCGGCGGCCGCGTCGACGGTGGATGCCGCGGCGGCCGCGGGGGTCTCGCCACCGTCGACGGCGAAGTAGACCCCGGCCGCGGCGAGCACCGTGGCGAGCGCAGCCCCGGCGATCACGAACGGAGTGCGCGACTTCCCCGCAGCCGGAGCCGGTTCCGGTGTGGGAGTCGCGGCGAAACTGGGCGTGGGAATCGGCGTGCGCGGCGGCTGCGCGGGTTCACGCCGGACAGACTCGGTCGCGCCCAGCGCCGCGGGGTCGGTGGCGCGTCCGCCGGCGACGAACCCGGCCGCGCCCTTGGCGACCACGGTTTTCGGGTCGTCGAGGGTGGCGATCGGGCCGAGTTCGGCCAGCCGCCGGTGCACA
>Ga0180215_1005653_pt1 | contig 10591 bp, 9 predicted proteins | sample eDN3rd37CBELigBY_FD_128871 | JGI IMG/M metagenome (GOLD analysis project Ga0180215, IMG submission 128871) | Enriched backyard soil microbial communities from Emeryville, California, USA - eDNA 3rd pass 37_C BE-Lig BY (version 2) (version 2) | ecosystem: Environmental > Terrestrial > Soil >...
CCTCTTTCGATGGAAAGACAGCAGCCAAAACAGGCGATAGTAAATGGATTACCTCTCCAGAATCCAGACTGCAAGTACATCAGCTAAGAAACGAACATGACGCCATTTTAACCGGCGTGAATACCGTTATACACGATAACCCTCTTTTAACCGCCAGATTGCCCCAAGGTGGAAAAAATCCCATTCGAGTAATTTTAGACTCACATTTAAAAATACCCATGGATGCTAATGTTATACAAGACAAGTCAGCAAAGACAATTATTTTTACAAGATCAGATGCAGATGTAAAGAAAGCAGAAGAAATTGCAAACTGTGGTGCTGAAATCATTTTTCTTGAGGAAAGAATCAGCATAGATAAGGTTTTGAAGGAATTAGGAAAAAAGAATATCATGACTTTATTGGTAGAAGGCGGTTCAGAAATCCATTCTTCTTTTATCGAACATGATGCTTTTAACCAAATGATTCTTTACTTGGCTCCGGTCATTATTGGCGGAAAATCGGCACCCTCTGTTGTCGGAGGAAATGGAATTGATTGGATGAGACAGGCAAAAAAGCTGACATTTGTTTCTTCCGAGCCAATTGGCCCCGATATAAAAATCGTAGCAAAGCCTATAAAGGAGGAGCGGAATGTTTACGGGAATCATTGAGGAAATTGGGACAGTAAAAAAAGCTGCTCAAATAGGGAATACGATTAAGCTAGTAATTCAGGCTGAAAAAATCTTAGCGGATGCCCAGCTGGGCGACAGCATCGCCGTTAATGGTGTTTGTCTGACAGTAACTCAGCTGCATCAGGATTCATTCACGGCTGATGTCATGCCGGAAACATATAGAAGCACCTCTTTGCGCGGATTAAGAGAACGTTCAAAAGTAAATCTCGAACGTGCCATGTCAGCAAATGGACGTTTTGGCGGTCATTTTGTCACTGGACATGTGGATGGAACAGGAAAAATCCTGAAAATTTCTCCGAGTGAAAATGCGATTTACTTTGAAATTTCAGTGCCGGAAACAATGGGCCATTTTTTAATGATGAAGGGTTCTGTCGCTATAGATGGAACATCATTGACCATTTTCGGCGTCACCGAACAATCAGTTACTGTTTCCATTATTCCGCATACGGCAAAGGAAACGGTGATCGGATCAAAAAACATTGGTGACGAAGTAAATATCGAGTTCGATATGCTGGCCAAATATTTATATTCCTTTGTCAATAGAAGAGAATATAAACAAGAAGGTCAATCAGGCATTACGGAAGGTTTTTTAAAGGACAACGGGTTTATCTAGAATTGTCCAGCTCCAGGCGCCTTACTTATAAGGAGGGTATACAATGTTTAGTAAAATTGAAGAAGCGATTGAAGATTTGAAGGCAGGCAAAGTGATCATTGTATGTGATGATGAGGATCGGGAAAATGAAGGTGATTTCCTTTCCATTGCTGAATATGCCACACCCGAAACAATTAATTTTATGGCAAAAGAGGGCAGGGGACTTATTTGTGTTCCAATTACAGAGTGCTTAGCAAACAAGCTCGATCTTGCTCCAATGGTAGAAAATAATACTGACAGCAAAGGAACTGCATTTACGGTATCAATTGATTATAAAGAAACCACTACTGGAATTAGTGCATTTGAGCGGGCATTAACAATAGAAAAAATGATTGCTGATGACGCAGCAGCCAGCGACTTCAACCGTCCTGGGCACATTTTTCCGCTGATTGCCAAAAAAGGCGGTGTATTAAGAAGGGCCGGTCACACAGAGGCTGCTGTAGACTTAGCCAGACTTGCCGGTGCAAAGCCTGCTGGTGTCATTTGTGAAATCATGAAAGATGATGGAACGATGGCCCGAGTGAAAGATCTTGAGGTAATCGCGAAAAAGTTCAATTTGAAAATGATTACGGTTCAGCAGCTGATTGAATATCGCTTAGATCATGACTCCCTTGTGAAAAGGGAAGCGGATATACAGCTGCCGACTGATTTTGGTTTATTCCGAGCGGTTGGGTATACAAATTCCATTGATGGCAAAGAGCACATTGCTTTAGTTAAAGGTGAAATTACTGAGGATGAACCGGTTTTGCTTCGCGTTCATTCTGAGTGTCTGACAGGTGATGTTTTCCATTCCCATCGCTGTGATTGCGGTCCCCAGCTGGCTGCAGCGCTTGCGCAAATTGAGAAAGAAGGCAAAGGTATCCTTTTGTATATGAGACAGGAAGGCAGAGGCATCGGCCTAATAAATAAAATGAAGGCATACAAGCTTCAAGAAGAAGGCTATGATACCGTTGAGGCTAATCACAAGCTGGGCTTTGCTGATGACCTGCGCGATTATGGCGTTGGTGCACAGATTCTTCGTGATTTAGGTGTAAAAAAAATGCGGCTGTTAACAAATAATCCGCGTAAAATCGCTGGTCTTGGCGGGTTTGGCTTAGAGCTTATCGAACGTGTTCCATTGCAAATGCCTCCACTAGAGGAAAACGAGTTTTATCTTAAAACGAAGAAAGAAAAAATGGGACATTTATTAACATTTTAAGGGGAGATTATTGATGAAAAGAGTATTGGAAGGACATTTAGTTGGTACAGGATTAAAAGTAGGAATTGTTGTATCCCGTTTTAATGAATTTATTACAGGGAAATTATTATCAGGTGCAGAAGATGCTCTCAGAAGACACGGTGTAAGCGAAGATGACATCACTATTGCATGGGTGCCAGGCGTATTTGAGGTTCCGCTTGCTGCAAAGAAGTTAGCAGAAACAAAGGAATATGATGCGGTCATTACTTTAGGTGCAGTCATTCGCGGTGCCACTCCGCATTTTGAATATGTCAGCAGTGAAGCAGCAAAGGGGGTAGCTTCCACTTCCATGCAAGCTGGGATACCGGTCATTTTTGGCATATTAACGACAGATACGATCGAACAGGCTATTGAACGTGCTGGAACAAAAGCAGGAAATAAAGGCTGGGAAGCTGCTGCAACAGCCATTGAAATGGGTAATTTATATAAGCAGTTTGAAGCGTAAAATGAAATGGGGACAGCCGAGAATCGCTGTCCCCATTCTTTGTGTTAAAGTATTAGAATATTTACAAATTTCGACATCTTTTTAAAAAATTTCGTTTATAATGGGTATATGGATGTATATATGCTGCATATTGTCGGAGGGTAAATAAAAATGGAAGTTTTTGTTGCGAGGCAGCCAATTTTTAATGTTAGAGAAGAAGTCATCGGCTATGAGCTTCTTTACCGCAGTGATCAAGCTGTGAACAAATTTGCGAATGTGGATGGGGACCTGGCGACGACTGAACTTATTATCAATAGTTTCATGAATATTGGGATTGAAAAGCTTGCTAATGGAAGGCCGTGTTTTATTAATTTTACTGAAAATTTGCTGAAGACAGGACTTCCCACTTACTTTCATCCCAGTGAGATTGTTGTCGAAATTCTTGAAACGATTGAGCCGGATCAGGAATTAATCCAAATATGCCGGGAGTTAAAGAGTAAAGGTTATAAAATTGCGCTTGATGACATCATATTTCGGGAGAAGAATCCGTACTTTTATGACCTGCTCAAACTTGCTGATATTGTAAAAATAGATTTCTTAAACACTCCAGTTTCAATCAGGGGGAAGATTGAAACTGTTATCAAAAAGCTGGGATTGAAAATGCTTGCTGAAAAAGTTGAAACAAGAGTTGATTTTGAAGATGCTTTAAAAAGAGGGTATCATTTTTTTCAGGGGTTTTTCTTTTCAAAGCCAATGATTATGTCTTCACGTGAAGTGCCTGTGTATTTTCATTCATATTACGAAATTATTCAGCAGTTAGCCGCTGAAGATCCAAATATTGATATCATTACACAATTAATAGAAAGAGATGTTTCATTATCCTATAAACTGCTAAAACTAATCAATTCACCTGCCTATCGGCCAAAGCAAAAAATTAATTCTATTAAACAGGCGATTGTTCTTCTAGGCCTGAGAGAGCTGAAAAAGTGGATTTATATTCTAGCTGTTAGAGAGTCAAGAGTTAAGAAGAAAGAAAGCTCGGAAGAAATGATCAGAAATAGCTTAACAAGAGCAAGAATGTGCGAGGAAATTCAGCGCATCCGTTCACAGGCGAACCCATCGCCAAGCTATTTTATGACGGGGATGCTGTCATTAATGGACTCCATTTTAGGAATGCCGATGGAAACCGTGCTGCTTGATCTGCCGCTTGATGAAGAAATATGTGATGCGCTGAACGGAAAAGAAAATTCTCTAAAAGAGGTATTGTGCTTAGTGCTCGCTGTGGAAAAAGCAGAATGGACGAAGATCAGCTGCAAATGCCATGAGCTGAATATTGATGAAAGAGAACTATTTAAAGTATATGCAGAGTCATTAAATTGGTCGCATTCTCTAATTACAGATGGGAAAGAGGAAAGCAATGCCCTATTTTCTTAAACACCTAGGAAGCGGGAGTATATTAATACGCTTCCTAGGTGTTTTTCAAAAAGGAAAGGATCGGGTCAAAGTTTTGTTTTTCCTTTGTTTCAAAGTAGGATTGAAACGGATCCCCCTGAGTGCTGATTCGTTTCATGAGCTGAGGCAGCTGAAAGTTTGTCGGAGTTAGACTGTCGTTCACTTCCTCCCAGAAAATTGGTGCAGCGATGGTTGCTTCTTCTGTTCCGCGGGGGGAATATGGACAGATAATCGTTTTGCCTTCTGCATGCTGAATATAGTCAACATAAAGTCTTCCGCCTCGATTTTTCTTAAGCCTTTCTGTTGTAAATAAATCAGGCTCCTTTGACACGAGATAGTCAGCAATAAAGGATGTAAACAGCCTAGTATCATCGTATGAATACATATTTTCCGGAAGAGGGATATAAATTTGCAGCCCCTTATTTCCAGATGTTTTGATAAATCCGATTAGTTTCAGCTGGTCCAGGACCTCTTTAATATAGAGGGCGGCTTTAACTGCCATGCTAAATTCCTTTCTTGAGGGCGGATCAAGATCGAAAACAATTTCGCTCGGACCTTTGCTTTTTATTGTTTGAAAAGGAATATGAAATTCAAAGGCGAGCTGGTTCCCCAGCCACATTAAGGTCTTTAAATCATTGCAGACAATATAATTAATCCCTTCCGAAATTGCTGTTTCAATAAATTCTGGCGCATAGTCAGGGCAGTTTTTTTGGTAAAAAGGCTCGCCAAAAATTCCATGAGGGTAGCGAATGACGGTCAATAGCCGGTTTTTCAAAAAGGGCAGCATATAGGGAGAAATATCCCGCAGATAATGGATATAATCAATCTTCTGTACGGCTGGTTCCTTCCAAAGCGGTTTTTCAGGATGGGTAATTTCCAAATCCTCAGGAAGATTTTTCTGCTGCTGCACGAATTGATCAATGGTACAGTCCTGGGGGTTAAGGTCGAACCTGAATTGATGAAAATGCGGTTCTCTCATTTGTTTTTCGTATAATTCCAAGTATTTAACCTCAACGCAAATGGCTGGATTCACAAAATAAAACTGGCTATCCTCTGACGAATGATTTTCCTTCACTATTTGAAAAAGGGCGGATTTTTCATCAGGCTTTAAACCAAAAAGGAATTGCCCAATTGGAATAATCTCCCCCTGATCAAACACACCAGCATAGAAATACCCATTTGTTTTTTCATAAGCAGTGATGAAGCAGCTTACGTACTTCCAGTTCTTGTATTTTAGCCAGGCAGTTGTTCGTTTTCCTTCCTCCCACTTATTTCCTAATTGTTTGGCTACAACGCCTTCCCCATCATATAAGGTTACCTTTTCCCAGATTTCATTAAAGTTTTTATACGGAGGAATCAATTGCAACAGCTTTTTGCTTTTTTCATCAGGCTTTACAGGAAGGGAGCATGTTTGAAAAAACTCATGAAGGATCTTCTTTCTATGTTCATAGGGCTCTCCGTATAGAGAGCTGCCTTCCATTGAAAGGACATCAAAAATGAGCAGCCTGCATGGGGAAGTTTTAGCTTTTTCTAGGACCTTTTTTTCTGAACGCATCCTTCCTCTAACTTGAATGGAACTAAAATTGGCCTTATATTCATTTTCCAAAAAAACTAACTCGCCATCTAATGTCAGAGGAAGAAACTTTTCAAATAGTGTTTTATTTTCCAATAAGAAGGCTTCAATTTCTGGAAATTGTGGAAGCAGAGGTTTCCCATTTCTGCTTGTCAGCAAAATCCCTGCATTATCCCAATGAAGAAATGCTCTAAACCCATCATATTTCACTTCGTACACCCAGTCTTGACCGATTGGTATATCAAACGTTAGACTTGGCAGCATAGGCTTCATACTCTAGCCCTCCATTCCGTGCCGAACAATGTTTACGTTTATATTGCCACAAACTTGAAACTGTACTCTTCTGGCAAAAGTTTTTACGTATGTCTGTCATTGTTTCACGCAAATTAAAGGTAAAAAAGAATGGAGTTTTCTTATGCATACGATGTGGAAAGGAAGCATTAGCTTCGGACTTGTTAATATACCGATAAAGCTCCATACAGCAACTGAAGATAAGGACATTAAGCTGCGGACTCTTCATAAAAAGTGTCATTCGCCAATTAAATATGAAAAAAAGTGTCCTGTCTGCGAAGTGGAAGTGCAAAATGATGACTTGGTAAAGGCATATGAATATACAAAAGGGAAGTTTGTGGTTCTAGAGGATGATGATTTAGAAAATCTGAAAAAGGAAAATGAAGACAAAGCGGTTGAGATTATGGATTTTGTGGAGATGACAGATATTGATCCCATTTATTACGACCGCACCTATTATATGTCACCCGGAGATGGAGGAGGAAAGGCTTATTCCTTACTGAGAAAAGCTTTAACGGAATCGGAAAAAGTGGGTATTGCGAAAATTATCATTCGATCCAAAGAACAGCTTGCGGTGATTCGCGTGTATGACAACACGCTGGTCATGGAAACGATTCATTACCCTGATGAGGTCCGCAAAGCAGAGGATGTTCCCAATGTACCCTCTGAAGATAAGGTGACAAAAAAGGAAATTGATACCGCAATATTATTAATCGATCAATTAACAGCCAAATTTGAGCCGGAAAAATACACGGATGAATATCGGACGGCATTAATGGATTTAATTGAGTCGAAGCGGACAGGCAAAGAAGTGGTTACACCGGTTGATAAAGAACCAACAGCAAATGTGACAGATCTTATGGCAGCTCTTCAGGCATCAATTGATAAGACAAAGCCTGAGAAAGAAAAGGAAGCAGTGAAAAAGCCTGCAGCTAAAAAGAAGCGAACAATCACGAAGGCGAAGAAGGAAGCGTAATAGATGGAACAAAAAATATTGCCCGCCTCAACCTCGATGAAAGAGTTTGAGCAATTTTTAAAAAGCCCCTTTCAAATAGGGGTTTATCTTGATATGCATATTGCCCAATTAAAAAATATTAGCCAAATGGCCAAAGCGCATAATAAAAAAATGATTTATCATGTAGACCTGATTCATGGCATTAAAAATGATGAATATGCAACCGAATATATTTGTCAGGAATATAAGCCATTTGGTCTCATATCTACTAAATCAAGTGTGATCCTAAAAGCAAAGCAAAAAGGGGTCATTGCTGTTCAGCGGATCTTCCTGCTTGACACCCATGCACTTGAAAAGAGCTATTCATTGATAAAGAAAACCAAACCCGATTATATAGAAGTCTTGCCAGGCGCCATGCCGTGGATGATAAAAGAAGTTTTTTCCAGGGTAGAGACACCCATTTTTGCAGGGGGACTTATTCGAACGCGGGAAGAAGTAGAGAATGCATTGAACGCAGGGGCGACAGCAATTACAACTTCAAAAACAGACCTATGGGATGACTATTCTCAAAAATAACATAAATTTTTCTGCAAAATCATAACAAGTTGTTGACAGCGTTTTCAATGCCTTGTATACTTCTAATACAAGTTAATATTTGTGTCGGAGATAAGGAGAACACACGTTTAAACCATTTGCGTTTATACTGTTGTGTTCTCCTTTTTTTTCTTTTGATGCTTTAATTCATCTGGGAGGGAGAATTTAATATGACTGCATTTATGGGGGAACTTATTGGTACAATGATTTTGATTTTGTTTGGCGGAGGGGTTGTTGCAGGCGCCAATCTTAAAAAAACCTTTTCCTTTAATGGAGGCTGGATTGTCATTACAATTGCATGGGGCTTAGCCGTCACAATGGGGGTATTCGCTGTTGGTTCCATAAGCGGTGCACATCTGAACCCGGCTGTAACCATCGCTCTTGCTATTAATGGAGATTTTCCTTGGGCTGATGTTCCAGGCTATATTATTGCTCAAGTAATTGGCGGATTTCTTGGCGGGGTCCTTGTCTATCTGCATTATCTTCCACATTGGAAGGTTACCGATGATCCTGGAGCAAAATTAGGTGTCTTTGCAACAGGTCCAGCGATTCGCCATACTTTTTCGAATTTGCTTAGTGAAGTCATTGGAACTTTTATTTTAGTTTTGGGATTATTATTTATAGGTGCTAATAAATTTACAGAAGGTTTGAACCCAATTGCAGTCGGTTTATTAATAGTTGTTATTGGGATGTCTCTTGGGGGAACAACTGGATATGCCATTAATCCTGCCCGTGATTTAGGCCCGCGCATAGCTCATTTTGTCTTGCCGATCTATGGAAAAGGTAAATCAAATTGGGGTTATGCGTGGATTCCTGTGCTTGGACCGGTTATGGGAGGTTCTTTAGGAGCTGTATTTTACCAGGCTTTTTATAAAGGCAATATGTCAGAAATGTTATTAGGGGTTTTAATTGCTAATATAGTAGTATTAATTCTTGTATTTATCTTAGGCAGAAAGCATCCGGTTAACGGTCAATCTTCATCAGAAATTACTGCATAACCTTTTGGTGCGACAGGAATGGGGGAAATGGAAATGGAAAAATACATTTTATCATTGGATCAAGGGACAACAAGCTCCAGAGCCTTGCTTGTTAATCAAAAAGGGGAAATTGTTCATATTGCTCAAAAGGAGTTCACTCAGATTTTTCCAAAGCCAGGCTGGGTAGAACATAATGCCAGTGAAATCTGGGGTTCTATTTTAGCGGTCATTGCTGGTGTTCTGTCTGAATCCGACGTTAAACCAGAGCAAATTGCAGGAATCGGGATTACCAATCAGCGGGAAACAACAGTTGTCTGGGATAAAGAGACAGGCATACCTGTATACAATGCAATCGTTTGGCAATCAAGACAAACTAGCGGCATTTGTGAAGAATTAAAAGAAAAAGGCTATAACGACCTATTCAGGGAAAAAACGGGTCTTTTAATAGATGCTTATTTTTCAGGTACCAAAGTCAAATGGATATTAGATCATGTAGACGGTGCGCGTGAAAAAGCTGAACAAGGAAAACTTCTTTTCGGAACAATTGACACATGGCTTATTTGGAAGCTTTCAGGCGGCCAAGCGCATGTTACGGATTATTCTAATGCATCCCGCACTCTTATGTATAACATTCATGAATTAAAATGGGATGAAGAACTGCTTGAAATATTAGAAATACCTGCATCCATGCTTCCTGAGGTTAGACCATCATCAGAAATATATGGCCAGACAGTTGACTACCATTTCTTTGGCAAAGAGGTTCCTATTGCAGGTGCTGCCGGGGATCAGCAGGCTGCTCTGTTCGGACAGGCATGCTTTGAAAAAGGAATGGCGAAAAATACGTATGGAACTGGCTGTTTTATGCTGATGAATACTGGCGAAAAAGCGGTTAAGTCCGAGCATGGCTTATTAACCACACTTGCTTGGGGAATAAACGGCAAGGTGGAATATGCACTAGAAGGAAGTATTTTTGTAGCAGGCTCAGCCATTCAATGGCTGCGAGATGGACTTGGACTTATCCAAGATGCTAAAGAATCCGAAGATTATGCAGCAAAGGTTCCTTCAACTGACGGAGTATATGTTGTTCCTGCCTTTGTCGGTTTGGGAACGCCATATTGGGACAGCGATGTTCGCGGCGCTGTGTTCGGATTAACAAGAGGAACAACAAAAGAACATTTTATCCGTGCGACCCTGGAGTCACTTGCCTATCAAACCAAGGATGTTTTATCTTCCATGGAGGCAGATTCCGGCATCCAGCTAAAAACACTTCGTGTCGATGGTGGAGCAGTGAAAAATAATTTTCTTATGGAGTTTCAGTCAGATCTTTTAAATGTCCCTGTGGAACGTCCAAGGATCAATGAAACAACAGCCCTTGGTGCTGCTTATCTCGCCGGACTTGCTGTCGGCTTTTGGAACAGTACGGAGGAAATCTCCAAACAATGGGCAATTGATCAATCGTTTGCACCAACAATGAATGAAGAGACAAGGGAACGCCTTTATTCGGGCTGGAAGACAGCTGTTCGCGCTGCCATGGCATTCAAATAAAAACTTGCCTCTTTGCCTAAAGAGATAATTGTGATATACTAAAGATAAGTTAATAGTTCGGCAGGAGAATCTGAGAGACCACAAAATCATTACTGTATACACAGTAATGTATTTTGTGGTCTCTTCTTTTTTTGGCTGTTGTTACTTCCTGCCGGCTTTGGGAATACCATAATAAGATGACCTATATCTAGGAGGACTCGAACGTGAACTTTTCTAATAAAAA
>Ga0180215_1005655_pt1 | contig 10590 bp, 20 predicted proteins | sample eDN3rd37CBELigBY_FD_128871 | JGI IMG/M metagenome (GOLD analysis project Ga0180215, IMG submission 128871) | Enriched backyard soil microbial communities from Emeryville, California, USA - eDNA 3rd pass 37_C BE-Lig BY (version 2) (version 2) | ecosystem: Environmental > Terrestrial > Soil >...
CGCGTTTTGCTCGGAGCACCGCAAGTACGCCGACCACCGGTGCCCCACGCCCAAGCAGGAGGCCGTCCGCGCCGCGCCTTGCCCGGTGTGCGGCCAGGTCGTTGCAGCGGGCAATGACGAAGGGCTCGACACGCGCATGGACGCGCACCTCCAGCACGGCTGCGGTGCCGAGGCCGCCGCGCGGCGGCAGCGCAAGCAGAAGAATATGTGCAGCCATCCCAAGTGCCACAAGGTCGAGCTGGTGCCGTTCGTATGCCGCGACTGCCGGCAGCCTTACTGCATCCGCCACCGCTTCGGCCTGGACCACCAGTGCGCCGACATCATCGCGGCCAAGCGGCTGAGCCGGTTCGCGCCACCCATCGCGGCGCACTAGCGAAAACGCACTGTTTTATAGTAACAATGTGTACATCATGAACAGCAGCACCCCAATGATGTTATCTGTACAGCAACGCCTTAACGTATGCACGGCGACTCGGGTTCAGACCGCTTTCAGCAGCAAGAGCATGTAGTACTTGTACACGATGGAGCGGATCCAGCGGTGCAGCTTGCTCATGTAGAGGAAGATGAGAAAGTTGACCATGGCGCGCAGCAGGAATCCCTGCGCACGCCGCCACAGCATGGACCAGTACACGACCCACCACGTCCGCGGCGGCCGACCCGGCCCCGACGACACCCGGCGGAGCTCCACTCCGTTCGTCGCAACAGAGACGCTGTCGTCAGGCCGCGTGGCTCTAGATGCGGCTTCGGCAACGGATTCTGGAGCTTGTGCCACTACTGCCGCGGCAGTGGCGGCGGCCGCCCGCTCCTTGGCCTGCCGCCGCCGCTCCTCAACCTGGCTGCGCCATGATGTGAGTTCCGTCACCTGCGTCGTGAGGCGCGCGATCTGTTCCTCCAGCGCCGCCACTCGCGCGGCGTAAGTTTCCGCGTCCATCGCACTAAGCCCGTTGGCGCACGTCTCAGCTACCACATTCCGAGGTTGGGCCTACCAGGGGACCGCCCCATCGCTGTGGACCTGCAACCGTTCAACTTGAGCTTGCGGCAGCCGCCAGCCACCAGCTGCACAGCACTCAGGAGCCAGTAATCCTGCCACCCTCCCAACTTGGACGAGAGATCGAAGAGATCGATGAGCGTCCAGGGAGCCCGCAACCGTCGTCGGCTCCACGCCCTCGCCGCCTTTCCTACACCTACTGGGCGCAGCGAAGGCAAATGACGCGACAGAGTAGCGCCGTTTCTGAGGGAAGCGTCTTTGACATCATTATGACGTCATCGGCTATGGCGACGCCGGCAACGCTGCGGACGGCCGCAAAGGCGGCGACGCCCGGCGTCCCGCGGACCTCGCTGGCGGGCGGCGGCAGTCCTGGCGGGCCCGCGACGCCGCAAACGAATGGCAGGGCAGGCGCAGCGCCGCCGCAAACACCGGCATCGGCGGTGCTGAAGCAGCCACGCCTTAGTTTGGCGCTTACTGCCGATCTGGCCACGGCCGATGGCGCGCCGGAGCCGGCGCCGACCAACGTGATTGTGGGCGTGCGCATCCGCAACTTGTCGCAGCGCGAGCGCGACAATGGCGACGTGCACAGCTGGCACGCGGACCCGATCGAGCAGGCCGTGTGGCTGGACGAGGCGTTTGTCGACCGCAGCCGGAGGTCGTCGGTGCCGACCTACCGCTTTGACTACGTGCTGCTGGGCTCGGCCAACGCCCCTGTCTACAGCGCTGTGGCCGCCGACGTCGTGTGGGCGGCCATGGACGGCCTGAACGGAACCATATTTGCGTACGGCCAGACCAACTCGGGCAAGACTTACACTATGCTTGGCACGGACGCAGAGCCGGGCATCATCCCGCAGGCCATCAACGACGTCTTCCGCTACATCCGCGACCACCCGACTCGCGAGTTCCTGCTGCGCGCATCTTACTTGGAGATCTACAACGAGACCATCAACGATCTCCTCGCGCCGGAGCAGAAGAACCTGCAGATCCACGAGTCCAAGCAGCGCGGAATCTACGTAGTGCCGCTGCGCGAGGAGATCGTGACCACACCAGCTGACATCCTCAAGATTGTCCGCAAGGGCGAGCGTACGTCCGTGCCATTGAAACCACAAGCGAGGTGTCATGTTTGGTGCTCAGGAACTTGATGCTGCCGTGCAGTTCGGGCTGCCTGTGCGTGCAATAGAGAACCGCCACATTAGCGCGACCGATTATAACGAGCACAGCAGCCGCAGCCACAGCATCGTGCAGCTGGTACGCGCGAGCATGCGAGATGCAGTGGATGAAGAGATACTAGGCTAACGGACGATGCGACAGCGGTGGACTAGCAACGGCGGCGCTTACAGGTGATTGAGAGCCGCGAGCGTGCTGGCAGCGCATCGAGCTCGTCCAACAACCTGCTGACCACGCCGGGCGGCAGCTTGGTGGCCGACGCCGTGTCCGGTGGCAAGACGCAAGTATCGTACTTGGTCCGGACGCCCCAAGACCGACACGATCGGGCGTACTGGCGTCTCGCTGACATGATCGAACCGATACACTTGGCCACCTCTGGCCACAGAACCTGATCGACTTGGCGGGGTCGGAGAAGAGCGCGAGCAATGCAGAGCGGAAAAAGGAAGGTGGTTACATCAACAAGTCGCTGCTCACGCTCGGCACGGTCATTGCCAAGCTGAGTGAAGGCAAAGGGTCCGTTCTCGGGACGTCCTACGCGGGGGCACCCGTTCATAAGCGAACGCTGATGCCTTGTATCCGTCCCTGCATGCGGTTGCTGCTGGTTGGATGCAGTGGCCACATCCCCTACCGCGACTCGAAGCTCACGCGGATGCTGCAGTCATCGCTGAGCGGCAACGCGCGCGTCGCCATTGTGTGTACTATGTCTCCCTCCGACAAAGCGGTCGACGAGTCCAATAACACTCTTAAGTTTGCGCAGCGCGCCAAGAACATCGTCGTCGACCCCCGCAGGAACGCGGTAGGCTGATATCAACCCCAGTATGAATATGTATGCGCATATTTTCTCACGCGTTGCGGGCTGCGAGCAGTTCGCTGGTAACGCGATCGCTAGATCGAGGACGACAAGACGCTGCTGCAGCGGTATCGCACGGAAGTGGCCGACCTTCGTCGCCAGCTGCAAGAGGTGCGCTCCTCCTCCCCCGCGCGAGGCGATATGACACAAGCTGACCTGCCATCCAACGCAATATTCCCGGATTCACTGCGTTTGACTAATGACTAGGTCAAAGAAAAGCTCGCGGCGACGATGAATGGCGTCCGCGATGGCGACGCCGCGGCGAGTGCGTCGGCATCCGGTAGCCTCGCTCCGCTCCCGGCAGTTTTGACTCCGTCGTTTAAGGACAAGGACGTGGAGCAGCTGCAAGCCGAGAAGGCCGAAGTGCGTGGCAGCACCCACAGGAACAAATCAAGTGACATGCATTGCTCACGCCATCCGCAACAGACCTCAAGGTCGCATTGGCACCGTGGAAGATGATGGAAGAGATCCAGCGCCAGAACCGTCTGCAAGTGGCGCTGCAGGAAAAGATTGACCACCTCACCAAGGTCATCCTGACTTCGACTTCGGTCACCGCAGGTGGGCCTGTGACGCCGCAGGTCCGTGCGATCCTGGAGAAATTGTGTTTGCAGGGTGAAGCGCTTATTCATGAAGGCGCGCCTAGCGGATGTGATGGTCGATAGAAACCGGCGATCGCGGCGCTGGTACAACTGCCGGGTCTTTCCCGCGCACCGGCGGCGGAAGACGACGACCGCGAGCTCCAGCGCAAACTCGCGCGCGCGCACGCGGCATTGGAGCAAGCCCAGGCGCAACACAGGTTTGCTGCCGAGTACAGTACGGTGGAGGCTCGAGTCAAGCGTCTGCACTCACATCGTGTGCTGTTCTACGCACGTCCCATGCTTCCCACGGCTCGGTCAACAGCGCAAAGGAGGCGCTGATGAATGCAGTCGTGTCCCGGCTGCGGCTGCTGCTACCGGAGGCAGATGGCCTGGCCGACACGGCCGTCGACTCGAACTTACCAGAGCGCATCCAGCAGGCGCTACTGCAGCACATGAGCTCGGGCAGCGGCGGGCCCGCCGCGGCCGACCTCGCCGATCGTGTGGTCCGCCTGGAAGCGCAGGTGGCCCGGCTGGACGCCGCGCTGGCCGAAGAGCGCACAATCGCCAGAGACCTGCAGGACGAGCTGGATGCGGAGCGCCGCCGCCGTGTAACGCTGACCGAGCGCGCGGCCGCGCTGGAGGCGCAGCTGTTCGCGGCGCGGCAGGACCTGGCGGAGACGCGCGAGTACCTGCCGGCGCTCGCGCTGGCGCACCAGCTCAGCGCCGCGGACCTGCGAAGCGTGCCGTGGACGCCGTATCAGTCGTCGCGCCGCGCGACGCCGGCCAGCACCGCCGAGACCGAAGGCGACACAGACGACGAGTTTTAAGCGTCATTTTTCCCGAGTTAATGACCGGTGTAACTATATTTGGCACCTGTACTATACCTGTACAATTTGAGCAAAGAATCCAGCGCCGCGCTTACCACGAGTGCCAGTTGCTCACTACCAAGCGGCGCAGTAGCGTCGGTTCGCGCACAGACGACGGCCATGGCCGCTCGGCAGGCGTCGGTGCGGTCACGGTCACGGCCAAGGCCGGCGCTGGGGCCGACGGCTGCGGGGCCTTGGCGCGCACCGCGGGCGTCGCTGCGGGCGCCTCCGCGCTGGGCGCCGCCACCGCCGCCGCAGCCTCCTTTGCGGCCGCCACCTCGGCCATTTGGGTCAGCACCTGCGCGGTACCGCTGTCCTCCGAGGCCGCAGCCTCCTTGCTGGACTCGGCAAGCTCCCGTAGCGACCTTTCGTTGTCTTCCCGAACCTTGGGCCCGACATTCGTGGACATCCTGTGGACGAGAACCGAGCGTGACGGATGCGTCCGCGAAAGGTCAGTCCCAGTTCGGCGGCTTCGCGCGTCGGATTCGCTGCCGTACGCGATAATGGTGCCCATGCCGTAGAGGGTGATGCCGACGAGAGTGACGGCGACGCCGCGCTGGACGTAGTCCAGCGGCCCGAGGCGCACCGCCTTTGTCGCCGCCTTCGCGGCGCCCTTCGCCGACGCCGCCATGGTCGATGACGTCATCGGAAGCAGATCACGTGTGACTGGCGCCATACACAAAACCCTAGTCTTACGATAAAAAATTCTTAGATGCCTGCCGTTACGGCGCCACGGTTGGCTTCAAGATCTCGAGCAGTATTCTAGGCTGTGGTGGCTGTGTACAGCGCAGATTTCTACGCTGTGCTGTCAGTGACTGTGTACAACATGCTGCAGCGCTGAGTGTGCGAGTTCTTTGGCTATTCTCACCATGAATATGCGACGCCTTACCTCAGGCCCTAGGTAGGGATGCATAGTCCAAACCCTACGTAAGGATTCATAACCCAAGCCCTAAGTTTTGGCGCGAAAAGTGCAGTTTTGGCGCGAAAACTTTGATTTTATTGGCGCCACAAAAACTTTTTCTTCGGCGGCGACGGCGACGGCGACTACGGCGACGGCGACATTTGTGCTTCTGCTGCTGCTATCGCTACATGCAATTGTGCGTGGCGTAGACATAAGCAGAGGGCACAGCTGCTGAAGCAGAGCACGCTCGGAATTAAGCGGAAAAGGTTCTATACGACTAAGCGGTGACCTGCAGCTCATTCAAATCTGCCTCGCACTGCCTGTTTATTGGTTGGCTGGCCGGTCGTCCGGCCGCCCCGTTGCTGAGCCGCCACCATGGGCCGCCTCGTTCAACTCGAGGTGGACAACTTCAAGTCCTACAAGGGCCACCAGGTCATCGGCCCGTTCTCCAGCTTCACGGCAGTCGTCGGCCCCACGGGTGCCGGTACGTCGGCTGACCAGAAGGTCGTGTGCAGACAAGGACGCGCGGGTCCTCACGCATGACCTTTTGCGTAACTTGGTCATTGTGCCACACCACAGGCAAGTCCAACATCATGGACGCCATCTCGTTCGTGCTGGGCGTCAAGGGTAGCTACCTGCGCAGCAGCCACCTGTCAGACCTGATCTACCGGCCGACAACAGCTGAGCGCGGTGGCGCTAAGCCCAAAAAGGCGTCCGTCTGCGCCGTCTACGAAAAGGCCGACGGCACCGTCGTCCGCTTCAGCCGAACGTGCGTGCCACTAGCAGAGCGCGGACGTTGCCTGCTCTTGCGCGCTTCTAAAGCGCTCTCTCCGTGCACTGGTGGGTTGCACTGCAGTGTTTCGAGCAACAACCACAGCGAGTACAAGATCGATGACAAGACCGTCAGCTTTGCCGACTACAGCAAGACGCTTGCCGAGGAGAAGGTGCTCGTGAAGGCGCGCAACTTCCTCGTCTTCCAGGTATGCTACAAGGAACAGCCGAAGGTACTTGCTTTCCTCTTTGTTCAAACTATCACGCACAAATTGGCCATGGCGCATGCACCGATGACAGGGCGACGTGGACGCCGTGGTGTCGCAGTCACCGACCGACCTAACGCGCATGATTGAGCAGATCAGCGGGTGCGCGCCTGATTCGACGCAGCGCGGCCACTCAAGCCAACCGTAATCTAATGAGCCCGTCCTATGGATTCTGATATAGTATCGGCGACAGGTCGGACGAGCTGGTCGAAGAGTACAACCAGCTGGAAGCGGAGAAGGAGAGGGCCGACCTGGGGCTGACACAGAAGTCCCGCAAGAAGATGGGCATTAACAGTGAGGAGCGGAGCCTTCGGCAGCAGACACAGGAAGCCGAAGAGTTTCGTAACTGCCAAGCCCAGAAGGTGCGGGCCTGCAGGCATCATGCGGATCTTTGTCCACGGCGCTCAGGCGGCTGGCATTCCACGTCAAAATGAGATGGGCATACTCAACAGGCCAAGCTGGAGGTGACACTGAAACTGTGGCGGCTCTACCACCTCGAGGCCCAGATCAAGGAGCAGTCCGCCGCGCTCGAGGCGCTGCGGGCGGAGTATACCGAGGATGAGATCCAGCAGGTGCGGTGCCCTGGCTGGGGGGCATCGAGCATCCTGAAACAATTGCTCATAAATCCTTCTCGTGCAAATGGTGCTTGCAAGCACCAGCAAGCACTCGAGGCCGAGGTGGACGCAAAGCGACGCGAGCAGGGCCAATTGCGCAAGGAGCTGCTGGCGCTGGACAAGCAGCTGAAGAAGAAGGAGACCGAGATCGACAAGCAGGTACGCGACGCAGGCGGTTGAAGGCACTTTCGATCGAACTGGTAGTTTCTGAAATCTCGGTCGTCTCTCCTGCTGAATTGTTCCAATACGGCAGCGCCCCAACATGGCCGCTCTGAACGAGCGGCTAGAGCTGTCCAAGAAGGCGGCCGCTATGGCGACCACGTCCGAGGCCAACCTCAAGCAGGAGGCCAAGCGGCAGGTCCGTGTTTCGCGCATTTAGGACGACGCTAACCCGACCACGCTGACGCTGGCTCTGGTGCACACCCCGCTTGCGCTGGTGCCATTCCAGGAAACGGACATTAAAGACATCACCATCCAGCTAGAAGACATTGCCAAGTCAGAGCGCATGCTGGAAGGTATGTCTCGTAGTGCAGCCGGGTTGTAAAGTTTTTGGTACTAATGAGCCGTCGCCGTACTTCCTCATCTTTCGCCAACGCTGGTAGACCTGTCAAGACCCGCCAGCGGGCGTCCGGCATCAAGCTCTCGGACGCCGATCGCGCCGAGTACATGCAAAAGTGCGTCGTGACGAACCGCCAGCAACGGGCCGCGCATTGCGATCGTTTCTAACTGCTGCTTTGATTGCTTCCACTCCCATGTGCCGTCCACAGGAAGGAGGTGGTCAGCAGCCGGACGGCCGACGATCGCCAGCGCCTGGAGGAGCTTAAACGTGTGCAAAAGGCCGAGAGGTCCGCTGAACGCTGAACGGGCAGTATCACTGGATTCCTGTGACGGCAACCGTGCTAAAAGCATCCCCTCACCGCTTGTTCCGAAGGTGAGTTTTGGCCGTAGCGAGAAGAAGGACATCTTGCAGCAGACGCTCGATCGCCTCACTCAGCAGCGACAGAAGCTGCTGGACGACATGAAGCCGCTGCAGCAGCGCAAGGAGAAGGTGTGTGGCCCGACCGGTACATCGCGGCTGACAAGCTACGCGTACTTATCCCTCGGTGATGTGCCACTTGCCTGCTGCCGGAGACCAGGCCGAGACGCACATCAAGGTCACAGAGGAGGACCTTGCCAAACACCGCAGCGAGGTCGAGTCTAACCGCCAAGAGACGGACCGCCTCCGGTGCGTGCCGCCGGTGACTGGCCGGTGCAGACGCTGTTTTGGCCCGCAACTCATCGATTCAAGCGCTTTCTAGCCATTTCCATTTCCATGCACAGGAAGCGCAAAGAAGACTTGGACCAGCGCCTGCGCGAGATTGCAGCCAAGGTAACTACCGTCGTTCGTGCAAATGCTTCTGAATCAAGCCCACATGGCTTATGCGTGCCGCTCCCTGGTCTCGTTCGGCGTGCGCTCTGTAGCTCATGGAAGCCAAGGCGGACCGCAACGAGAGCCAGCGCGACCAAAAGTTCTCGGCGGCGCTGGCCACGCTCAAGTCGCTCTTCCCGGGCGTCAACGGTCGCCTGGACGAGCTATGCAAGCCCACCAACCGCAAGTTCGACTTGGCCGCTACGATCGTGCTCGGTGCCAAGTACGGCTGTTAGCGACAGCTTGGGAACTGCATCACTGCAGCCAGCTGCTGACCACTATGGCGTGATCCCTGCATTTGCCCATCCCCACACAGCCTCGACGCCATCGTGGTCGACACGGAGAAGACTGCGCGCGACTGCATCCAGTACATGCGAGACAACCTGCTATGCACAGCGACGTTCATCCCGCTCGACAGTATCCGCGGCAAAGCAGTGCCGGACCGCCTTCGCGACCTCCACCGCGGCGCGCGCCCAGCCCTCGACATCTTTGTGTAGGGGTTGCCAGGCCGCTGAGCGGTCTGATTGCAAAGGTATTGCTCACACGCTTGCATGGGCGGCAACGTTGGTGGTACCACCCGACTTGGCAGGTTCGAGGAGAAGCTCCGGCCGGCCATGCAGTACGCCTGCGGCGAGACGCTGGTCTGCGACTCGCTTGAGATTGCCAAGCTGATTTGCTACGAGCGCAACGAGAAAGTGAAGGGTACACCAACGCCCGACGATTCGGGAGTTCGGTGAAAGTGAGAACCCACTTATGCTCGCATCGTCTAAAGTTGGCTGGTGCCCGGTCTCAGCGGTGTCGCTGGACGGTACGCTGATCCACAAGAGCGGCATGATCACCGGAGGCATCAGCAGCAGCCAGGCCAAGACCAAAAATTGGGAGGAGAAAGAAGTGAGCGGTACGTGATGCAGGCTACACTCACTGCTTGGACCACTGCCTGCCTTAAAACCGCTCTGTGCCACAGTGCCGCTGCCGTCGCTATCCCTGTGCAGACCTGAGAAAGTCGAAGACCGACCTCACCATTGAGAGCAACGAAGTCGAGCGCGCCCTCCGCCAGCTGGCCAGGAAGACAGGCGGCGAGGAGCAGATCCGCGGCCTCGAGACGCGCCTGGCCTCGGCGAAGACGGACCTGGTGGGTGTGCCGGCGGAACGGGCGACGTCACATCTTGACAATTTCTCATTCACTGTTTTCCCTGTAATGCGTTCGCTGTGTGTGAGGCACGCGACAGTCGGCGACCAATAGCAAGCTGACCACGATTGAGCGCGAGGTACGCGCAATGGAGGGCAACGTCGCCAACACGAAGACCGAGTTGGACAAGGTACTGTGTCGGTTGGCTGCGACCAGCGATACGCATATCTGTCACTGATGGAAGCGAGTTCCTCGTGCATCGCCTGTCCTTTCCTTAGCTGGACGCGGTGCTCGAGCCGCGCCAACGAGAGATTGACTCGATCACGGCCGCGATCAACCGCATTGAGGACGACGTCTTCAAGGGTGTGTGCTGCCGGCCGCGGACTGCGCCGCTGAGGGTGTAGCGTGCTAACCGCCTCCCCTGGCCCCGTTGTCTATCATTTAACTCTACGCTCTAGCCTTCTGCAAGCGCCTCAAGATCGACAACATCCGCGTGTACGAGCAGGAGCAGTTCAAGCTCGAGCAGGAGACCAAGGAAAAACGCCTCAAACTAAGCACCCAGCGGTCCAAGCTGGAGAACACGTGCGTGTGGCCATCACCGCAGCGGCAGTGGGCACATATCGGTTGGCACTAAATTATCACGAATAAGCGTGTGTGGTCATACCACGAGCAGGCTCAAATTGGAGCGCGCCAACCTGGATGAGATCAACATCCGCCTGACCAAGGCGCAGGCGGCGATTGCTGAGGCGAACGCGGCGGTGGCGGAGGCCGAGGACAAAATCAAGGTCATGGAGGCCTCCCTGGCCACCATGATGGCCGAGCGCAAGGAGCTCAAGGCTAAGGTGCGTCTGCGCCTTGGGTGGCACGACGGGAAACTGGCACATTGACGCGATTCATTGTTGCGTTCATGCGTCAATTCATGAACAGGTCGAGCGCACCAAGAAGGAGGACGAGGAGAAGAATGCTGAGCTGAAGGAGCTGCGCAAGCGGCAGGAGAAGCAGCAGCAAGAGTTCAGCGTTCGGCAAAAGCAGCTGGCGGCTCGGGTACTGAC
>Ga0180215_1005657_pt1 | contig 10587 bp, 9 predicted proteins | sample eDN3rd37CBELigBY_FD_128871 | JGI IMG/M metagenome (GOLD analysis project Ga0180215, IMG submission 128871) | Enriched backyard soil microbial communities from Emeryville, California, USA - eDNA 3rd pass 37_C BE-Lig BY (version 2) (version 2) | ecosystem: Environmental > Terrestrial > Soil >...
GTCAGGACCGGACCGCGGCCACCTCATCGGTCGGCTGCGCCGTGCGCGCTCGGAAGCAGCCTGCAAGGTGGTCGTCGACCATGCCGGCGGCCTGCATGAGCGCGTACATCGTCGTGGGGCCGACGAAGCGGAAGCCGAGCGTGCGCAGGGCCTTGCTCATCGCCTCGGACTCGGGCGTGGTGGCCGGGACCTCGGCGAACGACACGGGCGACCGGTCGCGCGGTGGCGGCGCGAAGCTCCAGAGCAGCTCGTCGAGTGGCCGGTCGAGCGCGAGCGTCGCACGTGCGTTCTGGATCGTCGCCTCGATCTTGCCCCGATGGCGGATGATGCGCGCATCGCCGAGCAGGCGCTCGACCTCGGCGTCGGTCATCTCCGCCACCTGGTGCACGTCGAAGTCGTGGAACACCTCGCGGAACGCGGGCCGGCGGCGCAGGATGGTGATCCACGAGAGTCCCGACTGGAACCCCTCGAGGCAGACCTTCTCGAAGAGTCGCACGGGGTCGTGCTGGGGGGTGCCCCACTCCTCGTCGTGGTAACGGCGGTACTCGGGATCGGTGGCGCCCCAGGCGCAGCGCGCGAGCCCGTCGTCGCCGACGACGACCTCGGCGCGCGGCACGACGCTCACGCGGCGAAGCCGATGCGCTCGTGGCCGAGGAGCCAGAGCTTGGTGGGGATGCCCTCGCCGCCGGAGTAGCCGGTGATGCGTCCGTCGGAGGCGAGCACCCGGTGGCACCCGACGATGATCGGGATCGGATTGGCGCCGACCGCCCCACCGATCGCCCGCGCTGAGCCCGGCCGGCCGACCGCGGCGGCGAGCGCGCCGTAGGAGGTGGCCTCGCCCCAGCCGAGCCGCTCGAGCTCGGCCCAGACGGCCCGCTGGAACGGGGTGCCGGAGTAGCGCACGGGCAGGTCGAAGTCGGTGCGAGCGCCCGCGAAGTAGTCGGTGAGCTGGCGACGGGCTTCGTCGAGCACGGCGTTCGGTCGCTCGGGCTCGCCGTCGTGGGGGAGTGCGCCGTCGCGCTCGATGGCGAGCCCGGTGACGGCGTCGTCGTCGGCGGTGAGCTCGATGCGCCCGATGGGGCTGTCGAGGCGGGTGAGGAACACGTTGGTCATGCTTCGAGCGTAGCCGCGGCATCCGACATCGACTCGCGGGAATCGGACACGACGAAACGGGGCCGTCGGCGCCGGGCTGGGGAGGACGAGTGCACCCGGAACGGGGACTCCGTCGCATCCCGCAACCCGGCCGCGGGTCGCGCCCGGGCCCGCCTAGGCTGGACGGATGACCGATCTCGAGTACCGTTCCCTCGGCCGTTCCGGACTGCGCGTGAGCGTCGTCGGCCTCGGCGGCAACAACTTCGGCCGCACGGGCACCGCGACCGAGACGCAGGACGGCACGAACGCCGTCGTGGAGGCCGCGATCGACGCCGGCGTCAACTTCATCGACACCGCTGACGTCTACGGCCGCGAGTACGGCCTCAGCGAGACCCTCCTCGGCGAGGCGCTGCGAGGGCGGCGCGACGAGGTGGTCATCGCGACGAAGTTCGGGCACGCCTCGATCCCGTCCCCGCTCCCGGCCTGGGGTGCCCGCGGGTCCCGCCGCTACATCCGGCTCGCGGTCGAGGGGTCGCTGCGCCGCCTGCAGACCGACTGGATCGACCTGTACCAGCTGCACACCCCCGACCCCGAGACGCCGATCGAGGAGACGATCTCCGCGCTCGACGACCTCGTGCGCGAGGGCAAGGTGCGCTACATCGGCCACTCCAACCTGACCGGGTGGCAGCTGGCCGAGGCCGAGCTCGTCGCTCGCGAACTGGGCGCGACCCGCTTCGTCTCGGCGCAGAACGAGTACAACCTGCTCTCACGCGGCGCCGAGGCGGAGGTGCTGCCCGCCGCGCGGCACTTCGGACTCGGGTTCCTGCCGTTCTTCCCGCTGCAGAACGGCCTGCTCACCGGCAAGTTCCGGCGGGACGAGCACCCGGCCGACACGCGCATCATGCGCCAGCGGCGGCACCTCGTCGACGACGCCCCGTGGGACGTGCTCGACCGCTATCGGGCGTTCGCCGAGGCGCGCGGGCTCACCATGCTCGAGGCGACGTTCGGCTGGATGCTCGCGCAGCCGAGCCTCACGAGCGTGATCGCGGGCGCGACCCGGCCCGAGCAGATCCGCCAGAACGCGGCCGCAGGCGGGGCATGGCAACCGACCGGGGCCGAGATCGAGGAGATCTCCCGCCTGTTCTCCGAGCGCTGACGACTCGTCCTCCCGAGGGCGGGTCCGCGCGAATCCGTCGTACTGCGCTCCATACGGCGGGGCGATGGATGCCACGGGCGGCATGCTCCCGGCATGACCACCATCATCCGCGCCGCCGCCGCCCACGACCTGCTCGCCCTGGTCCCCGCCCTCGCCGGCTTCCGGCCCGAACGGTCGATCGTCTGCGTGGCGTTCCGCGGCTCGAGGTCGGCGGGCGTGCTGCGGTACGACCTGCCGGCGCGGGCGCGCGACCGGGCGCCGCTCGTGTCCGCCATCATCGGCACGCTGTGCCGGATGCCCGGGGTCGACGCCGTCGTTCCCGTCGCGTACACCGACCGCACCTTCGCGGCGGCGAAGGGGGTCCCTGAGCGCGCGCTGCTCGGCCTGCTCGTGCGGCGTGCCGAGCAGGCCGGGTTCGCCGTGCGCGACGCGCTCTGCCGAGCGGCCGACGGGTGGGGCTCCCTGCTCGATCCGGCGACGCCGCGGGGCGGCCATCCCCTCACCATGATCGACGAGAGCGAGGCGACGGCGGCGCTTCCCGACGATCGGTCGAGCGAGTCGGCGCCGTCGGCGGCGGGTCGCCTCCCCGAGCGCGAGGAGGCCCTCGCGGCGCGGATCGCCGCGGAACTCGCGGCGCTCGAGGACCTCGACGACCTGGAGCGACAGCTCGACCGACTCGGCGACCTCGCCGATCCCGTCGCGCTCGTCGAGGCGCTCGTCGGCGACGCGCTCGCAGTGGTGGGGGCGGCCGCGGATACCTCGGGAGCGGAGGAACGGCGCGCGGATGCAGCGGGGCACCCGTCCGCGCTCGGGCTCGCCTGGTTCCTCCACCTGGCCGAGCGACCGCCGTTGCGCGACGCCATGATGCTGCAGTTCGCCTTCGGGCCCGTCGTGGGGGCCGCGGCCCACGAGGACGCCCTCCAGACCGCCGAACGCGCGGAGCGCGCCGGTGAGACGGTCGACGAGCTGGTTCGTCGGGAGTACGCCGACGGCACCGAGAACGCCGTCTCCGAGCTGCTGGGCCGGCTGCTGCTCGGCGAGTCGTCCATGCGGCCCGACCCTCGGCGCGTCGAGCGAGCCCTCGACCTTGCGCGGTTCGCCGCGGCGAACGCGCCCGCCGACCTTCGCGTCGGGGCGCTGTGCATCGCCGCCTGGCTCGCGTGGTCGTTGGGACGCGGGTCGGCCGCCGGCGCGCTCATCGACCTGGCCCTCGCCGCGTCGCCCGGGCACTCCATGGCCTCGCTGCTCGCGACCTTCATCGGCAGCGGTGCGTTGCCCGAGTGGGCGTTCGCCGATCCCGACGCGGTTACCGATGACCCGGCCTGAGCGCGCCTCAGTGGCCGACGAGCGGCGCGATGAGGCGCGCGGCCAGCGACGGTCGCTTGGTGAGGCGCTCCTCGAGGTCGGCGAACTGCATGCCCAGGATGCCGAGGTTCGCGCCCGCGAAGCGCAGCGGCTCGGGTTCCCACAGCGGCGAGCGGTGGTTCGCCCACGGCAGCGCGGTGAGCTCCGTCGAACGGCCCAGCACCAGGTCGGCGAGCGTGCGCCCCGCGAGGTTCGTCGTCGAGAGCCCGTCGCCGACGTAGCCGCCCGCGAAGCCCACGCCCGTCTTCGGGTTGTAGCTGGCCGTGGCGTGCCAGTCCCGGGCGATGCCGAGCGGACCGCCCCAGCGGTGGGTGATCCGAGCGTCGCCCACCGCGGGGAACAGGTCGCGCAATGCTTCCTGCAGGTGGTCGAAGACGTCGCCGTCGCGTTCGTACGCCGGGTCGACGCTGCTGCCCCAGTGATACCGGGCACCGCGCCCGCCGAACGCGAACCGGTTGTCGGCCGTGCGCTGTCCGTAGATGAGCAGGTGCCGGTAGTCGCTGAAGGTCTGCCCGTGGTCGATGCCGATCTCGTCCCACACGTCGTCGGCGAGCGGCTCGGTCGCGATCATGAGCGAGTACAGCGGCATGATCCGACGGCGCACGCGGGGCAGCTGGGAACCGTAGCCCTCGAGTGCCACGATCACGTGACGCGCGGCGACCTTGCCCTCGACGCCCGAGTCGACCGCGCGGAATCGCACCGTCCCGGCCGCCCAGTCCCGCACCTCCGTGCGCTCGAACAGCGCCACGCCCATCGACTCGACGACGCGGGCGAGCCCGCGCACGAGCTTGGCGGGATGCACGCTGGCGCAGGCCGGGTCGAACATCGCGGCCGGCGCGCGTCCGTCGCGGCCGGTCGCGCCGAAGCGCCCGCCGATCGTGCGCTCGTCCCAGTACTCGGCGCGGTCGACGCCGTAGCGTCGGGCTTCGTCCACGTCGGCGCGGGCGTACTCGCGCTGCACCTCGTCCCGGGCGAAGACGACGGTGCCGCCCCGCTCGTAGTCGCAGTCGACGCCCTCGCGCGCGGTCACCCGGCCGACCTCGTCGACCGTGTCGACCATCGCCCGGCGCATCGCGACCGCGGCGTCGAAGCCGTGCTGCCGTTCGAGCGACCCGGGGGAGCGCGGGAACAGGGCGGAACACCAGCCGCCGTTGCGACCCGACGCCCCGAAGCCCGAGATCTCGCGCTCGAGCACGGCGATCTTCAGGTCGGGGTCGGCCGTCGCGAGCGAGTACGCGGTCCAGAGCGCCGTGAGGCCACCGCCGACGATGCAGACGTCGAACCTCGCATCAGCCTCGAGGGCCCGACGGGGCGCGAGGTCGTCGCGCCCCGTCGTGACGAGGTCGTCGAGCCAGAAGCTCGCTCGCCGATAGCCCGCCTGGCTCCCGTCGGTGGCGTCGTGCGGGCGCGCCATCAGACGCGGGCGGGCACGAGGAGGTGCTCCCCGCCGTGCCGTCCGCCGCGGAAGGCCGCCGCGCGCTCGGAGGCCTCGGTCAGCACGCCGCGCAGCGTCTGCTCGATCTCCTGGAACTCGGGCAGCCCGATGGTGAGCGGCGGTGCGAGCTGGATCACGGGGTCGCCCCGGTCGTCGGCGCGGCAGTACAGGCCGGCATCGAAGAGCGCCTTCGACAGGAAGCCGCGGAGCAGGTCCTCGGACTCCTCGTCGTTGAACGTCTCGCGGGTCTCCTTGTCCTTCACGAGTTCGATGCCGAAGAAGTACCCGTCACCGCGCACGTCGCCGACGATCGGCAGGTCGAGCAGCTTCTCGAGCTCGGCCCGGAACAGCGGCGAGTTCTCGCGGACGCGCTCGTTGAGGCGCTCCTCCTCGAAGATGTCGAGGTTCGCGAGGGCGACGGCCGCCGACACGGGGTGCCCGCCGAACGTGTACCCGTGGTAGAAGCTCGTCGTGCCCTTCGAGAACGGCTCGTAGATCTTCTCCGAGATGATCGTCGCGCCGATCGGCGAGTAGCCCGAGGTCATGCCCTTGGCGCAGGTGATCATGTCGGGCACGTAGCCGTAGGCGTCGCACGCGAACATGTGGCCGATGCGGCCGAAGGCGCAGATGACCTCGTCGCTGACGAGCAGCACGTCGTACTGGTCGCAGATCTCGCGCACGCGCTGGAAGTACCCGGGAGGAGGCGGGAAGCAGCCGCCCGAGTTCTGCACCGGCTCGAGGAAGACCGCGGCGACGGTCTCGGGGCCCTCGAACAGGATCATCTCCTCGATGCGGTTGGCCGCCCACTGGCCGAACGCCTCGAGGTCGTCGGCCGGTGCGCCGACGTCGGCGGCACGGTAGAAGTTCGTGTTGGGCACGCGGAACCCGCCGGGGGTGAGCGGCTCGAACATCTGCTTCATGGCCGGGATGCCCGTGATGGCGAGCGCGCCCTGCGGGGTGCCGTGGTACGCGACCGCACGCGAGATGACCTTGTGCTTGGTGGGCTGGCCCTTCAGCTTCCAGTAGTACTTGGCCAGCTTGAAGGCGGTCTCGACGGCCTCGCCGCCGCCCGTGGAGAAGAACACCCGGTTGAGGTCGCCGGGCGCGTAGCCCGCCAGGCGGTCCGCGAGCTCGATGGCCGACGGGTGCGCGTACGACCAGATCGGGAAGAACGCGAGCTCCTCCGCCTGCTTGGCGGCGACCTCGGCGAGTCGCTTGCGACCGTGCCCGGCGTTCACGACGAAGAGCCCCGAGAGCCCGTCGAAGTACTTGCGGCCCTGGATGTCGTAGATGTGGTGGCCCTCGCCGCGGGTGATGATCGGAACGCCGTGCTCCTCCATCGTGGACTGCCGGGCGAAGTGCATCCAGAGGTGGTCCTTCGCCTTCTGCTGCAGCGCGGCGTCGTCGTAGCCGGCCGAGCCGGTGCTCGTCGCGGCGTCGATGGTGGTCATCGGGAATCTCCTTCCGGGCGGCCCGCGGTCAGCGGGTGCCCCAGTTGTAGAACTGCTTCTGCAGCTTCAGGTAGACGAACGTCTCGGTGCTGTGCACGCCCGGCAGGTTGCGGATGCGGGAATTGAGCAGCGTGATGAGCTCCTCGTCGTTCTCGCACACCACCTCCGCCATGAGATCGAAGCTGCCGGCCGTGAGCACGACGTAGTCGAGCTCGGGGATCTCGGCGAGACGCTCCGCGAGCTCGCGGGTGTCGCCGCCGGCCCGGATGCCGATCATCGCCTGCCGCGTGAAGCCGAGCTGCATCGGATCGGTCACGGCGACGATCTGCATCACGCCCGACTCCGTGAGCCGTTGCACGCGCTGGCGCACCGCGGCCTCCGACAGCCCCACGGCCTTGCCGATGTCGGCGTAGGAACGCCGCCCGTCGACCTGGAGCTGCTCGATGATCGCCTTCGAGACGTCGTCGAGGTGCACCGGGCGCGGGGAGCCGGAGCGCGAGGCGTTCGTCATGCGACGATTGTGTCAGTGGCGGATGCCGCAAGCAAGCGATTCCGTCGAATGGTGGCTCTCTGACAACTGATTCCTATGCAAATGCTAGGTACGGGTCACGGATCGCGTCTATCATGGGCGCCACGACGCCTCCCGGCGTCGCGGGCGCGCGCGCCGCGCCGACGGAACGAACCACGAGGATCGGCAATCCCATGACGAGCGGCACACTCCAGAGCACCGGCACCCTGCGCAACTTCGTCGGCGGCGACTACGTGGAGGCGCAGTCCGACGACGCGCTCGATCTCGTGGATCCGGCCACCGAGGAGGTGTACGGCTCGTCGCCGATCTCCACCGCGGCCGACATCGATCGGGCCTACCGCGCGGCATCCGACGCCTTCGAGACGTGGGGGGAGACGACGCCGGCCGAGCGCCAGCTCGCCCTGTTCCGCATCGCCGACGCGATGGAGTCGCGGGCGGACGAGTTCGCCGACCTCGAGTCGCAGGACACCGGCAAGCCGCGGGCGACGCTCGTCGCCGACGAGATCCTGCAGTCCGTCGACCAGCTCCGGTTCTTCGCGGGCGCCGCACGCAACCTCGAAGGCCGGTCGGCCGCCGAATACCTCGCAGGCCACACGTCGTTCATCCGCCGCGAGCCGATCGGCGTGATCGGCCAGGTGACGCCGTGGAACTACCCCCTCAACATGGCCGTGTGGAAGATCGCCCCGGCGATCGCCGCCGGCAACACGGTCGTGCTGAAGCCGTCGGACACGACCCCGCTGTCGACGCTGAAGCTCGCCGAGGTCGCGTCGGAGTTCCTCCCGGCCGGCGTGCTCAACGTGGTCACGGGCGACCGCACGACGGGCGCGGCCCTGCTCGAGCACCCGACGCCGCAGATGGTCGCGATCACGGGCTCGGTGCGCGCCGGCATGGAGGTCGCGCGGGCCGCGGCATCCGACCTCAAGCGCGTGCACCTCGAACTCGGCGGCAAGGCGCCCGCGATCGTGTTCCCCGACACCGACCTGCAGGCCGCCGCCGCAGGCATCGTCACGGCCGCGTACTTCAACGCCGGCCAGGACTGCACGGCGGCGACGCGCGTCATCGTCCACGAGTCGGTGCACGACGAACTCGTCGCCGCGCTCGTGGCCGAGGCGTCCGCGAACGCCCGCACCGGCGGACCCCGCGAGGAGGGCGTGCTGTACGGGCCGCTGAACAACGCGAACCAGCTCGCCCACGTGTCGGGCGTCATCGATCGCCTGCCCGCGCACGCCGAGATCGCGCTCGGCGGACGCCGGCAGGGCGACCGCGGCTACTTCTGGGAGGCGACGGTCGTGACCGGGCTCCGGCAGGACGACGAGGCGGTGCAGCGCGAGATCTTCGGCCCCGTGCTCACGGTGCAGTCGTTCCGCGACGACGCCGAGGCGCTCGCCATGGCGAACGGCGTCGACTACGCCCTCGCCGCGTCGGTCTGGACGGCCGACCACACCCGCGCCATGCGATTCGCGAAGCGCCTCGACTTCGGGTGCGTCTGGATCAACACCCACATCCCGTTCGTGTCCGACATGCCGCACGGCGGGTTCAAGCACTCGGGGTACGGCAAGGACCTCTCGAATTACGGGTTCGAGGACTACACGCGCATCAAGCACGTCATGAGCGCGATCGGCTGACGGCGGCGCATGGCCGGGGGCGATGCCAGACTGGTCGACATGGTCGCGGGAACCGTCACGAGCGCGGCGCTACCGGGCGCGCTCGCGTGGGACGTCGTCGTCGGCCACCGCTTCATCGTCGCGGTCGCCGCGCCGGCGCCCGACTCGTGCACCTCGGCGCTGGCCGAGGCGGCGGCCGACGACGCCGTGACGGTCGAGTCCCTCGTCGGCACGATCCCCCTCGGCGGGCCCGACCAGGTGGACTCCTTCGCGATCGTCTGGTGGCCCGGTCCCGGCACCGACGACGTGACCGCCGTCGTACGCGGCGTCGCGGTGGTCGACCTCGCGTCGCCGGGCGGCACGCGCCGCTTCGACAGCCGCGGCATCCGACCCTGGCACCTCGCGGACTTCGGGGCCGTCATCGCCGTGCGCGTCACCGGAGCCGACGCCCCGCTGGACCGGCTCGGGGAGGCGGCCGACGTCGTGGGACCCGCCCGCGCCGCATTCCGGGCCTCCGTCGTCGAGTGGTCGGCCGTGCCGCGGCCGCCACGGCGGACGGATGCCGCGATCACCGATGCCGACACCGTGCTCGTGCCACGGCGGCACGGCCCCGATACGGGCGTCGACCGGGGGCTCGCCGACGCCGACACCATCCGCCGGCCGCCGGCCTCGCCGTCGCCCGTCGTCACCGGCGCGCCCGTCGACGACGGCGCGCCGCCGACCACGCCGATCCGGGCGTTCGTGGAGATCCTCGGAGCGCCCGAGCGGCCAGAGGCGTCCATGGTGCCGGAGCCGCCCGCACCCGAGAGCTCCACCGCGCCCGATATCGCCGACGTCCCGGCGTTCCGCATCGGCGCGGGGGAGGCGCACCTCGTGACCGGCCCCGTGCTCATCGGCCGCAGGCCGCTCGCGCCGCGCATCCCCGACCCGGCCGGGACGGCCCCCGAGCTCATCGCCGTCACGTCGCCGAACTCGGTCGTCTCGGGCACGCACCTGGAGCTCCGGCGGGAGGGGACCCGCCTCGTCGCCACCGACCTGCGGTCGACGAACGGCACGATCGTCCGGGGTCCGTCGGGCACGCGGCGCATGCGCGCCGGCGAGTCGATCGTGGTGGCCCCGGGCACCCGACTCGACCTCGGAGACGGTACGATCGTCGAGATCCTCACCCCGCGCGCTCCCCACGAGCGATCCCGAACAGACAGCAGGCACGTCCCGTGACGCAGATCGGCAACGGCAACGCCAAGCACCGCGTCACCCTGCCCGACGGCACCGAGATCACCATCGCCTGGGCGGCCATGACCGACACCGGCCTGCGTCGTGAGGTCAACGAGGACAGCTTCGTCGCGCAGGCGCCGATCTTCGCCGTCGCCGACGGCATGGGCGGCCATGCCGCGGGCGACTTCGCCAGCGCGGCCGTCGTGACGCGACTCGCCGAGCACGGCGGCAAGCCCCTCATGGGCACGCCCGAGATCGACGCGGCGCTGCGGCTGGCCGTGCAGGACATGGGTCGCGGGGCCGGCGTCACCGACGAGGGCAGCGGCACCACCGTCACCGGCGCGGCGCTCGGCACGATCTCCGACGAACCCGCGTGGATCGTCTTCAACATCGGCGACTCCCGCGTCTACCGGCTCGTCGGGGGCGTGCTCGAGCAGCTCACCGTCGACCACTCGATCGTGCAGGAGCTCGTCGACGCCGGCCAGATCACGCGGGAGGAGGCCGACACCCACCCGCACTCCAACGTGATCACCCGCGCGGTCGGCTTCCACGAGGCACCGATCCCCGACTACCGCGCGATCGCCGTGGAGCCCGGCATGCGCCTGCTCATCTGCTCCGACGGACTCACCAAGGAACTCACGTCGTACGGCATCCGCCACTTCCTGATGGCGAACGCGAAGCCCGAGCAGGCCGCGCGCCAGCTCGTCGAGGCCGCGGTCGGCAACGGCGGGCGCGACAAC
>Ga0180215_1005658_pt1 | contig 10586 bp, 8 predicted proteins | sample eDN3rd37CBELigBY_FD_128871 | JGI IMG/M metagenome (GOLD analysis project Ga0180215, IMG submission 128871) | Enriched backyard soil microbial communities from Emeryville, California, USA - eDNA 3rd pass 37_C BE-Lig BY (version 2) (version 2) | ecosystem: Environmental > Terrestrial > Soil >...
CAGCCCCTTCCCCCGCCTCGGGGGAAGGGGAGCCCGCAAGGCGGGAGATTTCGTTTTCACGGAGAAACACATGGCCCCGCCCCTGATTTCGGGGGCGGGGCACTGGGCGCAATGGCGTCAAGCAGGGGGTGGGGGCGTCGTAAACCGTCGCCCCCAGGGGATTCCCAGCGATCAGGTCAAAGCTCAGCGCTTCGGGGGAAGGGAGGCGGAAGGCGTGGGGGCGGTCGTGGTGTGGGTGGTGGCGATCGCCGGGCGAGGATTGGGGTTCGCCAGGGGGGCGGGAGATCGAAGCCGAGTGATTTCAGGCTGTTGGAGGCTGGCACGCGTGGTGCTCGTTCTCGCGACGGCGGCGGCGGTGGGGGTGGAACCGCCGGCGCCCGGAGATGCCACGGAGGTGGTGCTGGATAGGTGAGCGGGGCCGCGCGGGCGCGAGCGGTCCGGGGGCTTCCGTCGTGCGCGCGGGCGGGAGGCTGTTGGGGTGCGGAGGTGGTTGGGTGGTGGGGCTCTCCGATTTTCGAGGCGGGAGTCGTCCCGGTGGGGGGCGATTTGCCTCGGCGGCCCGAGCGGACCCGGTGGTGGGGGTGGGCCCGCTGGAGGTGTGGGGCGATTTGTCGCGCTCTGAGGATGGGGTCCCGTCCGTAGGAGACCGGACGCTAACGGCTCGCCGAGCAACGAACCTGTTTCCCGACCCGGAGTGGCCTCCGCGCCCGAAGCAGGACGCCTACTCGTGACCCCAACCAGCGCCGCCCGGATTCGGCGCGGGCGCTACTCGTGAGCCGGAGCAACGCCTGCACGTCGTGCGCGGCACGAACTCGAACCATCGAGGAGCCGTCGCAAGTCAGGCGAAACGCGACCTTCTCGTCACGACTTGCAGTCGCCGCTCGGCGCGCAGAGCGAACTCCCAAAGGGAAGATCGCTCCGCGCGCGGCGTACTGCGTCAACTCGACGTCGGGACCACCTCCGGCGTCTCCGCCTCGATGCGCGACGGACGAGAGGCGGCCAGGTACGAGGCGACGCGCGTTCGTTCTCCCGGGAAGAGCTTCAACAGCTCACCCTCCGTGATGTCGATCTCTCGATTGATGGCCTCGCGAAGCAGGATCACCGAGGTCCGGTGCCGCTCGAATGCGCTCGCTGCAGAAGTTCGTCGCTCCAGAGCATTCTGTAGGGTCTGCGTCGCGGTCTCGAGGCGTGGAAGGAAGGTCTTGGCCAGCGGCTCGTCCGGCTCGCGATTGAGCTCGGCGATCCATTGCCGACCGAGCGCGATTTCACGTTCGTAGCCGAAGGTTTGTGCGTTCGACGGCGGGGTCTTGTTGAAAAAGCGGGTATACGGCGGAATCGTCCGATTCCCCGACGAGGCATCGACGACCGCCCGCCCGAAAGCCGCCACCTCGCTGTCCCAGCGAGCATCTGCCACGACGAGCTGCGCTCGTGCCCGTCGCGTGTTGCGTTCCAAGGTGCGCTTCTCCGTGACGAGCCGGTCCGCTTCTTCGGTCAGCCGACACCACACGGGGGACAAATGCGACGTGGCCGGGTCGCTCTCGAGCCCGGCCGCAATCGCATCGCACACGTCGGCAATGGTTTCGATGCTGGTCGATTCACGCAAGTGCGTCGCCATAATCGTCTCCTTGTCGTTGGCAAAGAAGCCCCACGCTCTTTGCAACCCAAGAGGAGAGCCAGCCTGCTGTCGGAAGTCAAGCATCGATCGATCGCGAACCCTCACCCGCTGACGCCGCGCACTTCGCCCAAACCGTTTCACCTCAGGCGATTGCCTTCGACGCGTCTTTCCCCGTCGAAAGAAAGCGCTTTGAAATCATTGGCTTACGCAAATCCCCCCTCCCGCGCGAAAGCCGTGCATGCAGCAAAGGCGCCGCCAATGCGGGAATGAGCTTCGAGCTCCGATCCCGCCTCAATCCAAGGCTCCGCCCCCCGCCAACCCCAAGATTTCCCTCCCCCGAGCCGCCGGCAGATCGGCTACGAGGGGGCTCCCCATCGAGCCATGCTTTCTTCCTCCTTCGCTTCCTTTTCGTTCCGCAACGCTGGAGCGCGAGCCGCCGTCCTCGCCCTCCTCCTCTCGTTGGGCGGCTGTTCGGATCCGGCGCCGGCGGAGCTCGCCTCCACGCAGACCGACCCCGAGGTCGACGCGGGCGAGATCGACGCGAGCACGCGCATGACCTGCGGCTACCTCGGCGCGCAGTGCTGCGAGAACGACGGCTGCGCGGCCGGCTTGGTCTGCGAGAGCGGGCAATGCGCCCTCATCGGCGAGGGAGGGCTCGGAACCCCCTGCACGAAGCGCTCCGATTGCGCGAGCGGCATCTGCCTCGAGCTCACGAACGGCACCTCGGTCTGTACGAAGGCCTGCGAGATGGGCGCATCGTGCGTGGACGGATGGGCCTGCGAGGACCTCGGCGGCGCGGACGTCTGTCGATGCGAGCCCAAGGCGGAGGCCTGCAACGCGCTCGACGACGACTGCAACGGCATCGTCGATGATTCGCCCAATTGCAAACAGAGCTGCGACGTGCCGGGAGAGTGCGCGCTCGCGACCGGGCTCGCGATTGACGACATCGTGCTCTTCCAGGCTGTGGGCATTCCGCTCGTGCAAGGTCGCGAGGAGGTCGTGGAGCGTCCGGTGCCGATCGTCGCCGGCAAGGACGCGATGGTCCGCGTGCACGTCCGTCCGCAGGACGCGTGGGAAGCGCGCGAAATCGTGGCCTGGATCGAGATCGACGATGGCTACACGACGACGGCGCACGCCTCCGATCCGATCCGCGTGAGCGGCGCCTCGTCCGAGGAGGACCTCACGACGACGCTCAACGTCCGAATCCCGGGCGCCCGGATGCTGCGGGTGATGAGCTACCGCGTCTCGCTGCGCGAGAAGTCGCCCTACGCGCGCACCTACGGCGGAACGGCGGCCCAAGCGTCGTGGCCCGCGGAAGGCAAGAGCCGTCTCCAGGCGGAGAGCTCGCACGGCGCGTTCAAGTTCACGCTCGTCCCCTATCGTTTCAACAACCGCCTCCCCGATACGAGCGAGGCGCAGCTCGTTCGCTATTTCGAAAAGTTCACGAGCTATCCGACGCCGAACGTCGAAATCACGGTGCACGAGCCCCTCGATCACGTGGGGCGCTTCGAGGCGAGCGGCCAGGGGTGGAATCAGCTCCTCAACAAGACGTGCAATCTGCGCCTGAGCGAGAGGGCTGAGCGCAATCACTACTATTACGGCCTCATTACGCCGACCGAGACCCTCGGTGAGTTCTGCGAAGGGGGCTGCGTGCTCGGGCTCGCGTACCTGGGCCAGGAGGCGACCGACGACTACACGCGCTGCGGCATCGGCCTCGGCTTCACCGGCAATCGCTCGGTCGAAACCGCGCTCCACGAGCTCGGCCACGCCCTCGGCCGCCCGCACGCTCCTTGCGGCGGACCGGACGGGGTCGATCCGAACTATCCGCATGCGAACGGCGTCATCGGCGTCTGGGGCTACGAGCCCCCGCAGCGGCGCCTCCACCCGCCGGCGACACGCGATTTCATGGGGTACTGCTCGCCGATGTGGATCAGCGACTACACGTACTCGGCGCTCTACGAGCGAATCGCGTTCGTGAATTCGATGCCGCGCATGCTGTCGTCGAGCGCCCCGCAAAACTGGCGGACCTTCGTCCTCGAGATCGACGGAAGCCTCCACGAGGGAGGGACGACGAAGCTCGACGCGAACCCGCAGGGCGTCGTGACGAAGGCCGAGCTGCTCGACGCGAAGGGCGAGGCGATCGGGACGGTGACGGGCTTCCTCTACGAGCCGGTCCACCTCGCGGGCGGGACCTTGCTCGTGCCGGAGAAGGATCTCCGTAACGCCCACGCATTGCGCCTAGCGAGCGGCGCCGAGGTTCGATTGAAGTGATCGAGCGGGCGATCGTCGCGGCATTCGGCCGGGGCGGACGGGCTGCGCATTGTCGACACCGCTCGGCCGCCGAGCCCCTTGCGCTCGCTCCTCGATGCGGCGTCGTGCATTGACGGTCCGTCCTCCGTGGCTACGTTTCCGCGCATGAATCAACTTCCGTGGACGAGGCCGTATGCGGAGCGCATTGCCGAAACGCCCCGCGAAAAGCTCGCATTTCTCAAGAAGGTCTACGGCTTGTTCACCGCCAGCCTGGCGACGGCCGCGCTCGGCGCAATCATCGCGCTCTACGCGGGCGCCGGCGTCTCCCAGGTCACGCTGCAGGTCGGGTCGGAAATCCTGCGGGTTCCGCCGCTCGTAGCCTTCTTCCTGAACCACCCCATCATGGGGGCGCTGATTCCGTTCGGCGCGCTCATGGCGGCGTCGTTCCTGCGCTTCAAGCCGGGCATCAATCTCGTCGCCCTCTTCGGCGCCACCTTCATCAGCGGCATCTCGCTCGGGCCGACGCTCTTCTGGGCCCAGCTCATGGCGACGGGCGGCAGCTCGCTCTCCGCATCGCCGATCCGCGACGCCTTCCTGCTGACCGTGATGGGTTTCGGCGGCCTGACCGGCTACGCGATGGTCTCGAAGCGCGACTTCTCCTTCCTCCGCGGCTTCGTCTCGATCGGGCTCTTCGTCCTCCTCGGCGCGATGCTGCTCAACTTCTTCGTCGGCGGAGAGTCGTTCGGCCTCGCGATCGCGAGCGTGGGCGTGATCCTCTTCGGCGCCTTCGTCCTCTACGACACCTCGCGCCTGCTGCGGGAAGAGAGCCGGGATCCGGTCGGTGGAGCGCTCTCGCTCTACCTGAACTTCCTCAACATGTTCCTCTTCCTCCTCCGCATCCTCGCGTCGGGTCGCCGCGACGACTGAGGCCCTTCGGTTTATGAAAACCGTCGAGACGGGGAAGCCACGAGCTTCCCCGTTTTTCTTTGCCCGCGCAGGGTCCGAGCCAGACGGGACAGCGGCGGCGGAGCGCGCCATGCTCACCGCCGAGGTGAAGCGGTGAGGCGTCGTGGTTGGAAGCTACCTGCCTGGGCGATGGGCCTATGGGTCGCCCTGACCGTGGCCCGAGCCGAGGCGCTTCCGCCCGTGCCGGAGACCTACGTCACCCAGACGGGGGAGTGGCTGCGGCTCGAGTACCCGGCTTCCGCGCGCCACGACATCCCGGCCCTGCTCGATGAGGCGGATGCGGTGCGCGCCGAGCTCGCGACGGCGTTGGGGCGGCCGGTGCTCTGGCATGCGCAGGCGCGCCTCGCGCCGAGCCCGTCCGAGCTCGCGAAGCTGCTTCCCGAGCCCCTGCGGCCGGACGCGATCTCGGTCACGCACGCGGCAGGCGAGCTCGTCGGCGTCGCGTTGCAAGACGGTCGCGGCGAGATGGTCGACGTGGCGAGGGCGCTGCGGCGCGAGCTCTCCCACCTGGCCCTTCACGAGGCGACGCGAGGAAACCTGCCCCCGGGTTGGTTCGTCGCCGGCTTCGCTTCCTCGATGGAAGGCGAGCCCTCGTTCGGTGAGGGGACGATGCCGCTCGTCGGCGCGGCCCTCTTCGGAAACCTGCTCCCCTTCGCGGACCTCGACCGCGCCCTCCAGGAAGAGGCGACGACGACGCTGGCCACAGCCGAAGCACGCGCCTTCGTCGGGCACCTGCGCACCCGAGGTCCGGTGGCCTTCACGAGCCTCGTGGAGAGATTGCGGTCCGGCGAAGCCTTCAACGCCGCGCTCGAAGCGGCCTACGGCGAGTCACTTTCCGAGCTCGAGCAGGCGTTCCGGGACCAGACGAGCCTGCGCTACGGCTACTTGCCCTTCTTGGCCGTCGTCGGCCTCGTCGGGGCGAGCTCCTTCGGCCTCTCGATGTGGCGCGGCTCGCGGCGCAAGCGCAACGACTCGGACGCGACGCCTTCGGAAGCGCCGGAGCTACCCGCCGAGACGTGCGAGCCGATGCCGGCGCACGCGCGAGGACGCGTTCGGATCGTGGTGCGACGCCGCTCGGGGGAGGCCGTGTCGGCCATCGAGCTGGACGTGCCCAAGGTCGCGCACAAGGGCCGCTGGCACACCCTGCACTGAGCGTCGCTACCTCGGCTGCTCGGTCGGGCAGCCCACGACGATCTGCACCTGGAGGACGCCGCCGCTCTTCACCTTCCGACAGGCCTCGCCGCGCAGGGACAAGGAGTCGGGGCCCGTCCAATCCCAGCCGTTCTCGGGATCCTGCGGGACGATCTCCTCGTCGAAGTAGACGTTGACCATGTTCGGGTCCTCGGGAACCTCGGCCAGCTCGTAATCACACGTCGCGATGATCTCGGCCCCGATCTCCTCGAGCACCGCGCGCAGCTCGCTCATCTGGTTCACCGCGAAGTACTTGGGCGACCCGCTCCGCGCCGTCTGCCCCAGGACGGCCATCTGATCGAGCAGCCAGGCGTAGATGTCGGTTCCGACGTCGCCGGCGGCACCCGGCAGGCCGATGACGTAGGTCTTGATGCCGGCCGTGGCGAGGTTTTCGACCGCGCGGAGGGTGCGCGTCGAGTCGAGGCAGTTGATTCGGCCGTACTTCTCCGGAACACAGCAGTTGCTCGTGCTGTCCACGCAGGCCGGGAGCTGCTCGATGTTCGGAATGCAGGTGAGCGCGCTGCATTGCGCGTTGCGATTGCAGTTCGGCCCGCCGTCGGTGGCGAGGATGACGTAGGTCTTGCCCTCGAGCTCGGTGAGCTTCGGCAGGATCGCCTCGAGCGTGGCTCCGGTCGGCGTGCCGCCGCGCGGCGTGCGATGGATGGCCTGGGCGAATCCCGTGGTGATGGGGCCATCCTTGCCGCTGCCGATGTACGAGAGCGCATCACCGAGCGTGGTCGGGAAGACCTCCTCGCCGGTCAGACAAGGCTCGTCCTCGTCGTAGGCGGGAAAGAGCGTCGCCCCGATCCGCGCCCTCGAGCCGATGTTGCGGACGAGATCGACCAGGGCGGTCGCGAGCGACGAGTACTTGGTCGTGCCGCCGATCGAGTCGCCCATGCTGCCGGAGCGATCGATGACGAAGTAGAGGTTCGGCGGCTCGGTGAGCGTCGGGATGATGTCGTTGCCGCAGAGGCTCGCGTCGGGCGGCGGTGGCTTGTTGGGATCGAAGTCGTCGTCGAAGACGAAGGCGTCCTCGGCGGAGGCGTCGATGATTCGGTCATCGAGAAGGCCGGGGACCTCGCGTTCGGTACACCCGGCGATTAGGGAAAAGAAGGCGACCAGCCCGACTTTTCGCAATCGACGCACGCGCCGAGGCTATCACCCCGGGTCCGTCCGTGCATGGTTTCACCGCGTGCCGTACTGCGCGGGTGCCCGGAAGGGGCATTGCGCTATATGCTCGCGCGCCCGGCTGAAACGCCGGAGGAATGGCCATGAGCTCCAATTCGGCGGCGACGGTTCTCGAGAACTTCCGTGACGCGTTTCTCCTCGAGCGCGCGTCACGCCGCGTCGCTGCTCGCAGCCCCGAGCAGCAACGCCGCATCCGCGAGCTCTACGACGCAGCATCCGCCCGAGCCGGCGTTGCCCGCGAGATCGTCGACGCGCGTCAGCACGGAACGGCATTCACTCTGCTCAAAGAGGCCATCGTCCTCTATCTCGCCGCCATCGCTGCGGAGCACGACGACGTCCCCCGCGAGCGCACGACCTACGTCAACGGCGAGGTCGATGCCTTGCTCGCAAAAGGCGCGCTGCCGGCAGCCCCCTCCGAGCTCGAAGACATCCGCTTCTGGCTGGACGAGCCCGAGCCCCTCGCCTTCGACCGCCTCTCCCACGACGAAGCCCTCGCCTGGAGGGCCAAGATCGACGTCGTCATCGATTACCTCCAGGGGCTCGTCGATCCGCGCACCGCGCGTGACCTGAAGGTGATTCGAGCCGTTCGGCTCTCGGTCGTCGGCGTCGTCCTCGCGGCCCTGCTCTCGTTGATTGCGTGGAAGGCCCTCGCCCCGAAGAACCTCGCGCTCGGCAAGCCCGTCACCACGAGCAGCCGCCATCCCGAGAGCAAGGCGCCTCCGAATGGGCTCACCGACGGCAGCCTCTCGGGCCCCTATGGCGTCCACACGAAGGCGGAGGACGATGCCTGGGTGATGGTGGACCTGCAGAGCGTCCACCGAATCGATCGGATCAAAATCTTCAATCGCAACGACGGCTACTTCGACGAGGGCCTGCCGTTCGCGCTCGAGCTCTCCGAGAACGGGACGGACTTCGTCGAGGTCGAGCGGCGCACCCGGCCTTTCTCGCGCTTTCGTCCGTGGACCTACGAGGGCGACGGCAAGTCGGCTCGCTACGTCCGTGTTCGCAAGATCGGGCGCGGCTACGTCGCGCTCGGTGAGCTCGAGGTCTTCGGCTCGGCTCGATAGCGGACGATGTTGCGAGCTTCCTTCCAGCCGATCGAGGCTTCGGACCAGGTGCGGCCGCCTGCCGTGAGCACGTCGCGCGCGGTTGCCACCGTCGAGAAGATTGCGCGCATCCTCGCGATCTTCGGATGCGTCTGGTTCGCACTGGCCGCGGCTTGGGGGATGTTCGGTGCGATTGGCGCCGGTCACTACGCCGTCTTCGCCTCGTACGGCATCATTGCCGACAACATGCTCAAGTGGGGCACCATCGGCCCCGTTTGGGAATACGTCGCCAAGCAGCCGACGCCCGCCGATTGGTATTGCCACCACCCCTTCGGCACCTTCTGGACGACGACGATCCTGCGCTCGATCCTGGGCCGGCACGATTGGGTGCTCGTGCTGCCCGGCGTGCTGATGAGCGCGGCCACGCCGCCCCTCCTCTACAAGACCGCGAAAGAGGCGTGGGGAACGATTCCCGCCTCCGCCGCGGTGCTCGGCTTCGTCTTCTTGCCGATAACCCTCGGCTTTGCGCACTACCACGCGCTCGAGGTGCCCGCGATCTTCGGCTTCGCCCTCTTCTTCTATGGGCACGCCCGCATGCTCGCGACCTCGCGGCGGCGCTATCTCCTCGCGAGCCTGGTCGGCGCCTTCTTCGCGTGCGGCTCGGATTGGGCGGCGTGGCTCGTCTTGGCCGTGCTCCTCGCGTGGGGGATGCTCCGCGCCTTCACGCTGCCTGCGTGGATGACGCCGCCGATCCCGTATCGCCGTTACGCGACCTGGTGGGCGTACTCGGTGGCGATCGCCATCGGCATGCTGGCGCTGTGGGTGGGGCTCTTCCTTCGCGCGGGCAAGCTCTCGGATTGGCTCGGCTCGGGCACCTTCCGCAGCCAGGGCGGCGGTCTGTCGAATCTTCCGGCGGTGCTCGCGTCGCGGAGGTTCTGGATCGAGTCGTCGTTCATCCCCCACACGATTTTCCTGGGCAAGGTGGCGGCCGTGGTCGCCGTCGTGCGGCTCGTCCGCTACCGCCACGATGCCGAGGTCTATTCGCTCGCGATCCTCTTCGGCGCCTGTGTGCAATACGTCGTCTTCAAACACGGCGCCGACATCCACATCTTCTGGCCGCACTACTTCGGCGCCTATTACGCGCTCGCCCTGGCCCAGCTCGCGGCGAGCGCCATGTCGCTCGCGAGGAAGGTCTCGCCCCCGTCGTTCGCGAATGGCCACTCGCTCGCGGCGGTTCTCGGTCTTCTCGTCGCGGCGGGGCCGACGCTCGTCATCTTCCCCGACGGGATGCGCTCGCTCCGCTACGCACGCGAAACCGGCGGGCGCTTCAACGAGAAGGGCAATTTCATCCGCTCCGACATGGATGCGGTCGTCGTCGGGCGCCACATCGCGGAGAGCCTGCCCGAGGACGTCATCATCGACGCGCACCCCTCGATGAGCTGGGGCTGGCAGCACCAATGGGCGACGAACCGACCCGTGCGCATCACGAAGTCCCCGGCGGAGCGCGGCGAAGCAGGTCATCCCGTCTTCTTCGCCCGGGCGAGCGGCCTCACGCCGGACCAGCAGAAGACGCTCGCGTCGAGCCACCGGGTCGAGGTCTACGACGACATCTGGGTCGTGTATTCGAACGAGCCGCAGGCGCCCTTGCAGGCCTTCACGCTCGCGGAGCGCGAGCCCTCGATCTGGGAGTGGTACTTCCTCGGCGGCGTCGAGCCGGTGCGGACCATCGTCGCCGACCCCTTCGCCACCTGGGAATGGCGCACGGTCGTGGGCCAACCGGCACCCCTCCCCGATGCCGAGCCGCGCACGCTGGAGCAGAAGCGCATCGCCCACAACATCGCGCTCTCACGGGGTGACGCGGCGCGCGCCGACCAGCTCCGGGGCGAGATCGAGGCGGCGCTCTCGAAGGAGGCGCGGACGAGCTTCAGCCACGGCGTGACCTTGCTCGGCACGCGGCACCTCGAAGGGGTGGAGCCGAAGCTCGAGGTCTGGTTCCACGTTGCGGAGCCGCTCTCGGGCGACGTGCGCTTCAAGGTGAACGCGGCCGTCGAGAAGCGGAAGACGCTGAGCTTCATCCCGCGCGACCCGGTCGTGCGTGACGTCGCTCCGCGGACCTCGATTGCACCGAAGGCGTGGATGCGGGGTGGGATTTACCGGCAATCGATGGTGCTGCGGCAGCGCATCGGGCAGGAGCGCTTCTTCGGCTGGTTCGAGGCGAAGGGGTCGGCGGCGCCGAAGCGGGTCGATGGGGGGGAGTTCACGGATTTGATCGTGTTGAGGTGAGTGGAGCCGGCGCCGTGCGCGGTGGGCGGGGGCAGGGGCGCGGATAG
>Ga0180215_1005663_pt1 | contig 10580 bp, 21 predicted proteins | sample eDN3rd37CBELigBY_FD_128871 | JGI IMG/M metagenome (GOLD analysis project Ga0180215, IMG submission 128871) | Enriched backyard soil microbial communities from Emeryville, California, USA - eDNA 3rd pass 37_C BE-Lig BY (version 2) (version 2) | ecosystem: Environmental > Terrestrial > Soil >...
GCAGTCCCATCGGCGGCCTCGGTGCGGTACGCACGTCCAAAAGAGCACCGATGGTCGCGGGCACACCGTCTTGCAGACGATCTTCGATGGCTGTCGCGCCCAGTAGGAACAGGTTGCGCTCGATCAGGTCGGCGACACGGTCCATCTACGGCAGCCAATCAAAAGTTGCTCGAGCGGGACGGATGGCAGGAATGAGCGTCGCGCGCGCGCACGCAATGTGCGATAGCTGGGCTGCGCGGCGCGCACCTCGGCCGCACGGTTGACGAGCGTGGTCGACGCCGCCTTAAACTGCTCGTTCCACGCCTCATAAGCGGCAGGCTCGATCTGCGCCATCGCAAAGCAGAGCGTGCGCAGGCCCTCCAGCGCGAGCTGCTGCAGGTGTGCTTCGGTTTCCTCCTTGAATAGCTGCTGTGGGGCGAGCCGCTCAAAGATGACGTTGTCGGCGCCCTTGCAGTACAGCTTGATCTTGCCTAGATCGCGTGAACGAACGCCATGGGCTACGGCGGCACCGTCAGTGCTGCATGCAACTAACCTTCGGAGTTCACCATCACTATGCACCCACCTTGCGGGGTGCGGCAGATGACCGACATGCGCTTGCGGTCACTTGTGAACTCGAGCACGTTCAGGATCTCGTACCACTCGGGCTGCGACATCGAGACTACTTGAATGCGGTCCGGCTTGCGAGCCTGTGTACAAACCATCACAGGAACCAAGTGCAGGAAGAAACATTAAACATGGGCGTGTACTATTCACTCTGCGTGGCGGTCAGTGCTGTACGTTAAAGTAAAAGCCCAGGTTCTTGGCGGCTGACACCAGCGCCAGCTCATCAGGAGACGCCGCCTGGTATGTGATGTCTGTGGGGCCCGAGGCCAAGTTGAGGCAAACTCGCGAAAACATGGGTGAGCCCGGATGCCTTTGCACAGCTCGCCTTCCGACGACATGTTCTTGCGTACGATCAGGCCGGCTGCGATCGCGTTCCGGGATGACGGTGTGGCACACAGCCAGCATGAGCAGAAACTCGCGCACAAACGAAGGGTTATTGCGGGGGTCGTTGTCCACGGGCTTGGAGAGCAGGCGGTCAATGAGACGGCTCTTGTCGTTAAAGTTCCACGTGGGCTGATGTCGCGGCAATCCTGTGGGTGGTCAGCGAACGCGTTCAGTCCCATCCCTTCACTTTGTCGTCTGCTTGGCGTGACGGCGCACAGACGCACGTCGTTCTCGTCGCTGGCCGAGGGGCCCACGGCGTCCTCCGGCAACAGCCGGCCGTCCCGCTTCGCAGCAGCAATGTACGCCTCCGTATAGCCCGTCCCATAGAGCTTGCCCGCCACGGAGCACTGCGCGTGCGTGGCAAATTCTCAACAGCACGCAGAGGAGAATCAGTTGACCTCCAGTCTTTGGTGGCGTCGCAAACACGGTGACGCCGTACTTTGCGGAACTGCATCTGGTTCTGCGTGAGGGTGCCGGTCTTGTCGGTGAAGACAAAGTCGATCTGGCCCAGTTCTTCGTTCAGATTGGAGGTGCGCGCGAGCGCAGGCGCGTCGGCGGGCGCGTAGTACATGTCCAGGTCGTTGTTGATGAAGACCGCCTGGATCAGTTTGACGAACTCGACCGACACGTACAAGCTGCAATGCGCACAGGGGCCCAGCTGTTGCGCCCGCTGCTCATTAGATTCAGCCCCTCGCGCTCTGGCTGGGGTCCGCGCATGTGCTGACGGTCATACCTGATGGGCACGACTGTATTGAAGAGGATGATGAAAACGACCCACTGGGTAAAGTTGTCCAGGCTGGAGGACGGCGGCAGCTCGAGGTACCATGCACTGGCTTGGAATTGGTTGTTCTGCGCGATCGTCACCGTCGGGGAGGCTCGCACACTTGCTGGTGAGCTGCTACAGCAACCGCCGCAGCCGATGCCTTGGGCAGCAGTGCGCTGCGTACCCAGATGACATAGCCGATCACGCAGATCGTGGCCATGACAAAGAGCAGCACAAAAATGCTCTTAATCTGCTGGTTGACCATACGCTCGAGGCGGGACTTTTTGATCGGCGCTGACGTGGCGTTGCGCAGCAGCTTGGACTCGTGGCCAGTGTAGATAACCAGGCCAAAGATCCACGACGCGTTGCGCAGTTGCGAGCCCTTCATCGTAACGGCCCCGCCGGTTGCGCGCACTGCGATGCATAAGCGCGGCGCCAATACCAAGGTCGTGCTGTCGTCGTCGCGCGGCAGCGTACACGCAGGAGAATCTGGTTCGGGCCAATGGGAATGCTCTCATTCTCCAGGACCAGCGTGCCGTCAAACTGGTACAGCCGGTTGTTGGGCCCCTCGCACTTGAACTCGCCTGCGCGTCGGCAGCCCCGCGCACCATGTGCTTCTGCCTTCATGTGAGTGCAAGCATCAGGTACCCTTCGCTCCGATCCTGCTGCACGGCGTACCGCGTAGCTCACAGATGGACGACTTGGTCTGGCGCTTGGCGATTTGCTGCACGCCCTGGCGGATCTTCAAGTTCGTCTCGCTGTGCTCCGTCCATGGCACATACGCGACGGCGCGATCCGTGCCGTCAGAACGAGTCGGGGGTGCCTCATTGGACCGCGCGTTGGCGCGGGTTGGCGCACCCGTCTAGGTTGGAGGTCTCGACGTAGCAGATTGCCTCGGGCTCGCTCGACGAAAGCAGGAACAGGTCGGCCGGGAAGTACTCACCGTTGGTGATACGCACAATGTCGCCCACGCGCAGGTCCTGCCACCTGACCTTTTCCAGGCTCGCGTACCGCGTGATGCGGTTTACGATCTTGTTGTTCGTCTCCGTGTCCTGTCGGTGCCGGCGCTGTGCGGCGTGTGCGGCGCGAACCGATCGGGCACATCCGGGCACGTGAGCGCCGCGGCATATAGCCCGTAGGGCCTGCGGACGGCTGAGGGCGCGTACGTAGTCTTCGGCCAGCTCCTTGATCGCCGTCAGGGCCAAGATGGCCATGAGGGGAATGAAGGTGTAGTACTGGCCCGTGGGCGCCAGCGTCGCGCTCGACATCTACGACGCCGCGGACCACCCAAGGCCGGGTGTCCCATTCGCGCCGCATTAGCAGCCCGGCCACTACCCGCACGCTTTTCCGTGTGCGGCCAGATACCTGAATAATGGAGATGACCAAGAAGTAAAAGTTGGCCAGGCGCATGAACTGCTCCAGCAGGAACTTGGGCAAGAACGTGATAACGTTGTACTTGGCCGTGAAAATCTTGTTGGACGACACGTGCTTGGCGTTCTCCTCGCGCCACGCCTCATCGTTGATGCGGATGGTGCGCGGTGGCGACTCGACCGTCCGCTGTGTCCGCGAGATCTTGGCACCGGCGATACCTCTCACCGTTAGGACGCGACTCCAGGCGCTGACCTAGGCGGCGCCCCCTGGACGCCTACGTACCGGTGGCGGCAGGCACGGCATCATGCGCCGCATCGAGTCCCAAAAAGACTCCATGTTGGCGGCTCGCGGTGGCGGGGACGGCCGGCAACGTCGCCGGCCACGGGCCGCAGGCGGGATCTCCCGCAAGTGCCGTTATGCAACGTGCGATCGCGTCTCGTCCGCGCCGCTTTAGCCGTGTGGTGTGCCCTCCCCGATCGCCGGATCGCGGCGAGCGGAGCTGCCGTGCCTGTTCAGCCGGCGCGGCAGGCAGGCAGAGCAGGCCGAGCGGCGGCCGTTACGCGTGCACGCCCCTGGCACGCTTGGCGGCGTGCGGCGCCCTGCGTAGTCTGCGATGCCGCGTCAGCGTCGTCGTCCAGCGGTGGCTGTTGTTCACTTGGGGTGTCCCCTGCGCTCCATGCTCTCCTGGAAGGCTTCTCCTCTAGCACAATGGCGCTCGATGGTGCCCGATGGCTCCTCTTCCTCCTAAGTGACTGGTCGGTTGCTTATGCAGGCGGCCAGGTTCCTATGAGTCTCTGTATTGCGCGTCCTCTGCAGCACGTTCCTCTGAACGAGGGCAGAAACGCGGTAGAAACGCGACAGAACAAGGGCGGAACAACGGCAGAGACGGAGCATTGGCTAAATGTAGACGTTTCGAGTGGAATGCCATACATGGGAGCCCTATCATCTCCTGCAACGCTGCGATATGGACGGATGGGACCGCTGCACTGCGGCTCCGTGGCGGCTATTCTGGCACAGTAAAATGCATCCATTCTGCTGAATCTGTACACGCGCAGCTTGCTTCTAGATTTCATGTCTACACAATGTCATCCCGATGCATCGGAATGCATTGCGGTAACGAGGCAGGCATCTACCCGTGCGTCATCGCCTCGGTCTCCGCCTGCCGCTGCCGGACGTGCGTGGTGACGGCCTCGATCGCCTGCGGCGTCAGCAGGTCCTTCACGGCGTACTCGAGCGACGCCTCGTACGCGTCCATGATCGACGCCCGGTGGATGTACATGAACTTGCGCGCCAGCGTGCGGATGCAGTTACATACACGGGCCACCGCCTCGCGCTCCTCCGCGGTCGGCGGCTACGGACGCCGCCACGCGCCCGCTCGCATCCCATCAAACATGATCGCCCGTTAGAAATACACCGGTCCTCAACCGCGCCTCGCGGCCGCTGGCCGTACCTCGCTTTCGTCCGCGCCGCCAAAGGGCGCCTGCGGCTCGGCGTCGTTGTCGCGGCCAATGTCCAGCTCGTCGTCGTCGTCGCCGCCGTCCCGGTCGGCGGCCGCGCCGGGTGCCTCCGGACCGCGGGCGACGCTGACCCACACGTAGCCGTTCAGGCCGAGGATGACGTCCACCTTGCACGGCAGCGTGACAAAGTGGGACGCGCTCCGCTTGACCAAGGCCGGCGGTACCACCAAGAACGTGCCGTTGGTCAGCTGCGGCACGCGCACGATCCGACGAATGCATGAGAGTCGGTGAGCGCCGGTACATGGTATTTCGTCTGCCGGCCTCGACATGTCATAAGCTACCTTGCCGTATTTCATGCTGCGCGTGTGCAGCGACAGCGCGCCGTCCTGGAAGAACGATTCGACCTTGGCCTGTGCAGTGACAGACCAACCGGCAGAAATGACTGGCGGGTGAGCACATTCGCGACAGGCATCGTGCACACCCTGCTCGCCACGCACGCTGAGCAGGTCGCCTTCTGTGTAGAATTGCCTCATGGCCAGCTCATCGCTCTCCGATTTCCGCCGCTATTCATCCTACGCCCAAACGGCAAGAGTTCATAATGTGATGAGCTTACGCCAAGCCACGCACGGCAGCTTCACCAGGAAAGGCAACTACCTGAACGCCACCGGGCAGGTTGATGGACGACAGCAGCAGGACGGCTTCTTGCCGTGCGTTTGTGTCTACCTTCCACCGCCGCTGGCCGACCTGCGAATGAGCACGGCTTATAGCAGCTTGGCGCTAAATTGGTAAGCCTAAGAGAACGACAACGTTTTTGTGCGTGAGGCCTATCGTCCGACCTCCGTAATGCGGCCGACGACCAAGTCACCAATCTCGCCGGTGTACCTACAATGACCGCGCAATCGATCGGCTGAAATGCATGTCAGGTGCGTGCCTCCACGCTCGAACGGCAAACAGTAGGCACCTACCGAGCTCGGAGCGGCCGCACGGAGATGAGCTTGTTCACGCGCTCGACGGTGCCGGCCACACTGCCCAGCAGCTGCCCGTCCTCGACAAACGTGCCATGACCGCTAGAGACGAGGGAAAGCCCTCTGATCACGCAGCGTTCGCATTAGTTTAGGCAACCGTCCGCTGGCGGTGGCGCCTACCGTCGTCGCCGTACCGCATAAACCCGCTGTCGCTGCTAGTGATGGCCTCGCCGGGTGTGACAATGTTGCGCGCCTTGCCGCTTAAGGTGCCCGACGTGCTGCGGGCGGTCGCGGCGGCGGCGGCCTCATCGAGCATGGTGGCGTCGTGGTCGTCGCCGGCGTCGGCGGCCGGTGGAGCGGTCCGCACCTTCTTGCGCGAGGGCCCGCTGCCGTCCCCCGCCGCTGGCGTGGCCATGGCCCCGCTCTCCAGCTTCGACAGTGTAGCCGGTCGGAAGCTGTTGGCCGCCTTGGTGGTTTGTCCTTCGTTGCTCGATACGGCGACCGTCGGCAGTCGCAGCACTAGCGTTTCTCGCTGCCCGGCTACAGTACCCACCACAGACTGTGCCTCCAGAGACCTCTCTTCCTCTCTTTCTTCCTTCCAACGATCCGCTTAGCCCTCTTCTAACCTTCACTGGTGGTGGTCGTCGTCAGGCCACGCTGCCCTATGACGTCATCGGCAGAAAGTGCATCGCCTGCCGCAGAGAGCCGTCCGTGACGATGGCGGCGCTGGCAACAGCTGCCGCGACGGCGGCGGCAGCGGCGGCCGTGGTACGCCGCGTAGCGTTGACCTGGGCGGACGTCGGTGTTGCCGAGATGGCCGCTGACGCTTGCCTGAACTTGGCCGTTGTATGTTTCACCAAGCACAGACGTTGGTCGCCGAAGGCAGCTTCTTGCTCCGGCTCGGCGACGTCACGATCCTGCTGGACTGCCCGCTGGACCTGCGGGCCCTCTCCGTCTTCGTGCCGCAGTACCGCACAGTCACGTTCCCCATCCAGACGCCGCTTGACGCTGAGCGCCCGGCTGGGTCTGCGGCGGCGGCAAGCGGCGACGTGCTAGTGGTTCTCAACGGTCGCCACCGGATTTTCGGCCCGTTACAACTCTGTCCACCGCGGCTGGATCTCTTGGACGTCGCAGCCATCGACGTGGTCCTGATTTCCAACCCGACCGGCATACTCGGCTTGCCGTACCTCGTGCGCCGGCCGGGCTTTCGCGCCCGCATCTTTGCCACTGAGCCGACCGCCGAACTAGGCCGGTACGTAAGCCACGCCGCGGGAGCGCGTGGGAGAGGAGAAGGACTCGCTGATTCACTTGTGCGCCCCTTGATCGACCGCTCGCGACCACTCACCACAGGCAAGCGATGGTGGAGATGGTCCGGCTGGCCGCCAGCGGCGCGGCCGAGCTGCTTCGGACGGCGTGGAGCGCCGTGGAGGTCGCCGGCCGCTGTGACGGCCCGCTGCAGGCGGCGCTGGGCGACCCGCACCGGTGGCAGCCGCCGTACACGGAAGCCGAGGCGGAAGCGGTCGTGCGCCTGATCAAGCCGTGCTCCTACCTCGAGCAGATCGTACGCTCCCTTTGGCAGTGCATGTCTTGAAACCATGGACTGGCCCTAAGGCTCGTCATTCCACTGAATGCTGGATGGAGTTGTCTAGGTCACGTATGGTGCGGTGCGCATCGTGCCCACCAGCGCGGGGAGCAGTCTTGGCGCGTGCAACTGGGTGATTCACCAGGGCTATCAGCAGGTGCGCCTTCGCAAAGACAAACGACGGCCGTGCACAATGCTGACGTCGTTGTCGTTGTCCCTAGGCACGTCCCCCGTAAGTGGCCGCGGTCCAGATCGCGTACGTGGCAGCTTCGTCGGCGGCGCGCAACCGGCATCCGGAGGCGATGGACGTGCGGTCCCTCGAACCGGCGCACGTTGTGCTTCTGCAGGACCTCGCCACCGAGCCGGACCGGGCGCCCGGCCAGATGCTCAACGAGCTTAGCGCCCTGACCGGTGCGCAGCAGAACGCGCATTATGGTGGCAGGTCAATGCCGCGCTGACGGACGGTGGACAGTTCCTGTCGCTGGACGAGGTTTATCAGTGAATACGCTCCGTCGCGGCGGCACGGTGCTCCTGCCGTGCGCCCCGTCCGGCATCATCTACGACCTGCTAGAAGTCCTGAGCCAGTACCTCTCGACCATCGGTTTGCGGCAGACCAAGTTCTTTGTCGTGTCACCGGTCGCCGAAAACAGCCTAGCCTACGCCAACATCCTGGGCGAATGGCACGCCGCCGGATGGCCTCGCTAATGGTGTCCTGCCGTCGCCCACTGATTAGACTGCTGTTCCCACTTTACGGTGTGGTCGGTTCAGGATGTGCAAGAGCAAGCAGGACAGCACGTACGTGCCGGAGCCGCCGTTCCCGCACTTGGACATGGTCAAGCTCGGCCGGCTCGTGGTGGTGCCGTCCCTGCACCACCCGGCCTTTGCGGCTGCGCTGCAGGCACCGTCGGTTATCTTTGCCTCGCATCCGTCGCTCCGCTGCGGCGACGTCGTACACCTCATTCGTGTCTTTGGCAGCAGCGCGCGCAACACCCTGATCTGCACCGGTACGGCAAGTGGGATCGCGCCAGGTCTCCGGACGGTCCGCCTCACCTCGGGGCATGGCGGGTCTATGGGCGATCCTATGCAGATCCGCTGTGGGACATGGACGAGGCGTTAGCGCCGTACCGACCGCTGGCCATGCGAACGGCGTACACGCCGCTGGACGCGCGCCTCACGGCGGCGGACGCGAACAGCCTCATTGGCCGGATCCGGCCGCGCATTCTGTGCGCGCCGGCGTCACGTGCGTCCGCATCGCCCAATGCAAGCAGGTGGCAGCAGGGCTCTAGGGAGAGTGTTGATCATTGCATCACCAATGCTGCTTGTGGTTTTGGTCTATCAGTTCTTGGAGGGACCCGCCCGCGGAGCGCCGCGGAGGCGGCTCTGACGCTCCAGCCGTTGCCGCCGCCCAACCGGACCGTGGCCCTTCAGACGTCCGAGACGCACCCCCTACCGATCACTGTAAGCGCGCTACGCGCCGATCTGCCCATGCGTACGGCCGCAATCTGACGGCTGCGACAGAACACACTGTCATGTTTACACAGGTCACCACCACGGCCGCCAGTCTCAGTGAGCCGGTGCGCACTCTAGCCCAGGCGTTCAATGACCTGCTTCTTAGTGCTAACATGCTGTGCTTTCTTGTCGATGTGTGCACCGTTTAGCTGGCACGTTCCTTGGCAGCGCCAAACGGCGACGGCCTGCAGGGCGCGGAGGCGCTGCACGCGCAGCGCCTCGTGTGCGCCCTGCGCAGGGACAACTTTCGGTTGCAGCTCGAAGCTGCCCCGGAGGCCGCGGACCAGAGCATCGCTGCGCGCACGCCGCTGCTCGTGGGATCGCTCCAGCTGGAAAAAGTCCTGCAGCGCCTCCGCGAGGTTCGCGCTGCCGGACCGCTGGTGCGGGCATGGCAGAGACCATGGGGCTCACCTCGGCAATGTTTGTTGTGTGGCGGAATTGGCGGATAAGGCTGGCCTGGGCACGGTGGACGCACAGCCGTGGGAGGACGGCATGGGTGTGACGCTGCGACTGCCCAATGCCGGGTGCGACGTGGACCTTGGGCCGTCGCACACAAGCATCCGGGCCGTGGACTCGGCGACGCGGCGGCGAGTCCAGGCGCTGATCTCGACTCAGCTCAGCTCCCTGTAGATTGGAGTAGATTACATTCGTGTATAGCTCTCCATGTGTACAGTCCATCCACCTGTATAGTTATTTGCCTGGATGAATCCTGAGGGCGTATTTGCTTGCATGCATCATGCCTGTTTCCGACTACCCTGTACCAGCCTAGCAGTGTCGTTGTTTATGGGGAGCGTCGGCATCCCCACTGGGCGTCATTCTGCCGTTTCCTTCAGTGAGCCAATGGCCTCTGTGGGAGCACCTATTTAGTGATGACGCAGGCAGGTAAAAGCACCGGTGACGAAGCGCGGAGGCGACGGAGCGGCGGCGGTGGCCGACGCAGAGGACGAGGACGGTGGACCTTCTGGACCCGCAGACTGGCAGGCGTCGCTCCCGTGTGCACGAAGGGAGCGGCCAGCGACGACGCTGCAGTGACGCTGACGACGGTGGACAGAAGTTAGCCGCCTGCACGATTGCCTTCCCGGCTGGGCGCGCACGAGCAACCATGGCGGCTGCCCGCCCGTCGACGGGCCTGCCCTGGGCGGCCATCCTGGTCGCCGCCCTCCTCGGCCTGCTACTGGCGCCGCGCGCCATCGCTGCGCCGGTGCCCGGCGACGCCGCTGCGCGGCTATCCGGTACGCCTCCGGGGCGCGGACCCTCGGGGCGGTCGCACAGACGACCTCCCGACTAACCCTGCGGCCCGACTCGGTCTTCTACCTCGCGCGACGCCAGGCTTCCTGCCCAAGGCGATTATGGAGGACCCGCCGGAAGAGGAGGGTATCTCGCCCGAGGACATTGTGCGTGGCATCGTTTGCATGGTGACGGGCCTCGTCCTGTGCTTCGCCGGCTACCGCATCTTCAAAGTGCTCATGTTCTTCAGCGGCTTCTTCGCCGGCTACTGGATCTGCTACTCCATTATGACCGCCGTCGACGTCGAAGAGGAGTGGATTATCCTGGTCACTGGCTGCGCCGCGGGCCTCATCATCGGCCTCTTCGTGCTCTACCTCACCCAAGTCGGCATCTTCATCCTCGGCTGCATGGCCGGCTACTTCCTCGCGCTATGGGCCCTGTCGTTCTTTGACCCGGCGTCACCCGTCGTTGTGGAGGAGCTGTACATGTGGCTGTTTATCTGCGGCATGGTGCGTCGTCCGGTCCTGTTGGAGCGGCCTTAGCTCAGGCAGCGCCACGCTAACACACGCACTGCCCTCTCGCCACTGAGACCACGTCTGTGGTGCACAGGCACTTGTGGCTGGCATCATCTCCCTGTGCTGGCAGAAGCCGCTCATAATCCTGTGCTCGGCGTTCATGGGCGCATTCCTGCTTTTCTACGGCATCGACATGTTTGCCCA
>Ga0180215_1005666_pt1 | contig 10577 bp, 10 predicted proteins | sample eDN3rd37CBELigBY_FD_128871 | JGI IMG/M metagenome (GOLD analysis project Ga0180215, IMG submission 128871) | Enriched backyard soil microbial communities from Emeryville, California, USA - eDNA 3rd pass 37_C BE-Lig BY (version 2) (version 2) | ecosystem: Environmental > Terrestrial > Soil >...
CTAAGATCGGTGCCAATTGCTTGGCAAGTGAGCTTTGCGTGACTGCGGGCAGGGGAATGACAATGAGCTGTACTCCTTGAATCGCCTCTTTCAGATTGGTTGTAGCGTTCGCTAACGTAACCGTTCTATTCCCCTTATAGTCCTTTACTAGGATCGTTTTGGTTTCCAAAACCCTTTGAAAGGCTTCTTCATTTCGTCTCCATAGATTGACCTCATGACCTTGTTCCGTCAAATCTACTGCTGCCGCATAAGCTCCATTTCCTCCACCAAGCACCGCAATCTTCATTAATATTCCTCCATTCATTATTTGTATATGAGTGTTTTCTTTCTTACTTCGAGTATTGCTCAACTAATTCGTTGATTCGGTCTCGGTATTCTGCACCTGGTAACCCTTGTTTCTCTGCTTTCTTCACTGCTGCTTCTTGAACCGGCTTGATCTTTTCATCCCAAATTTTTGTTTCTTCCTCTGTTAAAGGAACGACTTTTAGCCCTTGTTCATCAGCACTCCATTTCATGGACTCTGCTGTGTGTTCATCTAAATATTTTCCTGTGAAAACAGTCATTTCTCCATTCAATTCATCTATCACTTTCTTGACGTCCTCAGGAAGGCTTTCCCATTTATCTTTATTCATGACAGCTACAAAGGTATTGATCGTTAAAGGATAATCGGTTACAAATTTAACGTATTCAGCTAGTTTTAAATCCTTTAATACTTCACGAGAGGAAACATTTCCATCCACTACCGCTGTTTGTAACGCTTCTGGTACTTCTGATTGTGCCATCCCTACTGGTGCTGCTCCTAATACTTCCATTACTGGCGTTAACGCACCTGAAATACGCAATTGAGTACCAGAAAGTTCATCTAGATTGGAAATACTCTTTGTGCTTTGGATATACGCAGGCTCTGTTGCAAAAGCAGTAATTACTTTAAAATCCTTCAGTGCTTCTGGTGGATACTCATCGATTAAATCTGCCACCACTTGGCTAGCCACTTCAGAATTTGGATAACCATTTGGTAAATCTGAAATTTCTAACAATGGAAAACGTCCTGGTTCATACGTGGTAGAAGTTAAACCAATGTCAGCAGTACCATTTGACACTCCATCAAACATATTATCTGCCTCTAGTAATGTTCCACCAAAGAACATATCTACCTCTACTTTCCCATCCGTTCTCTTCTCTAATTCCTCTCCCCATTTTTTCATTTGAACAGCTGGAAACGTATTATCCGGTGCAAAAAAGGCATAGGATAGAGTAATTTTTTCGTCATCCCCACCGCCTGAAGAACTGCTTGAACTACATGCCCCTAATAAAGAAACCATTGCAGCACTCATTACTACCAAAGCCTTCATCCTGAACTTTTTTTTGAACGACATACCTTCATCTCCCTTATCATTGTTTTTTATTTATTCATCTAAATTTCTTACTAGTTTCCTAGTTATTACCAATCACAATGGAATGCAGGTCAGACGATTCCACCTAAAGAATAAACGTCACAATTTGCGGGAATAGAATGAGCAATCCAATAAACACAAAATATGGGATAAGAAAATAGGATGTTCCTCTAAAAACAGTCGTTATTGGCGTTGAAGGTGTTAACCCCTGGACGACAAATACATTTACTCCTACTGGCGGAGTGATCGCGCCAAGACTCGTTACGACACAAAGGACGATAGCAAACCAAACCGGATCGTATCCTAACGCAAGCACCGTTGGATAGAAGATCGGTAATGCAATTGTTAAGAAGCCCATTGCATCCATAAGCGCTCCACCAATGATAAAGATCACAAGGATGGCAAGGAGGATAACGACAGCAGGCACTGCAAGTCCACTCACCCATTCCGCCACATCAAAAGGCATTCTCGTAATGGCTAAAAATCGTCCAAACACCATCGCCCCAACAATTAGCATCCATACCATAATCGATGAACGCAGCGTGCTTGCGATTGATTCCTTTAAGTTCTCCCACGTTAATTTACGCATAATAAGGGCTAGAATAATGGCACCAAAGGCACCAACGGCAGCCGATTCTGTTGGTGTAAACCAGCCTAAGAACAGACCTCCAATAACAAAGACAAATAAAATGCCGATTGGAACAACTCCTTTTAACGAGCGAATCCGTTCTTTCATATCCGTCTTTTCCCCAGCAGGTCCAAGAGTCGGATCTTTCCAACAAATAAACACAATCGTCAGGATCAATAAAATGGTTAATATAATTCCTGGAACAATACTCGTTAAAAATAAATCTCGTACAGACTGCTCCATTTGTAACGCTAACACGATTAACACCGTACTAGGTGGGATAATAACGCCTAATGTTCCACCTGTAGCAATACTTCCTGTACTTAGGGCTTTATTGTATTTATATTTTTCCAATTCTGGTAATGCCATTGTTCCAATCGTAGCCGCTGTTGCAGAGTTAGATCCACTAATAGAGCCAAAGACAGCACTCGCTAGCATTGTAGTACTTGCCATCCCACCGCGGTAATGACCTACCCATGTATAGGCTGAATAAAAGAGCTTTTCTGCAATCCCTGTTCGGTATACCACTTCACCCATTAGGATAAACAAAGGGATAACACTCAAGGAATAACTCGTAAACTGACTCCATAAATCAGCACTTAATACATTGTTGGCTGCCCTTGGAGATGCTGCCAGGATTAACCCAATATACCCGACAATAAACATTGCGAAGCTAATCGGCATGCGCAGAAACATTAGCACAAACATAATAATAATTCCGATGATAGATAAGAGAATTGGATCCATACTGTTACTCCTTCCAAATCAAGATCGTTTCTTTAATGATGGCAAGAACTATCCCAATGAATCCTAATGAACATAGCTGGACAATTGGATAAAACGGAATTCGTAAGGTTTCAGATACCACTCCGCTTCCCATCATATTCATCCCATGCTGGAATATAAGCCAGCCTGCTACGAGGAAGAAGATGGCACTCACGATATTTACAAGGGTATGAATACTCTTACTCACTATTTCTGGGAATTTGTTAATCAGCAGATCCATAAAAACATGGCCTTTATGTAATTGTGCATACCCAAGTGAAAATATACCTGAGATCGCTCCAAGCCAAGTGGCCACCTCCACTGTTCCAGCAAAAGGATCTGAAAACATCCGTTTGATCGCATTCAAAACAATTAATAGCATTAATAAGACAACTGCTGCTCCTGCAATCCATGCTAAGCCTTCATTCATTTTATCGACCATCGTAAAAAATAAATTGGTAGACTTTGATTTTGATCTTTTAACGGTTTCATCATAGAGATTCACTTTTGCCTGATCATCTATGACTGGAATTGATTGATCCCTATCCATCCTCACACCCCCATGTATAATGTTGTATGTTTTTTTATCTATCAGAGAAAGGAAAGACCCATCTCCCAGTCCTTCCTTCTCCATTCACTACTTTCTCTTTACTTTTCCAATAAGAAAAACGGACGGCCAATGGACGCTTCTAATCTGAAATAGCGATCTAACCCTGTAGCTCGGAAGGAATGAGTCATATCTGTCACTGTTTGCAGATTGGGAACATTGTATAGGAAACATGCATGCCATCCTGTAGGACCCGAGTGCCCAGCAGTCAGGATATCACGGTCAAATGTCCCTAGTAATTCTGAACCATTTTGACTCCATCCTTGTACAACCTCATTCAATAAAGGAAGTATTTCTGTTTCTTTTTGCCCTTGTGTTGTATCAAACCAGCCTGTTGATTCAAATGTGATAAATACTCGTAACTTTTCTGGAATAATTGGGGCTCCATGTTTCATTTCACTCATTATGGTCATCTCCTTAATTTAATTCTAAATTTTCATTATTTTCTGTATATTTAATATTATACTTTACCTATTTCTACGTTTCAATCATTGATTCGGAGGGATTTTTTTAGGAATGCTCTTTAATGATAAGAAGCAGATCGAATGAGAGGTGGCAAAGCTTGATCCGCTTATGTTCTATACCAAAATACCTTCCAGAACCCGCAAAGCATTTCCGCCAATGATTTTTTCAATATCTAGAACCTTATAATTTTTCTTAATCAGCCACTTAATCATGTTATTCATCGCTTCTGTTGGATTTTCTAACCCTGTTACATAGGGAAAGGATTCGTATTCATGATTTCCATGGGAGTCATGAAGCGATAGCATCGCATCAAACTCATTTTGCAGTGCCACATGATCACCGAAAAAGGTATCAGGTCCTAACCCGACATGGTCTATTCCTACTAAATCGATGAGGTATTCAACATGCTCCATGACCGACTCAAGATTATGGTCATTCGGATTTTTCGCGGATAATGTTGTATTTGGAGCGGCACAAACGCCAATTACACCTCCCTTTTCCGCACATTTCTGCAAGACGTCATCCGGCTTCATTCTTGGTGAATTCCACACTCCTCTCGCTCCGGCATGAGTGATCATCACCGGTGCTTCACTTGCTTCAATGACATCAAGGCTTGTGCGGTCTCCACAATGTGAGATATCAATGACCATGCCAAGCTGATTCATTCGCTCGACTACTTTTCTACCAAACTTCGTTAGCCCGCCGTCATGCGGTTCTGTTAAGCCGGACCCTAGTGTATTGGCATCATTATAAGTGATTCCCATACAGCGGATACCCAGGCCATAAAGGACATCGACACGGTCCACCTCATTTTCAAGGATGCTGGCAGCTTCTAGTGATGGTAAAATAGCTATTCGATTCGATTGTTTTGCCTTCAGTAAATCCTGATAAGTGTGTGCGATATAAACAGTGTCCTGCTTGGCGATATCACAGTAACGAATCCCCAGGGTTAAAATCACATCGTTCCACTTTAGCCCGTTTTGCGATGTGATGAGAGAGATTCCATCCATAAAGTTCTCGAATATCACATCCATTCCCGAGCGAGCAAGGCCCTCATAGTCATACGCTGTGTGAAGCTGACGGCAATATGGAATGATGTCGTCTGGGTTTTTGGGAACGATAAATCCATGGTCCCTTAGCGAAACAATGGGATAATATTTTAGCAGCGTGTCAAAAATACGTTCCTCCGATTCAGTCAGCTTCAGGTCATAGGTGCTTTGATATCTCTCCGTTCCAGGGAGCTGGTACGGCTTATAGTGCTTCCCCGGTGTCAGATGTTGAAACGAACGATAGCCCTCATATTGTTTTAGAGGTTGTACAGGCTGATTTATAGTCTGGTTTACAGGCTGTTTTACTGTCGTCCGTTTTACAGTTTGCTGTACGGTCTGTTTAAAAGTCATCGTGGTCACCTCGCTTTATGTTTTGTAGTATTTTGATTAGTTTTCAGTTTTTTTAATAGCAATGAGTGAATTTCAGAACAGTTAACATACTATTGAATAATGAAAAAGTGGTGTAGCCTCGCTAATTCGTTTTTCTTCTTTTATAGTAGGAAACTATTGATTAGGAGTCGATGAAGCGGGAAGTGTGCTAATTTTCCCTTTGTAGAATAGCAGCGGTTTTTTCGTTTCATCTCTCGCAATCTCCTTCACTAGCCCAGTGACAATGATGTGATCTCCGCCTTCAAGTACCTCGTGAACGTTACATATAATCGATGAAAGGTTTTCTTTTAAAACAGGAATACCATCCGTTGAAAGGTCATACTGTGCATTCGCAAATTTATCAGCACCCTTTTTCGCAAAGGTCCAGCAATCAGCCTCCTGCTCCTCTGATAAAATATTCACGACAAACGGACGACCAGCTACAAAGGCTGGTAAACTATAGCTTTTCTTATCAATACAAACCAAGATTAATGGCGGTTCTAATGAAAGAGATGAGAAGGCATTAGCCGTCAATCCAATGTATTCCCCTTTATCATTCTTCAAAGTAATAATGGTAACCCCTGTAGCAAACGTACCCAATGTATTCCGAAATTCTCTTTGATCCATAAAATGGCTCCTTTTTTCATTATTATTTATACTTAAATAACAACATCGCTCTCACGGAATGAATCATATTGAATACTATTTATATAGTAGAATATTCTGAAGATTCTAACTACCACACAAACAGCCTAAATTTATTAACCGAATTAACACTATTAGTACAGTGCTAACAATAAGGAAGCGGGGGTCGGTTCTCCTGCTTCTTCTTTTGTTATTTGGAAGCGGAGGGACGGTTCTCCTGCTTCCTGATTCTTACTATTTCTATTGATTGATTAATATCTATTGAAAACTGATGGAGTATTGTCTAACTTTTGAAGTAGCGGGATAATATTTCCAAGTTAACCCATATTCCTATTGATTAAGCTATGGTAGATTGATATTATTTAGATTGTGAAATATAACACATTTGTGCAAACCCACCTGTCTTTACCTTGTATATCCATTATTATCTCCTTATATGTAAACTCTTTCATTATTAAACAAAGAAGGAATTACTATGTATGAAAACCTAGCATACTACAAATATAAATGGATGGAGTATACTTGAATGAATACGAGATCACACTACATTATTAACAGCAGAACATCCGCACTAGCTTCTCATTTTGAATTGGGCCACGAATATACCCGAGTTGTGCAGGGCCATGAGGTTTTTATTGTCCGGCAAACTCTTGAAGAAATTGTCAGGGCATCTTTCCACTACTATGAACAAAGCCTCGAAGGAGCCATCCATTTAGCTCGAAAAATCCTGAAAAGGTCTGATTACATTCCAATCGCGTTATCTGCAGCACATAACCTAATCCTCATCCGCTGCAAAGCACCAAATCAAGATGGCATCATTTGGCTCATCTGCTCTCAAATTCAAGAAATCCACCGCTATAGGATAAATAAAACAACTGTAGTATTGAAAAATGGACCTTCAATTGATGTTGATATAAAGGTGAATACCCTTCAAGACCTGCTGGGTTTGGGAGCAGACCTTTGTTCTGCTCTAATTCAATCAGATTCAAGGAAAACCAAGAGTTATTTCTATGATCCAAAAAAGGGGATAGCCTTGGTTTGGGAAAATGGGCAATTGAATTATATCGTCAAGCGAAACAAAGAGGATGATGAGGATTTGGATATGGTGCTGAAATGAAGTAAGAAAGGTTAAAAAGGCAGAGGAGATAACCAGAATAACGGTTATCTTCTCTGCCCATTTTATTTTATGGATGGAAGCAGGAGAACCGTCCCCCTGCTTCCTAAGTGCCCCTGCCAAGGAAGTTTATTTTACCATATTTAGTTTGGGTGCTCAATTAGGGAGTTGAATATATGGCTGATTGGTTTTCATATACTTATAATAAGGTGGTATAACCCTAGAGATATAAACTGCAATCAGATGCGGCTAAAATCTCCATACTAAAAAAAGAGCTTGACCATCTAGTAAACTCTTTTATTGTTTGAATGACTCTTTAAAGAATCAAACACTGTACTGTCATTGCTAAAAGAAAGGAAGCAAGAGAACCGTCCCTCTGCTTCATTACATTTTGTTACGAATATAGACATTACCTTCCACTCATGTAGGATGTTAAAGTATAAATACCATTGAAAAGGAGCCGTGATAGGAGCATGAATTCGATGACACAGGTAGACTTAACAGGAAAAACCGCTATTATTACAGGGGCAAATAGCGGAATCGGATATGGAGCAGCGAAGGATTTTGTTCGTAATGGTGCTCGGGTCATTATGGCTGTAAGGAACGAGGATAAAGGAAAGGCAGCAAGGGAGAGGATTTTGCAGGAAAATCCTCAAGCTGCGATTGACGTGATGCGAATTGATTTAGCTGACCTTGCGAGTATTCGGAGCTTTGCAGATGCTATTAAAGGCCAACTGGATTCGCTTGATCTATTAATCAACAACGCAGGTGTTATGATGCCGCCACACTCCAAAACAAAGGACGGCTTTGAGCTGCAATTCGGCAGCAACCATCTTGGTCATTTCGCCTTAACCGGTCAGCTGCTCCCTTTGTTAATAAACACACCCGGTTCGCGTGTCGTCACAGTCAGCAGTCTAGCCCACAAAGGATCAGAAATTCTGTTCGATAATCTGGACGGGTCAAAGGGGTATAAGAAGTTCCAATTTTATGGGCAAAGTAAGCTGGCTAATCTAATGTTTGCCAGAGAATTAGATAAGAGATTAAAGCAGCATGGCTTGCAAACGATCAGCCTTGCCTGCCATCCGGGAATTTCGTCCACCAATCTGTTTAAGTTTGGAAAAAAAGACGCTCCAAACTTTATGAAGAGCCTAATGGACAAGCTCCTGCAGCCAGCTGACATGGGAGCACTTCCAACCATCTATGCAGCAACCCATCCATCCTTAAAAGGCGGCGAATACATCGGTCCAGATGGAAAAGGACGCCGAAAAGGCTACCCGGCATTAGACACACCACATCCAGTCGCAAACGACGAAGATGTCATAAACAAACTATGGGAAATATCGGAAAAACTAACCGGAGTTGTATTTGATTTTTAGGAAGCGGAGGGACGGTTCTCCTGCTTCCATAAAGTACATCATTCGCAAGCAATGAAGATAAATGCAAAAAACCGCCGGTATATGGCATATGGTTCACACCATAACACATATATCGGCGGTTTTCTTTCTTTTATCGAGGCAGTAAAAATGCTTTTTTGACCTCACCCTTACTATTTAATAATTCCAATACTATCTATTTCCCTGCTACTGCATAATAATTCTTAACTAGTTTATACGCTGCATTTGTAATGGCTTCTGGTAAGGTAGCACCCCTTCCAATTGCATCATCAAAATATACTTCCGAAACCCCGTTTGTACGATAGTCAACGCCAAACATCTCTAGTTTTTTTACAATTAACATCGCATGCTCCATAAATTTCTCAGGATGAAAGTAGGATTCATGGACAAATGAATCTTTCTCAACATCATACCAGCTATTTTTGCTATACGTTTTCCAGCCTAATATCTCACGCACGATTGTATCTTTTTTGTTCATCCCCACTGACCTCTTTCTATCATTTTTTAGAAACATCTCATTTTTGTTATATAACAATTTATTAATTTATGATTTGATTATATAACAGATTAAACCCAACTGCTACTATTTTAAGAAAATTATTTCTAATAAAAAAACAGGGGGACGGTTCTCCCGCTTCCAAATATGCTCTATATGACCTCACATGAAGGCATATGTCATTCAATATTTCATAAAAGCACTTTCCTTTCCTAAACCAAGAAGCGCGGTTCCCTTTGATCCCTTCACTCCATCATCCTTATGGACGAACAAAAAAGAAGCAGAAGAACCGACCCTCTGCTTCGGCTTTTCTGCTTTCTTCTTGTTTATTTGGTTAATTGGATAGATTGGTATTTTGTGATATATTCGTCAAGGGTTTGGCTTAGGGTGATGGTTTTCATGCTAGCAAGTCCTTCTTGCATGCCAGCTTGTATCATTTTTTCACGAATTGAATCAATGGCGTTGATTAGGTCTTTTTTTTCATCATGTTTGGACTTAACTAACATTACTCTAGCCCCTTTTTAAGAATATAGTTATTATCTAGTAATTTTTTCTATTATATATAAGTTCGTTTATTCATAATCTAGTATCTTCATGTATTGATAGTATTAAATTATCATAAAATAACTTCGAATGAAGGCGAATCTTGTACCCAAAAGAAATAAATATCACAACATTTCTAGTAAAATATCTACAAAATTCTTCATTTTTCGCCAAAACTGCCACGTTCAAGATAAAAAACGGCACATTATCATTCAAAAACTGCCATTCTACAAAAAAATAGTGTCAGGCACCGCAGATGGACAATTGCTTGCAATTGTCTTTTTGCGGTGCCTGACACCCGTTATCGTGCTAAGGCATTGATGCTTGCTTTTTCTTTTTTGCCGTGCAGTAAGAAGTATAGAGCCATTGAGGCGATGACAACAATTCCCAGGATCATATAAAGGGTACTATAGCCTGTGTATGGAATGATGTATCCAAGCACGTACGGCCCAAATCCGAGTCCTGCGTCAAGAAAGATAAAGAATGTTGATGTAGCGAGTCCCATTCGATGGGCCGGAGTCAGTTTAACAGCAATCGCCTGCGTACATGACTGCATATTTCCAAATCCTAGTCCGATGAAAATACCCGACAATAACAAAATCAGGCTATTATGTGCTGAGCCTAAAAGCAGCAATCCGGCTGTAAAGAGAATAAAAGCCGGGTACATCACATAGTTTGCCCCTTTTATATCCATTAAACGACCTGTGAATGGACGCGAAATCAGCACGGCAATCGAATAAACAAGAAAGAAGAAGCTTGCTGCACTAACAAGATTAATTTCAAGTGCATAGAAATTAATAAAGGACAAAACGCTTGAGTAGCAAAAAGCAACAACCAGTGTAATCACAGCAATCGGAATGGCCCTTGGCTCAATAAATTGAGACAGCTTAAAGCCTTTTACCTCAGCTGTTTTTGCTGATTTCTCTAATTTCGGCACATACACAAAGAATGCGGTAATCAAACTGATGATTCCTAATGCGAGACATAGAGTAAAAATCACTTGAGAACTTGTATGCTGAGTCATATAAAGTCCAATGAATGGTCCGATGGCTGTCGCCAATGTCGCACTCATGCTGAAATACCCGATACCTTCTCCCTTTCGCTCTGC
>Ga0180215_1005670_pt1 | contig 10574 bp, 9 predicted proteins | sample eDN3rd37CBELigBY_FD_128871 | JGI IMG/M metagenome (GOLD analysis project Ga0180215, IMG submission 128871) | Enriched backyard soil microbial communities from Emeryville, California, USA - eDNA 3rd pass 37_C BE-Lig BY (version 2) (version 2) | ecosystem: Environmental > Terrestrial > Soil >...
CACGAGCTGCGCACGCCGCTGACGAGCGTGCTCGCCAACCTCGAGCTGCTCGCCGACACGCTCGACGGCGAGCGGGGCGAGGCGGCGCAGTCCGCGCTGCGCTCCAGCCGCCGCATGCGGCGCCTCGTCGCCGACCTGCTCCTGCTGGCCCGCGCGGACGCCGAGCGCCAGGCGCCGCGCAGCCCGACGGACGTGGGCGAGGTGCTCATGGAGGCCGCGGGCGAGCTGAGCGCCGTCGCCGACGGCCACGAGCTGCACGTCGACGCCGAGCCCGCGATCGTCGACGGCTCGCGCGACGAGCTGCACCGGCTCTCGCTGAACCTCATGGAGAACGCGCTGCGCCACACCCCGCCGGGCACGAACATCCACGCGAGCGTCGAGCGCCGCGACGGCGACATCGTGCTCACGGTCGAGGACGACGGGCCCGGCATCAGCCCCGAGCTGCGCGACCGGGTGTTCGAGCGCTTCGTGCGCGGCTCGGGCGACCGCGGCGGCTCGTTCGGCCTCGGGCTGTCGATCGTCCGCGCCGTCGCGGAGTCCCACGGCGGCAACGTGCGCGTGGAGTCGCCCACGACGGAGGACGAGTCCGGTGCGCGCGGGACGCGGTTCGTGGTGACGTTGCCGGCGGTCAGCACGCGCGAGCCGGCACGGTCGTGAGCGCGGCGCGCCTGCGCCCGGCCCAGCGCTCCGCTCGCGCTGCCGTGGCGCCGCGGGGCGTGGTCCGACAGCGTCACCGAGGGCGGCCGTGAGTGGGCGGCGGCGCCACCGCCCCCGCCCGCTCGGCGCTGCGCGGCGATTCGGCGGGCTGGAGGGGTCGGCGTGGCGGATGAGTTTCGGTATGCGATACGCATCGGCCACGCAGGCATGCTCGTGCGGCGCTCGGTCCGCGCCCTCGCGGGGCCGCGAGGCGTGGTCCGACAGCGTCACCGAGGGCGGCCGGGCGTTGCGCGGTGCTCGAACCGTGAGGTCTGGTCACGACGTGGCGGTATGCGCCACCCAGTGACCACGGATCGGCGCGGCGCGGGCGCCCATGCCCGCCTGCACGAGGGCGCGACCGCCCGGGTCGTCCGCCCTCGGTGAGCCGTCCGACCACGCACGCGGCGCCGCGGGAGCGCGAGCGGGACACCCCGGGCATGGCCGCACCCACGCCACGGGTGCGTGGGATCGGTCGCGCAGCCCGCGGCTGGGTCACCGCAGCCGCGTGGCCGATGATGGCCCCGGGCGGGCGCATATCCGCCACACCGGCCGGCGGCGGGTGCGCGCGCGGCGCGCCCCGGGCATGGCGGGCCGCACTGGTGGCCACGACGCGCTACCGCCTGCGGCTGCGCCACGGCTGAGGGCGGCTAGACGCTCACGACGACCGGCAGCACCATCGGCCGGCGGCGCAGGCGGTCGTAGACGAACGCCGCGATGTCGTCGTGGAGCGTCTGCTGCAGGAGGTCGATCTCGCGGATCTCCTCGCGCGCCGCCTTCTCCAGCGACTGGTCGACCGTGCGGCGGATCTCCTCCAGCAGCGCGTCGGCCTCCGCCTGGAACGGCACGCCGCGCATGATGACCTCCGGATCGGCGACGCTCGAGCCGTCCTCCTCGGAGATCGTCGCGACGACGACGAAGATCCCGTCGCCGGAGAGCATCCGGCGGTCGCGCAGCGCGACGTCGGCCGGGTCGCCGATGTCCACGCCGTCCACGAAGATCATCCCCGAGTGCTGCCTCGGGCCGAAGCGGGCGCCGTCCGCGGTCACGTCGAGCGGCAGGCCGTTCTCGCCGCGGAAGATGCGCTCGTCGGGAATCCCGACCGCCTTGGCCAGCTCGGCGTGCAGGTGGATCCGCTTGTGGTCGCCGTGGAAGGGGAACACGTACCGCGGCCGCGTGAGGTTCAGCATGAGCTTGAGCTCCTCCGCGAAGCCGTGGCCGGACGCGTGGACGGCCTCGTCGCGGGTCGTGACCACGTCGCAGCCGATGTGGTACAGGCGGTCGATCGTGTCGTTGACTGCGCGCTCGTTGCCCGGGATCGGCGTCGCGGAGAACACCACCGTGTCGCCCTCGCGCAGCTCGACGGCCGGGTGGTCGCGGTGGGCCATGCGCCGCAGCGCGCTCAGCGGCTCGCCCTGGGACCCCGTCGAGATGACGACGACCTTCTCGTCGGGCCAGTCGTCGATCTCGCGCGGCGGGATGAGCAGGCCCTCGGGCACCCGCGCGATGTTCAGCGACCGCGCGATATTGACGTTCTTGCGCATGGAGCGCCCCACGAGCGAGACCTTGCGCCCCAGCTCGGCCGCCGCGTCGATGACCTGTTGCACGCGGTGGACGTTGGAGGCGAAGCACGTGACGACGATCCGCCCGCGGCAGCGCTCGAAGACGCGCTGCAGGTTGGGCCCGACGACGGCCTCGCTGGGTGAGAAGCCGGGCCGGTCGGCGTTCGTGGAGTCGCCGCACAGGACGAGCAGCCCCTCGCGCCCGAGCTCCGCCAGGCGGCTCATGTCGGCGGGCACGCCGTCGACGGGCGTCTGGTCGAACTTGTAGTCGCCGGTCACCAGCACGGTCCCGAGATCGCACGTCGCGGCGACCGCGCACGCGTCCGGGATCGAGTGCGTCATGTGGATGAGCTCGATGTCGAACGGGCCGGCCTCGATGCGCTCGCCCGGCCGCACGTCGACGACGTCGACGTCCCCGAGCTTGTGCTCGTCGAGCTTGGAGCGCGCCATCGCGGTGGTGAGCGGGCGGCCGAACACCGGGATGTCGAGCGCGTCCAGCTCGCGCAGCACGAACGGCAGGGCGCCGAGGTGGTCCTCGTGGCCGTGCGTGATGACGATCCCCTCGATGTCGTCGGCGCGGTCGCGGAGGTACGCGAAGTCCGGCAGCACGAGGTCGATGCCGAGCATGTCGGCGGTCGGGAACCGCAGGCCGCAGTCCACGAGCACGATCCGGTCCTCGTACTCGAGGACCGTCATGTTCTTGCCGATCTCCCCCAGCCCGCCGAGGGGGAGGACGCGCAGCGTCGACGTCAACGGCGAGCCGCTTCCAGCACGCCCGACCGCTCGAGGACCGCGCGGATCTCCGCGCGCTCGGCCTCATCCGCCTCGACGAGCGGCAGCCGCAGGTGGCCGGGCGCCAGGCCGGCCATCTCGACCGCCGCCTTGATGGCGACGGGGTTGGCGCGGTTGAGCGCCGGCAGGTACTGCGACAGCTCGTCCTGGATCTCCGCACGGCGGCCCGGCTCGTCGACGAGGGCGCGGAAGAGGTGCCCGAGCAGGTGCGTGGCGACGCAGATGCCGCCGACGCCGCCCATGTCCAGGGTCTTCGCGACGATCTCGTCGTTGCCCGCGTACAGGTCGAGGCCTTCGACGGGGGCGAGGTTGGCGTTGTTGGCCTGCTTGACCGCGCTGACGCCGTCGAGCTGCGCGAGCTCGGCGAGCAGCTCGTTGGGCATGTCGGTGCCCGTGCGCGATGGGATGTTGTAGAGCACGATCGGGACGTTCGTGGCCTTCGCGACCTCGGCGAAGTGCGCCTTGATGCCCCGCGGCGTCGGGCGGTTGTAGTACGGCGTCACCGAGAGGACGCCGTCCACCCCGAGCTCGGTCGCGCGCTCCGTGAGGTGCACCGCGTGCCGCGTGTCGTTGGACCCCGTGCCCGCGATCACGGTGGTGCCGGCCGGCTTGTTCTGCACGGCGAGCTCGATGATCCGCAGGTGCTCCTCGTCGCTGAGCGTCGGGGCCTCGCCGGTCGTCCCGGCGACGACCACGCCGTCGGAGCCGGTGGCGCAGACGTGCTGCTGGACGGCCACGAAGGCGTCCTCGTCCACGCGGCCGCCGGCGTCGAACGGGGTGATGATCGCTGTGAGGATTGCGCCGAGCTCGGGCATGTGACGAGTATCGCACGCTCACTCGACGCGGCGGTCGCGGACGAGGTGGTCGTCGCGCCGCAGTGCGTTCGTGAACCGGGAGGGCACCCTCGCGCCCTCCCCCTCCTCCCACAGGGTCACCACCAGCAGCTCTCGGCTCCCGCGGTCGTGGCGGCAGACGTAGACGAGGCTCGGCAGCTCCTCGTCGACGACGAGCAGCGAGCCGCGCTCCATGCGGGTGCGTCCCGCCGCGTACGCGCGGGTCACGCGCGCGACGATCTCGGGCTTGACGTCGACAGACCCCGTCCGTGTGCCGACGCGCTGGCGGTAGCGCTCGGCGGCATGGTCCGTGACGGCCACGAGGATCCCTTCGGGCACGGACCCGAGCGTAGGACCCGACGAGCGGGCCCTCCACCGCGCCGCGCGATTAGGGTGACGCACCGTGGCGCTCGTCAACCTCCGCTCCGACACCCAGACGCGCCCGACCGAGGCGATGCGCCGCGCGATGGCCGCCGCCGAGGTCGGCGACGAGCAGGCCTTCGACGACCCGACCGTCGCGGAGCTCTGCGAGCGCGTCGCCGCGCTGCTCGGCCACGAGGCGGCGCTGTTCCTGCCCTCCGGGACCATGTGCAACCACATCGGCCTGCGGCTGCACATCCGCCCGGGCGGCGACGAGGTCATCCTGCACCGCTCCGCGCATCCGATCATGGCCGAGGCGGGCAGCCCCGCCGCCCTCACGGGCGCGATGGTGTATCCCCTGGACTCCGACGACGGCACCTTCACCGCCGAGCAGGTCCGCGGCGCGCTGCGCCAGGAGGGCAACCGCTACCAGCCCGTCTCGCGGCTGGTGCACGTCGAGCAGACCACGAACCTCACGGGCGGCCGCGTCTGGCCCCTGGAGCGCCTCCAGGACGTCCTGGAGGTGGCGCGCGACCACGGGCTGCGGACGCACCTCGACGGCGCGCGGCTCTTGAACGCCGTCGTCGCGAGCGGCGTGCCCGCGTCGACGTGGGCGTCGCCGTTCGACACGGCGTGGATCGACTTCACGAAGGGGCTCGGCGCGCCGCTCGGCGCATGCCTGGCCGGCTCGGCGCAGCTCATCGGGGAGGCCTGGCGCTGGAAGCAGATGATGGGCGGCTCCATGCGCCAGGCGGGCATCGTCGCCGCGGGCGCGCTGCACGCCCTCGACCACCACGTCGAGCGCCTCGCCGACGACCACGCGCTCGCCGCGCGGCTCGCGGACGGCCTGGCGGCGATCCCCGGCGTGCGCCTGGATCCCGCCACGGTCGAGACGAACATCGTCGTCTTCGGCGTCGACGACGCCTTCGCCGTCTCCGAGGCGCTGCAGGCCCGCGACGTGTGGATCGGGGCACTGGACGCGACCACGATGCGCGCCGTGACCCACCTGGACGTGGACGCCGCGGGCGTCGAGCGCGCGCTGCAGGCGATGCGGGCGGTGCTCAGGTGAGCGGCGCCGCGTAGCGCACGATCGGGCCGTCCTCGTCGCGCGTGACCGTGCCGTCCCACGTGAAGCCCAGGCGCTCGTAGAAGCCGCGCGACGCCGGGTTGTGCTGAAACGTCCAGAGCGTCACGCGGCGAAAGCCGCCCGCGCGCAGCTCGGCCATCGCGGCATCGACGAGCACGCGGCCGTACCCGCCGCCCTGCCGGTCAGGATCGACGTAGAGCGCCTCGATCTCGCCGGTGCCGGGCGGCGCGTCGGCGTCGCGCGTCGTCCCGACCACGACGAACCCCGCGATCGCGCCGTCGGCCTCCACCACCCGCGTGCGCTCGAGGATCTCGCCCCACAGCCGCTCCCACTCGGCGCGGGGGCGCGCGAACTTCGCGTCGGCGTCGGCGATGCCGGCGTAGGAGATGCGCCAGCAGCGCTCGTGCACCGCGATGATCGCCGGGATGTCCGCGGCCGCCGCCGGACGGACCATGCCTGGATGGTGGCGGGCCGCCCGGCGGAGCGCGTCAGCCCGCGGTCAGCAGGCGCGGCTCACCCGGCGCGTGGCCCTCGTGAGGCTCTTGCGCGCGGACACAAGCCCTTTGCGCGCCGCGGCGCACACCGGGTCGGGGACCGTGATCTCGACGCGGGCCGTGGGGCCGAGGAGCGCGCGCTGGCGCATCGACATCTCCGAGCAGTCGTTCGGGAACGACCGTCCGACCAGCCCGTGCCGATGGCCGCCCAGTGGAAGCCCGGCTCGACCCGGTGCGTGGCGACCCACTCGCATGTGTCGTCGAAGGGCGGGGAGACCATCTTCGACCGCTCCGCGCCCGCCATGGTGGAGATGACCTTCCAGGGCGCTGGCGCCGGGCAGGTCCCTCCACTTCGCGAACACGACGGCGCTGCAGGTGCCGGGCGCCGCGCATCCGGCGGGCGGGCTCGAATGGCATGCGGTTCACCTGTCTCTCGGTCTGGCAGGGACCGAAAGACCGTAAACTGGTAGCGCCTACGCGCCAACCGGCTATCGGTCCAGCAGGATCTCGTCCAGGCCCACGACGGGCGAGCGCTCGAGGGTCCCGACGCGCCGGACGGCGAGCAGCACGCCGGGCATGAACGACGTGCGGTCGGTCGAGTCGTGGCGGATCGTCAGCGTCTGGCCGACGTCGCCGAGGATGACCTCCTGGTGGGCGACGAGCCCGGGCAGCCGCACGGAGTGGATCGGCACGTCGCCCTCCATGAGCTCCGCGGTGCGCGCGGCGGTGCCGCTGGGCGCGTCGAGCTTGCGATCGTGGTGCAGCTCGATGATCTCGGCCTTCGCCATGATCCGCGACGCCTCGGCCGCGAAGCGCATCATGAGCACGGCGCCGATCGCGAAGTTCGGCGCCACGAGCACCTTGCCGTCGCCCGGCATCGACGCGATCTCCCCCACGTCGAAGCCGGTCGTGCCGACGACGGCGTGCACGCCCGCGGCGACGGCCAGGCGGATGTTCTCCAGCGCCGTGTCCGGCCGCGTGAAGTCCACGAGCACGTCGGCGTCGCCCAGCACGTCCTCGACCGACACGCCCAGCGCGGGGTCCGCGCGCCCCGTGAGCTGCATGTCGTCCGCCGCGTCCACGGCCTCGCACGTCGTCGACCCCATGCGCCCCGCGGCGCCCGCGACGGCCACCCGGATCACGACGCGACCCCCGCGAGCTGCGGTGACACGGGCTCCAGCGCGCGGCGGAACACCTCCTCGTCGGCGCCGACGCCGGCGGCGCTGAGCCGGTCCGGGGCGAACAGCTCGGCGGCGAGGGCGCGCACGTCGTCCATCGTCACGGCGTCCACCGCCTCGATGACCTCGTCGACGGACAGCACCGGCATGCCGGCCAGGACGGAGGAGCCCAGGCGGTTCATCCGCGCCGACGTCGACTCCAGCCCGAGGACGGTCCGCCCCTTGACGTTCTCCTTCGAGCGCGCCAGCTCCGCCTCGGTGGCCGGCTCCTCGACGAAGCGCTCGAGCTCGGCGCCGACGACGCGCAGCGCCTCGGCGACGTTGTCGGGCCGCGTGCCGAGGTAGAGGCCGACCTGCCCGGTGCCGGCGTGCAGCGCGCTGAACGAGTAGACGGCGTAGGCGAGGCCGCGGCGCTCGCGGACCTCCTGGAACAGCCGCGACGACGACGTGCCGCCCAGGACGTTGTCGAGGACCCGCAGCGCCCAGCGCCGGTCGTCGTCGCGCGCGATGCCGGGCGCGCCGAGGCAGACGTGGTACTGCTCGGTGTCCTTGCGCACGAAGCGCACCCGCGCCCGCAGGTCGTCGGGCGGCGGCGGCGCGAGCGGCGCGTCGGACGCCGGCAGCGCCGAGGTGTCCGCCCGCATCGCGAGCTCGACGAGCGCGTCGTGGTCGACGGACCCGGCCGCGGCCAGCACGACGTTGTGCGGCCCGTAGCGCTGCGCGTGGAACGCGCGCAGGACGTCCGCTCGCGCCGCGGCGACGACGTCGGCGTGGCCGATGACCGCCCGCCCGAGCGGATGCGGGCCGAAGATCGCCTCGCCGAGGACGTCGAAGACCTTGTCCTGCGGGTCGTCCTCGTACATCGCGATCTCCTCGAGCACGATCTCGCGCTCGTTGGCGAGGTCCTCCTCCGCGAGGCGCGGCGACCAGACCATCTCGTGCATCACGTCGAACGCGTCGGGGAGATGGACGTCGAGCACGCGGGCGTACACCGAGGTGGTCTCCTTGCCCGTGCCCGCGTTGAGCTCGGCGCCCATCGCGTCGAACAGCTGGTCGATCTCGACGGACGCGTATCGCGCGGTCCCGCGGAACAGCATGTGCTCCAGCAGGTGCGACAGACCGGCCTCCGGCTCGTCCTCGGTGACCGAGCCGGTGCCGATCCAGAATCCGAGGGCCACGGATCGCACGGAGTCCATGGACTCCGTCACGACCCGCAGGCCCGACGGAAGCGTGGTGAGACGGTGCAACGGGCTCCCGGCCGTTACGCGCGCTCGGGATCGCGCCCGCGCCGCGGGCGGCCGGAGCCGCGCGAGCCGCGGTCGCCGCGCGGGCGCCCGCCGCCGTTGCCGCCGGACCCGAGCGCGGCCAGCTCCTCGACGCTCTTGCCGACGATGTCGGGGTCGTCGGCGAGGCGCAGGCCGATGCGGCCCCGCTCGCGGTCGACCTCGACGACGCGCACGCGGATCTCGTCGCCCTTGTTGAGGACCTCCTCGACCGTCTGCGGCCGCTGGCCCGGGGCGATGTTCGAGATGTGCAGCAGGCCGTCGGTGCCCTTGGAGAGCTCGACGAACGCGCCGAAGGTCGTGGTCTTGACGACCTTGCCGTTGTACTCGTCGCCGACCTCGACCTCCTTCATCATCGAGCGGATGTGCTCGGCGAGCCTGTCGCCCAGCTCCCCGTTGGAGGCGTAGACCAGGACCTGGCCCTCGTCGTTGACGTCGATCTGCGCGTCGAACTCCTCCTGCAGCCCGCGGATCGTCTCGCCGCCCTTGCCGATGAGCAGGCCGATCTGCGACGGGTCGATCTTGAGCTGCACGATGCGCGGCGCGTGGGGCTTGAGCTCCTTGCGCGGCTCGGAGATGACCGCGTTCATCTTGTCGAGGATGAACAGGCGGGCCTCCCGCGCCTGGCGCAGCGCATCGCGGAGGATGTCGAACGTGACGCCCTGGATCTTGATGTCCATCTGCAGGGCGGTGATGCCACGCTCGGTGCCGGCGACCTTGAAGTCCATGTCGCCCAGGTGGTCCTCGACGCCCGCGATGTCCGTGAGGACGACGTAGTCGTCGCCCTCCTTGATGAGGCCCATCGCGATGCCGGCCACCGGCCGCTTCAGCGGCACGCCGGCGTCCATGAGCGCCAGCGAGGAGCCGCACACCGACGCCATGGAGGACGAGCCGTTGGACTCCAGGATGTCCGACACGACGCGGATCGTGTACGGGAACTCCTCGGTCGACGGCACCATCGGCACGAGCGCGCGCTCGGCGAGGGCGCCGTGGCCGACGTCGCGGCGCTTGGGCCCGCCGAGGCGGCCGGCCTCGCCGACCGAGAAGGGCGGGAAGTTGTAGTGGTGGAAGTAGAACTTGTGGGTCTGCAGCCCGAGCGTGTCGAGCCGCATCTCCTCCTTCAGCGTGCCGAGGGCGGCGACGCTGAGCGCCTGCGTCTGGCCGCGCGTGAAGAGCGCGGAGCCGTGCGTGCGCGGCGCGTAGGAGACCTCGATGTCGATCGGGCGGATCTCGTTCTCGGCGCGGCCGTCGGGGCGCTTCTTGTGCACCGCGATCCGCTGGCGGACGATCTCCTTCTCGAGCGCGTCGAACGCCATCTGGACCTTCGCGCGCTGCTCGGCGTAGCCCTCCCAGTCCGGCGAGCCGGAGTGCGCCTCGATGACGGCGGCCTCCACGGCCTTTGTCGCCTCCTGGCGCTCGAGCTTGTCCTCGACCTGCGTGGCCTCGTCGAGCGCGGCGCCGTGCGACTGGCGGATCGCCTCGATGAGGGCCTGGTCGACCTGCGGGACCTCGAACTCGACCTTCGGCTTGCCCGCCTTCTCGGCCAGCTCGCGCTGGGCCGCGCAGAGCTTGCGGATCTCCGTGTGGGCGATGTCGAGCGCGTCGAGGACCTCCGCCTCGGAGACCTCCGAGGCGCCGGCCTCGACCATGAGGATGGCCTCCTCGGTGCCCGCGACGACGAGGTCCAGCTCGGTGGTCTCGAGCAGGTCGATCTCACGCGGGTTGACGACGAAGTTGCCGTCCACCTTGCCGATGCGAACGGCGCCGACCGGGCTGGGGATCGGGATGTCGGACACCATGAGCGCGGCGGACGCGCCGTTCATGGCGAGGATGTCGTACGGGTGGACGTGGTCGATCGACAGCGGGATCGCGATGAGCTGCGTGTCGAAGCGCCAGCCCTTCGGGAACAGCGGCCGGATGGGCCGGTCGATCATGCGCGCGGTGAGGATGCCCTTCTCCCCTGCGCGCCCCTCGCGCTTGAAGAACGAGCCGGGGATCTTGCCGGCCGCGTACATCCGCTCCTCGACGTCGACCGTCAGGGGCAGGAAGTCGACCTCGCGCAGGCTGCCGCGCGTCGCGGTCGCGAGGACCATGGTGTCGCCCTGACGGACGACGACGGAACCCGAGGCCTGCTTGGCCACCTTGCCCGTCTCGAACGAGATCTCGGTACCGGCGATCCCGACCGTGACGGTCGTCGGGCTTGTGCTGCTCATCGTGGGGAATTCCCTTCTCGCGCGTCCATCGGTGAACGCGCCATTTCGCTCTCGTGATTTCGAACAGACCCAGGATACC